>JAEEGI010002453.1_pt1 | contig 45501 bp, 40 predicted proteins | sample 8958751 | NCBI WGS metagenome assembly JAEEGI01 (sample SAMN16246545, study PRJNA631951) | gut metagenome | biome: gut microbiome; feature: rumen; material: KS-attached | host: Bos | place: Iran: Karaj | collected 2018-10
GCGTTGTTGCTGATTTCATAGGTGCGAATTCTCCCGAAGAGATTATTTTTACAAGAAACACTTCTGAATCGCTCAACCTCGTGGCATACAGCTACGGTCTTGATAACGTATCTGAAGGTGATGAAGTTGTTATCTCTGTAATGGAGCATCACAGCAATATCTTGCCCTGGCAGATGGTATGCAGGAAGAAAAATGCAAAGCTTGTATATCTTGAGCCCGATGAAGAAGGCGTTATCTCCAAGGAAGAGTACGAGAGCAAGATTACAGACAAGACAAAGGTTGTTGCTATAGGTCATGTGTCCAATGTTATGGGCGTTACCAACCCTGTAAAAGAGATTGCGGCATATGCTAAGTCTAAGGGCGCAATCGTGGTTGTGGACGGCGCTCAGTCAACACCTCATATGAGAGTAAACGTACAGGAACTCGGTGCAGATTTCTTTGCATTTTCCGGACACAAGATGCTCGGACCTATGGGCATAGGCGTTCTTTACGGAAGAAAAGAGCTTTTGGAAAAGATGTCTCCATTCCTTACAGGCGGAGAAATGATAGAGTATGTTACAAGAACAGATGCTACTTATGCAGAGCTTCCCCATAAGTTTGAGGCGGGTACTGTTAACGCATCCGGAGCGGTTGGCCTTGCAGAAGCAATCAGATACCTTCAAAATGTCGGTTTTGAGGCTATAGAGGCGCAAGAGCAGAAGCTTACCGCACTTCTTATGGAGGGAATGTCAAAACTCCCTTATATCAAAATATACGGCTCAAAAGACCCTAAGAAGCATTGTGGTATCGTTACATTTACAATTGACGGTGTGCACCCTCATGATATTTCATCGGTGCTCAATGACGATCACGTATGCATAAGAGCGGGACACCACTGTGCTCAGCCACTTATGCAGTTTATCGGTGCCGGATCTACCGCACGTGCAAGTTTGTACTTCTATAATACAGAAGAAGAGGTTAAAATATTCCTGGAGAAACTTGCAAAGGTTAGGGAGGTCATGGGATATGGAGCTTAAGCAGCTATATCGAGAGATAGTAAATGAGCATAATCTGCGACCTGTACACAGGGGTAAATTGGAAAATCCGGATCTTGTAATGCGTGGAATAAATCCAAGCTGTGGCGATGATATCACATTGCAGCTCAAGATTGAAAACGGTGTTATTACGGACGGTAAATATGTTGGAAGCGGATGTGCCATATCACAGGCATCTGTAGACATGATGGTTGACCAGATAATAGGTAAGAGCAAGGAAGAGGCAATTAAGCTTGCAGGAACCTTTATGGGCATGATAAAAGGCGAAATAACGGACGAGGAGAGCATAGAGTCTCTTGATGAAGCTGCTTCGCTTCAGGACGTAAGACACATGCCTGCAAGAGTCAAATGCGCCGTTCTTGGCTGGCATACCATGCAGGAGATGCTCGAGCATCCCGAAAAGGCAAATGACAAAGTAGAAGAGTGATATGAATCTTTTCGGACGCCCGGCCACAAAGGTATATATTCGGAAATATGCTGTGTACGTCTGCGCAGTGATTTTCATTAATTTATAGAAACGGGATATTCTGACTTTCACGTTGTTCAGAGAAGTCAGAATATCCCGTTTCTATAAATTTTGAAAATCATCTTGCTCGTCCGAAGACAGCGTATTTCCGAATATATACCTTTGTGGCCGGGCTGTTTACGAAAAGGTCGGTAGACGCAAAAACGAGCTTTGAAAAGCTCGATTATTGTTGCGAAATGCGCATGTGCGACTAAATAATTTTTGTCCTAATTATGAAAAAAGACAAAGAAAAAAGTACCATCCCCATAGGATATACCTACGAAAACAGTACTCGGCGTGCGCTGCCAGGGTCTCGAACCCTGGACAACCTGATTAAGAGTCAGGTGCTCTACCAACTGAGCTAGCAGCGCATTTGTCATTTAGCGGCTGTGCCGTATCTCAACGACAAGTGATATGTTACTACGCTTAAAAAAGAATTGCAAGTGTTTTTTTCAAAAAATTTTAAAAAAATGTATTTTTTTTAAATTTGACATATCTGTGAGGATATATTTGTGGTAAATTAGATGTTATGAAAAAATTCAAGAATGCAAAATTGAAAAACGAAAGGTGTGTATATGATATTTGATACGCATGCTCATTACGATGACAGACAGTATGATGAGGACAGGGAGATACTCATTTCTTCTTTGAGTAAAGCCGGTATCGGCAAAGTCGTAAATATAGGTGCAGACATGGCATCAAGTGAAAGAGCACTTGGCCTTGCACATGAGTACGATTTTATATATGCAGCGGTCGGGGTACATCCAAGCGAAGTGGAAGAGCTTAATGATGAAGCAATAGAGCGCTTGAAGTCATGGACGGCGGATGAGAAGTGTGTAGCTGTAGGAGAGATAGGACTTGACTATCACTGGCCGGATCCTTCTCCTGAAATTCAGAAGAAATGGTTTGTTAGGCAGCTTGATCTTGCAAGAGAGGTACATCTGCCGGTGGTGATCCATTCAAGAGACGCTGCAAAGGATACGATGGATATAATGCATAGCGAGCACGCAGAAGAGATAGGCGGAGTGGTGCACTGCTTTTCTTATTCCAAAGAGCTTGCAAAAGAGTGTGTGGACATGGGCTTTTATATTGGAGTCGGAGGTGTTGTGACTTTCAAGAACGGACGTAAGCTCAGAGAAGTTGTGGAAGAGATTCCGATTGAAAAGATACTTCTTGAGACAGATTGCCCGTATCTTTCCCCTGAGCCACACAGAGGAGAGCGTAACAGCTCTTTAAACCTGCCCTATGTGGTAAAAGCTATAGCTGACATAAAAGGTATCAGCGAAGAAGAAGTTATACGTATAACAGAAGACAATGCAAAGCATATGTACGGAATTATTACGGAGGTATAAATGGCATATCTTGGAAACGCGGCACGCACAAAGGAAGTGCTGAGCAAATACAATATGAGCGCAAAAAAGAAATTCGGACAGAATTTCCTTATAGACAGCGGTGTACTTGACGGAATAGTAGAAGCTTCGGGAGTAACGAAGGAAGATTGCGTTCTTGAGATCGGCCCCGGTATAGGAAGCCTTACTCAGTATCTGGCTGAAGCTGCAAAGCGTGTTGTGTCCGTTGAGATAGACAAGACACTTATACCTGTTTTAAATGACACATTATCCGAGTATGACAACGTTACAGTGATCAACGAAGACATACTTAAGGTTGATATAGAGAACATAGTAAACGAATACAATGATGGAAGAAAAATAAAGGTTGTTGCCAATCTACCCTATTACATTACAACACCGATAATCATGAAGCTCTTTGAGAGCAATGCACCCATAGATAGCGTTACAGTCATGGTACAGAAGGAAGTTGCGGACAGAATGGTCATGGGACCGGGAAACAAGGATTATGGTTCGCTTTCACTTGCTGTAGGTTATTACGCAAAGGCAACATCCGTTATGAACGTTGCGCCGGGAAGCTTTATCCCGCAGCCGAATGTAGGATCGGCGGTTGTGCATCTTAAGAGATATGAAGAGCCGGCAGTAGAAGTCGGTGATGAAAAGTATATGTTTGAGATTATAAGAACAGCGTTTAATCAGAGGAGAAAAACTCTTTCAAACGCTCTTTCAAATAATCCGTCGCTAAAGGTAACGAGACAACAGGTTCAAGATGCGTTAACCGAGATAAATATTGACGAAAAAGCAAGGGGAGAAGTGCTTTCTCTCACGCAATTTGCGCGACTTTCAGACATTTTACAAAGATAAGGTGCTTATGTTAAACTAACACTGGATATAGTTGGGGCACCAAAGAGGTGATATTTTGGATAAAGTTGAATACAAGATTCGAGCCGATGAGATCAAGGCTTTAATTGGGGAAGGCAGATTTGCCGAGGCTGTGAAAATTGCTGACACTATTGACTGGAAACGTGTAAAAAGTGTTGCAATGCTTTGTACGATAAGTGATTTATATAAGATAAACAGACGCTTTGAAGAGAGCAGAGATATTTTGCTCATGGCATACGACAGACACCCCACGGGTAGAGCGATTGTATACTCCCTATGTGAACTTGCAATAAAGATGGGAGAATTTGTTCAAGCTGTAGAATATTACAAAGAATTTGTCAGAATAGCGCCAAGAGATACAGGGCGATATATCTTGCAGTATAAACTCTATGAAGCTCAGGAAGTAAGTCTTGAAGAGAGAATCGCGGTTCTCGAAGAATTCAAAAAACATGATTATAGGGAAAAATGGGTATATGAGTTGGCGTATCTTTATCACAGGATAGGCCTTACTACTGAGTGCATTGAAACATGCGACGAGATGTTTTTGTGGCTTGGTGACGGCAACTATGTTATGAAGGCACTTGAACTTAAGGCTCTTCATGAACCCCTTTCGCCCGAACAGCAGGACAGATATGTCAGATATAAGCAGAAACACGGCGGATATATTGACAGATCGATCGTTGTAAATAATGAGAATCCTGTACAGAATCCGGCTGCTCAGAGCATGCCCGGAATGTCCCCCGTTACCCAGGATACCAGAGAGATGCCTCCGGTATCGAATGATGTTGAGATTAAGGCGCCATCTGTTGATGTAAGCGCATATAATACAATGAATCTGCAGGCTGCACTTGCAGAAGAATTAAAGCCATATATCGGAGGAGACGAGCAAGCACAGGCTGTTGCGGCGCAGTTTCAGGCGGGAATGGCGCAGCCACAGGGAAGTTTTTCACAGCAGGATAGCTTTTCACAGCCGCAGGAAAGCTTCTCGCAGTATCAGTCAGCTATGGCTCAGCCGCAGGATAGCTTTGCACAGCCACAGGCAAATGCTGTACAGACACAGGCCGGAATGACACAGTCGCAGGGAAGTTTTGCACAATATCAGGCTGAGATGGCCCAGCAGCAGGCTAATATTGCACAGCCACAGGGAAGCTTTTCGCAGTACCAGGCTGAGATGGCTCAGCAGGACAGTTTCGCACAGCAGGAAAGCTTTGCACAGGCACAGAATACAGCTGCACAGGCTGAAGCTTATGGCGCACAGCAGGCATATGGAAATACAGAGTACAATCAGGAACCGGTTAATGCTGCCGAGCCGGAGATATTTGACGAAGACGAAGCTATGCAGGAAGACAGCTCTTTTTCGCGTGTTTCTGGAACAATAGGAGAGCCTGCATCAGGAAGCATAGAAGAAGTATTTTTTGATACACATGAAATTCATCTGCCTGAGAAAGATCTTGAATTTAAGCCGGCTCCCGAGAACAGGGAGGAAGTTCCCGCAGCGGAGCAGGTTTCAGATATCGCAGAAGTTGCACAGGAAGAGCCTTCAGAGTTTTTTGATATGGAAGATGATTCTGATGGGCAGGGATTTGAAGCACCTACAGAAGATATAGAAGACAGAGCATATAAAGCACCGGTTTATGAGAACAGACCATTGGAAGATGAGGTACCCGGAGCTGTAATACATCCAAATGCAAGTTATAACATGTCCAGCGGATTTGATAAGATGCTTTCACAGGACTATGACGGACAGATCAAGATGGCTGTCGAGCCTGAGCCTGAAGTTGAGAAGCAGATCACAGGTCAGATCAGCATTTCCGAGTACATTCAGAACTGGGAGCAGTTCAAGAAGGATCAGCAGGAGAGACAGTTAGAGAGCGTAAAGAAAAAAGTTTCCGATCAGACGGGAGATCTTTTTGCAGATTATGATGAGATAGCAAAGGCAGGACTTCAGGAGAAGATTGAGAAGGCAATCGCCGATGCCATCAAGAAAGAAAAACAAAAGCGCGCTTCGGGAAGAAGCGATTGGTCCAGAAACAGTGCGGACATTATAGATGAAGCTGTTGAAGAAGTTATTAATGGCACAGAAGATGATTCAGAACATTCTTTTGCAGATGATGAGCAGACAGCTGTAGCAGAAGCTGAAAAGAAAAAGAGTGGTTTTGCGCGCGAAGAGTTCGGTGATTCAAGGAACGATGTAAAAGAAGAAGCCGGAAAGGCAGAGGATGCCAAGAAGGCGGATGTGTCTGAAGAAGATCTGGAAGATCCGAGAAGAAATCCGAACAAAAACAGAACCAGAGCGGAAGGAAGACCGGATCCGAGATCCAGAGAAAGAAACAGAGGCGAGGACAGAAACGCCGGAAGATCCGCAGACAGAAGACCTCAGGGACAGAGACCTGATAATCAGAGAAATGAGGATCAGGAGCCTTCAGACGCATTAAAGAAAAAGCTTAAGAAGCATCATTCCGGGAACAGAGAGATTGAAGAGAGATTAAGGAAGATGACTCCCGAAGAGAAGGAGTTGTTTGGACCTTACATTCATCATAAGAAATCGAGAAGACAGATTATCAAAGCAATTGATAACATGAGCATGGAAGCTTTTAGCGGAAATGTCATTGTTACCGGTGAAGAGGGCGCAGGAACAATCAATCTTGCGAAGGGACTTATCCGTGCCGTTCAGGCATCCAATTCGAACTTCAGCGGAAAAGTTGCGAAGATAACAGCGAATACGCTCAATAAGAAGAGACCGGCTGCTATTTTTGAGAAGCTTGCGAACGGCGCACTTATAGTTCAGAGAGCGGCAGATATTATGCCTGAAACAGCTGCTGAACTTATAAAGATTCTCAAGGAAGAGAAAAAAGGTATAATAATAGTAATGGAAGATACCAAGGAAGATATGAACAAATTCCTTGATATGAATCCTGATTATAAAGAGAGTTTCAGCGTAAGAGTTGATATAGAAGCTCTCGATGACGAGTCACTTGTGGCATATGCCAAGCAGTATGCGCTTGAGAATGAATATGCGATCGACAATCTCGGTATTCTCGCACTTCATACCAAGATATCCGAGAGACAGACTCTCGACCATGATGTTACGGTATCAGAAGTCAGGGATATTGTGGATGACGCTATATATTATGCGGAGAAGAGATCGGTATCTCACTTTGTAGATATCATAGTAAACAAGCGATTTGATGAAAATGATATGGTAATCCTCAGAGAAAAAGATTTTATGCACTGAACATATACGAGGGGGACGCATGGACAAAACAGTGTTTATATCTGAAGCTGATGAGTATTTATTCGGGCAGGGAACGCACTACGAGATTTATGAGAAGCTCGGAGCGCATCCTGCAGAAGAAAACGGAAAGAAAGGTTACTTTTTTGCTGTATGGGCACCGAATGCAGCAGATGTCCATGTTGTTGGCTCTTTTAACAACTGGGCTGAAGATGCACATGCCTTAAAGCGAACTGAGATCGGAAATATATGGAAAGGTTTTATCCCGGGAGTAGGAGTGGGAGAACTGTACAAGTTCCTCATAACAACTCCTGAAGGGAAAAAACTCTATAAAGCTGATCCATATGCCAATTATTCCGAGCTTCGTCCCGGAAATGCGTCCAGAACTACGGATCTGTCCGGATTTAAATGGTCAGATTCCAAATGGTACGAGAAGATAAAGGGCAAAGATCCTAACAGACAGCCCATTGCAATCTACGAGTGCCACATTGGTTCCTGGATGAAACATCCTGACGGGACGGAAGACGGATTCTATACTTACAGACAATTTGCAGACAGAATTGTTGAGTATCTAAAAGAAATGCCTTATACCCACATAGAGCTCATAGGAATAGCTGAGCATCCTTTTGATGGGTCATGGGGGTATCAGGTTACGGGCTATTATGCTCCAACGTCAAGGTACGGTGAGCCTTCGGACTTTATGTATCTTGTCAACAAACTCCACAAGAACAATATAGGTGTAATACTTGACTGGGTTCCTGCGCATTTTGCGACGGATGAATTCGGGCTTTCATGCTTTGACGGAAAGTGTATCTATGAAGACCCGGACCCGAGGAAAGGCGAACATCCCGACTGGGGAACCAAGATCTTTAATCTGGCTAAACCCGAGGTAAAGAATTTCCTTATAGCGAATGCTCTTTTCTGGATAAGAAAGTTCCACATAGACGGAATACGAGTGGATGCGGTGGCTTCCATGCTTTATCTGGATTACGGCAAGAAAGACGGACAGTGGGTTCCCAATAAATATGGCAAAAAAGAGAATCTCGATGCGATAGAGTTCTTCAAGCACCTTAACAGCGTGGTCAGAGGGACATATCCCGAATTCCTTACGATTGCTGAAGAATCTACGGCATGGCCTAAAGTCACAGCGCCTCCGGAGGAGGACGGACTTGGATTTGCATTCAAGTGGAATATGGGATGGATGCATGATTTTTGTGAGTATATGAAACTTGATCCGTATTTTAGACAGGGCGCTCACAATATGATGACCTTTGCCATGAGTTACAACAGTTCCGAGAATTATATCCTGCCGCTTTCACACGATGAGGTCGTGCACTTGAAATGTTCGATGCTTGAGAAGATGCCGGGCTACAAGGTTGATAAGTATGCCAATCTCCGTGCAGGCTATACATTTATGTTTGGACACGCGGGCAAAAAACTTCTTTTCATGGGACAGGATTTTGCACAGGAAAGAGAATGGAGCGAAAAGCGTGAACTTGACTGGTTCCTTCTTGCAAATGACCTGAACAGAGGTATGAAGGACTATGTTTCTCAGCTTCTTAAGATATACAGAAAGTATCCGGCGATGTATGAGGTAGACAACGACTGGGGCGGATTCGAGTGGATAAATGCAGATGACAGAGAGTGCAGCACCTATAGCTTTTACAGACGTGCTATAGACGGCAAGGAGAATTTGCTGTTTGTCATCAACATGACTCCCGTTGAAAGAAAAGGTTATCAGGTCGGAGTTCCTTTTGCGGGAAAGTATACGCATATCCTGGATAGTGCCGCTGAGCAGTATGGCGGAAACGGAAGCAATATACCTCATGAGATCACAGCAAAAGAAGGTTTGTGCGATTATAAGGACTACAGTATAACCCTGGATCTTCCTGCGTACGGAGCAGAAATTTTCCTCTTTAAGGGTACGCCCAAGAAAAAGAAAACTACACGCAGTTCGGGAACGAAAAAGGAAAAATAAGATTGTTATATTAAGAAATAAAAATATTCAGCCGAAATAGAAGGTGACAGAATGTACTCTGTCACCTTTTTTGCAGTTTAGATCAGTTCATTTAATAAGATGAGGCGTATATGAACATTAATTTTCAGACTTTGACGGGAAAAAAGACAACTGAGGATTCGATGTACGTAGGCATGGATGCTGAGGACAGAATCAATAAGAGTGCAGTTAAGAGTACTTCAATGAGTGCTGTAGCGGTTAATCTTGATACAAGCTTATTCAGTAACGATGTATATGCAAGTCATACCAGAGGAACTGATGATATCAGTGAAATGGCCCAAAACACGGATGTTATGACTCAGCATAACTATATGGCATTACTATCAAACACTATGTCTGAAGAGGACTATAAAAAGGCTCTTGAGGACGGTTTTGATGTTAAAAATCTAAATAATTCAGAGACAGTGACTATTCTTGATAAGATCAAAGGTGTGCTTTTGGAGTCAGGAGTTGAAGTGGCAGGCTTTAACGACGATATGAGCGTTGAGAAACTCACGAAGATAACAGGAAGCAGGACACTGGCTGAAACAATCCAAAAGGAATTCTCCCGGAGCGATATTCCGATGACAGCTGAAAATGTGAGGAGTGCAAAGGGGGCTTACGAAGAGGCTTTGCAGATAAAAGAGCCTTCAGACGGTGCGGTCAAATATATGGTTCTTAACAACATGAAGCCCACCATAAGCAATTTTTACCTTGCTGCCCACAGTACAAACGGACAGAACCTTTCGGGAAGAGGATTCTATGCCCAGGAAGCGGGAGGATACTATGCGCAAAAGGCTGACAGCATAAACTGGGACAGCCTTGCACCTCAGATAGACAAAGTGCTTGCAGAAGCAGGTTATGATACGAACGATTCAGGTATAAGAGACGATGCAAAGTGGATGGTTGAACAGGGAATCCCGTTAACGTCCGAAAATTTAAGCACACTAACAGAAATAGCTAAGGTAGAGTTTCCCATATCGGAGGAGGCTGCGGTTAAAGCAGCAGCATCTGCAATACTTGACGGTAAGAGTGCTGTTCAGGGTAATCTTGCAGATTCGGAAAGTAATATTGAAAAGGCGGTGAGGATATATGAGAGTACTAAGATAATTACGGATGAAGCTGTAAAGAATGTTGTTGAGGAAGAAAAAGAGCTAAATATCAAGAATCTTGTCATGGCAAGCGGTGAAGGAGCGGGAATTAACCCCGAGAATCCGACAGCTCTTTTGTCCGAAAACGATCCGAAGATTGTTGCGGCAAGACTCCAGCTTGAGGAAGTAAGACTTCGCATGAGTGTTGAAGCAAACAAAAATCTTCTGGACAGAGGGTTTGCGATAGATACAGCGCCTATGCAGAATCTTATCGAGGAGCTTTCAAACATGCTCAAAGATATAGAAGGCACGCAGACAGGCGAGATCATTGACGATATCACGGGAGCTAAGGCTACAACCCCCGCAAGAGTGTATGACCTTACTCTTGAAAAAGTTCAGATCATAAGTAAGGGCCCTGCGGACATTTCGGGACTTATGGCGGGAAGATTGCAGACAGCAACGCTTTCACAGATAAGTGACGTTTCTGCGAGCCTTACAAGACAGTTCAAGGCGGCGGGAGAAGGCTATGAAGCCATGATGACCGCGCCGAGAGCAGATCTTGGAGACAGTATAAAGAAAGCGTTTAGAAATGTCGATGATATACTTCGGGATTTTGGTGAAGAAGCGAATGAGGAAAATCGCAGAGCAGTCAGAATCCTTGGATATAACAGCATGGAGATCAACGAGGAGAACTTTGAAAATGTAAGGGCATGGGACAGAAAGTTCGTGGCAACGCTTGAAAGACTCAAGCCCGGAGCGGTCTTAAATCTCATAAGAGAAGGAAAAAATCCTCTCAATATGACGCTCGAACAGCTTTCTGACAGCCTTGATCAGGGAATGTTCAACGAAGGTGAAGGCGGAAAAAGAGATTCCGACAGATCAAAAGAAAAGTTTTCAAAGTTTATCTGCAAGCTTGAGCAGAAAAAAGATATCACGAAAGAGGAGAAGGCTTCTTTTATCGGAATATACAGACTGTTCCATACACTTAAGGCAAATGACTACAAAGCGATCGGTTCCGTATTAAAGACGGGAAAAGAGATGACTTTGGGAAATCTTTTGACCGAAACAAGGAGCGGAAGAACCGCAAAGAGCGGAATAGACTATTCTGTAGGTGATGACTTCGGCGGAGTTGATCTCCAAGAAGGAAATATTATAAAAATTGACGAACAAATAAATTCGGCCTTCAGATTTTATAGGTCACAAGCCGATATAGTATATGAGAATCTTGAGCCTGAAAAATTAAAGGCAGCAAAACCCACTACGGGAACGAAGCTTGAGGATTTTGCGAGGGCGCTTAAGGATGAAGAGATCGATCCTGAACTTGAAAAAGCATATATCAAAGATCAGGTACAGGAGATACGAAATGTAGCCGGTTCAAAGGCTGCACCGGGAGCAATCGAAGAGATGGAAACTTTCGGCGTTGAGATGAACTTCAGTAATCTTGAAGCGATGATAGGCTTAAGACGTGACAGAAGAAACGGAAATTTATGGAATAGGGCAGAGGAGCTTTCTAAGAGAGATGTATCACAGGATCTGGATACTCTTACGGATGCTCTTGACGGCGACAATTACGAAGAGACATACACAAAGACCCTTGAGAATATTTCCGACAAACTTACGGATGTACTTGTAGATCCGGAGACAGAGTATATTGACGTTAAGGCAATTACTCTCATGCAAAAGCAGATTTCCGTGATGGCACATACGTCGGAGCGAGGAAGTTTCGAGGTGCCGGTGGAAATAGATGGAACAAAGGTATCAATGCACATCACTCTAAGGAGTGATAACAGCAGAATTTCAAGGATGGAAGCGAGTGTTCAGACCGTCGACTACGGACTTATCTCGGTAACTCTTTACCGGGAGGAAGGAAGTATAACGGGTATGCTTACGACAACGTATGCAGGTAATCCCGAAGAGGCTGAATATCTTGAAAGCGTTAAAACTAAGATGTGCGACAAATTAGCGGATAAGATAGAGGGCGCCGGTGTAGACCGAAAAAGGATTGCGATACTCTATAACGCACAGGCACAACCTACCAAAGTAGGCACGGTTAATGCACAAGCCATGGATGGCGACAGGACTTCGACAGAAGATACAGGCACACTTTTGAAAATGGCGAAAGCATTTATAGAGGCTCTTTAAGCTCTATACGTGTAGAAAAGAGGTTATCATGAAAGTTAATTACAACATGTCCGCAATGGTCGCAAACAATGCTTTACAGAGAAATGACAAGCTTCTTTCTGAGTCACTTGAGAGACTCTCAAGTGGTCTAAAGATTGCAAATGCCAAGGACAACCCTTCAGGCCTTGCAATGTCCAGAAGAATGAATTCACAGATAGAAGGATTGGGAGTTGCAGGTAACAGTGCAAACGACGGTATTTCAATCGTTCAGGTTGCAGACGGAACCCTTTCCGAGATTCATGATGTTCTCCAGAGACTCAACCAGCTTGCGATTCAGGCAAGTAACGGTACTCTTACAGAGAATGACAGAATGACGATTCAGGAAGAGGTTACACAGTTGAAGCAGGAAATAGAGAGAATGGCCAACACTACACAGTTTAACGGCCAGAATATTCTCGACGGCTCTTTTGATCTCAAGGGATATGTTACCGATGAAAACGGTAAGACAAGTAATAACATCAAGATCACAAGCTACTCAGACAATATAGAGGAGGGTAGCTATGAGATAACAGGTGTTGATGTTGATTTTGTAACGCTTACGGGAAAGACCGGAGTTGAGAAAAAAGCCATTTTAAGCGATCCTGAAGCACTTGGAAAAATAAAGCTTTTTAGAATTAATGCGGACGGATCTCCTCAAGAGTACATGACAAACAATATGATGGCAAGTATAGAGGAAGATGTACTTACACTTTCTGACAACACGGGAAAGAAGATCAGTTTAAAGATTGATGAGTCTTACACAGGAAAGCTTAACCTCGAGATCACTGCAAAAGGCTCAATGACTATGCAAGTTGGAGCAAATGAAGGCCAGACACTGGATATCAGGATTCCGCAGGTATCACTTACGACACTGGCACTTAACAACCTTGACATGTCCAACAGTAAAGGTGCAAATGAAGCAATCGACAGAATAAAGAGTGCAATTGAGGGCATCAACAGTATCAGAAGCAGACTTGGTGCATATCAGAACAGGTTGGAGCATACAGTAAGCGGCCTTGATATTACAGTTGAGAATATGACAGCGGCTTATTCAAGAATCATGGATGTTGATATGGCTGAGGAGATGACGGTTTATTCCACACAGCAGGTCCTTTCTCAGGCAGGTATATCAATGATGGCGCAGGCTAATGAAAGACCTTCACAGATCCTTCAGCTTCTTCAGTAATCAGCGAGGTGAATTATGACACAGGAAAAAAAGCAGGAATTTACCCTTAAGATAACACAGGCAAACAAAACTCAGCTCATTACTATTTTGTATGAGATGGTGATCGAATATTTAAATGATGCTATCGATGCAATCGGAATCGGCAGAAAAGAAGAGGCGGAAAAGAGCCTTGGATATGCGCAGAACTGCATCGACGAACTTTTAAGATCTCTCGATCTTCGCTATGAACTTGCAAGAAATCTTCATCCGCTCTATATCTTTTTCAAAAAAGAGCTTATGCTTGCGGGAGTAACATACAGCAGTCATAAGATCTGGAGAGTTGAGCAGAATTTTAAAACTCTGAAAGAAGCTTATGAGGAGCTTGAAAAGTATGATACAAGCAGCCCAATGATGGGAAACACGCAGAAGGTTTATGCAGGTCTTACTTACAGAAGACACAGCCTTAACGAGGGAATGGCCATGGCTTCTGCGAACAGAGGATATATGGCATAACGTACCAAAATTCTGTTATACTTAATTTATATGATAAACATTTGTATTGTAGAAGATGAGGTGGCTCAGGCCGACCTTCTTAGAAACTACATACAGACCTATGGGAATAAGACCGGAAAACAGTTTGCCATTACGCATTTCACTGACGGTATCGATCTGGTGGATGAATATCGGGCACAGTTTGATATTATCCTTCTTGATATCCAGATGAAACATCTTGATGGTATGGTTGCGGCGGAAAAAATTCGCAAGGTAGATGAAGACGTGGTAATTATTTTTATTACGTCGACGGTGAGATATGCGGTTCAGGGCTATGCGGTGGATGCCCTTGGATATGTACTCAAACCCGTTCCCTACCTGCAGTTTGAGCAGTTATTTGATAAGGCTATTTCGCGCGTCATGGCCAAGAAGCAGAAGCTTTATATCAAGGTATCTGTGGATGAAAAGCAACTGAAGCTTGATTGCGACAATATTTATTACATTGAAAGCCAGCGAAACAATGTGCAGATACATTGCGCTGACGATGACTACGTTACTGCGGGGCCGCTCAAGAAGTTTGAGGAGATGCTTGGCAGTCACGGATTCAGTAAATGTCACAATGCATATATTGTGAATCTTTCATATGTGGAAGGCGTGAGAAAGGAAGAAGTTCTTTTGACAAACGGGATTGTTCTTCCTATCAGCCGTGCACGAAAGAAAGAATTTATGATGGCGCTTACGGAAGATATTTTGTAAAAGAGGAGAATCTATGGATTTTTCATCATTCTTAGACCCAAAGGCTTTACAGGATACCCCTAGGATTTTTACCGCTATAGCTGAATGGCTGGCGGTTTTTGTTTATTTCAATATATATAAAAGAAACAGCCACGGCAAAGTATATGTGCTTCAATGTGCGGGTACGCTCCTTTTGCTGATGGGATTTCAGTTTGTTGCCGGAATTCTGCCGATAGAATTCTGGATTCCAAGTATGGTCGGGGCCGTGGTGCTCATGTATCTGTCTTTGTATATAGTGCTTGATATCAAGCCGAAAGATTGCGGCGTTATAACTACGCATGCCTTTGTATTGGCGGAGTTTGCAGCCAGTTTATATAAGCAACTGGAAGTGTGGGCTGTGCATCTTAACGGCAATGAGAGCATTCTGCAGTCATTTATCATTATGTTCGTGGTATTTGCGCTGACGTATAACATCTATTACCGCTTTGAACGCGGGAATTTTCCGGAAAATCGAAATCTGAATATCAATGAGCGTGAGCTTATAAGCGTTATAGCAACAGGTATCGGAGCTTTTATTATGTCCAATATAAGTTTTGTAACTACAAGGACTCCGTTCTCCGCAACTGAGAATATGCTCTATGTCCGCACTCTGGTTGACTTTGGAGGCATGCTCATGCTGATGACGGAGATGGGACGAAGAAATGAGATGGCGGCAAAGAATGAAAACGATGCCATCAATCAGTTGTTCCTTAGGCAGTATGAGCAGTATAAGCTGGCACTCGATAATTCTGAGGCGCTTCGCAAAGAAATGCATGATATGAAGCATTATGTTCTTGCTCTTAAAAATGAGGACGATCCGGAGAAAAGAGCTGAAGTACTAAATGACATGGAACAGGCAATTGCCATTCAGGAATCATTCATGAATACAGGCAATCGTGTTCTTGATGTCATACTTACCACAAAGAGTCTTCAGTGTCAGAAGAAAAATATTACACTAAATGCAATGGTTGACGGAGACGTTCTCTCCGGAATTCATGTAAAGGATATCTGTTCTCTTTTTGGCAATATCATAGATAACGCCATTGAAGCGACGCAGATGCTTGCCGATAAGGACAAACGACTTATCACGCTTTCGGTTCGAAGCCGAAATCAGTTTATTATTATAGAATGTGAGAATTACACGGATGGATCTTCGGTGCGCCTTAAAAAGAAACAGGAGCGCAGGATCTTCCGCGGTGTAAGTCTGCCCAAGACCACCAAGGCGGACAATGTCAAACACGGCTATGGGCTTAAGTCCATAGCTCAGGTTGCGGAAAAATACGGTGGAAATATGAACTGTTCCTATGAGGACGAATGGTTCAAAGTAAAAGTAATATTGTCTTATAACGAGTAGTGGAAAAAACCTTGTGAATTGCAGGATTCATGAGGCTTTTTTGCTGTTTTGCCCCAAGGCGCATTCTCTTTTTTTGCAAGTTATCACGAATAAATGACAAGTTATCCTTAATGGAACTTTTTTTACAAAGAAGCGTGTTATAACAAAAATACAGAAAAAGGAGGTACGCTTTTTTGATTGCGAAAGAAATATTATCAAAGCTTACTTTGATGGAAAAAGCTGCATTACTTAGTGGCAAAAATGAATGGGAATCAAGAGACATACCGCGTCTTGGAATACAGTCGATATCATTTGCAGACGGACCTCACGGTGTAAGAAGACAGGAGGGCGCAGGTGATCACCTCGGATTAAACGCTTCACTTCCGGCGACTTGTTTTCCGACTGCGGCAACTGTGGCAAACAGCTGGGATCCGAGTCTTGGTGAAGAAATCGGACGGGCACTCGGAGAAGAGGCCGTAGCACAGAATGTAGATGTGCTCCTGGGACCCGGACTTAATATGAAACGCTCTCCTCTCTGTGGAAGAAATTTTGAGTACTTTTCCGAGGATCCGATCCTGGCAGGTAAGATGGCAGCGGCGTATGTGCGAGGAATACAGAGCAAGAACATCTACGCTTGTCCCAAGCACTTCGCGGTGAACTCGAGAGAATACAGACGTATGGCGATGAACGCAGTAGTTGATGAGCGAACCTTACGTGAAATATATCTTACAGCATTTGAGATAGCTGTAAAGGAAGGCGGCGCCAAGACGATCATGTCGGCGTACAACGAAGTAAACGGCGAATACGCCAATGAGAACAAACATCTCCTGGTAGATATCCTTCGTGAAGAATGGGGATTCGACGGACTTGTCGTAACCGACTGGGGCGCAAGTAACGACCATGTAGAGGGCGTTAAGTGCAGATCAAATGTCGAGATGCCCAATCCCGGACTTGATTCAGCAAGAGAGCTGATAAAGGCGGTAGAGGAAGGCCGTATCACGGAAGAAGAGATTGATCTCGCAGTTCTTCCCGTTATCGAAGCTGCTTTATATGTAAAAGATAATGATCATACAAAGGGCTTTAATAAAGACGAACATCATGCGCTTGCAAGAAAGGCAGCTGTTAATTCGGCAGTTCTATTAAAAAATGACAATGATATTCTCCCGCTTAAGCCGGGAACAAAAGTTGCACTTCGCGGACCGTTTGTAAATAAGCCAAGATATCAGGGATCAGGAAGCTCGCAGGTTAACTCGACTAAAGTTGAGACAATCGCGGAAGTAATTGAAGAGTACGATCTTGAGGTACTTGAGGATCCAAGAGATGCAGATGTGGTGCTTTTCTTCTTCGGACTTGATGAGATAGCCGAGAGTGAAGGCGGCGATCGTTTATCAATGGATATTCCGGAATATCAGGTCAAGGAACTCAAGAATCTGGCTGCTCTTAATAACAACGTTGTAGGCGTTATGAGCGCAGGATCGGCAGTTAAGACACCCTGGTTAGATGATCTGAAAGCTTTGCTTCACGGATATCTAAGCGGACAGGCCGGTGCAACCGCATTACTTGATATTATTACGGGCAAAAGAGTTCCGACAGGAAAGTTGTCTGAGTCCTATCCCTTCTCATATGCGGATTGTCCGATCGTTAATTTTGCGGCGCAGGATAAGAGGAACCTGCAGTACAGAGAGGGACCTTTCATAGGCTATCGCTACTATGACACGGTGGATGTGAAAGTACAGTTCCCGTTTGGATTCGGACTTTCTTATACAACATTTGAATACAGCAATCTGAAAGTTACAGACGACGGAGTATCTTTTACCGTTACAAATACAGGAAAAATAGACGGTGCCGAGATCGCACAGTTATATGTGGGAAGAAAGCACAGCGCAGTAATTCGTCCGAGAAAAGAATTGAAAGGATTTTCGAAAGTATGGCTTAAAGCCGGAGAATCCAAGGAAGTTTCAATTTCTTTTGACGATAAGACATTCCGTTACTTCTCGACTGTATCAAACAAGTGGGAAGTAGAAGGCGGTGAGTATCAGATCTATGTTGGCGGCAACGTGCGTGATATCGCACTGGAGGGAGCTGTCACCAAAGAAGGTACTATCACAGAAGTTCCTTATGATATCAAATCGCTTGCAAGATACAGGAGCGGACAGATAAGAAATCTCCACTACGACGAGTTTGAGAAGATTTACGGTAAGGCACTTCCGGAAGAAAAGGTTGGGCCGCTTGATATAAACGATGCGCTCTGTCAGATGGAGACGGCCAAGAGTGGCCTGTGCAGGCTGGTATATAAGATCCTTAAGAAAAAGCTTGATAAGTCCTATGAAAAAGGAGTTCCGGATCTCAATATCATGTTTATCTACAACATGCCGTTCCGCGCAATATGCAAGATGTCCGGAGGCATGGTATCGCGCAGCATGGTTGAGAGCATAGTGACTATCGTAAACGGACACTTTTTCAGAGGCATTGGAGGAGTAATAGTAGGATTTTTCCGCAACATGAGTGCAAATAAGAAGTATGAAAAAGAGCTTTATAGAGAATAAACAGGAGCAGAGAAATGAATCTTTGGAAACAATTTGAAGAAAAATATCCAAAGGCAGCGAAGTGGGTGCGTGAAGGAGGATTATTCGTGATCGTAAGTAATCTGATCACGGTGTTTAAGTATCTTTTGCTGACTTTCCTTCCGGGGGCATTTGCTTTTCTGGGAGACAGAGCCTTTGGATGGCCGGGAATACCGCTAACGATCGCAGGAGAAACTTTTAGCTGGAATATTTTGGGATACGATCAGGCGCACGGAGGATTGGCTTATTTTACGGCCTACATGATAGCGATGATCGTAGGAGAATGTATCAACTTCCCTATACAGAAGATATTCGTTTTCCGCAATCACGATAAGCCGGGCAAGCAGATCGCATGGTACGTAATGGCATTTATAGTGATCACATGCATTGTAAATTCCATCAACTGCATCTGGGTTGCCGTTGCAGGTAAGTTTGTTGCCCCGTGGCTTTATAACATTGGAACCACAGTACTTAACGGCGGAGTATCAATGATCGTATTTTTCTTTGTGAATAAGATCATATTCCCTGAGACTGTAAAGGAATCATAATTTGTAACTGATTTAGAGGGCGTAGTGCCTTTTAGATATTTTCTTTCATCTAATTTGTAAAGGAGGAGAAGAGAGAAATGTTAAATATCAACCCCGCGGACGTCATTGCCGTCCTAAAAACAATGATACCTCAGCTGGTTATTCTCGGCGTTGTATTATTGGCAGCAATTATCACAACTCTTTCGGTAATAAAGAAACCGGAGACATTGCGTAAATTTGTACGCAAGCAGGCATGGCTTGCATTTTTCCTTACAATTGTCATTGTAGTTTCCAACATATTGCTTGTTCCCATGTATTCTATGGTAAACATGGCAATGGGCGGAGGAACAATTTCCGATGAGGCTATCGAAGAGGCTAAGGCTCTTTGTACTGAAATAGCTGAAGAAGGCATCGTTATGCTTAAGAACGATGATTCAGCACTTCCTCTTGCAGAAGGCAGTAAGGTAAATGTATTTGGATGGTCATCAACAAATCCTATCTATGGTGGTACAGGATCGGGAGCTCTTTCAGATGCTTATCCGACAGTAGATTTCCTTACAGGACTTACAGATGCAGGAATCGAGTACAATCAGAACCTTGTTGATTTCTACAAAGGATGGAGAGATTCAAGACCTGTAGTTGGAATGATGGGACAGGACTGGACTATTCCGGAACCTGCGGTTTCAGATTATGAGGACCTTATCACAAGTGCTAAGGATTATTCTGATACAGCTATCTTTTTCATAGCACGTTCAGGTGGTGAGGGCGCTGATCTTCCTACTTCTTATGACGGACAGGATACATTCTCGGCAGAGGGACCTTTTGGTGCACTTGGTGTTCGCTATTCAGATCAGAAGGACGATCTTGATGCTTCCAAGTCTTACCTTGAGATCTCAAACAGAGAGAAGGCACTTCTTGATAAAGTAACATCAACATTTGACAAAGTTATTGTGGTTGTAAATTCTGCAAATGCCATGGAGCTTGGATTTGTAAGAGATTATTCTCAGATTAAGTCTGTAATCTATTGCCCCGGCACAGGTCAGACAGGTTTTGATGGTCTTGGGGAGATCATCGCAGGTAAGGTTAATCCTTCAGGAAAGACTGCTGACATTTTCCTTGCAGATCTTATGAACACACCAACATCAAACAACTTTGGTGATTTTGATTACACAAATATGAGCGAATTTGGCGTTGATAACATGTTCGCTGAGGGAGGCAAGGCATTCCCTACATTCGTAAATTATGTAGAAGGTATCTACGTAGGATATAAATATTATGAGACAGCAGCTGTTGAAGCAGCGGCAGGTAACTATGAATTCGATTATGACGCAAATGTAATCTATCCTTTTGGATACGGACTTTCTTACACAACATTCACTCAGGAAATGGGTGAGATAAACAACGACGGTACAACAGTATCATTTGATGTAACCGTAACCAATTCAGGCAGTGTTGCAGGTAAGGATGTAGTTGAAGTTTACTTCAATCCTCCTTATACAAACGGCGGAATCGAAAAGGCGGCAGCAAACTTAGTTGCTTTTGAAAAGACTGAGACTCTTGAGCCCGGTGCTTCCACAACAGTTTCAATTTCTTTCCCTGTGGAAGATATGGCTTCATATGACACATACGGACATGGCTGCTATGTGCTTGAGGCAGGAGACTATGAGATTTCCATCAACAAGGATTCTCACAACAAGATCGCAGCTAAGACTGTAAATATCGGAACTGAAGTAGTATACGATCAGAACAACAAGCGTTCAACAGACCAGGTAGCGGCAACAAATCAGTTTGGATTCGCAGAGGGCGGTGTTACATATCTTTCACGTGCCGACGGATTCAAGAACTATGCAGAAGCTACTGCAGCACCTTCTTCCTTCGAGATGGCAGAAGAGTACAAAAAAGATTATGTAAATAACACAAATTATAGTGAAGCTAATTACAACAACGATGCAGACGTTATGCCTACAACAGGCGCTAAGAACGGCGTGAAGCTTGAGCAGCTCCGTGGACTTGATTATGACGATCCTATGTGGGATACACTCCTTGATGAGATGAGTGTTGCAGAGATGAACACATTGATCGAGCTCGGTGGATACGAGACATCAGCAGTTGAGTCTATCGGAAAAGTCATGACTTATGACTGCGACGGCCCTGCATCTATCAACAACAACTTTACAAAACAGGGATCGATCGGATTCCCTGCAGCTGTAATGATCGCATGCACATGGAATAAGGATATAGCTCATAGATTCGGTGCTTCTATCGGACGTATGGCTAATGATATGGATGTATCAGGGTGGTATGCACCTGCAACCAACACACACAGATCTGCTTTTGCTGGACGTAACTTTGAGTACTATTCAGAAGATGGTGTACTTGCCGGCTGGATGTGCGCGAATGCAGTACAGGGTGCACGTGAGTGGGGCGTATACTCATACGTTAAGCACTTTGCTACCAACGATCAGGAGACAAACCGCACCGGACTTCTCTGCACATGGCTCAACGAGCAGTCTCTTCGTGAGATCTATCTCAAGTCATTCGAAATAGCATTTAAGAACGGTAACCCCGGTGCAACAATGGTAGCGTTTAACAATATCGGTATTGTTCCCGCTGAGGCTTGCCCTGAACTTCTAAATACAGTACTTCGTGGTGAGTGGGGATTCCGTGGATTCGCTGAGACAGATTACTTCGGTGGATACGGATACCAGGATGCAGACCGCATGATCAGAAACGGCTGTGACCTTATGCTTGCTACATACTCAACACCTGAGTCAACTGTAACAGACCAGACAAGCGCAACATCAGTGAATGCAATGAGAACTGCATCCAAGAATATCCTGTACACAGTAGTTAACAGCCGTGCTTATGACAAGGCAGTTAATACAGGACTTCCTACTTGGGTTAAGATCCTCTACGGAGTAGATGTTCTCCTTATCGGATTCATCGGATTCCTTGAGTATCGTGCAATCAAAGCATATAAGGAAAAAAAGAAAGAAACTGAGCCTGCGGTAGAGCAGCAGACACAGGAATAAGATGCACACACATACCTCTTTCTATCTAAATAAAAAATAATCGCAGAAAACTCCCCGACGGTTCATTCCGGAGGGGAGTTTTCATGTTTATCGTATAAAAGAATTTTTTATGATTTTATTTGTACCGTGTTGAATGAATCCAGGATATTTTCAGACGGTTCCTTGGTCAAAAGGCTTACGACATAAATAAATATTATGCTTACGAGGAACGCCGGTGCAAGTTCGTACAGATCCCACACGCCTCCCATCGGACGAACAAGATATTTCCAGATAAATACCATTGCTCCGCCTGATATCATTCCGGCCACTGCGCCAAATCTGTTCATTCTTTTCCAGTAAAGAGAAAGGATCATGCAAGGTCCGAATACAGCGCCGAATCCCGCCCAGGCAAAAGATACGATTCCAAATACCGAGCTGTTTGGATTCCAGGCTATAATTACGCCAAAAACAGCGACAGTGATAAGCGTTATTCTTGCGGTAAACATTGCTGCGGCTTCCGAAAGCTTGATGCCAAAAGTTTCCTGAATGATATTTTCGGAAACAGAAGATGAAGCGGCAATAAGCTGAGAGTCTGCGGTTGACATTGTGGAGGCAAGAATGCCGGCAATTACAAGTCCTGCCAAAAGAGCAAATATGAAACTGTGCTCACTTATCTTTTGCGCCAGAACAACAATAAGTGTTTCGGCTTTGGCGGAACTTGAAAGGTTATTGTTATCAATCAGAGATCTGAGAGCACCGCTCTGCGACATTGCTCTTCCGACAACGCCGAGAAATACTGCGATTGATAATGAGAATACAACCCAGACGGAAGCGATTCTTCTTGAAAGCTTCAATTCAGAAGCGTTTCTGATAGCCATAAATCTTAGAAGTATATGCGGCATTCCAAAATAACCAAGTCCCCAGCAGAACATTGTGACCTTGGAGAACAATCCGTACGGAGAGGCTGAATTTGTCGCGTTGTTATATGTTTCGTTTACATTGATGAAGCCCGGAAGCGAAGAAATATTTTCCATAACGGCGCTTATTCCTCCGGCAGTAACAATGCCATATCCTACAACGAAGAACAGAGCGATTGTCATTACGATTGACTGAATAAAGTCAGTCTTGGATGCTGCCAGGAATCCGCCTGTTGTAGTGTAGCCGACTATGATAACGGCAGAAACGATCATAGCAAGTTGATAATTTACTCCGAATAGTGATGAAAAAAGCTTACCACAGGCAGAGAAGCCTGAAGCTGTATATGGAACAAAGAAAACAAGAATAAAGAGCGCGCCGATACAAAGAATAATATTGCTGTTATCTTCAAAGCGCTTTTTGAAATAGTCAGGAATAGTGATCGCATCAACTTCGGCTGTGTAATTGCGAAGTCTCTTGGCGATAAACAGCCAGTTGAGGTAGGTTCCCACAATAAGACCAAACGCAGTCCATCCGGCATCGGCGATTCCTGAGAAGTAAGCAAGTCCGGGAACGCCCATAAGCAGGTAAGAACTCATGTCTGAAGCTTCAGCACTCATGGCTGTCACAAACGGTCCCAGCTTTCTTCCGCCGAGATAAAAGTCTTTTACGTCATTGGTCTCTCTTGAGCTTACGAAACCAACAAGGAGCATCATCGCCAGATAGGCGAGAATAGAAATAATAATTCCGATTTGAGATGTTGTCATTTCTTTTCACCTTTTTCATTATGTAGTTAGATGATTATGTAATAGTATTCTCACAATACTACATTAGCGCAATAAAGGGAAGAAGTATTTGAAAAAGTGGTGCTTAAGGAAATCTTAAGAGTATTAATTTTGATGATTTGGAAGTGAAACTTTGAATTATTGAATTCGTAAAAACATATACAGAGAAACGCGAAAATGATATATATGAAATATGAATTTCAGGTTTTAAGCGGGTTTTGTGATGAAAATTTTATTTCATAAGATTTGGAAAAAATATTAATTGTGCAAAATGCCGAAAAGAAATTTGCCTATTTACAAACAAAAATCCAAGTGATAAATTTGTAAATCGCGAGCTCGAAAAAAACGAAAGGAGAAAATCTGATTTACGTGATTTTGATATTGTTCTTAACGGGAGCAGTATTCACAGATCTTTACAGAGATAAGATTTATAATCTCTGGGTGATACCGGGAATGATTGCCGGAATTGCGGGATCTGCGCTGGCGGGACAGAACGAATTGCTTTCTTGTCTTCAGGCGATTGGAATTACTTTTGCTATATTGCTTCCTGTGTATCTTCTTAAGGGGATTGCTGCGGGTGATGTTAAACTCTTTATGTCAGCAGCGTCTTTCCTATCCATTCAGGACACAATGTCCTGCATCATAATGGCTTTCTTTGTAGCCGGTCTGATCTCTTTGTCGATTCTCTTGTTTAAAAGAAATAAGAAAAAGACTATCCACTTCGCAGTACCTGTTCTCGTAAGTGCGATTTTTACCTTGGGAGGTGTGGTCGTATGAACAGACCTTTACTTGCAATCTGCGACACGGAAAGGGATTATTGCAGAAGACTGGATGAGTATTTGAGAGATCATCTTAATCTGTCTTTTGAGATTTGTTCATTCACCGATACGGAGATTTTTAAAGAGTTTGTAAAAGAGAAGATTCCTGCACTTTCTGTTCTGTCACAAAGTGTGTATTTAGCGCTTTCGGAGAGAGGGAGCATCAGGAATGTGGATAATATTCTGGTGCTTGACGAAGCGGTTTCCTTTGTGAATGAGGACAGAGAGCAGGAAGAAGAAAAGAATGTATGCCATATCAGTAAATATCTTCCTGCGGGAAGAATAATTGATGGCATTTTGGATTTCTGTGTAAAGATTCCCGGTAATATCGGGAATCTTGATGCAGAGAGAGTAGCAGAAAAGGTAAAACTTCTGGGACTCTTTTCCCCACTCTCAAGATGCGGTCAAACGGCGTTTGCTGTAAAGATGTGCGAAGAGCTTTCTAAGCATGGAAAAACAATGCTCCTAAACTTCGACAGCTTTTCGATGATCGCGGAAATGATGGGGCAGGACGCGGAAGAGGATATTTCGGATCTTCTTTATTACGCGGAGTGCGAAGAGAGTAAGTTTTCTGTGTATCTTGAGAGGATCAAGAGAAGCGCTAAAGGATTTGATTTCATTCCACCTGCAAAGACAGCGGCTATGATAAAAGAGATAACCTTTGACAGAATCAAAACTCTTACAGAGCTTCTGGCCGAAAGTGCAGGATATGAATACATAATCCTTGATCTGTCTGAGTTCCCCGATGGTCTGTGTGATATCTTGAGAATATGTACAAGAGTATTCACCATCGTTGGAGAGGGCAGGGCTGAGAAGTATAAGTTTGAGCAATACACAAAAGTTCTTAACTTAAACGGTTATGACGATGTGCTTGCCAACACGGTAAGATGCCTTATTTCAGATGCTTCTTATGATGACTTGTCATCCTATGCAAGTAAGATGCTTGTGCGGGAGGCAATTGTAAGTGAATAATTTTGAAGAGTTAAAAACAGGCATAAAATCTAAGGTTCTGCAGGCGCTTGATTTTTCCAAAGATATTTCCGATGAGGAAATGCTCGAACTAATAGACAGAGAGCTGTTTGGAAGCACGCGCGGTCTTGCAATCTCTATGGAGTCCAGAAAAAATCTCAGACTTCAGATATTTCATTCGATAAGAAAACTTGATGTATTACAGGAACTCGTTGATGATCCCGAAGTTACGGAGATTATGATAAACGGTGTCGATAACATCTTCACCGAGAGAAACGGAAGGATTATCAAACAAAAACTTGGATTTGAGTCCAAGGAAAAACTTGAGGACATTGTTCAGCAGATAGTTGCTTCGTGCAACCGAGTTGTAAATGAATCATCGCCCATCGTGGATGCGAGATTGTCTGACGGATCCAGGGTAAATATTGTCTTGAGCCCCGTGGCTCTCAACGGTCCGATAATAACCATCAGGAGATTTCCGGAAAATCCCATGACAATGGAAAAGCTTATCGAGTTTGGTGCGCTTACGCCATATATAAGGGATTATCTGGCACTTCTTGTAAAGGCAGGATACAACATCTTTATATCGGGTGGTACCGGTTCCGGTAAGACCACGTTCCTGAATGCTCTTTCAAATTATATTCCCAAAGATCTGAGAGTTATTACGATAGAGGACAATGCTGAACTTCAGATAAGAGAAGTTCCGAATCTCGTAAGACTTGAAGCCAGAAATGCAAATGTGGAAGGCTGTAAGGAAATTACGATAAGAGATCTCATCAAGTCTTCCCTCAGAATGAGGCCCGATTGGATAATAGTCGGCGAGGTCAGGGGAAGTGAATGCGTCGATATGCTTCAGGCTATGAATACAGGTCATATGGCGATGTCGACAGGCCATGCGAACAGCGCGACTGATATGTTGTCGAGAATAGAGACAATGGTTCTGATGGGGATGGACATTCCGCTCTCAGCCATAAGAGGACAGATTGCCTCGGGAATTGATATTGTTGTTCATCTTGGAAGACTTCGCGACAGATCAAGGAAAGTACTTGAGATATGTGAGCTTTCGAAGGAACCGGATCCTGTTACCGGAAAGATAAAGACGAATACGATCTTTAAATTTGAAGAGACGGGAACAAAAGATGACGGCAGGATAGTCGGAGAATGGAGGAAAGTCGGTGACATTACAAACAGCGAAAAACTTTTTTCTGCAGGTATTACACTTCCGGCCTAAGATCGGTGATATTCCCGTACTGCTTCAGGGTGCGGGCATTGCGGTTCTTTTCGGGAGATTGTTCTACGATTCGTGGATTGCGGCAGTATTTCTTTTGCCCCTTGTAATCCCGTGGTTCATATTTCAGAAGAAAATGGAAAAAAGGCGAATGGTACGGGTTCTGGGAATTCAGTTCAGGGATGCGATAGCGTCCGCGCTTACAAGTCTTAAAGCCGGATATTCAATAGAAAATGCATTCAGAGAAGCCGGAAGGGATATGGAACTTCTTTATGGAAAAAAGAGTCCCATATGTCGGGAGCTTAAGAGAATATACAAAGGACTGGCAAATAATATCCCTTTGGAAAAGCTGATGGGAAGACTTGGGAAAGAAAGCGGGAACTCCGACATCGAGGAATTTGCAGAGGTTTTCGCCGTGGCAAAAAGAAGCGGCGGAAATATGACGGAAATTATAGGAAGAACGATTTCTGTTATTTCCAGAAAGATGGATGTTGAAAAAGAAATTGATGTTCTTATAAGTTCAAAACGTCTTGAAGCGGGAATAATGAATTTTGTGCCGTTTTTTATCATCTTATATATAAGCATCACAAGTAACGGCTTTTTTGCACCGCTGTATCACAATATTCCCGGAGTTATCATCATGACAATCTGTATGTGCGTGTATTTTGCGGCATATCTTTTATCTCAAAAAATTGTAAATATCACATTATAGTAGTTAGGTAGTTTTATATGTTGTTTCTTTATCTGATATTCCCTTTGGGGATATTTGTCCTGTGGATCTTTTCGCGAAAAACGGAGCTTCCTTCAGATATGGAGGAGACCGGGATAAGTCGTGAATTTCTAAAGATCTCACTCTTAGTTTTCAAAAAGTTATCCATTAATGAGAGGTTTTCTTCAGGTGAAAAAATAAGGAGTTATTTAAGGACTCTTGGAAACAGGAAGAATGTTGAAAAGGCGGAGACTGAATATTATATCCGGAAGATTTCGATAGTTCTGATCATGGCGGTTGCAGGAAGTTTTTTGTCCGTGCTTATGTACCTCAGTACTGTTATGGGTACCGATGTGTACAAGACTCAGGAGCTAAAAAGAAATGATTACGGTGATGGAGAATATACCAAAGAACTGATTGCCGACGATGATGAGGGAAATGCGATTGGTGAAGCTTCTATTCTGGTCGGGGAGCGGCTTTATACAGAAAGCGAAGCGAATGAGATGTTTGAAGAAGCTAAAGAGGTGCTCTTTCAAACAGTTCTAGGTGAAAATGAATCTTTTGATCATGTGACCAAAAATCTGAATCTTGTGGAAAAACTTGAAGGATATCCGTTTCTGATCAATTGGCATATTGATGATTATGAAGTTATCCACTATGACGGGAGATTGGAAGAAGAGAATATTCCGAAAGGCGGAACGGTCGTCAATCTGACTGCCGAGTGTAAGTACAACGGGATAGTCTGGGTGCAGCAACTTTCTGCGCGACTTTTTAAAAGAGAGATGACTCCAAAGGAGAAGATTGATTCAGAGCTAAAAAGTCTTTTGAAGAAAGCAGAAGAAAAATCGGTCAATGACGAGTGCGTGGCGCTTCCGGAAAGTTATAACGACATTTCCATAACATGGAGGGAAAAGGTTGAAGACAACAGCCTTGTGATACTTGTCATAACGCTGATCGGAGGAGCGGCGTCATATGTGCTTAAAGATAAAGAGCTTAAGAAAGGCATAGAGAACAGGGCCGACCAGATGCTTAATGATTACCCGCAACTGGTATCACAGCTGGTTCTATATCTTGGCGCCGGTATGACGATGCGAAATATTTTTGAAAAACTTGCGCATGATTATCTTAGGAAAACCAAGAACGGTGGGAAAAAACAATATGTTTATGAAGAGATCGTCGTTGCGGTAAGGGAATTGTCGAGCGGCGCTTCGGAGGCAGTTGTTTATGAGAATTTTGGACTGCGATGCCAGAGCAGGCAGTATACAAGGCTTGGAACGCTTCTTTCTCAGAATCTGAGGAAGGGAAACAGCGAGATGCTTACGATGTTGCAGGAAGAATCTCAAAAAGCTTTTGAAGAAAAAATGGACAGGGTAAGAAAGCTCGGAGAAGAGGCGGGAACAAAACTGCTTCTTCCGATGATAATGATGCTGGTCATTGTAATGGTGATCATTATGATACCTGCGTATCTTTCTTTTTAAAAAATATATGAAAAACAGACGGAGGAAAAAATGAATTATTTAATGTTAGGTGCAAACAGAATTATGAACAAAGTTAAGGAAGGAATCCGCAAATTCTGGAGCGATGAGTCGGGAATGGGAACGGTTGAAGTAATTCTTATCATCGTTGTTCTCATCGGACTTGTAATCGTGTTCAAGCAGCAGATTGCGGGAATTGTAGAAGATGTCTTTAAGGCAATCAGGGAAGATACACGTGTTATCACGAACTAAAGGTTATCTGACAGTCTTTTTATCCCTGACCATTACACTGATCATGTCTCTTATTTTGGCTTTATACAGCGGAGCCAGAATAGGAGCTGTGAAAATGAAGACAGAATGTGTGGCGGACATCTCCATGAATTCTGTCCTGGCGGAATACAGCAGAGAACTGTACAAACAGTATGGGCTGCTTATGGTTGATACCTCCTATGGAACGGGAAGGCATTCGATAACAAATACCGAAGAACATTTGAGGAAATATGCGCAAAAGAATTTTGAGACGAGTGTTGTGGGAAGGCTGACAGGAACAAGTACCATGACAAAGATGTATTGCAAGGATGCAAGGATCACGGGAAGTTCTTTTGCATCGGACAATGACGGAGCGGTTCTTAACAGGCAGATTCTTGCATACATGGCAGCAGAGCCGGTTGAAGGCATGCTTACGGATGTGGATGACAATATCAGAAAGCTGCGCGAGGCAGAGCTTGATACGACAGATGTTGAAGCGATGGCTGAGGCGAACCAGGAGGAAATCGACAGTATCGAACTTCCGACAATCATAAATGAAGAAGGCGAAGAGGAAGAAGTCAGCCTCGGTAATCCGGCGGATGCGGTCAATTCGCAGAGGGGAATCGGCGTCTTATCCCTTGCTGCAAGAGGGATAGAGATATCAAGAGCATCAACGGATCTTTCCCAATATGCGTCGAAGAGAACGAAAAATAAAGGCACGGGACTAAGAGATAATGAAGAAATATCGCTTTCTGAGAAACTTCTGATAGATGAGTATTACTGCGAAAAATGCGGGCGTTATGGCAGAGAACTTGATAAATCACTTCTAAAATATCAGCTTGAATATCTTATTTATGGGCAAAACAGCGATTACAGAAATTTGGAAAAAATGACACAGACACTTCTTTTTTGGCGAGAAGCGTCAAATTTTGCATATATGTTGGGATGTTCGGCAAAGCAAAGTGAGGCTGATCTGGTGGCAGGTGCGCTCACAGCGGTTCTCTTGGTTCCTGAGCTTAAAGACTCTGTAAAATGGTCTATTCTCTTTGCCTGGACATTTGCAGAGAGTGTGTCAGACGTAAATATACTTCTTGAAGGCGGACGTGTCCCTCTTTTTAAAAGTGATTCCACATGGCAGCTTGGTCTTGCCGAGATGCTTCTTTTCAGAGGAAATATCGGGAAAAAGGATTGTGGCGAAGGCTTGTATTACAAAGATTATCTCAGGATGAAGCTCGGCATGACGGATCTAAAAGACAAAACATTGAGGTTCATGGACATCATTGAGATGGATATACGAAGAACTGAAGGAAATAGGGAATTTAAGATCGATCATTGCCTGGATACGTTTTGCGGCGAGCTTGTTGTCGGAACAAGTTACGGATATGAGGTGAAGATAGAGAGGGTGTACGGATATGAAGAATAGCCCGGGAGCAGATAAAGGCACTTCTTTTTTTCTACCAGTAACAAAGAATAAAAAAGTAAACAAATCGTTTTTCCGGGCGATCAGAAAGATCAGAGGAGTGTCTTTACCTGCTTCTGTGACGGTGGAAGCTTCATTGGTACTTCCTATTTTCATATTCTTTTTTGCCAATGTCATGGTGATGTTTAATATCATCAAGGTCCAGTCGGATTTAGAAGCGGCGCTTCACCAGACGGGAAATGAGATTGCTGTAAGAGCATTTGATGTTTCCTTTGCAGAAGATACGGCCGGATTTGAATCGGATGCCGGAGTTGTAAAGGGCGTGATGTCGGTCGCATACGCTTCGTCCAAGATCAGAGAATATCTTGGGAGCGGAGCTGACAAAAGTTGTATAGACGGTGGTCTTGGCGGACTTGGGTTTATGAGATCCGATGTCAGAGAAGGCGGAGATATCATTGATATCGTAGTTAATTACAAAATTAAGCCGCTTATTCCCGTGGCAGGCTTTAACAAGTTTCCTGTTGAAGGCAGATATTATGGACATGCGTGGACAGGCTATGACATTATCGGTGCCGGCGAAAATGCACTTAATGAGGAGGAGATGGTATATGTCACAGAGCATGGCGAGGCGTATCACAGGAATATAAATTGCAGTCATTTGAGGCTTAGTGTAAAGAGCACAAGCCTTTCCGGGATAGATAAACTTCGCAACAAAGACAGAAGTAAATATTATCCCTGTGAATATTGTGCGGGGAATATTGCAGCGGGTGACGTCTTTATAACCGATTACGGGAACAGATATCACGGCAGAGTTGATTGCGCGGGGCTTAAAAGAACAATCTATACCATTCCGATATCGGAAGTCGGTGCGCGTCATCCCTGCAAAGATTGTGGATAAAAGGATTTTAATTATGATAATTCAGTTTGCGGAACTAATTGTTTTGGCTGTAATAGCAGGTGAAGATATGCGAAGCATGAATATTTCTTCGTGGAAAATATGGATATTGGCGGTTCTTTCCGTTGGAAGCGCTATGTTTGGGATGGTCATTGGAAGGTGCGATGTTTGGTGTGTTGCAGCAGCTCTTTTACCCGGAGCAGTGCTTGTTGGATTGCATTTTGTTACCGGAAAGCAGATAGGACTCGGCGATGGTTTGGTTACTTTGAGCATAGGACCTGCTTTTGGTGCAGAGAGAGTTTTACTTGGAATTACAGCGGCATTTTTTGCCAGCGCACTTTTTTCACTTGTGATAATCGCGGTGCTAAGGGATAAGAGGAAAAAGAGTTATCCTTTTGTTCCGTTTATAGCCGCGGGAATGGTGGTGGCGACAATTGCGAAAATATAAAGGATATATGACGCTTGAAGCGGCGCTTGTGATACCGATGGTCATCTGTGTTATAACGCTTATTATTTTGTTTACTTATTATCTGTACGGAAGGTGCGTGTTGTCGCAGGACGCTTATATACTCGCGTTTAGGGCAAGTGTAGACAAGGACAGATATGATGCTGCGCCTGAAAGTACAGTCAACGCCAAAAAAGACAGAGTAGTCGGGAAAAAATATTTTGGAAGCACAAAACCGCAGTTTCATGTAACTACCGGGGCGTCAGGAAAAGAAATCAAGGTAGAGGCGGACGCAAGGATAAGAGCCGGAGCGATGGGAGATTTTTTTTTGAAACCAAGATCCGGTTGGGAATTCAAGGCGGGGCAGAAGGCCAAGTGTCTTGAACAGGTGAAGCATATTCGAAGAATGACAAGGCTTAAAGATATTATTAAAGGATGGGAATGAAAGTGGAATACAAATATTATAAAGATTTAAAACACAGTTATATTATCGCTTCCTGTAATGATGTGAGTGAAGAAGAGCTTGGGGGATACAAACTTAAGATAGCTGAGAACGGAAGAATCAAAAAACTCCTTCCCGTAAGTCTCAGAAAGATTGATCTGGAACAGCTTCTTTATTATGAAGTCAGCTCAATGGTAAGTCTTGGGGACAGATTTTCTTCAAAAGGAATGGGCGCGGAGGAATTAAAAAGTTTTTTGCGTGATATGAAAGAAATGCTTGATGGGCTTTCAGAATATCTGCTCGGAGAAGAAGGAATTCTTTTTGACATAGAAAATATCTATGTAAATATTTCTTCGGGGGAATGCAGATTCATGTATTATCCGTTTGACGGAGAGCAAAAGAGTTTTGCGGATTTCACGGAACAACTCCTTGATCTTACGGATCATGACGATGAGGGAGCAATTGAAATCGCATATAATCTCTGCGAGTTATCCAAGGAAGAAGGAATTCTCCTTCCGCAGCTTATCGATGAAGTCCTTAAAGAAAAGAGGTCTATTGAAGAACCTGTAGCCGGGAAAGAGCCTGACTATGATGAGGCGGATGAGTTTGATTACGATTATGAAGATGACGATGAAGACGGGGAATATGAAGAAAAAGAGCCACGCAGCTTAAAAGCACGAAGCAAATTGATCTTTGCCTTTTTGTTTGCCGGAGTCAGCGCAGCTATAACATATGTCAGAATGAATTTTATCTTATCGGAACTTGAGAACCTTCTCTCTATAGGTGTCATTTTGGTCTCTGTGGGGACGGGGTTAGCAGCTCTTTTTACCGGAATCAGGGATTTGAAAAAAGAAGGATTTAGAGGCTTCAAAGACAGAGATGAGCAGGAGTTTGATGATGATGAATATGAAGACTATGAAGATTATGATGATTCTCCGGCAAGGGAATTTAAAGCGTCATACAAAGCGCCGATTAGGATAACTTCGTCAGTAAAAGATGCTGAAAGAGCGGCTGCAGCTGAAGAAACAACGCTTCTTGCTGAAGAAGATACGGGAGAAATGACGCTATACAGCAGAAATGCAGATAAGACATTTAGGATTCCTCTTGATAACCTGCCTATAACTATAGGAAAGCTTGAAGGATACGTTGATACTGTAATTAAAGATATGAGCATATCGAGGATTCATTGCAGATTCAGCAGAGAAGGGGAAAAGATCGTGGTTTCGGATCTGGGGTCAACGAACGGAACATACAAGAACGGATTAAAGCTCGGTACCAAAGTAAAGGTACCGATAGAAGAGGGTGATGAAATAAAGATAGGCCGAATTTGCTTTGACTTACGATAACTCTGAAAAATATATGTTATAATACCCTTAACCGGTTGGAGGGGTTCTAATGAAGATTAATATCTATTACGGCGGAAGGGGAATTATCGACGATCCCACTTTGTATGTTATTTCTCAGATTACGACAGTATTGCAGGAGCTTAATGTAAAGGTTCAGCAATATAATCTATATGAGCAGAAGAATGGAATTACGGCACTTCCGAATACTCTTAAGGATGCAGACGGAATTATCCTTGCATCTACAGTTGAGTGGTTCGGTGTAGGCGGATATATGATGCAGTTTCTTGATGCGTGCTGGTTGTACGGAGATAAAGAAAAGATCAAAACAATCTACATGGCGCCTGTTGTAATGTCCACAACTCACGGAGAAAGAGAAGGAATGACGAATCTTTCTGCTGCGTGGGAGATGCTTGGTGGACTTCCCTGCGAAGGTATCTGTGGATATATTGCAGATACTACAAAGCTTGAAAACAGCTCTGAGTATTCAAAGATAATAGATAAGAAGGCGGAGAATATATATAGGACGATCAATCAGAAGATGCCTGTATTTCCTGCAAGTAATCGCGCGGTTATCAATAAAGTAGCCGTTGCCAACAGTATAGATCTGACACCGCAGGAATCGGAACAGCTTTCTGAGTATGCATCCGATGACAGATTTGTAAAAAAACAGAAAGAAGATCTTCAGGAACTTGCCAGCATATTCAGGGATAAGATGGGACAGGATGAAACAACGTCCGGAAATTCCGAGGAGTATGCGAAGAAACTTCAAAATTCATTCAGGCCGGTAGCTGGTATAAATGCGAGGTTTAAAGTTCTTTTTGCTGATAATCCGAGATTAAAGCCTGTAGTCATAGATGTTGCGAACAGCAGATGTGAGTGTTCCGCAGGCGAAAGTGGCGAATGTGATGTTATTATAACGACAGATCAGAGAGTCTTTGTGGATATCCTCGACGGAAGAATTACATTCCAAAGGGCATTTATGGATGGAAGTATTAAAATGAAAGGCGATTTCAAGCTTCTTAGAAGTATGGATCAGCTTTTTAGTCTTATGGAGGAATAATCGAAGGATATGTCTGAAGAAATGTCTGATGCTCAGGTTCAGAACAGCCAGGAAGAGTTCTGGGAAGAGCAGAGAAGAATATATAAGAAGGCGTATGTTACTATTGCACTTATTGTAATAAATGCCATTGTTTTTATTTTGTGTACCACCGATCTGGGCTATATCATTTACGATAAAGGTGCACTGATGTTGAGTGATTTTGACTCGAATTGGGGGAAGTTCAGAACTTTTACTTCAATGTTTCTGCATGCTGATATGGAACATCTCGCAAGTAATATGTTTATGCTGATACTCCTTGGCGGAGTTATAGAAAACTATACAGGTCATGTCTATTATCTTTTAATGTATTTAATGTCCGGAATCTTTGGAAATCTTTTTTCACTTGGATTTGAACAACTTTTTGGAATAGATAGAATATCTGTTGGCGCAAGTGGTGCTATAATGGGCAATGTAGGGTTCCTTGCGTTGTGGCTCCTTGCGGGTGGAAAGGCGAAAAGGAAGATGCCTAACCTCAAATACAGGCTGATCGTGTTTGGGCTGTATATAATACAGACTTGTTTTATACAAGAGGGTGCCAATACGCAGGCGCACTTTGGCGGCTTCCTGATGGGAGTGTTCATGGGCGTCATTAACATAATTATATTTAAGAACAAAAAGAAAATGGAGGGTTTGGCATAATGAGTGATTGCATCTTTTGTAAGATAGCAAACGGAGAGATTCCGTCAAATACTATTTATGAGAATGAGGATTTCAGAGTAATACTTGATAATGGCCCTGCTACAAAGGGACATGCTTTGGTGCTTCCCAAAAAGCACTATGCAGATCTTTTTGAAATTCCCGATGACGTTCTTGCTAAGGCGGTTCAGACAGGAAAGATAGTTGCAACTATGCTCAAAGAAAAGCTTGGATGTGACGGAGTTAATCTTGTTCAGAATAATGGCGCTGCAGCCGGACAGACAGTTATGCACTACCATTTACATGTGATTCCCAGATATGAAAATGACGGACAGCATATTTTGTGGAAGCCCACAAGTCCTTCAGCTGAAGAGCTTGTTGAAATTAAAAATACGATAATAGGTTAATACAAGGGGAAATTTAATGCGTGAGATCAATGTTTCGGAAGTTACCGAAGCTGTTAAAAATATGTGCATAGACGCAAACTATGCACTTTCTGATGATATGAAAAAAGCTCTTGAGTCTGCTCAGAAAGAGGAAGTGTCAGAGCTTGGAAAACAGATTTTTTCACAACTTGAGGAAAATCTTGAAATAGCGGCAAACGACCAAATTCCTATCTGTCAGGATACGGGAATGGCAGTGTTTTTCTTTAAGGTTGGCCAGGATGTTCATTTCGCCGGCGGAAATCTCGGAGATGCGATAAATGAAGGCGTAAAGCTGGGGTATACGGAAGGATATCTCAGAAAATCTGTAGTCGGAGATCCTCTTATAAGAGTAAATACTAAAGATAATACACCGGCAATCGTGCATTATGACATTGTTCCGGGAGATAAGGTGACGATCACATGCGCTCCCAAAGGATTTGGAAGCGAGAATATGAGCAGAGTCTTTATGTTAAAACCTGCAGACGGAGAAGAAGGTGTAAAAGAAGCTGTTCTTCGTGCTGTTAAGGATGCCGGTCCCAACGCGTGTCCTCCTATGGTTGTAGGTGTAGGAATTGGCGGAACATTCGAAAAATGTGCAGAGATGGCAAAAGAAGCTCTCACTAGACCTGTCGGAAGTCATTCGGATAAAGAACATATCAAAGCTATGGAAGAGGAACTGCTTGAGAGAATCAATAAAACAGGGATCGGCCCTGCCGGACTTGGCGGTAAGATGACTGCTCTTGCGGTAAATATCAATACATATGCAACACATATTGCAGGACTTCCTGTTGCGGTGAATATATGCTGCCACGTCAACAGGCATGTTACCGTTACTTTGTAATATTTTAAGAAGTATTGATGGGATAGGTTTTTCCCTATATAATATAGAAAATTTGAAAAGGAATTGACATGAATAAAGAGATACAGGCTCCTATAAGTGCGGAAGTAGTTAAAGAACTGAGCGCCGGAGATATGGTATATATTACCGGAACTATTTATACTGCCCGTGATGCTGCTCATAAAAGAATGGATGAAGCACTCGCAGAGGGAAAAGAACTACCTATAGATGTGAAAGGCAATCTTATTTATTATATGGGACCTTCGCCTGCGAGAGAGGGAAGGCCGATTGGCTCTGCGGGCCCTACAACAGCCAGCAGAATGGATAAATATGCGCCAAAGCTCCTTGACCTTGGGCTTGGCGGAATGATCGGAAAAGGTAAGAGATCTAAAGATGTATCGGATGCTATAGTAAGAAACGGATCGGTTTATTTTGCTGCTATCGGAGGAGCCGGAGCTCTTCTTTCAAAAGCAATTGTAGAATCTGAAGTTGTTGCATATGAAGATCTCGGGACAGAGGCGATAAGAAAGCTCAAAGTAGAGAAATTCCCTGCAATCGTCGTTATTGATTCAAAGGGAAATAATCTTTATGAGACAGCGGATAAATTGTATAATAAAGAAAACGAATAAAAGCAAATAAAAGAATTGACAAAGGATATATGACTTTGTATAATTACTTTTGCGTCTTGGCTGTTAGCCAAGAGAATTCAAACCATATTTGGTAGAGGGATTCAGGCATGGAGAAATACTCAAGTGGCTGAAGAGGCGCCCCTGCTAAGGGTGTAGACCGTTCGCGCGGTGCGCGGGTTCAAATCCCGCTTTCTCCGTTTAGTTAAGAAGATGGAAGTTCAGATAAATACTGGACTTCCGTTTTTTATTGGTTTGAATTTTGGTTAAAAATCTGGTTAAGATTTGGTTAAGACAATTTTCTGCTATTTAATGCAGTAATAGCGGAATTCATATCAACGCCAGTATAATAATTTTGATTTGCTACAAGTGGGCTATTGCCAAAGAGCTGCGATGCAAGGGTCATATTACCGTTGCTTGCGTTAACAACATCAGTTATAGCATTTCGCCTGAAAGAGTGAGGCCCCATAATTAAATCCTTCTTTTTCAGACCGAGGTTATCAATTACTCTAGCATAGAATGAGTACACGATACTATTGGATATTACACCAGTTGATGTTGCATAAGGAAACAGATACATACTATTCAGGTTATGAACGAGATGCACTTTTCTAAGCTTTTTCAAAAATGACTCTATATCATTGGTTACAGGAAAAAGCCTGTTCTTGTGAGTCTTAGTGTGGTTAACAATAGTACAGTGCTGTTTACACGAGGCAGTAGTTTTAACTGTGATCTGCTCTTTGTTGATGGAAATACAGCCGTTTTGAATATCACTCCACATCAAAGGCGGAATTTCACCCCTTCGTAATCCCATAATAATCTGGAGTTCTAATGCGTATGCAGGCATATATGATGGATTCTCCTGCTGATATTGCCTGATATAATCTAGAATTTGTGATAATTCTTTTTCAGAATAGACTCTATCTGAAGCTGGTGTGGTTTCTGCAAGCATTCCGCTAAATTTTCGTAAATCAACCCTAAGAAAAACATTGTCAGTAATCCAATACTCATAATATGCCAGTTTAAATACACCTCGGATAATAGAAATCATCCCATCAAAAGCCTTCTTGTTTAAATCGTGCCTTTGTAGATTGTTAATAATGATGTTTTCAATGTCACGCTTGTCTATTTCATCAATAAACATTGACTCAAATGGAGTGCCTTTAAAAAATCGGTTATACTCAAACTGATGCTTGCTTGCCGTGTTTTGTGCTGATAAAAGCTTTTCTTTGTTTTTTATATATCTAAGCTTTTCAGTCTCAACAATATAAAAAACATCGGAGAAAGTTTTTTTAGCACAGCCATCAATGCCCTTTTCATGCTGATAGATTTTGTCTGCTAGTTCTTCTATGCTCTTAGCTGTTAATTGCCTCCTTCCGCTCTTTGATTGCTTGTCAGAAACATATACTCTGTAATAGTTGTCTTTCGAAGGATTTTTGGGAAGAGTATAATTTCCGAGAATTATTTGCTTTTCTAGTTTCATAAACGCTTTACGAGCATCTTCAAGCTCAGTATATCTCTTATTGTTTGGAGATTTCAATATAGATTTTTTCATGGGGCAGACTCCTTTTGAAAGAGCGGGTGCCTGATCCATGATATTGGATAACTGCTTTGGTCGTAACCGCTTGATTTTGATTTATGGTTATAGAATTGCTATTCCTGATGTGCGAAGGGATATACCTCTACCACCGCAGGAATAGGGATAAAAATATAGGTTAATTAGTGAGATGGTAATAGTTTCTTTTTTGTAATGTGACTTGATATATTCGGCAGCATCTGTAAATAATTCCAAATCATCATAGATATGGAGCCAACGAGAGCCGTTTATAGCAGTATTTATTTTGACAGCTAAATGCTTGAAGGTTCCATCTTTAGATGTGAACCATTTAGCTCCTATTACAGTAAACTGATTCTTGCCATCAATACCGATTGATTGGGGTGTAATGGATAAATATCGTGGATTAGCTTGAATATCCTTAATAGTATTATTAAGCTCTTTGTTGTTGATATTGTCTTGTTTTTTCATTGTAAAAACCTCTGTTAGTTAAATGGCATATCTTCACCTGTTTCGGGAGTATGCCAGTCCTTATTACGATTTAGATAGTCTTGCATTGTATTCCATGTGTTTATAGTGCCATCAGCATTGTATCGCTTAACATATCCGTTAAAGCGTTTAACCCATGCGGCGTAAGTTTCAGCCTTTTCAGGCAGGCGTTGGATGTCTGAATACTGGCTTTCAAAGTTTTCATTACTAATAACGAATACTTTATTGTATCCTGCGACTCTGTTTGCGTAACGCGCAGGAAGGACAATTGGATATACATCAAGATAGTTGAGCATATCAGAAATTTTCAGAGAGCTTCTGAATTCATCGAAGATAAGTACTTGGTGCCTCGTTATATCATAACTATCGAACGGATGTTGATAGTCAGATATTCTGAAACAATTTATATCGCCGTAAGTATCAAGAACGCCCCTGGTCTTTCCCATGCGAGTGACACCAAAAATATAATTAACCTCAAGGTCAAGGCGTCGTTCATTAGCAAAGCGCTCCTCGTATATATCCTTTCTGACGCGGTCTATTTTTTCTATATTGCGCATAGCAATATCAGGTATTAGTCTTAGTATTTCTGCATTTGAATAACCGTCGCGAATTAACATATATAGCTTTTCTAAATCGGTTCTTTTTCCTTGGTGTGTCTCAGGGATTTTTCCGAATTCAAATTGTTGTCCTTCAATTTTTTGTTCGGATTTGTCAGGATTATCTTCCCATTTGCCTATTTTAAAGACATAGTCACGATTCTGCTCGGCAGTTCCACGAGATTGCTCAATATGGAAATCTGCACCCTCAAACTTGTTTTTCAAGGTGCTAAAACGAATCGGACTATGACAGTAAAGATAAGAATGAATATGTTTCTTTTTTGTTTCAACTCCGATTTCTACAGAAAGACAGCAGTATTTCAAGGATGGAATCTCCTTTATAATCTGCATGACTCTTTCGGCATCATATCCAGTGGATTCTAAGTTGTGGAAGCATAGGCACCAAGAACGGCTCTGAGAGTCGCGTTTTGGCTCTTTAGGTGTATTAGTGTTCGTCATAATAAATACCCTCCTATCCTTTATTGGGGAAAGAATGGGAGGGTACTCGAGAAATTTATAGATACTTACTCCTGAATCGAGCCTTTATTCGCTCGAGATCATGTTTCTTTCTATAATTCGCAGTAGATGTACTGCATTGAGCTAGGACTGCATATTCTGCTTCTGAAAGGTTTCTTTCGATGAAGGATTCAAAGAGAAGCTTATCTTTTTCGGATAGAGTTTCCTTAAATTGTTTGCATTCGCTCAATGTTTCTTTATGAACAAGTATTTGCTCTGGGCTCGGCTGATTATCATCTTTGATATCAAAGCTGGTATCATCGGATTCCATCCTTTCCTCAATTGACATAGGCTGCTTATAATCCTTTGTCACATAAGATTGCGAATCATAGATATTTTCGATTTCGAGAAATTCTTTTTTGCTTAATGCCACACTGTTAACAAGGGATTTTATGTAATGTTTATTTGTCCCTACATCTTTGTAAGTGTAAATTGATATTAGATATTTATTATTGATTACACTAAATTCAACTTCTGAAGTAGGAAATTTAGGGTTATCCTTAAATATTATTTTCCCTTTCTCTCTAAACTTGAATAGAGTTCCTACTGCTGCGCCAACGGTTCTTCTTGGTTGATTATTATGTTTCATATCAAGTATCTCCTTTAAAAATTTTTTGATACTTGATATACCCAGACGCTTATGTGTATAGTCGTAAGGGAGAAACACCAATGTATAGCATGCGAATGATACGTATGCACATAAAATAGCCACCATTGAGGTGGCTATTTCGGAGAGAATATTATGGACGGAGATTACTAGAAACTATAAGAATAATATCCGTCCCGTTATCGGTTAATTTATGGATATGAATTCCGTTAGCAAGAAATGGATGATAAAAATATAGGTCATTGCCATACATCAGGAATAAGTCGTGCTGAGATTGTTTTATGTCAGTGTTCATATGTTGACAAATTGAATTAAGAATAACATCAATTAAGTCATCTTCTGCATTGGCTTTTGGTAAAGAGAAAACGCACATAAGATTACCGTTGATTGAACGATAGTTTATTATTCGGATTTCAGACGGAGAAATGACTGGTTTTATTCTGCTGTAATGGTTGTTTTTAAAGACTTGATATAGGTCAGCTTGTAATCCACACATATACTCATATATGCAGGACTGACGAAGCTTAGAGGCTCTGATAGCCTCTTTTTTATTAGATTCTTTAAGGTAATCTGAATACCTCTTTTTTAAATAGATAGTAGTGGATATAAGTAGCTCTTTAATTCTGCTCATCATATTTTTATGTCCTCCATGCGTTTGTGGTTATAGAAATCCCAAGTGAATTTGTCATCCAAGACTACGATCTGCACCCAGAGAGTTGTCTTGGATTCGATTTCGAGTTCGCTTATATAGATACACAACTTATCTGTGATTGACCTATCGAAAGGGCAATTGCAGAAATGCAGATACTCGTTGAAAGCATCTTTTAGTTTTACGGTAGCAAGATTCTCAGTGTTTTTTGAAATTAGCCTGATGTGTATATATTCGATTTTGTTTATTGAATCATAGACTATGTCATAACTTTTGGGGTCAAGTTCTATTCTGAAGAGCTTGGAATAAAACTCTATTAGCTCTGCAAATATGGATATTGCTGTAAATATCTTTTTATTTGTCATTGTCGTAATTCTCCTTGATTTCGATGGAATCGGCTGCGCCTTTAATACCTGACACAGTTTTGTTGTTTAGTCTGTAACTGTATTTCCAAAGATTAAGGTTATGGAATATTACCTCGATGAGAAAATACTGTGATTTTTCTAATGATGAAAGCACTTTTAATTTGTAAGCATTATTTTCATCTGTTGCAGGAACATAAATATTAGCAAGTTCTGTGCCTTTATTTGTTACAATTTTATAGATAATATGAGTTGCCTTTTTTCCATCATCTAATGCTACGGGGGAAATAAATCTTAAAATTGCAGTATCTGAACCTGTGGGGCTTATGTCCTTCAAATGGATGTATGTTCTTTTGTAATTGGAGAGAGCTGTTGAAGCTCTCTCCCTGTCATGGTGGTTCATAATTCCAAGTCCTCAAGCTCATCAAGGTGGGAAATTTCGAAGTCCTCTGCAGAACAGGAGACACCGCTGATAAGTTGTCCCTTGTCGTTGATAAGTGCGTATGCTCTTACTTTCAATTTGTCGAAAGTGACTCTGATGATAGAATCAGAATCGAGCTTTTCTTTGAGGTCAAGTACCTTGTCTGATAGTTCTACAGGAAGCTTAATAGCAGGTGTAGAGCCTTTGTAACCAAGGATGACAATTGATAGCTTGTCGATTTCCTCAGTTGCTTGATTGGTTTCGGAATTGAATTTGTGCGTGACCTTCACGTCTATAACCTGATGATCACGAGCTGATGGCTTCTCTGCAATAGACTGAGAAGTGAGATGTAACTGTTGTAATGACATACCCATAGGCAAGTCCTCCTTATAGATAAAACTGTTTTTGGTTATATCTATATATGGGAGACGTCGGAGACTTTGCTCGATAAGGCTGAAAAAATTTTATAAAATTGGGGAAATTGTGAGGTTGATACATGAGAAAGATACAGATACAGAAGATTAGGAAGAATGTGTATCTGAAGAAGTACTAGAGAATATCAGCATAGGATTGGAAAAGATACAAAATATAAAAGTCGTAGGGCAATGCTACCCCTACGACTTTGAATACGCCATTGCCCCAGAGCAAAGAACGCTCCGCTCGAGTTTTCAGCTACGCAGCTTCGCTTTGCTCCGCTTGAAAACATCGGCTGTGTGCTTCGCACCTGATCGGGCTATAGGCATATAGTGATTCGTTAATGTGTGCTATTATTACTATGTGATTTAGATAGTGCTTATTGCCAATTGATGCCTGTTTCACCAACACCATCACCTGTTGCCTCACCACTAGTGCTATAGTCATGATTTACATTGCTATTAAGTATATCCCAGGCTGATGAACTTCCACCTGTGTTTCCACTAGATTGCTGTTGACTTCCACTTGATTGTTGTTGCTGACTACTATTTCCACTAGAAGTAGTTGTCTGAACTTTACTATCTGATAAATAAACTCCACTGATGTAGTATTCTTCACCATTTATCTTAACTGCTGTCCAATATACTTCTTTTCCGTTGTATTCATCTACAACACCAATGACTTCTACTGCATCATTAGTTTTGAGTGTTAATACTTTTTCAAAGTCATTTGCATCTGGTCCTTCGTATATATCACAATCGGATTGAGCATACATATCTTTTGCTTCATCGTATAAGTCAATATGAAACAATTCAAAGCTGCACTTATCACAGATATAGCTTTTTTTATTTTCCTCAGTTATATATGAATAACTATGATTATCCTCTTTATAAGAATCCCCACAGACAGAGCATGTATATGAGACACAATTATCAGCATCAATGTTATCTGATGAAGCAACATAGTTATGTCCTGTAGATATGATATCCTCAGTATAAGAATCACCACAAACAGAACATGTAAATGTAGCCACACCATTTTCGCTACATGTGGATTCCTTTGTGATCTCTTTTACATAATTGTGTCCTATTGCAGGTACTTTTTCGGTATATGACTTGCCACACCAACATTTGTATATAGTAGAACCTGACTCGGTACAAGATGATGCTGTTTGAGCATCTACTTTATATGTATGAGGGTGAAATACAAAGATGCTGATACCCAGAGCTATAATGATTATTAATGCAATAATATTTTTCTTCTTCATAAATATTTACCTCGTTAAATACTCTCTATCTCTATTAAGAAATAGAGAGTATTATTTTCAAATATATCATTTTTAAAATTTAAGCAAAAGGGGGTTAGCGCAAAGCAAATAGAAATGCTTCCATCAAGGAACATATCCTCAATAGCGCTCCGCATATCGTTAACATAAATAGTAATCTAATAGTATAGAATACAAGTTTCGCAATGGTTTCAGCTGTAATTATTTCGAATTGATTTTCGTTCATAAAATGATTCCTCTTCTTTCTATAAATATATGTATGGTTAAGAAATGGTTAAACTCAAACCAATAGAAGATGCTCGAAGCTCCTTTCTTTCAATATTTGGAGATTGTACTGAGATTCGTTCAAATCCCGCTTTCTCCGTTGAAATGAGACACTACTTACTGGCAATGTCAGTGAGTAGTGTTTTTTGTTTGATAGGAAATTTCTATCAAACAAAAACGCTCCGCTACGGATGTGACCGATGCGCAGAAGTATTATGCAAGCTAAAGCTTGCGCGCAAAGAGTTGCTTTGCAACTCTTTGTTCTTGAAATAGAAAATTCCTATCAAATAAAAATAAAATTGAGTATGCAATTTATAGGAATCGGAATTATTTTATTTTAAAAGAAACAGGGCATATATTGAGAAAAAAGCCAATATTTTTTGCGGGACAAATTAAAATAATTTCATGAATCTTTTGTACAAAAGAGATATTTTAGAGCAAATGCAGAAATCATGGCCGAAAAAAGCCACTCTCTATAGTGGTTTGAGGCGCGGCTTGACACAATATGTTGTGTTCGGAATTTTTTTTAAAATTTCTCAAAAAAGTTGTTGCATTTGTATATACCCTTTGCTATAATAACTTTTGCCCGCTTGAGAGAGGGGCTGAAAACCGCAGAACTAAGCGGGTTTCATAAAAACTTTGAAAAAAGTTTAAAAAAGTTCTTGACAAAGCATTTCAACTATGTTATTATGAATGAGTTGCGGCGCTGAGCTGCAAGAACAAAGAACCTTGACAAATAAACAGTAATGCAACCCTGAAAGATTCCAAGAGAATAATTCAGAAAATGTAAATTAACGGACAGAACGAAAAGCCAAGCTTAAGTTCTTAGCCGGATTAAACTTTTAAACGTGAGAGTTCGATCCTGGCTCAGGATGAACGCTGGCGGCGTGCCTAACACATGCAAGTCG
>JAEEGI010002454.1_pt1 | contig 45496 bp, 42 predicted proteins | sample 8958751 | NCBI WGS metagenome assembly JAEEGI01 (sample SAMN16246545, study PRJNA631951) | gut metagenome | biome: gut microbiome; feature: rumen; material: KS-attached | host: Bos | place: Iran: Karaj | collected 2018-10
GAATGATGAAACGACCGAAGAACGACCTGTCTCCGAAGACGTATAAGATACTCTATTATCTAAATATAGTGGTATCTGTTTGCTGCCTGATTATCGGTGGCTTCGATGTCTATTTCCATGAATGGACAGGCGCGGCATGCATGTTTCTCATCTTTGGCTTTGCGGCATATAACGCCTATACTTTTCAAGACAGAATACACTGAAAGCGATGAGAAAGAAGGTAGTCTTATATTTCGGTTCGTTTAATCCTGTGCATGTGGGGCACTTGGCATTGGCCAACTATGTCTGCGAATATGCAGAAATAGATGAACTGTGGTTTGTGGTCACCCCTCGAAATCCATTTAAGGAAGGGGCAGACCTGATGGATGACGACCTTCGTCTGGAAATGGTGAGACTGGCCACTGAGGATTATCCTCGTTTTCGTGTTTGCGATGCAGAATTTCATCTTACACGCCCTTCTTATACCATTCATACATTAGACTATCTGAATCAGCAATATCCAGAGATAGATTTTACCTTGCTTATAGGTTCCGATAATTGGGAAGGTTTTAAAGGCTGGTATCAAGCCGAACGAATCCTCAATGAATATGGCGTATTGATTTATCCACGTCCGGATTATCCGATAGATGCAGAAACCTTACCACCCAATATCTCTTTGATTAAGGCTCCTTTATTTGAAGTAAGCTCCACTTTTATTCGCGAAGCGATGCGTGAAGGAAAGGATTTGCGCTATTTCTTACATCCTGCGGTTTATAAGAAACTGATGGAGTAACCATGGAAACTACCGCTACCACATATCCTCAATTAATGAACGGAAAGAAGATTCTCTACGTTCACGGTTTTGCATCCAGTGGAGCATCTGGAACGGTAAGAGGATTGCGTATGTTACTTACTAAAACTCAGATTATTGCACCTGATCTTCCTGTCCGTCCTACCGAAGCGATGGAGTTACTGAAACGTGTGTGTGCGGAAGAAAACCCCGATTTGATTATCGGTTCTTCGATGGGAGGCATGTACACTGAAATGCTCCGAGGATACGATCGTATTTTGCTTAATCCTGCCTTTCAGATAGCCGACACTTTGCTCTCTAATAATAAAATAGGTAGGCAGGAGTTTTATAATGCCCGACAAGATGGTCAAAAAGACTTTCTGGTAACCAAAGGGTTGATTGCAGAATTCAGAGAGGTATGTAGTCAATGCTTCACAGAGATAACAGATGAAGAGCGAAACCGGGTATGGGGACTTTTCGGTACGAAAGATCCATTGGTACATACGCACGATCTTTTTGCTGCGCATTATAAGAATGCCATTTGGTTTGATGGTGAGCATTTTATGAACGATCGCGTGTTACTTCGTTCCGTAATACCCGTAGTCCGTTGGATAGACGATCAACAAGAACACCGGGAGCGTCCCATCCTTTTCATCGCTTTGGACGATACTTTGTCCGACAATTCTAATGTCTGGCGGAAGTTTTCGGAAGAAGATTTGCAAACATATGCTGGTAGATTGCATGATATGCCTGGCTTTTTTGAAGCCTTAGGACCAATGTCTGCAGCGGTGAAAGCCTTCCAAACCTTAGCAGAAACGTATGATGTATACGTCATCAGCAGTATTCCGCCTACTAATCCATCTGCCCTCTCAGAGAAACAAAAATGGGTGGATCGTTGGCTTGGTGTTCCTGCATACAATCGATTTATCATTACCAATCATAAGCAGTTGCTCTATGGCGACTATCTCATTGATGCGCATCAGACGAATGGCGCTTCTGATTTCATGGGCACTTTTCTGCATTTTGGTGAAGACCCTTATAAAACATGGGAAGATGTGATGGAATTCTTCTCCCGACTCGGTGGTCAGTAATCCTCCTTTTAACGTAGAAAAAATATTTTTCTAACTAGGAAATTATTTTTTCCTAACTAGAGAAAAAAAAGAGTACCATTCAGGCATCCGGAATGTCTGGAATATTTTTTTTGCGATTTTTTGAAATTTTTTCTTCAAAATATTTGGAAGTATGAAAATTATTTTTCTATCTTTGTGATATCAAAATAATATCAAAATAGACAGATGTATAACTTTTAATAATAAACATTATGGAAAACAGGGAATTTGCATTTTCAGGCTTTAGAATGAGTGGCTTTGCCATGTTGTTCTTGAATATTATTCTGACATTAGGTTCTATCGCACTTATGGTTTATGGTATCATTATTGGTCTGTGGCCTTTTTTGGCTGGATTTGTTCTGTTCGTTTGCTCTATGATCTTCTGGGCAGGTTTCATGATGCTGGAACCAAATGAGGCTCGTGTAGTGATGTTCTTTGGCAAATATCGTGGCACATTCACAAGACCTGGTTATCATTGGATCAATCCGTTTACGAATACCAAGAAACTTTCTCTGCGTGCCCGTAACTTGGATGCTGAGCCTATCAAGGTAAATGATAAGATAGGTAATCCTGTGATGATAGGTCTGGTACTGGTGTGGAAGTTGAAAGATACTTACAAGGCCATGTTTGAAATCGATGCACAGACCATGGCTCAATCTAGCAAGGCTGGCAATGCCAATGAGATAGGAAGTGCCTCTATGGTGAAAATCATGGATGCTTTGGAGAACTTCGTAAAGGTGCAGAGCGATGCAGCTCTTCGTCAGGTAGCTGGTCAGTATGCTTACGATGATACGGATGGCGACTCAAAAGAAATCACCCTTCGTGACGGAAGTGATGAAATCAATAAGGAATTGGAGCGTAAACTCGATGAGCGTCTGGATATGGCAGGTATCGAAGTGGTCGAAGCTCGTATCAACTATCTGGCATACGCCCCTGAGATTGCTGCCGTGATGCTTCGCCGCCAGCAAGCAAGTGCTATCATTACTGCTCGTGAGAAGATTGTGGAAGGAGCCGTTTCCATGGTGAAGATGGCACTCGACAAGCTTTCTGCAGAAGAGGTGGTAGAGTTGGATGACGACAAGAAAGCTGCGATGGTCAGCAATCTGATGGTGGTTCTTTGTGGTGATGATGCAGCACAGCCAGTTGTTAACACCGGAACATTGAATAATTGATGATTGAATCTGTGAGTTCAATATCAATGTTCAATATCCAAACTAATAGAAATGGCAACTAAAGAAAAAAGTAAGAGTTTCATCCTGCGCGTGGATGCGGAAACCATGAGCGCCATTGAAAAATGGGCAGCTGATGAGTTCCGCTCCACCAATGGACAACTGCAATGGATTATCACAGAGGCATTGCGGAAAGCCAAACGTTTGCCCAAAAAGAAAGCATCAACAATAGAAGAGGAGGAGAGAGTATGATCAACTTCAGTATTTTCAAGTTAAATGGCATTAGAAATAAAAAGGAATATGCCAGTGCCCGTCTGCCTCGTACAATAGAGAGTACTATCTTTGATGCATTCATCGTTCTGGAGATACTTGTTGCATGGCTTATTATGGCATGGCTTTATGTGAGGATTGACGTAGTTCCCACTCATTTCAATGCCATGGGAGAAGCTGATGCCTGGGGTAGTCATACAATGTTGTTATTTATGGCACTGATGGATGCTGTTGTCATGGGATTATTGGCTTATAGTGCCTATCATCCTAAGTATATCAACACTCCTGTGAAGGTGGTCACAGAGGAACAACTTATGCTTAATGCCCGCATGGTTCGCATCATGGCTCTCATCATTGGTCTGCTTTTCATCCTCATTGCCATCAAGATGGGTGGCGCGATTTTTGGTATGAGTGATCCAGTCTTCGCCATGCTGATGCTTTGTTCTGTGGTGGCTTTAATTGGTGTGGCGATAGGATTTTCTATTTATGTCCATCTCAGAAGGCCAAGATGACACAGTGCAATGATAATTATGACTAATCAACATTTTAGCGGTTTCTTCTTGCATGATAAAGGAGAAACCGCTATTTTTACACCATTATTTTCGAATATCTAATTTAATTAACTGTCCTATGAAGAAAGTTATTATTGCACTTTGTCTTGCAATGGTGGTACTTACACCAGCTGCAGCAAAAAAGAAACCCAAGGAAGCTCCCAAGCCTCCAGAGAAAAAAGAAGTGAAAGCCCCTGTACGTCAAGGTTTATTCAACGTTCAGCATCAGAAAGACGATTGGATTTTCCAAGTACCCGATTCCTTGTTAGGACGATTGTTCCTTACCACTACACGCTTTATCTCTACTCCTGTTGGCATAGAGACCTATGGCGGTGAGATGCTGACCAGTCAGGTCGTTTATTTTGAAAAGAGTAGTGATAAGTTGTTGCTTCGTGCATTGATGTTTGATTCTATGGCCGATGAAGGAGAAGAAATTGCCAAAGCCGTGAAGATCAGTGCAGAAGATCCTATCATCGCTTCTCTGAAGATAGATTCTGTAAGCAGTGATAAGCTCTATTCCGTGAATGTTACCCGATTGTTCAACGGCGACAATGCTTCTTTCGGCATGAGTGATGCAGCAAAGCGTCGCAGTAACCTTAGTGGCTTGCAAGCCGATCGTTCACTTATTGATACGGTGCTTACTTTCCCTATTAATACAGAGATTAAGACATACAAGACCTATGGTGTGACACAGCAGAACCGTTGGGAAGCAGGCCGTGCTACTGGTTCGGTGACTTTCCATCTTAACACATCGTTCGTACTGTTGCCAGAAAAGCCTATGCAAGGCAGATTGTTTGATCAGCGTGTAGGTTATTTCACCAATTCGCATCAGTATTATAGTGATGCTCAGCAGCGTACCAAGCGTCGTGCGTGGATTACCCGTTGGCGTCTGGAGCCAAAGAATGCAGAGGATGCTGCCCGTCAGAAACGTGGTGAATTAATAGAACCTGCCAAGCAGATTGTCTATTACATTGATCCTGCAACTCCCAAGCAGTGGCGCAAGTACCTTATCATGGGTGTGGAAGATTGGAATGCGGCTTTTGAGGAGGCTGGTTTCAAGAATGCCATCACTGCCAAGGAATGGCCAGAGAACGACTCCACTATGAGTATGGAAGATGCCCGTTATTCTGTCATCCGCTATTTAGCTTCTCCGATTGCCAATGCCTACGGACCAAACGTACACGATCCTCGCAGTGGTGAGATAATCGAAAGTCACATTGGCTGGTATCATAATGTGATGTCATTGGTACACGACTGGTATATGGTACAGGCAGGTGCCGTGGATCCACGTGCCCGTAAGCAGGTGTTCGATGAGGAGTTGATGGGACAGCTTATTCGTTTTGTCAGCTCTCATGAGGTGGGCCATACCCTTGGACTTCGTCACAACAAAGGTGCCAGCAGTGCTACTCCAGTAGAAAAGATGCGTGACAAGGCTTGGGTGGAGGCCAATGGCCATACGTCTTCGATCATGGATTATGCACGTTTCAACTATGTAGCTCAGCCAGAAGATAATATCTCATGGGCAGGTCTCTTCCCACGTATCAACGACTATGACAAGTGGGCAATTAAGTGGGGTTACATGCCTGCAACTTCAACTGATCCTGAAGTGGATAAGTTGGCAATGAACAAGCTTATCATCCAGACGCTGGAGGGTAATCCTCGTCTGTGGTTTGGTGGAGAAGGTTATGATAATGATCCACGTGCACAGAGCGAAGATCTTGGTGATGATGCAGTTTTGGCCAGTGAATATGGTATCAAGAATCTGAAACGCATTTTGCCTCAATTGCCACAATGGACCTACGAAGAAGGTAATCAGGGAGATAATCTTGAAAGTGCCTACGATGCTGTGGTGAGTCAGCTTCGTCGCTATGCCGGTCATGTGGCCGCTTATGTAGGAGGCGTTTACATTACTTATAAGAGTGTGGAACAGTCGGGTGCCGTTTATGAACCAGAAACTAAGGCCACCCAGAAAGCTGCTCTAGCTTTTATTGATCGTGAGATATTCAATGAACCTACATGGTTAAATGCCGACTATCTCAACCGCTTCACTCAAGATCCGCTGGGCAAGCTTAAAACCCTTCCTAATGGCGTGGTTGATCGGTTGGTTACAGCTTCCATGATGGCCAATATGGAGAAGTTTGCCACTTATGCCACCGAGCCTTATCTGCCAAGTGACTATGTGAAGGATCTTGTCAATATGATTTTCAAGGAAACGGCCAATGGTGCTAAAGTGAGTCCTTATCGTCGTTTTTTACAGACACGCACAGTGACCAAAGCCATTTCTGAGTGGCTTACTAATGTGAACAGTGACGGTCGCCCATACCTTTATAATATGCTTACCAGCATTCAGAACCGTGTGCGTAATGCCCGTGCTGCCGATGAGGTTACCCGTGCCCATTATGCAAGTCTGGCCCAGCAGATCGCTGAGGCTTTCGAGCATCCTGAGCATCCGCAGCAGGGACAGCAAGGAGCTAGCAGATAATGATGCGTTACATCATTGCCATAGATTCTTTCAAAGGATGCCTCACATCGACGGATGCTGCATTGGCAGTCGCCGAAGGCATTAGGAAGGTACAACCATCAGCAGAGATTCTTCAGATACCTGTTTCTGATGGAGGAGAGGGGATGCTTACAGCATTCCTCTCTGCTTTTCATGGAAAGCGTGTTACCATACTTGTTCACGATCCGTTGATGCGTCCCATTTCTGCTTCATATGGTATTTCAATGGATGGAGAAACTGCCATTATCGAAATGGCAGAAGCCAGTGGATTACAACTCCTTTCAAAGGAAGAACAGAATCCTCTATTAACAACGACATTTGGCACTGGCGAATTAATCTTGGATGCCTTGAAACGTCATTGCAGGCATTTCATCATCGGACTAGGAGGCAGTGCTACGACGGATGGCGGTGTAGGCATGCTTCAAGCACTTGGCATGAAATGTTATGACGAGCATGGTGTGCTTCTTGGAGTTGGAGGAGGAATGCTTAGTCAGATAGCATCAATAGATACTTCTGCATTGCATCCATTGCTACGAGAATGTCGTTTCACTTTAGCATCCGATGTCACAAACCCTCTTTGTGGCATACATGGGGCCGCTTACGTTTTTGGTCCACAGAAAGGAGCTACACCTGCTATGGTACAACAGCTAGATGCTGGTCTCCAACATTGGGCATCTATATCGGGACATGATAGAGAAGCATTACTTCCAGGAGCAGGAGCCGCTGGAGGTTTGGGCTTTGCTTTCTTATCATTCTTACCAGCCAAGATGACATCTGGAATAGAGTTGTTGCTTGAATATCTGGCATTCGACAGATTATTGGATCAGGCAGATCTCGTTATTACTGGTGAAGGTAGTGCCGATTGTCAGACATTGATGGGCAAGCTTCCCAGTGGTATTCTTCAGCATGCGCAAAAGACTAATGTACCAGTATGGCTGTTGGCTGGCAAGATAGAACAACGTGACGAATTGCTCCGTGCTGGTTTCTCCAAAGTGGAGTGTATTAATCCTCCCGGTATGTCTTTGAATGAGGCCATGAAGCCCGAAATAGCAAAAAAGAACCTTTCCGAAACGATAAAGAGATTATTTGCTACTTTTTTTAATGAAAAATAGCACAAAATGACGCAGTGTTTGGCTAAATGTTTGCATTATAAAGATAAAAAGAGTACTTTTATGCTCACTTACTTAACTATATGGAGGGCTTAATTATGAAGAAGTTGTTATTAGCATTGGTAATGGGAGTCGCAATGACCAGTTGCATGACTACCGCTTATGATCCATACGGATACGATTCCTATGGAAATGTAGTGTACTACGATGTTTATGATGACTATGGCTATAATTATATATATGATGAGGCAGTCATCATAGAGATCACCAATAGAATGGTTGTCCAGATGCGTCTGAGCAATTGGGAAGCACAGCGCTTGTTGGATCTTAACCGTCGTTATTTCTATTTGTTCCATCGTTATCCTGCTTATAGCTGGGGATACTATGCACATCCACTTCCAGGATATGCTCGTCCTGGCTTTGGTGGCAGAGGCCCTGGTTATGGTGCTCCTCCTCGTGGCTACAGAGATCCTTACATGCGTATTGAGAATGGGCGTGCGACGATGTATAATGTGAACACCCGTCGTGGCAATGACAATCGTGTGATGATGACCTCTAAGCAGATGGATAAGATGGCCGACAAGTACGATAAGGAAGTTCGCAAGATTGTGGGCAATGACTCTTATGGCACTTTCCGCACGCAGACTTCCAATCGTAGTGTGACCTATAATGCGTCTCCTGGAACCTCTGGTTATACTGGCGGCAATGGTGTTGCACCTAACACTAATACGCGTCAGAACACTGGTACCAGTACTCGTAATACGACTACCAATCCAGGTGTATCCAACGATGGTGGTCGTGTGAGAAGCACTACTTCTACTACACCGTCTGTGAATGGTACTACGGGCACTGCTACGCAGCCGAGTACTTCTTCCAGTCGTATGAATCAGCGTACGGGGAACACCAATCAGCAAAGTACGGTGAATTCTCGCACGAATGGTACTAGCACGCAGCGTCAGCAGACTACGACTGCACAGCCTCAGCAAGGTACGTCTTCTCGTAGTCAGACCACTACTGGTAGCAGCTCTCGTACTCGTACGCGCACTAATACCAGTGGTACCAATACACAAGTGAATACTCGTACCAATACTACGGGTAGTAGCACTACTACGACCACTACCACTACCACTACCACTAGTAGAAGTAATAATGGCTCATCAACCAATAATAGCCAGACTACCAATAGCGGCGGTGGTGCCAGAAGAAGATAATTGAAATTGTCAATTGTGAATTGTTAATTGTGAATTGAAATGAATATCTTAATAACCGGTGCCAACGGTCAACTTGGCAATGAAATGAGATTGGTGAGCGCGAAAAGCGCTCACCACTTTGTGTTTACAGACGTCGTAGGAGAGTGTGAAAAGTTGGATATAACCGACTTAGAAGCTGTGAGAAACATAGTTAAAGCCCATCAGATTGATGTCATTGTAAACTGTGCCGCTTATACCAATGTAGATAAGGCAGAAGATGATTATGACACCGCTAACTTGATAAACAATAAAGCCGTGGAAGTATTGGCGACAGCAGCAAAAGAAGCTGACGCTACCTTGATCCATATTTCAACCGACTATGTTTTTAAGGGAGATAAATGTACCCCTTGTCAAGAAACATGGGCAACAGATCCATTAGGTGTATATGGCGTGACAAAGTTGGCTGGAGAACAAAGCATCCAGAGGGTAGGGTGCAAGCATATTATTATTCGTACGGCATGGCTTTATTCACCCTTTGGAAAGAACTTTGTTAAGACCATGCGTACGCTTACAGCCACCAAGGATCAACTCAAGGTGGTGTTCGATCAAGTAGGTACACCTACTTATGCTGGTGATTTAGCAGAAGTGATCGTACATATCATAGATACTAACCAGTTGGATAAGCAGGGTATTTACCACTTCAGTAATGAAGGAGTGTGCTCTTGGTATGATTTTACACAAGAAATCAAGGCAGTTTGTGGCAATACCTGTGATGTGCAACCTTGCCACAGCGATGAGTTCCCAAGTAAGGTGAAACGCCCACATTTCTCAGTACTCGATAAAACCAAAATCAAGGAAACCTTTGGCGTTCAGATACCTTATTGGAAAGATTCATTGGTGCGTTGTATTGAAGAACTGGAGAGAGATATTGAGAATTGAGAATTGAGAATTGAGGATTGTGAATTATGAGAAGATTATTCTTGGTTTTAGTTATACTTACTGGAGTTTTGACCATTCATGCCCAAACCGAAGAAAAGATCCAAGATGTACGCACCTATCCGGATTACTATTTCCTGAAGATAGATGGTGTGGCGAGTAGTTTGAATCTGTTGCCAGCACCTCCACAACCAGGTGATATTTTGTTTTTGCACGATCAGGCACGCTATCAATGGGGAAAATCGCAGCGTAATACACCGCGTGGTGAATTGGCCATCCGAGATGCGGATGCCAGTGCCGAGGGTGTTTGTACTGCATTATCTGGTGCCTTTGGCTACGATATCACAGAAACAGGTACTCCAGAACTCTTTAAATTAGTAAAGAAAGTGGTAGCCGATGCTGGCGACTTATCTACGCGCGAAGCCAAAAACTACTATATGCGTCCTCGCCCCTATATGCTTTATGGTGAAAGTACTTCTGTACCTGAAGATGAAGAAGCGCTCAGTCACAATGGGTCATACCCATCTGGACACACCGCCGAAGGTTGGGCGGTAGCATTAGTCTTAGCAGAAATCAATGTGGCCAATCAGGATGCCATCCTTCAACGCGGCTATGACTACGGAACCAGTCGTGTGATTGTTGGCTACCACTGGCAAAGTGATGTGGATAATGCCCGCATAGTAGCCTCAGCCGTAGTAGCCCGCCTCCATGCAGATGAAGGATTTGTAAAGCAGTTAGCGAAAGCAAAAGCCGAATTCGCTACGCTTTTAAATTGAGAATTGAGGATTGAGAATTGAGGATTAATAGAATTTGAAGGTCGGTTATACTTAAAGAAAAAGGGCTGCTATAGTCAATAAGCGCAGCCCTTAATTTTCAATTTTCAATGCTCAATTCTCAATTTTTCAAAGTTTCTTTCAGTAAGTTCCAATACTTCCAAAAATACTCTTTACCTATTGCCTCCCATGCTACCGCGAAAGCAAAGAAAAGGAAGGTGAAGATAATCAGCACCTTTAGCTTACTTGGAGAGCCTTGAAGAGGTACTACAGCGGGTTGTACCACTGTCAGTACAGGGGTTTCTTCTTGTACTTTGGCTTGTGCTAACTGCAATTGTTGGGCACTCTGCGTATAGACATTCATGGCTAAGTTTCTATCATTCTGCAAGCGCTCCAACTCAGTACGTGAACGCTGTGTAAACAGATTCTGATTAGCATCAGCAAAGGCTGCATATGCTGCCTGTTTTAATTCGTAATCACGTTTAGCACCATTATAGATTTCTTGAGAGAATTGCAGATCTTTCTTTGCTTTATCTGTACGGTAGTCAGTAATATATTTCTGCAAGAATCTTGTTACAGTGTCCGCCACGGTTGCCGCTATCAATGGATCCTGCATTTTCACAGAAATGGTTGTATAGTTTGTTTTCTTATCCACAGAGATTCCTACACGCTTATTAAGTGCTTCGGCCATTTTGCGTTGGTTTTCAGTCAGAGAAATATACCCTTTTTGACCATTATTTAAGTTCTCCATCAATTCCGTGTTGTCCTTATTCCATAAGGAGCGTATTAATCCTAACGCCATTTTTGGAGCTGCAATAATATAGTTCCACCATGCCACTTTTACATTCTCGTGTAAGTAGTCATATAGATTGGTCTTAAGTTTCCCGTCAAGACTGGTCACTTGTGTATTAAATAACTCCAGTGTAAACGGCGTAGAACTAACAATATTTGGATAAAGGTCTGGAGTCAATGCCTCACTACTTCTACCCGAACTAATATTTATACCCGCCATAGCAGCCAACGAACTCAGGCCACCAGTACCACTGGCACCCGACTCTGAAGCTAAATTGACGCTTGTAGAATATTCCTTAGGAATACTGAAAGCAGCAATGAGGCCAACTATGACACCAATAATACAGCATTTCAAGATAAACATACGACCCTCCCATGCTTTTTTAAGCATGCCCAGCCAATCTATCTGCATTTCATCCTCATCTTCTATATATTGTTTGTCTTTCTCTTCCACCATTATTTTTAATTATGAATTATGAATTGTTATCTGTGAATTATTTAAACGCTCTAAACAGCGTTGCGATCATAGCTGCCATAGAAGTGATGGTTGAAGCCATGGTTACAGTTTGTGCAATATTCGAACCATTCCTTTCAGGTTTACTTGGCACTATGATTTCACAACCAGGTTCAATCTTTGCTCCTCCAAACCGTTTTACTTTACCTACATTACCATTGGCATATACCACATACACTTTGCTCTTTTTGGCCCTGTTTCCATAGCCGCCTGCTTGATCAATGTAGTACGAAAGACCTGCTCCATTTTTATAGGTTACAGTATTCGGATACATCACTGTACCACTGATTTTCACCGTATTGTTCATTTCTGGTACATAGATGACATCTCCTTCTCTTAATACGATGTCCGCATATCCCCCTTTGTTCCTAAGTGCCTCTTCCAAGTCAATACCTACCGAATAGGTTGTTTTCAGGTCTTCTGTTGAGAGGTTAAGTGAGTCGCCCACAGAAGAGTTGCTAAGCGCCAAGACATCTTGACGGCGCAACAGCTCATCTTCGGTCATTGCTCTGGTAAGACGGGCTCCTTTCAGATAAGCATCTGCAGTCACCCCTCCTGCACGTTCTACCAGATTAGATAGACGTTCGTTTTTGCTCTGCAGTGCATATACGCCTCCAAATAATATCTCTCCTTCAATCGTCACATTAGCTTGTTCTCGATAAGAAGGACTGCGACGAATATAAACCTGATCGAAAGGTTCCAAAACGAAATCTTTGTTATTCCCTTTTAATAGACCGTCGGATAAATCTATGGTATAACTTCTACCAAGAACGTTAGAACTTGTTTGGCTCATTGGCTCCTTAATTCTACGAGCTATCTCCACTTTGGTCGTAGCAGCAGCTTCTTTAAGTCCACCTGCTAAGACTATCAAATCCTCTACGGTCATGCCTTCGCTGAAAAGATAAGTTCCAGGATTGATGACCTCACCATTGATGCTTACATTCTGATCCTCCATCAAGTCCATCTTGCTTGGGATATAGAGCAAGTCATTCTTTTTCAATGCGATATCAGGAATACTGCCATTCATCAAAGCATTCAGATCTATGGAAATCATCTCATGTGTTAAATCATCCTTTTCTCGATCCAAAAGCACCCTATTGGTAAATGCCTCATCCATAAGCCCGTCAGCCTTAGAAATCAATGCCTTCACAGTATTTACTGCGCCATCCAATTGATAAACACCAGGTCTATAGACAGCACCACGTATTTCTATTCTATTTTCAATGCGATCCAATGCCGCATCTACAGTGATAAGATCTGCATCATTCATCACGAAGGTGCCATAATCCATTTCATTAATAGTCTGAATGGAATGCAATCCCCCACTTTTACGAATAATTCGAATGGACTTTTTATACGCATCTCCAGTGAATCCTCCGGCATAAGTTAATAATGTTTGCAAAGATTCGCTGTCCTTCATTTCATAATACATCGGGCGGCGCACCTTGCCTTCCACCTTCACAAGACTCTTATAGGCATCCACTTTGATGACATCCCCTTCTTGTAGTTTGATATCATCTGTCAGTTTGCCTTTCATCAGAATATCGTAAACATCGATATGGGCAATGGTACGTCCACTTCTAACCACCTTGATATCTCTTAGGCTACCGATCTCATTCACACCGCCAGCACGATATAACGCGTGGAATACAGATGAAAAAGCAGACAGCATATATGTTCCTGGAGAAGTGGCTTCACCAACTACTGAAATTTGTATAGTTCTGATATTGCCCAGTGTCAGTTGGATCTGAGAGCTAGGATCTTGCCCTCCAATACCTGCATAAATTTTGGCAAACTCTTTCTGCAAATAAGCATTAGCATCTCTCACCGTCATCCCATTCAGGTGTACAGGTCCCAGTCCACTTACCTGAATACTTCCTTCTGGTGAGATCGTTTCCCGAATTGTATTTTCTGATGCCCCCCAAATGTTTATTATTACCTCATCGCCTGGCCCCAGTCTGTAATTTGTCGGAGTGGCAATGTTCAAGCTTGGTTCAAAGGTCAAGTCTGGATTAGTAAAGAGGCTATGCCCATAAATACTATCGCTTAGGCTATATGTTGGAATATAGTACAAGTCCCCTTCATAGAATTCATCTTGCTCTAACCCTTGATTATCTTGATTAATTTGACTATTTCCAATGCCTCTGTTTGGTAAATTGTTTGGGTAGATTTGTGTATTTTGTTGATTGTTTTGATTCTGTCTTCTTACAGGATTTTGGTTGGTTTCCTGTCCATTCACCTGCCTTCTTATGGTGTTCTGGTTTCTTTGCTGGTTATTATTATTGGTTCCATTAGAGTTTTGTTGATTCTCTAGGTTTATTTTGTTGCGTATACGATTTACCTGCTCCATAGTTACACCTCTACGGAGCAGTTGGGTAGCTATTTCTCTTTCAGAAACTCCAGCTGCCATTTGTTGTTTGGTATATTCTATAACTTGTTGGTCAGTCATCGTCTGAGCCAATACGCTTAAAGTGAAGCTCAGAAAAAGACATGCCATAGTAAAAAATTTCTTAGTCATAACGAATTTTTAATCAAGATTAAAACATATTACTCTAAATTGCTGCAAATATACGGCTTTTTCCTCAGTATTCATCACTTTTTCTCTTTAATTTTCATAAAAGATTTTAAAGCCATTATTTCTTTAAAAAGATAGGGTAGAATACATTTTTTTTGCATATCTTTGCACGTAATAAAAAGTGCTGTATCTTCGATGAATCCGTTTTCCTCGGATTTATCCTTTGAAAGAACTTGCATGAGGGCAGTGCCCGAAATAGTAGGAGAATGTTATAATTCTCTGATTGTTACTTCGGTACGTGCGTATCGATGACCCCAAGAATTGCTTTATACTCCGATTGTTTATGAAAGGAATCGTTTTAGCAGGTGGTAGTGGAACACGTTTGTATCCTATTACCAAGGGTGTGTCCAAGCAGATGCTTCCGATTTATGACAAGCCCATGATTTATTATCCCATCTCAGTACTCATGCTGGCAGGTATTCGTGAAATTCTTATTATTTCTACTCCACATGATCTTCCTGGATTCCGTCGTTTGTTGGGTGATGGCAGTGATTTTGGCGTACATTTCGAGTATGCTGAACAACCTTCCCCCGATGGTTTGGCACAAGCTTTTATCATAGGCGAACAGTTTATTGGTGACGATTGTGTCTGCATGGTTTTAGGCGATAATATTTTCCATGGGGCAGGTTTTACCCCTATGTTACGTGAGGCAGTTCGCACAGCCGAAGAAGAGCAGAAAGCTACGGTCTTTGGCTACTGGGTAAGTGATCCCGAACGCTATGGCGTGGCAGAATTTGACAAACAAGGCAATTGCCTCAGTATCGAAGAAAAGCCAGCTAAGCCTAAGTCTAACTATGCCGTAGTTGGCCTCTATTTCTACCCCAATAAAGTGGTGGAAGTGGCTAAACATATCAAACCTTCCGCACGTGGAGAGTTAGAAATCACTACTGTCAATCAGCGTTTCTTGAACGATAAAGAACTAAAGGTACAAACCCTCGGTCGTGGTTTTGCTTGGCTTGACACTGGAACTCATGATTCCTTAGCCGAAGCCTCTAATTATATTGAAACCATTGAAAAACGACAAGGCCTTAAGGTCGCTTGCCTCGAAGGCATCGCTTATCGCAAAGGTTGGATTACCGCTGAAAGAATGCGCCAACTCGCTCAGCCTATGCTGAAAAACCAGTACGGTCAGTACCTATTAAAAGTCATCGACGAACTTGACCGCACTGGCGATCCTAACATTGATTGAGAATTGTGAAATAAACTTTCTGCTCTAAACTCTAAACCCTAAACTCTACACTAATATGCGCAGCATTATTATCACCGGCGGAGCCGGCTTCATTGGTAGCCACGTCGTACGCCTATTCGTCAATAAATACCCAGACTATAAAATCATCAATTTGGATAAGTTGACCTATGCAGGCAACTTAGCCAATTTGAAAGATATAGAAGACAGACCGAATTACAAGTTTGTCAAGATGGACATCTGCGATTTCGATGGTGTTTATCAGTTACTCCAAGACGAGCAGGTAGAAGGCATCTTACATCTGGCCGCTGAAAGTCACGTCGATCGTAGCATCAAAGACCCCTTCACCTTTGCCCGTACCAATGTGATGGGCACCCTAACCCTGCTCCAAGCCGCCAAGCTCTACTGGGAGAGTCAGCCCACCCCTTATGTGATTACCCGTAAGGTTGACACCGCGCAGCCAACTCTAAACTCTAAACTCTCAGCTCTAAACCAGAAATGTAGATTTTATCATATTTCTACCGACGAAGTCTATGGCGCTCTAAAGTTCGATGGCACCCTCTTTACAGAGGAGACTAAGTATCAACCCCACAGCCCATATTCTGCGAGCAAGGCCAGCAGTGACCACTTTGTGCGTGCCTTCCACGACACTTATGGCATGCCCACTATTGTGACTAACTGCTCCAACAACTACGGACCTTACCAGTTCCCTGAGAAACTCATTCCATTGTTCATCAATAATATCCGCCATCGTAAGCCATTACCAGTTTATGGTAAGGGCGAGAATGTGCGTGATTGGCTCTATGTAGAAGACCATGCCCGAGCCATCGACCTTATCTTTCATAAGGGCAAGATTGCCGAAACTTATAACATTGGTGGTTTCAATGAGTGGAAGAATATAGATATTATCAGAGTGATTATTAATACGGTGGATCGCCTCTTAGGCCGTCCAGAAGGTGCCGACATGGATTTAATAACTTACGTCACTGATCGCCAAGGTCACGACCTTCGTTATGCCATCGACAGCACAAAGCTCAAGACCGAACTCGGCTGGGAGCCTAGCCTCCAGTTCGAGGAAGGCATCGAGAAAACCGTCCGTTGGTACCTTGATCATCAAGACTGGATGGACAACGTCACCAGTGGCGATTACCAAAAGTACTATGATAGTATGTATAGTAATAGGTAACCACAACTCTAACCCCTAAACTCTAAACTCTCAACTCTAAACAAAATGCGAATAGCCGTCGCCGGCACCGGATACGTTGGCCTTAGCATCGCCACCTTGTTGTCACAACACCACGAAGTGACTGCAGTGGATATTATCCCAGAGAAAGTAGAGCTGATCAATAACAAGAAATCTCCTATCGTTGACAAAGAGATAGAAGAATTCTTGGCCACTAAGCCTTTGCACCTCCGTGCTACCCTTAATGGAGAAGAAGCCTATCGTGATGCCGACTTTGTGGTGATTGCGGCACCAACCAACTATGACTCCCAGAAAAATTTCTTTGACACAAGTGCTGTAGAAGCAGTCATCCAGTTGGTGTTGCAGTATAACCCTAATGCTATCATGGTGATCAAGAGTACTATCCCAGTGGGCTACACCGTTCACATTCGTGAAAAGTTCCACACTGAGAATATCCTCTTCTCTCCAGAATTCCTGCGCGAGAGCAAGGCGCTTTACGACAATCTTTACCCTAGTCGCATCATTGTAGGTACAGATTTAAGTAATCCTCGTTTAGTAGAGGAGGCTCATACCTTTGCAGCCCTACTTGCCGAAGGAGCCATAAAGAAAGATGTTGAAACCTTATTCATGGGCTTTACAGAGGCAGAAGCAGTCAAGCTTTTTGCCAATACATACTTAGCATTGCGTGTGAGTTTCTTTAATGAATTGGACACCTATGCAGAGATAAAAGGTCTAGATACGCAAGCTATCATCAATGGTGTCTGCCTTGATCCTCGCATTGGTCAGCAATATAATAATCCTAGTTTCGGTTACGGAGGCTATTGCTTGCCTAAAGACACAAAACAACTATTAGCTAACTATGCCGATGTGCCAGAGAATCTGATACAAGCCATTGTAGAGAGCAACCGTACTCGTAAGGATTTTATTGCCGACCGTGTCCTTCGTATGGCTGGCTACTACGACTATTATAGTCAGAATGACTTCAGCGCGAATGAAGAGCGTGAATGCATCATCGGAGTCTATCGTCTCACGATGAAAAGTAACAGTGATAACTTTCGCCAAAGCAGCATTCAAGGCGTCATGAAGCGTATCAAGGCCAAAGGCGCCACCGTCATCATCTATGAACCTACATTGAAAGATGGCAGCACCTTCTTCGGCAGTCGTGTAGTCAATGACTTAGCAGCCTTTAAGAATCAAAGCCAAGCCATCATCGCCAATCGCTATGACACGGTTCTTGATGACGTACAACAAAAAGTATATACTCGCGACATCTTCCGTCGTGACTGAAAACTTTTAACCTACCCCTTACCTGGGGTACAACCTACCCCCCAACCTAGGGGCATATTTAGGGGGTAGGTTGGCGTTTTTAATGAAACCCAACGCACGTGCGCGTATAAAGAAGAAGATAAGAATAAGAAGACTACTACGACATGCAGCATCTTTACTTCCAAAGACGCACCGTCTTACCCAAGAAAGATGCAGCATCTTTGGTATCTAAGACACAGCGTCATTAGAATGAAAATTATTAAAGTAATTAATCAGAAATAGAGTTTAATATACATGCAAGCAATAATATTAGCCGCAGGAATGGGTAAGCGCCTTGGCGAATACACAAAGAATAATACGAAGTGTATGGTTCCTGTGAATGGCATACCCCTTATTGACCGACTTCTATTCCAGTTGAGTCGCCTGCCGCTTAACAGGGTAGTTCTGGTAATTGGCTATGAAGGTCAAAAGCTTAAAGATTATATAGGCAAAGAATATAAGGGATTAAAGATAGAGTATGTCAATAATCCTATCTATGACAAGACGAACAACATCTATTCACTTGCTTTAGCCAAGCAGCAGTTACAGGAAGATGATACGTTGCTTATAGAAAGTGACTTGATATTTGATGATGGTATGTTTGACCTTTTGTTAGATAATCCCTATCCTAATCTTGCTTTGGTTGCAAAATATGAATCCTGGATGGATGGTACGATGGTCCGTATCGATGACGATTGTAATATCGTGAATTTCGTACCTAAACAAGCTTTCAAGTATAAGGATACCGATTCATACTATAAGACCGTCAACATCTACAAGTTCAGCAAGGAGTTTTCTACTCAGAAATACGTGCCTTTCCTTGAAGCATACAGTAAAGCTGTTGGTAACAATGAGTATTATGAGAATGTACTTCGCATTATAACTTTCCTAAACAGTCATGACCTCAAGGCTCTGCCGATTACCAATCAAAAGTGGTATGAAATAGATGACAAGCAGGACCTTGATATAGCAGAAGCTCTTTTTGCAGATGAGAAAGACCTGCTTCGTAAGTACTATGGCAGGTATGGTGGTTATTGGCGTTTCCCCCAGATGCTGGATTATTGCTATTTGGTAAACCCCTATTTCCCTTCCCCTGGTATTGTCGATGAAATGCAGGCTAATTTCAGGACCTTGCTCACAGAATACCCGTCAGGCATGAAGGTAAATACCCTTCTGGCGAGTAAATGCTTCGGAGTTAGGGAAGAGTTTCTTATCCCCGGTAATGGTGCTGCAGAACTTATAAAGGCATTGATGGAAGACATTGAAGGAACGATAGGTGTAACCCGTCCTACTTTTGAGGAATATCCTAATAGGGTGGATGGGGAAAGGCATGTGACCTTTATCCCGCAGAACGAAGACTATCGCTACGGTGCAAAGGATTTGATGGACTTCTTTTCTATCCATCCAGTAGATACACTTCTGTTGATTAATCCAGATAATCCTTCAGGCAACTTTATTCCCAAGTCAGATGTGTTGATACTTGCGGATTGGGCAGAGAAACATGGAACCCGTTTGATTGTAGATGAGAGCTTTGTTGACTTCAGTGATGGCTATGAATACAATAGCTTGCTGGATGATAAGATCCTGGAAGCCTATCCACATTTGATAGTCATGAAGAGCATATCTAAATCTTATGGTGTACCAGGGTTAAGATTGGGCATCTTGGCATCTTCAGATAGAGATCTAATTGCGGGAATGAAGAAGCAGGTGTCTATATGGAACCTGAATTCCTTTGCAGAATTCTTCATGCAGATATTTAGCAAGCACGAGAAGGCATACAAACGTGCCTGTTCAAAGTTTATAGAAGAGCGAAGATGTTTTGAAAAAGGATTACGCTCGATTCCTTTCTTGCGGGTAATGCCTACACAGGCGAATTATTTCCTTTGTGAAGTATTGGCTCCTTATACTGCCAATGAAGTAGTAATCTATCTTCTGAAGAACTACAATATTCTTACGCGTGATTGCAGTAGTAAGCCTGGATTTGACGGCAAGCAATACATGCGGATTGCGATAAGGAATCATGAGGATAATGAAAGATTGGTATCCGCCTTTAAAGCCCTTATAAAGTAAGACTATGAAGATCTGTATTTGCGGTGGCGGAAATCTTGGGCATGTGGTGGCTGGTTATTTAGCTGCAAAAAGAGAGCATGAAGTAACTATGCTCACGAATAGGCCGGAGAAATGGAGTAAGATTATCCAAGTTACAGATTTGTATGGAAAAGTCTTTAAAGGAGAATTGGCAACGGTTAGTTCTTCACCTACAGAAGCCTTATCAGGCGCGGATATAGTATTGATGTGCCTGCCTGGATTTGCTTTTCATGATGAGCTTCTTAAGGTAAGGGATTTTATCTCTCCTCATACGAAGGTCGGAACAGTCGTTTCCAGTTCAGGCTTTTTCTTTGAGGCATTTGACATATTGCCAGATAGCATCACTTTGTTTGGTTTCCAGAGAGTTCCTTTTATAGCAAGAACAACTGAATATGGTAAGTCTGCAGAACTGAAAGGCTATAAAAAAGAGCTTAACGTTGCCATTGAAAGATGCTCTGAAGAGGAGAAGAACGATCTTCGTGAGATTTTGTCTATATTGTTTAAGACTCCTGTCAATCTGTTACATAGTTTTTATGAAGCCGCTTTGACCAATAGCAATCCATTGTTGCACCCTGCCCGGTTATATTCTCTATGGAAAGACTGGACACCCGAGATAACCTACTCCTACAATCCTTTCTTCTACGAAGAATGGACGGATGAAGCTTCAGAGTTTCTTATAGCGATGGATGGTGAATTCCAGGAATTATTGGGGCATTTGCCAGTAAGAGAGGGTAGTATTCCTCCTATTCTGGAGTATTATGAAAGCTACGATGCCCAGTCCCTCACAAATAAACTGCGTAGTATTCCTGCATTTGCTGGGATATTCTCTCCTATGATAAAACTACCAGACAATCAAGGTTATATACCTGATTTCAACAGTAGGTATTTTACAGAAGATATTCCTTATGGTATGCGTTATATAGTTGAAGTAGCAAATAATGTGAAGGTTGAAGTACCATTAATCAAAAAAATATATTTATGGGGTGTATCTCGTATTAATAGTAATAATTAGAAAGGATTTATTTTTAAATTATGGATATGGATCAAAAACTAATAACAGTAACGTCTCCATTACTTCCAGACTTGGAAGAATTCCATGAATTGTTAAAGGAAATATGGGATAGTAAGTGGATTACCAATAATGGTTCATTTCATAAGAAACTAGAGGCGGCATTAGCAGGATACCTCAAAGTGCCATACGTGAGTCTTTTTACTAATGGAACATTACCATTGATTACTGCACTGCAGGCATTACGCATTACTGGTGAGGTAATTACTACACCATATAGTTTCGTGGCTACTACTCATGCCCTCTGGTGGAATGGTATCAAGCCCGTATTTGTGGATATTGAACCAGAGACGGGAGATATCGATCCCAATAAGATTGAGGCTGCAATAACTCCTAAAACCACAGCAATCATGCCTGTACATGTTTATGGCAAACCATGTAAAGTGAAAGAGATCCAAGAGATAGCTGATAAATATGGTCTGAAAGTCATATATGATGCTGCCCATGCCTTTGGTGTGGAAGAAAATGGTGAGAGTATCCTTAATGCTGGCGATATGTCCACTTTGAGTTTCCATGCCACCAAAGTATATAACACGATTGAGGGCGGTGCCATGATCATGCATGACGAGCTAACTAAGAGACGTATTGACTATTTAAAGAACTTTGGCTTTAAAGGAGAAACAGAAGTTATTGCTCCGGGTATTAATAGTAAAATGGACGAGATGCGTAGTGCCTATGGTCTGTTGAACTTAAAACAGGTCGATGCAGCCATAGAAGCACGTCATCAAGTAGCAATTAAGTATCGTGAGGCACTGAAAGACGTTGAAGGTATTTCATATTGGAACGATATGCCAGGCGTGAAGCATAACTATTCTTATTTCCCAATCTTTGTAGATGCAAATAAGTATGGAATGACACGTGATGAGCTCTATTTCAAGATGAAAGAGCAGAATATTTTTGGTCGTCGCTATTTCTATCCTTTGATATGTGATTTTTCAACCTATAAAGGGCTACCTTCTTCAACTAGAGAGAATCTTCCGAATGCATATAAGATGGCAGACACAGTGATTTGTTTACCTATGCATCATGCATTAAGTAAAGAAGATATAAACCTAATACTTGACTGTATCATTAAGAGATGAAGCAGAAAAAATTGATGCTTTTGGGAGGTATTCGCTACCTCCTTCCTGTGATTGAGGCAGCCCATAAACAAGGATATTATGTTATTACGGCAGATTACCTGCCAGATAATATAGCTCATAAGTATAGCGATGAGTATGTTAATGTCAGCATCATAGATAAAGAAGTTGTTTTAAAAGTCGCTCAAGAAAAGCATATTGATGGTATTATGTCCTTTGGCGTAGACCCGGGAGTGGTTTCTGCATCTTATGTACAAAACAAGATGGGATTACCTTCTTTTGGCCCTTTTGAATCAGTGGAGATTTTACAAAATAAAGACCGATTCCGTGATTTTTTGGCACAGCATGGTTTTAATGTACCTCAAGCTAAAGGTTTTAGTAGCATTGATGAAGCCATGTCTGAAAGTTATTGGTTCCCTTGGCCTATTATAGTGAAACCAACTGATTCTGCTGGAAGCAAAGGTGTCTCTCGTGTTGATAAGAAAGAAGATTTACGCCCTGCATTAGAATATGCCATGAAGCATTCTCTTTCTAGGCATGTTATTGTGGAAGAATTTATAGAAAAGACTGGTTGCTCATCTGATACGGATAGTTTTTCTATTGATGGTAAGCTGGTTTTCGTTAGTTTCAATGCACAGCGTTTTGATGAGAAAGCTACAAATCCTTATACTCCAGCAGCTTATTCTTGGCCTTCCACTTACAGTAGGGAGCAGGAAGAGTATCTTACAGCAGAAATTCAGAGGCTCATTACACTCCTTGGAATGAAGACCGTTGTTTATAATATTGAAACTCGTATTGGTACTAACGGGAAACCTTATATTATGGAACTTACTCCACGTGGCGGCGGAAACCGTCTTTGTGAGATGCTTCGTTATGCAACAGGTGTAGATATGATTACAGCTATAACTCGAGCTATGGTGGGAGATCCTATTGATGAGATTTCTCAAAAGTCATATGATGGGCATTGGGCAGAGATTATTCTTCATGCAGACAAGGAGGGGGTATTTGATAATCTTAAAATAGAGTGTTCTTTACCTGCTCAAATCATTGAAAAAGACCTTTGGGTAAAGAAAGGTGATAAAGTTGAATCTTTCGAAGGAGCGAACAATGCTATCGGTACATTAGTGTTGAAATTTAATACAGCACAAGAATTAGAAAAAGCAATTACGCATCAAAATGATTGGTTAAGAGTAGTTATACAATGAAGAAAGAGATAGGTAGTATCTTTACTTTGGACAATCAATCGCTATCGGCTGCAGAGCAAGGAGAAGATTTATTATCAGAAGATATCAATCAGTATTCTCTTTGCAGGGAAGCTCTTTATGATATAGCTATTAACCTAACAGAATCAAATAAAAATGTATTGATTCCAGCCTATACATGCCAAACGGTAATAACTCCATTTGAAGAAGCTGGATGGGCTTGCTTTTTTTACAATGTGAGTAAGGACCTACGTATCGATATAAAAGATTTGAAAGATAAAGTTAGGCTTATAAAACCATCACTTGTTGTAGTTCATCCTTATTTTGGGATGGATTTAGATCACCGAGAGATAGAAGTCTTAAATAATCTGCATAATATAGGAATTCGTATTATAATAGATCTTACTCAATGCATTTTTACATCACAAGTTTTAGATTTTGTTGATTACTATGTAGGTAGCTATCGCAAATGGTTCCCTATACCAGATGGGGGATTTTTGATTAACAATACTAATACTAAGATTGGTCAACCTCAAACTGAGAATAACGTCTTTGTTACAAATGAGATAGATGCTATGTATTTGAGAGATTGGTATTTCCGGAACGAGGATCAAAGATTAAAAGATATTTCAATCCGATTAAGCAAAACGGCAGACTCCATAGCAGAAACAAATATAGTTCCACATAGGATGTCCAAAATCTCTTGTTTTTTATTGCATCAATGTGATGAAGTAAGTAATCAACATAATCGCATGGCCAATTTCACTTATTTGTTTAATCATATTTCTGATAATGAGAAATTAGAACTCGTTTGTCATGATTTGAATAATGTGACGACAGCTCCTTTATATTTTACTCTTTATGTTAAAGAACGCGCTAGACTCCAGAAACTGCTTAGTCTTAATAGTATATATGCTCCCGTTTTATGGCCGGTTGAGGATGAACGTGTATTGATTACCGAAGATATAAAGTTTATATTTAATCATTTGTTGGCTATCCCATGTGATCAGAGGTACGATCAAGACGATATGCAACGTGTAGCAGAAGTAATTAATAATTATTGATATGAATGGGAAAATAGCAGTATTGGGTGCAAATGAGCCTTTGATTCCTTTTTTTAGGCAAGCTAAGGCACTTGGCTATCAGATTGTAGGGATTGCTATTGAAAGAGGGGCTGTTTGCAAGGAGTATTGTGATTCTTTTTATCCAGTATCTTTTGCAGAGAAAGATGCTGTATTAAATATATGCAAATCAGAAAATGTAGATGGGATTCTTTCTTTCTCACTTGAGTCTGCCTTACCTACAGTAATCTATGTGGCACAAAAAATGGGACTAGTGAGTAATACTGAAGAATGTTTACATCTTACTGAGAGCAAATTTGCGCAGAGAGAAGCTTTAAGAAAAGCGGGAATACCTGTGCCACAGTATTTCCAGATAGATAGTGAAGCAGAGCTTAATGCTATTAAATGTAATTATCCTGTAATAGTAAAACCCGTTGACAGTGGGGGAAGTCAAGGTATATGTAAAGTTGAGAAAGAAGAAGACCTCAAACGAGCTTTTGCTTATTCTGTAGAGTTCTCAAAAACTCATCATGTAATAGTTGAAGAATATGTAGATGGCAGAGAATTCAGTGTTGAATACATTAGCTGTAAAGGAAAACATTATTTCCTTCAGATAACAGATAAAGTAACAAGCGGAGCTCCTAGATTTGTAGAGATGCAACATCATCAACCAGCAGATATCTCCGTAGATCTGAAAAACAGAATCAAAATAATGGTCGAAAATGCTCTTGTTGCTTTAAAAATTGAGAATTCTGCTAGCCATACCGAGATTAAATTGAATTCAGAAGGTCAACTTTATATAATAGAGACTGGAGCAAGAATGGGGGGCGATTATATTTCTTCTGATCTAGTCAGACTTTCGACTGGTTATGACTTTGTTGAAGGCGCAATAAAGTTAGCAATTAATAAGTTTGAAGTACCATCATTTCCTATTAATATGCATTCTGGTGTATATTTCTATAGTAAGTTAGCTCCAGAAATTGGTACAGTGATTGAGAATCATACAGATTATCCTTCAATTGTAGAATGGGATTTATCTGATCGCCCTTTGATGGAAGTAAAAAGTAATGCAGATAGGTGTGGCTATCTGCTATACCAGCAAAAAGATAATCGACTCTATATTTGAATTATTATGAATAAAACAGTCTATTTCCGAGCTTTTGAACCAGATGATGCAAAACTGATTCATCAATGGAAGAATAGTGATGTGTTAAATGAACTAACTGTTGGTTTGAACAAGAAAACATCTATGGAAGATGATCAACAGTGGGTGAATAACCATAAGGATCATCATCCATATTATGCATACTGGGCTATCTGTGATTGTAATTCTGATCGTATGATAGGTTATGCTTCTCTGGTTAATATTCATTATATTAATAGCTCTGCAGAAACTGGTGCTATTCTTATTGGGGATCCAGACTTTAATGACGGCTTTGCATGGGTAGAAACAGTTTTGTTTCTGTTTGAATACGCTTTTGAGAGGCTTAATCTTAATAGAGTCTATGGGCAATCTATTATAGGACATAAGATTAGTAATCTAGTTGAACCTTTGATGTTCATGAAACAAGAAGGCGTATTACGTCAAGCTGCGTATAAAAATGGACAATATTACGACATTAGTTTTGCTGGTATTTTGAGAAATGAATATTTCTCACATAAAGAAGCTGGCGATTATGAGATGTCAGCAATATTGAGAAGAATAAAAAAATTGAGAAATAAATGAAAGCTTTTATATTCCCTGGGCAAGGATGTCAGAAAGAAGGAATGGGAAAAGATCTTTATGATAGTTTCCCTAAAGCAAAAGTTATTTTTGAACGAGCTAATTCAATTTTGGAAGAACGCTTCTCGGATATTTTGTTTAGTGCTTCGGAAGAGTTCTTAATGGATACTCGCTATACGCAGTTAGCTATATTCATTTATGAGGTTGCTCTGGCTTCTGCTCAAGAAGACTTAACTCCGGATTGTGTAGCAGGTCATTCTTTAGGGGAATATGCAGCTTTAGTTGTTTCCGGTGCGCTTGAGTTTGATGAAACCTTGTTGTTTGTTAAGACTCGTGGACAAGTTTTTCATGAGGCATTTCAGAAACATCCCAGTGCAATGGGGGCTGTGATAGGTATTTCAGATAACCAAGTGCAAGACGTTTTAAACGCTGTCAGTAAAGAAGACGGAGAATCCCTTTATATCGCAAATTACAATGGACCAGGACAACTGGTTATTACTGGCGCTCGTGGAAGTATAAAAAAAGCTTGTAAAATCTTGAAGGAGATGGGAGCAAAACGGGCATTGTTACTTCCAATGAAAGGGGTTGGCCATTCACCTAACTCTTCAGAAGAAGGAGCTATACTTGCAGAGGAGTTGAAGAAACTTCATTTTAAAAAACCTTTGATACCAATTTATCAAGATGCAGATGGAGAACCGCATACTGACCCTCGGGAAATATTTGAAAATCAGGTTAAACTGATGACATATCCTGTACAATGGACAAAACTTACCATGAACATGGTTGCTGCTGGTGTAAGTGAGTTTTATGAAGTTGGTACGGATGATACTCTTCAGAAGATTGTCAGTCGTATGACTCCTGATTCTTTTGTATCCTCGATTATACACATCCCTTCTTATAATGGTAAAATACACGATTATTCAATTATAAACGCTAAATAATATATTATGGATTTACAAGAGTTTATTGACAATTTTGCAGCTGAGTTTGATGAGACACCAGCTGAAGCATTTACTCCATCTACTGAGTATAAGACTTTGGAAGAATGGAACTCATTGACAGCATTGTCTATTATTGCTATGATTGACGATAGCTATAATAAGACCATAACAGGTGCGAATCTTCGCGAGAATAAAACTATCGAAGATCTTTTTAACTATGTAGCATCATTATGATGAATCCTTTCTCGTTAGAAGGAAAAAAAATCTTGGTGACAGGTTCTTCTTCCGGTATAGGAAGAGGAATTGCTATCGAGTGCTCTAAGATGGGGGCCACTATTATTCTGACAGGCAGGAATAGAGAACGATTAGAAGAAACTCTTGCCATGCTTGAAGGCAGTGGACATTCATATATCATTGCAGATATTTCTAAACAAGAGGAGATAGATAGTCTAGTAAATGGTATATCTGTACTGGATGGCTGTGTTTTATGTGCAGGCATTCCTCAGGTATGTCCTGTAAAGCATTTTAAGCGTAAGGATATAGAAGACATCTTTAGTGTAAATACGTTTGCTCCGATTATGATAGTTTCTTCTTTGTTGAAAAAGAAAAAGATTCAAAGAGGGGCATCTGTTGTTTTGATAGAGTCTGTTTCTGGAGTTTTTGTTGGTACTAAAGGAGATGTCTCATATAATGCATCAAAGGCTGCGCTCAATGGTTTCTTAAAAGGTGCAGCTTTGGAATTGGCAGGTCAAGGAATAAGAATTAACGCAATTAATCCAGGACTCGTTCCAACTAATATTTTGAATTTATCTAATGAGCTCTTTGCAGAGACTCATCATACAGATTTAATGCTAAACAGTTATCCTCTGAAGCGATATGGAAAGCCTGAAGATATTGCTTATGGAGCTATTTACCTTCTATCTGATGCATCCAATTGGGTGACTGGAACAAATCTGGTAATTGATGGCGGATATCTGTTGAATTAATTAGGATATGATAAACACAATATCTGAAAATAAAAGTATTGCTCTTTCTTATATAAGAATTTGTGCTGTTTCTTTAATAGTATTGTGTCATTTCTGTCAAGCTTATGATAATAGGTGGGCTTACATTCTAAATGTTGGCGTACAAGTTTTTATCGCTCTCTCTGGATTTATCTATGGGCATAAGATTATAGATAATTGGATGATCTGGTATAAAAAGAGATTTTTAAAACTTTATATTCCAGTGTTCATATTTTTGACATTGTCTTTACCTCTTTATTATATTTTCCATAGAGACGTGTTTAATGTGCTGGGATTTTTATGTAATTATTGTAATCTACAAGGCTTTCCATTTGTTTTTGGTGGAATAGAGCTAATACCTGGAACACGTCATTTATGGTTCTTAACGGCAATAGCATTATGCTATTTATCGACTCCACTAATACAGGAATTAAAAGAAAAAGGAACGTTATTGTTTCCAATACTATGTATATTACTGTTAATCTCCTATAAATTTCTTCCTGGAACGTATGCATTCATTGTATCTTGGGTACTCCTTTATTCTATGGGATATATGTACGCATGTTCTAGTGAAAAGTATAGTATCATTTATTTGTTAGCCATAGCAGTTACTTTCATCACTATTTTGATGTTTGTCCGTTGGGATAACTTGTTGGCGTATTTTGATAAGTATGGGCGTTTATTTCATGATCTGTTGGGCTGTTTAATTCTTTTCGGCGGATTTAAGTTTCTTTGTCTCTATAAGAATATACGTATGAACTCATTCTTATCATTAATTGATAAGTATTCTTATCATATTTATATTATTCATTACTTTTTTCTTATAGGTCCTTTTTCATTAGCACATATTACTCATAATAATTATATAAATATTCTAATTGCGATAGTGACAATTATCGCGTTTACTGCGCTTCTAGTTTATTTGAGTAATAGCTTTGTTAGAACTTTTATTAATAAATAGACATCCAGATGAAAATAAATCTAGTTGAATTATTTGAAGAGTCTGCAAGAAATTACCCTCAAAAGGTTGCAGTTATAGATAAAGATCGACAAATTACTTTTTCAGAGTTAAGAGAAAGGTCCTTAGCTTTGGCTCAGAAGATAGTAAATGTTTGTTCTGACAGGAATAAACCCGTTGCTGTCTTTTTGGATAAATCCATAGAGAGTGTTTATTCTGATTTAGGAATTATCTATTCTGGTAATTTCTATATGAACTTGGATATTAAGACTCCTGCAGAGCGTATTAATAATATTTTGAAATTGGTTCAACCATGTGTTATCATCTCTACGACTAAACAGATAAAGTCTATCTGTGAGATAGTTCCAGGTGAGATTGATGTTATTTTGTTAGATGAAGAGGAGTGGAATGTAAATGTTGATGAAAAAGCATTATTTAATAGATTATCTGCAATTATTGACACAGATCCTTCATGCATAATTAACACATCAGGTTCTACAGGCACTCCTAAGGGGGTGGTGCTGAATCATAAGAGCTTCTTTGATTTTACTGAATGGGCTATTGAAACCTTCAAGTTTGGAGATGATTTGATTATGGGTTCGCTGTCTCCTATAGTCTTTGATATCTATAGTTTTGAGCTTTGCATGCTTATGGCCAAAGCAAGTACTCTGGTAGTTCTTCCAGGCAATTTAGCTGCTTTCCCAGCAAAGATTCTTGAACTATTAGAGAAGCATCATGTCAATTTTCTCTTTTGGGTACCAACAATAATGGTAAATATAGCGAATATGGATTTATTGTCTGCATTCAAGTTAGATCATTTGAATACTATATGGTTCGCTGGAGAAGTGTTCCCAACTAAGCAGTTTAATTATTGGTATCATCATCTCCCTCAAGCAACATTTGCTAATCTTTATGGCCCAATAGAGATTACCTTAGATTGTACCTATTATATCATTGACAAAGACATACCAGACGAGGAGCCTTTGCCAATTGGCTATCCATGTCGTAACACAGATATAATTATCTTGGATGAAAAAGATCAAGCTGTTAGAAAAACCAACGTCGAGGGAGAACTTTGCGTGAGGGGTACTTCTTTAGCTATGGGTTATTATAATAATCCGGAAAAGACGGCAGCCGCTTTTGTGCAGAATCCACTTAATAAAGCTTATCCTGAGGTTATTTATCGAACGGGAGATATCGTTTGCTATAATGATGAAGGCTTGATTATGTTTAAGGGACGTAAAGACAATATTGTCAAGCACATGGGATATCGAACTGATTTAGGCGAGATTGAGCATGTTATTATTAATACACTAAAACTTGTGAAGAATGGTTGTGTGGTTTATAATCAAGCAGAAAAGTTAATTACACTCTTCTATGAATCTGAGCAAGAGATTCCAGTGTCAGAATTCCGAAAGAAAATAGGACAAGCTCTTCCTAAGTATATGATACCTACAGCATTTGTTCACTTGAATCTGCTTCAACGGAATACTAATGGTAAGATAGACAGATTGTATTATAAAAAGATGGTAAATGCATAAAGTACAATCTTACGAGCAAATACAAGAATTCATTGTACGAATACGTTCTTTGAGCAGCGGGTTTGTAACTAATTTTTATTGGGATGAGAAAAGGCATCCTTATTGGATTGGTTCGGGTACCTTTTTCTTTATAGAAGGTGAAGGTTGCATTTTACTTCTTCATCAGAATATAAGTTTCTATAATCTTTATTATATTGCAACCAGTTTTGAGTCAGTTTCATCCCAAGTGAATATGCTTCCTGTGGATTCTGATATAATTGTTGATATCGTTTGTCGAGGAGATGGTATTAAAGAGAGGAATGCATTCCATGACATGGACTTTATTGATTATTGTCATTTATATAGGATGAGTCATGTCGGACAAATGGCTCAGGAAGATTGGTGGGAAGATGCCAATGTGAAGTATGCTTCTCCAAAAGATATAACAATAATCAGAAAGGTGTTCCAAGATGAGTTTGATCCTCTTTGTGAACAATTGCCCTCGGATAAAGAAATACAAGATTTTATAGAAAGGAATCAGCTATTTATAATAAAAGAGAATGGCAACTTATGTGGGTTTCTGATATCAGAACAGGATGGGGTAACTTGGTATTTGAGATATTGGTATACTTCTCCTGATTACCGTAATAGGGGAATTGGTGCAAAATTGTTAAAAACATCTTTAATTCATAGCATAGATTCCAAACGTCAGATATTTTGGGTAATCTCTGAAAATGAGAATGCTATCAAGCGTTATGAACATTATGGGTTTAAGAGAGAGAATATGAATGATTTTGTTATGATAAAGAAAAAAACTAATTAATATGAACGAAAAGATTATTGAAATTTTGACAGAGCTTCGCCCTGAATTTGACTTTACTGAAAATGTTGATTTTATAGAAGAAGGCATGTTGGATTCTTTTGATATCGTTAGTTTGGTTGATGAGATCGAGACTTCATTTGGCGTGGCAATTAGTGGTGCAGATGTGATACCGGAGAATTTTTGTAGTATTGAAGCTATCTGCAATACAATAAAAAGGAATCAAAAGTAAATATGGTAACTTCTTTTAGCAATAAAACGATTTCAGCTATTTATTCCATTTTACCTACCCATGAGGTAGATTTTATGGATGAAGCAGGTAACTACGCTTTTACTGAGGCTCAAATGAAGAAACTAAAAAAAGTAATGGGCTTTGGAACAAGGCGAGTTGCTTATGAAGGTGAAACGGTTGGCGACTATGCGGCTTATGGCATCCAAAAGATGTTGGAAGATAAGGTTTTCAGAGAGGATGAGATAGGTGCAATTATTGTGACAACTACTTCTCCTGATCATTTTATCCCACCAATTTCTAATATAGTACAGGGTAAGTTCAATTTTGACGAGGATACTGTATGCATAGATATCTCTCAGGGATGTTGCGGATATGTAGTAGGTTTGACTTATGCTTTTATGACATTGAACGCTCTTCATGGGAAGAAAGTCTTGCTAGTGGCAGGTGATATGTTGTCAGCAAGAGTTTCCAAACGTGATAGAGCAAGTAGACCTATTACTGGTGATGGCGTTACAATCAGTGTCATCGAGAATACTATTGATAATAATAAGTGCTACTGTTCGTTGAAAAATGACGGAAAGGATGCTTTTGCTGTATATGTTCCTGCTGGAGGTACCCGAATGCCAATAACTCTAGAAACGACCAAGGAAGAGCCTGATGAGTTTGGTAACTGGCGTGGAAAGCAACATCTTGTCATGCAAGGAGATTTGGTGTTCAATATCATCATTAACATGACCCCTGTTATGATGGAAGAGTTGCTTGCTAAATCAGGGAATAAGATGGATGATGTAGATTACTTTATCTGTCATCAGTCTAGTAGTTTCACGCTTAAAAAATTAGCACAGCGTTTGGAAGTTTCTGAAGAAAGACTTCCTCGTGATATCGTTCCTAAATACGGAAACTCCAGTAGTGCTACTATTCCTGTAACAATGTGCGAGCATTCTGAGCAGATATTTGCAGATAAGCAGTCTAAGAAAATCATGTTTGCCGCTTTTGGAACAGGTATGTCTTTAGGGGCAGTGTTGATGGACTTAAAGGAACCGACCTGTAAAATGATAGATTATCCGCATCACAATGGTTGAATGCCATAAATTCGTAAATTCAAGATTTAATTCTAATTCATACATCATCTCGCATTCAACTTTTAATGATGTTTGGATAGTAGATCCAGGAGACACAGATAATATCTTTTTGTGGTTAGAGAAACATTCTAAGGCTATTATTTCAGGTGTACTATTGACACATGCGCATTTCGATCATATATATGGTATAAATGATATTCTGAATCATTATCCTAATTGCCCTATTTTTGTAGCAAACATATATGGTGAGGAATTACTTCATGATGCGAAGAAAAATGGTTCAAGATATACAGAGGAGGGATCTATAGTTGTCAAAGATGGGGCTCGCATAGATTTATATAAGAAAGAATTGGATCTTTGGTCAGATACTAAAGCCTCTATCTTTTATACACCAGGCCATTCGGAGGACTCTGTATGCATACTGGTTGACAAGATGTTCTTTACTGGGGATACCTTGATAAAGGATACAAGAACAGTTACGAAGCTTAAAGGAGGGTCTGAAGGGAAACTCGAAAACTCTCTTTCACAAATAAATACCCTCATGGGAAATAACCTAGTAGTATATCCTGGCCATGGAGATCTTTTCTATTTGGATGATTATGATTTAAATAAGTCATTAATAAAAAAAGTGGGATATGGAGACAAAGCATGATATGAAAGCTATTCTCGGTGAGGATTTCTTTAAAGAAGAAGTACGGTGTGATTATTTAATTACAGCAGAAATGAAGAGGGTTTTTGCAGTGTTGATGGATTTATATTTAACATTTGCAGAGATATGTGAGAAGTACAATTTAAGATATTATGCAATTTTTGGTTTTCTTTTAGGAGCAATTAGGCATAAAGGTTTTATCCCTTGGGATGATGATCTTGATGTGGCAATGCCGAGAGAGGATTATAATAAGTTCATGGAGATTGCTCCTAGGGAATTGACCTTCCCGTATTTTGTACGTTCTCCATATACAGATCCAAATTGCTTTTATTCATATATTGTTATCTTGAATGAAACTACCTCTTTTATTCCTAAAATATTTAAAAACAATTCTTTTAAAAAAGGTATTCCCATGGATATCTTCCCATTAGATTACTGCAACTTAGATACATATGATGATGATCGTGCTCAGATTTATGAACACATTATGCGTTGTTCTACATGGATGAAGAGAGGGATAGAAGGTTTAAGTGATCGGCAGATGAAAAATTTTGAGAGATATAATACAGATAAACCATTAGAAGACTGGGAGGCAATTCAGAGAATAGCATCAAATCCTAAGTATTTTGGCGGTGATTATTTGGCGACGTCTGTTCTTACGGGATTTGATAAAGAAAAGCTGATTTTTCCTGCAGATGCATTTAATGACAGCTTATCTATGCCATTTGAAACAATAACCGTTAAGGTACCTTCGGGTTATGAGAAACTTCTTGTTAAATCATATGGAGACTGGAAATCATATCCTCCAATAGAGGAACGTGGAAAGAGAAATGAAAGTATTATCTTCGATCCAGATAAGTCATATTTAGATTATGAATAAGTTATAAGAATCCTTTTATGGCAGAATCATTAAAAAATAGAACTTTTAGAGGTGTCATCTGGAGTGGCATTGAGCGTTTCTCTGTACATGGAGTGCATTTTTTAGTGACACTTGTCATAGCCAGAATATTAGATCCATCAGATTTTGGATTAGTTGGTATGCTTGCCATATTTATTGCTGTCTCTCAATCATTAATTGATAGTGGTTTTTCGCAAGCACTGATTAGAAAGCAGAACCGCACGGATTTAGATAATAGTACGGTTTTTTATTTTAATATAATAGTTTCTTTATGTCTTTATTTTTTGCTGTTTGCTATAGCACCATTAGTCTCTTCCTTTTATGAGGAGCCCCAATTGTTGGAATTGATGCGGGTCCTTTGTCTTGTTGTGGTAATTAATTCTTTTGCAGTAGTTCAAAGAGCCATATATACCGCATCCATAGATTTTAAAACGCAGGCTAAAGCTTCGCTTATTTCAGCAATTGTCTCCGGTGGCATAGCTATTTATCTCGCAATTAATGGATATGGAGTTTGGACATTAGTTTGGCAGCAAATTTTAAACGCTATAATTAATACCTCTTTATTATGGTTTTTTTCTAGCTGGCGGCCTCTCTTCATTTATTCATGGAGTTCGTTCAGGGAACTGTTCGCATTTGGTTCAAAACTACTTGCCAGTGGTTTGATAGATACAATATATCGAAATATGTATACTTTGGTAATCGGTAAAGTATTCAGTGCAACAAACCTAGGGCAATACACTCAGGCCAATCATTTTGTTCAATTGCCGTCTTCTAATATAACTGGTATCTTGCAACGCGTAACTTATCCTGTTCTCTGTACGTTGCAAAACGATGATGTCAAACTTCGTGATAATTACCGTAAACTTATTCGGCTGTCTGCCTTTATTGTATTTCCCTTGATGTGCATTTTGGCTGGTGTGTCATATCCGTTGGTCACTTTCCTTATAGGAGAGAAATGGCATTTCGCTGCCACTATGATTATTCCTTTGAGCTTGGCTGGGATGTGGTATCCAGTTCATGCAATCAATTTGAATCTGTTACAGGTAAAAGGACGCAGTGATTTATTTCTCCGTTTAGAAATTATAAAAAAAATCATTGGTGTTGTGATTTTGGTGTTAAGTATTCCTTTTGGGCTTCTTTTCATGTGCTGGTCAAGTATCCTGACTAGCCTTCTATGCCTTTTTATCAATACATATTATACAGGAAAACTCATCAATGTTGGCTTCCTAACACAGATGCATGATTTGTCTGGCACATTGGTTACATCTTTGATAGTCTTTGCAGTCTCTTTTTTCATTACAACTTTAATTAGCAGTAATTTTTGGGGATTTTTAATAGCATCTTTGATAGGAGCAGGTTTATTCCTATTGGTAGTTCAGATTTTTCATTTTCAAGAATTTGATACTGCCAAATCTATTATTTTGAGTAAGAAGAATGGATAAAATAGATTTTTTAGTTAGTGTCCGATGTCTGACTTATAATCATGCTGCATACATAAGAGATACAATGGACGGTTTTTGTATGCAACAAACATATTTCCCTTTTGTATGTGTGATTCTTGATGATGCTAGTACTGATGGTGAGCAAGAAGTAATAAAGAATTATTTAGCACTTCATTTTGAAGAATCTGGAGAAGGACAGATTGAAGAAACCGATGATTATGTTTTATCTTTTTCAAGGCATAAGCATAATAAGAATTGCTTTTTTGCTGTTTATTTTTTGAAAACCAATCATTTTGGAAAGAAAGCTAAAGCTCCATATTTAGAGCGTTGGGAAAAGTGGGCTAAATATGTGGCATATTGTGAAGGTGATGATTATTGGTTGGATGAAAATAAAATACAGTTACAGGTGGATTACATGGAGAATAATTCAAATTGCTCAATGACTTGTTCCCGAACAAAGTATTATTCACAGAAACTAAATCGATATAATAAAGAACAATATTGCAGGAAAGGAAATGGCTTTTTAAATATTGAAGATGTAATTTATAGGCAAGGTTTGTACATCTCGACCTGTAGTGTGATGTTCAGATATAGTATAATGGAACAATATCCAAGTTATTGTCGTAGGTGTCTTATTGGTGATTATCCGCTTCAATTATATGCGGCATTAGTAGGTTCTATTTATTATTTTGATAACGTGATGTCCGTATATAGAGTGGATAATAGTGAATCTTGGATGGGGAGGCAGGCTTCTGTCCGAGGAACTATTGATGAAAAGAGGCTCGCAATAATGGATTCAACTTTGGACATGCTATCAGGTTTCTTGGAGGATTATCCTAAATATAGTTCTTTTTTTAATAATAAAATTGCAGAGTATATAAACAGAGGACTCCCTTATAGAAGAAGGTCCTCTCGTACAGACATAGCTGAGTATATCAATCACTTCCAGAATTATGTTAATCAATATAAGTTATTTTGGAGAATAGATTTAGCAATTCGGAAGATTCGTATTCCTGGAGTAAGGACAATTTATACAAAATTGTTTATGGGGCAGTTCTATGAAAAAACTATAAGTTGTTAAAATTGTATGGAATGACGGCTTTTATTTATGACTTGTTACTTATCTCAATGCTTTTTTCTCTGTATTTATCAGGGAAAGAACTAAAAAGAGTGGATTCTCTAAAATCAAAAGCTGTTATTTTAGGAATTCTTTTTTATACATTTAATGTTGGACTAAGATATGGAAGAGGTATAGATTATAATTTATATGGACAGAGATACGAGTCTTTTTTAATGGGAGGTGATTTTGATTATGAAATAGGATTTGTTGCTGTCGCAAAATTATTGTCATTTTTAGGCGTTTCTTGGCAAGGTTTTGTCCTTTTTTTGAGTTTTGTTTTTATTTTTTCAACTATCTATTTCATAAGGAATTATAGAGAAATTGTCCCTTATGCACTTCCACTTTTTGCTCTTTTCTCATTGTCTCGAGTTGAAAATATGGTAAGATGGTATTTCGGTTTCTCTTTTTTACTTATAGGACTTTCATTTTTATTAAAAGAGAATGACAAGAAGGTACTCCTATATTTTATTTTCAGTTTTTTAGCATGTTGCTTCCATTTAGCATTAGCACCAGTTAGTATTCTCTATTTTATCATATATAATTGTAAAACTATATTTTTACGTCCGATTGTAACTATTGGTCTTTTTTATATTATCGGTTTTTTCTTTCAGACCGATTTCATGTTAAGCTTAATTGATCTTATTAATAGGTATTCAATGTTATTGGGAGATTACGTTCATTATGTAGATAATGCAGATTATTGGCTAGTTGGTGGATTTGCTGGAGCTGAAAGGAATGCATTCCCTGGTTTGACCATGCAATTTTTATTTATGGTAGTAGCTATTTGGGGGTATAAGATTATAAAAGAGATGGACCATACATATATATTCGCGTATAATTTGTTTATCATTGGCTATTTAACGTTACCTATTGCAAGGCAAATAGAATTATTTAGTAGATATAATGCAGTCTTTTATTTTTTTATTGCTGTAGTTTTTGCTAGTATCTTAAATAAAATATATGCTCAAAAATCTCTTAAGGTTCGCCCCATAGTAATAGTTTTTATTTCCCTCGTTTTTTTGAATTATGGTAGATTCGTTATTGTTGAACCTTTCAAAGGCAATAAAGACCATTATTTATATGTGTGGGATAGAGATGGGAGAACTTACGATGAAATGTATGATACTTGGATAGATGATTTAATGTATAATAATTGATTAATTATTCAGAGATTTGAATACTTTTTATGAAGAAAGTTATAACATATGGCACATATGACCTTCTGCATCAAGGGCATATTAATCTCCTGAAAAGAGCTAAAGCTTTAGGTGATTATCTCATTGTAGGGGTTACTAATGATAATTTCGACCGCGAGCGAGGGAAACTGAATGTTCGTAATAACGTCTTAGAGCGAGTGGATGCAGTTCGAGCAACAGGCCTAGCTGATCAGATAATTATTGAAGACTATGTCGGTCAGAAAATCGATGATATACAGAAATATGATGTAGATATATTTGCCATTGGATCGGATTGGGAAGGTAAGTTTGATTACCTAAATGAGTTCTGTGAGGTAATCTATTTACCACGTACAGAGGGCATTTCATCGACGATGTTACGTGAAGAATTGCAGAAAACTATTCGAATAGGAGTTGTCGGTGCTGGTAGAATAGCTAAGAGATTTGTTCCAGAGTGCAAAGTGGTGAGTGCCGTAGAAGTTACAGATGTGTATGATATAGACAGAGATGCTTCTTGTGAACTGGCAAAGCAGAATTCATTAATTCATATTTCTCAGTCGTATGGTGAACTTGTAGATAATGTTGATGCTGTTTATGTGGCAACTCCACACCTTAGTCATTATTCTTTGTCGAGATATGCTTTGGAGAACGGGAAGCATGTGCTATGTGAAACTCCACTTGTACTTAACGAAGGTGAAGCTCGTGAATTGTTTAAACTTGCAGAAGAAAAGGGCGTAGTGTTGATGGAAGCAAACAAAACTGCTCATTCTCCTGCTTTCAATCATCTTGTCACAATGGTTAAAAGTGGATTAATAGGTGATGTTGTGGATATTAGTGCTTCTGAATCTAAACTATGGGGTGAGAGGTTTACTCGTGAACTAGATGAAAGTCAGGCTGGAGGTTCGATGTTTGAACTCGGATCCTATCCGTTGTTGCCAATTGTGAAACTGATGGGTGTTGATTATTTGAATATCAACTTTTATGCTAAAATGCAGAATGGTGTGGATGTTTATACCCGTGGAGTTATCCGTTATCCAAATGGCATTTGCTCATTTCAGTTGGGCCTAGGCGTAAAGACAGAAGGTAATTTAGTGATATCAGGAACAAAAGGGTACGCTTATGTACCTTCCCCATGGTGGCTGACGGATTATTATGAGTTTAGATTTGAAGACCAGAACCAAAACAAAAAGTTTTTTTATAAATGGGATGGAGCAGGATTGAGATATGAAATTCAGGAGTTTGTTTCATGTATTTATAACCATCGTTTTAGTACAGCTCGCTTGAGAAGAAAAGAAAGTATTGTTTTGGCAGGAATTATGCAGAGATTCGTTGAACGTATAAATTTTATGGAAATCTGAAATGAGGGAGATGTCTGTTCAGGAAATAAGAGATGTTAGTCTAGAAATCTTGCGTGATGTACATAACTTTTGTGTAAAGAACAATATTCAATACACATTACAGGGGGGTACATTATTGGGAGCTATTCGTCATAAGGGTTTTATCCCGTGGGATGATGATATAGACATTGCAATGCCTCGTCCAGATTATATGCGTTTTATTAAAACGTATACATCAGAAAACGGCTTTGTAGCGTTTTCGAGAGAATTGCCTGAATATAAAAACTCTGTGTTTATTGCTTTCACAAGAATATGTGATGTCAGAAGATCTTATGTCGATGATTCTTTATTGCCATGGACATCCAGAAACAAAGGAGTCTGGATAGATTTGTTTCCGCTTGATGGAGTGGAAGACTCTATTTCAAGGTTGAAGTGGAGATTGAAAAAGATGTGCTTTTATTGGTCTCAAGGCAATGCTCTTAGATCGGCTCATAATCCCTTCCCTCCTATTACTCGGTTTAGAAAGTTCTGTCATATGATAATTAAAAAGATATTTGTCATGTTTTTATCATATAATGCCATTGACAAACATATTGAAGAATGCCAGAAGGTGAATTATCAAGATGCTAACTTTTATTGTAACTTGGCTTTCATGAGATACGGCATTAGAGAACGTCACCGAAAAAAAGTTCTTGAGGATACCATTTTAGCTCCATTTGAAAAGGACTTTTTTTTTATTATGAAGGGGTATGATGAGGCTCTTAAAGAAAAATATGGAGATTATATGCAATTGCCTCCTGAAGGGAAACGGGTTAGGGGACATGATTATAACAAGTATTACTGGAAATAGGAGATAGATGAAAAATACACTATACTGTTTAATCATATTGCTCATTAGTATTATCTCGGCTAATGCGCAGGAGAATTCTCACTTTAACTTATTTTCTACTGAAGGAGATTGGGGGCAGAGTGTCGCAAATTATGGAAAATATATTATCTCCGTAAAAGACCGGTTGTCATCTGCTTTATTGTATGATCTTGAGGAGAACAAAAGAATCTACAGACTATTTATGACTCCTCATGAGGAAAAGAATGGGACAACATTAGTTTTTCATTGTAACCAATGCAACTTTGGAAGCGAAAAGTATGATGAGCAGGATATGTTCCCATTGTTATACATCAATCAGCGTAACCCTACAGACTCTATTGGAGCCTTGATTACAGCATACAGGATTGTTCCGGAATTGGACGAGAATGATTCTATCGTATCTTTTTCAATGAACCTTACTCAGTGCATATATCTTCCGTTGATGACTGATGAGAATTGTTTGGGTAATCCCAATATGGTAATAGATACTAAAAAAAATGTCTTTTATACATATAGTAGGAACAATAATAGGAAAGCTTCTAACTATGGAAAAGGGATGATTACAAAGTTTAAAATGCCGAGCCTTTATAAAGATGGTGTTATTCAAGAGAATGTTTACTTGACAGATAATGATATTTTAGATTCTTTTAAATGTGATTTTAATATGTTTAATGCCCAAGGAGGTTTTTACAGAAAAGGAAAATTATATTTTGTTCAAGGAATGCCAAGTAATATCCCCAGTAATAATTATGTATACCTTAGGGTTATTAATTTAAAGAAAAAGAAGCAGACTAAAGTTGTTGATATGTTAGCTTTAGGATTCGATAAAGAACCAGAAGGTTGCTGGTTCTATAATGGCAAGGTCATGATTTCTGTTGTTGGTAAAGAATTCTATGAGCTTACAGGTGAGATGTTTAAAGTTAAATAGATTATTATTATGAGAAAAGCTTTAGTTGTTGGTGGGTCTAATGGAATCGGTTTGTCGATTGCTACAGAATTGGCTAGGAATAAGGATTTTGAGCTCATATATATTGTAGATAAGAATCCTATTTTACCAGACTATGAAAACAAGAAGTTCTCTTTTAGACAATTTGATTTGAATTCCCAAGACTATAGTATATTTGATGATTTTTATGATATAGACACCTTGATGATTACTGCAGGCTTTGGCAGATTGGCGTTGTTTAAAGATGTTGAGGAACAACATATTATTGATAGCTTTAACGTCAATACTATTGCTGTGCTGAGATTGATAAATAAATTCTATCCAAAGATTGAAAGCCCTGCAGATTTTTATTGCGGCGTAATGGTAAGTGTCGCTGGATTTATGTCTTCTCCATTTTTCTCTGTATATGGAGCGACCAAAGCGGCCCTCAAGATTTTTATAGAGAGCGTAAATGTGGAACTGGAGAAAGCCGGGACTTCCAATCGAATTTTAAATGTTTCTCCAGGCTCAATAAAAGGAACAGGCTTTAATCAGGGTAAAACAGATTTGAACCAAACAGAAGGTTTGGCAAGAGATATTTTATGTCATTTAGAAGCTAAAGATGATTTGTTTATTCCTAAATATGAAGAGGTATTTAAAAATGTTTTGGAGAGATATCATAGAGATTTTAGAGCAGAGGGACTTCATAGTTATGAATACAAATTGAATAGTGGAAGAATTAAAGATTCTCAAAAATGAATTATCGCTCTCTCAGGACATTATTAGGCCGTAGCTTACATTATAAAAAGTATCTGTGGCCAATAAATGCTATTTTATTCAATTTATGTAAGTTGTATCCATATAGGGATAAACGGCTATGGGTTTTCGGGGCTATACGTGGTGAAAAATATGATGATAATTCAAGGTTCCTGTTTGAATATGTCAATAAACAAACTGATTGTGGAATTCGGGCAGTCTGGTTATCATCAGTTGTAGATGTGGTTTCTTTTGTGAGAAGTCTTGGATATGAAGCATATAGTGTATATTCTATTAAGGGATTACGACTGGCACTAAGCGCAGGAGTGGCTTTTTATACTCATGGCCTTCATGATTTTGGACACTTCCCAATGCTTGGAGGAGCAACTATCGTTAGTCTTTGGCATGGTTTTAGTTTTAAACAAATATACAATTATAAATATAAAGGTGTTACTGCACGTATTAAAAAGATAATGGATAGGGTCTTTTCATGGGTGCAGCGAGATTATTCTATGGTCTCTTCAGCTTATGTTGCCCATCAAACACTTAAAGAATTTAATATTAAAGATTCATCTACTATTATTATAACTGGACAACCGCGAAATGATGCGCTATTCTATAATACTGGCTGTCAGAAATTTATTGATAATATAGAAATAAGAGATAGGAAAATAATATCTTTTATGCCTACTTATAGGGCTAAGGGACAATCTCCTAATACCTTAAAAGATATTGTGGATAAGTTGGTAGATAATGAAGCCTTAAATCTGTTTTTAAAACAGAATAATTATTTGTTTATAATTAAGTTACACCCGTCAACTCCTGAATTCCAGATAAAAGATAATGATAATTTCTATATTCTTACTTACCAAAAGGTTGAATCTAACCAAGACTTGTTGAAATATACAGATATTCTAATAACAGATTATTCTGGAGTATTTGTAGATTATGCTTTATTAAATAGACCAATAGTCTTTTATACTCCAGACGAAAATGATTTTTATAATTATTCCGAGAAACTTGATGAAGATTCAAATAAAGTTATGATGCTTTCAAAAGCATATAATCCACACGAATTGGTAGAGAGGTTGAAGCATCCTACTTCGGAAGTAGCTAAAGTTACAAATGAGTTTTTTTTAGATACATCTTTGAAGGGTACGTGCTTTTGTGATAATGTTTTTAAAGCGATCTTAAACATTAAGTGTATTGATTTATTATAATGAGATTGATTACAGGAATTGATGAGATCCATGATTATTTATTAAATATCGCAAAGATCCTCCATCAAATTTGCACAAATAATCACATTAGTTACTATATGGCTTATGGTACGATGCTTGGCGCTATAAGGCACAAAGGTTTTATACCATGGGATGACGATATGGATTTTTATGTGGATAGAAGAGATGTGTCAGAACTCAAAAGATGTTTGGCAAAAGAACTTCCTCCTTATTTGAGATTAATAGATTATAATAACTCAAAAGAGGTGACATATGACCTATTAAAGATAGAAGATACTAGAACTACTATGATTCAAAAACATAAGAAGAACATGAGTTATGCCTCTGGTATTTATATTGATATATTTATTTTGGATCATGTTGAGAATGATTTTAGTTTTTTGTCCCAAAATTGGATAGATTTCTATTTAAAGAAAATACAATCAGCAAGATTTTTAGATAGTGATGATAGACCTTTAAAGGAGAGATTATATTCTTATCTAGTGAAACTTTTTTTATATCCTCTAAAATTTGAAACTATTCCTGATTATATTAATAGGACTTCTCAGAAACAAGATGGGCCATTTTTATATAATCATGCTGAAAGTAGAATGGGACGATGTTTCCTACCTGAGGTTTTCGGGACTCCGAAATTGTATGATTTTGAAGACACACAATTGTATGGTTTGTGTGAATATGATGAATATTTGAAAACTTATTATGGTGATTATATGAAACTTCCTCCAGAGGATGAAAGAGAAACTCATATTGTGGATCTTTATATGAAAGACTAAGGAACTGATTTTCATAATACAACGATTAACTGTTGGATGTATAAAGAGTTTCTTTTTGCTTTTGGTGATATTATAGTAAATGCTTTCACATGCCTTTGTGCGCGTTAATTATAGGTGTATTTGATTTTCATGAGCAGTACTACTATCTTAAACATAGATATCATAAATATAGATAGAGAAGAGTTTCTATCAGTTCTTGATAAGGGAGTTTTAATAACTCCGAATCTAGATCATTTGATTAAGCTTCAATATGATAAAGAGTTTTATGATTGTTATAAAAGGGCTGATTGGGTAGTATGCGATAGTAGGGTACTCTGTCTCTTATCGAGACTTCTGAGAAATCCAATTCAAGAAGCCATTCCAGGTAGTAGTTTCTTTACATCATATTATATGTATCATAAAGATGATCCTGATTGTAGGATTTTTCTTTTAGGCGCTAAAGAAGGGGTAGCACAGAAAGCGATGACAAAGATTAATGAAAGAGTTGGTCGCGATATCGTTATAGGAGCTCTTTCCCCATCTTTTGGTTTTGAGAATAATGAACAAGAGTGTAGTGAAATAGTTAAAACCATTAATGCGAGTGAGGCAAATGTGGTATTAGTAGGAGTGGGAGCACCCAAACAGGAAAAGTGGATATTTAAATTTAAAGAGCAAATGCCTAATATTAAGTTGTGGATGGCACTTGGGGCTACTATAGATTTTGAAGCAGGCAATATAAAACGGGCACCTCAATGGATGCAGACTTTGGGAATGGAATGGTTTTATCGTTTTTTGATGGAGCCTAAACGGCTTTTTAAAAGATATTTTATAGATGACATGAGATTTTTCTATTATTTCTCAAAACAATTGTTGGGAGTATATAAGAATCCTTTTGCAAATAATTGAAATATGTTATTTCGTAGATGTAAATTAATAATTGTTACCTGTTTGATACTCTTATTGCCTTCATGCGTATTAGGGCAATATTCGTATGGAACGACAGGCCTCTTGCATATGCCTACTGCTGATATGCAAAAAGATAAGACTTTTCTATTTGGTGGGTCTTTCTTAAATAAAAATATGACTCCCTCACCACAATGGAATTATGATACATATAATTATTATGTAAATATTACTTTCTTCCCTTGGCTTGAGATTAGTTATGATTTAACGTTAAATCAGGGTAAACCTGGTAAGTACTGGCCAAAACGTACTTGGGGAAAGTTTGTAAACCAAGATAGGCAATTTGGAGCTAGATTTCGTCTTTGGAAAGAAGGTTGGTATTATGATTGGACGCCACAAGTGGTGTTTGGAACAAATGACCCTGGAAGTCATGAACGAAATGGAGGAGGGAAAATTATAATTGACGATGATCATAATACAAATCATTATACTCGTTTCTTCTTAGCCGCAACTAAACACTTGACTTTTGAAGGTGTAGGTGAGATTGGAGCACATGCAGCGTTAATATATAGTCGTGAAGATAATAATTATTTTACAAGACCTGCTTTTGGGGCCAATTTTGAATTGCAATTATTAGAGACTGATAAATGGCAGAAATGGGTAAATGGACTCAATCTGATGGGTGAATTTGATGGCGAAGGAATTAATGTTGGTGCTTCT
>JAEEGI010002455.1_pt1 | contig 45495 bp, 36 predicted proteins | sample 8958751 | NCBI WGS metagenome assembly JAEEGI01 (sample SAMN16246545, study PRJNA631951) | gut metagenome | biome: gut microbiome; feature: rumen; material: KS-attached | host: Bos | place: Iran: Karaj | collected 2018-10
CCACCGTAGTTTCCGCCACCATATACATACTTCATAGTTCCGCCATTAATAACGACATGAGAGTTTTTAACATGACCAAATTGGTTGTTTCCATTTCCACTGTTATTTCCTAAACCGGCTCCGAACACACTACCATGATCTACATCAAATAATGTTTTATTTCCGCCATCACCAATAACAGCAGTTCCGCCTATATAAACTAATGTGCTACCCAAGCAAGGTCCAGATGTTCCATCATAAGACGAACCACCATAACTGTTACTTCCGCCAGCAACACCAATGTTTACTTTTCCTCCAGTAACAGAAACAATTCTATTACCATATGTCGTAGAAGTACCAGCTCCACCGATTAACATATCGACTTCGCCACCAGTCATATAAACACCTATAACATTAGAGTCTTCAGCACTAGAAGCGATACACGGTCCACCATTTATTTCAAATATTCGGCCGCCTTCTAATTTCAACGTTCTTAATCCGGTTGAGTCTCCAGCAGTCAAAGCTCCAACATAAACACCATAAATATAATAAGAAGAATTAACACCTGGAGGATTATTCGACTCTAGCATTCGCAATCCATATCTTCCACTCTTAATAATCATTTCCGATACAGGTGTTGTCGACGTACTATTATGATTTCCAGCATCAGAACCAATAACTTGGAAATAGAAAGTTAATTTAGTATTATTTCCTGCTCCATTATTGCTAACTCTATCATAATCACTACCATATTGCATTATGATGTGTTCATTTGTAGCCGAAACAGTAGAAGTTCTAGCAAAAATATATCTTCCACTTTCAACTATTACTTTACTTTTATTGCTTCCTGTATTACTTCCAGTAATACCATTAAATGCAAAATTTTCTGTATTATTAGCAGTATTAGTTACTCTTCTACCAATCTTTAAGTTATGTCCATTTGCAACTATTGTACCATTGGCAGATCTAGTAGTTTGTGTATAAGTACTCGAGTTAGTTCCTGTAGTATTAACATTTTCAATAACCATATCATCATTAATTGATGTAGCACCTCTGGCATAAACAGTCAAACGTCCGCCTCTACCGTTTATTGTAATTGGCCTATTCCAACCACTTATTGTTCTTAATTCGGCACCCACATTGATATTTACAATATTAGTATCTCTAGTTACTAAATAATAATATTTGGTTATATCACTAGCATCTATTTCAGATGTTATATCATCATTTGGATTGTTAGGAGTTCCATTATCATAAGTATAATTTTGAGTTTTCCAAATATTAATTGTAGATGATCCATCTGTTAATGTTTCAGATGCTTGAATCAATTTATAAGCACCATTATTACATGAATTACCTTGATCTTTACAGTTAATACCACTATAGTCATAATACAATCCACTATTAGCATTATAAGAATTTCCCACATAATAATAATATCCACTAGTAGAATAATTATTACTAAATATACTACTTCTATGTCCTACAACTTCTTGTGTATTAACATTGTCACCATTACCATTATTTATTTGAGTATAATAATTATTATCAGTAGCTCCATTAGCAGTAAACGCATTGTTAGCAAGATGATAATATGTTTTATTACTATGATAATATCTATCTTCAGTTAATTTGTAATAATAACACGTTGTATATCCCGTACATTGTTCTGTACGTTCAAAATTTACAGTAACATTATTTTGTGTTATTACTCCAGATGGATAATATTGGTTACGAGCTACAGAACCAATTCTTTCATAATAAGTATTTACATTATTTCTAAAATTACGTTGTAAAAAGACTGTTCTATTTTGATATACAGGAGTAGAATTAATATCTACTCTTTGCATCATCTTATCACTATAAGTATTCTGTGAAGCATTTGAATAATTTGAATAAGTACCAGTTCCCCATACTGCATTAAATTGAATAGTTAATGTAGATCTTCCAGCTACATCAACTGTAGCATATCTTAAGTAATAAGTATCATCATAAGAAAGTGTAGTATTAGCACACACATTGCTATCAGAACCACTTGCTTTACAAGCCCATCCTTCAAACATTTTGTTATTAGGACGTACGCTAAACGGATTATCCATTAATTCTATTTCAATTTTATTATTATTAATTGGATAATACTTGTAATAAACATATTGATTTTGATTTTCATCAACAGAAACAGTACCAACCAAATTATTATTATTGATATCGTGTCCATCATATATAACTTTAACTTTTAATAAATTACTATCAGTATAAGTACCAGAATCAGTACCACTAGGTATAGTGTCCTTACTAGTGATTTTAGTAAAATTTAAACCCATATAATAATTATAATCTGCATTTAAATCATTAACTGTTACAACAGTACCACTTATACCACTAGAAGAATCTTCACCTGGTAGAGAAGCAGCATAAAAATTTATCAAGGAAACACCTGATATTATAAAAAGTAAAATAATTGTTGACCATATAATTGTTTTACGTCTGTTGAATTTTTTAAGCTTGTATTTCAACATAAATTCACTTCCTATGTTACTTACTCTTTATCATTATTAATGATACCATAAATAACAAAAAAAAGGAACACTTTAGTTGTTCCTTATTATAAATTTTTTATCTTCAACATCTATTAAAATACTATCCCCTTCCTTAATATCTCCACTTATTAGATTCATAGCTATTAAAGTTTCGATATTATCAGACACAAATCTTTTAATAGGTCTGGCCCCAAAACTCTCATCATATGAGTTTTCAACAACATATTCCTTGGCTTTATCAGATAAATTAATTGTAATATCTCTATCCTTAATTCGATAGTTAATTTCACCAATTATCTTATCTAGTATTTTGTAAACAACATCTTTACCAAGACTATTAAAGAAAATAATTTCATCTATTCTATTTAAAAATTCTGGTTTAAATGTCATCCTTAATTCTTTGTTAATTAATTCATCTTTATTAGATAGATTTTCTAGTATATATTCACTACCCAAATTACTAGTCATGATAATAATTGTATTTTTAAAATCGACTGTTCTTCCCTGACTATCAGTAATTCTACCATCATCTAGTATTTGTAAAAGAATATTAAATACATCAGGATGAGCTTTTTCTATTTCATCAAATAATACGATACTATATGGATTTCTTCTAACAGCTTCAGTTAATTGTCCACCCTCTTCATATCCAACATATCCAGGAGCAGCTCCAATTAAACGAGACACGTTAAATGATTCCATATATTCAGACATATCAATACGAATCATATGTCTTTCATCGTCAAACAATTCATATGCTAAAGTCTTAGCAACTTCTGTTTTACCAACACCAGTTGGTCCTAAGAATAAGAATGAACCAATTGGTCTATTTGGATCTTTAATACCCGCTCTACTACGGATAATTGCTTTGCTAACTTTAGATAATACTTCATCTTGACCAATTACTCTTTTTTTCATATTATCTTCAAGTTTTAGTAATTTTTCTTTTTCGCCTTCAACTAGTTTAGAAACTGGTACATTTGTCCATTTACTAATAACTTGAGCTATATCTTCTTCAGAAACAGTATCACTAATTAATTTATTAGTGTTATTTTTTTGTAATTCTTCAAGTTCATTTTCTAGTTTTGGAATATCACCATGACGTAAACGTGCTGCTGTATCCAAATCATATGTACTTTCTGCTTCTTTTAAACGATACTTATATGTTTCAAGTAATCTTTTCTTCTCTAAAATATTTTGATTAACTTCTTTTTCTTTACTAAAATCCTCTTTTAATTTAGATTCTTTTAGTTTTAGATCATATAACTCTTTATCAAGTTCATCTAATCTTCTCTTACTTTGAGCATCTTTTTCTTTTTTTAATGATTGTCTTTCTATTTCAAGTAACATTATCTTTCTAGTTAGTTTATCTAAACTAACTGGAACACTATCCATTTCTACTTTAATTGTTGCACACGCCTCATCAATCAAATCAATTGCTTTATCTGGTAAGTATCTATCTGTAATATATCTGTCTGATAAAGTTGCAGCAGCAATAATTGCTCTATCTTTGATATTTACTCCATGATGGACTTCAAATCTTTCTTTTAAACCACGAAGTATTGCTATTGTATCTTCAACGCTTGGCGCTTGAACAATAATCTTTTGAAATCTTCTTTCCAAAGCACCATCTTTTTCGATATATTTACGATATTCATTTAATGTTGTAGCACCAATACATTTGATTTCACCACGTGCAAGCATTGGTTTTAACATATTACCAACGTTCATAGTGCCTTCAGTACCATCGCCAACTATCATATGAATTTCATCGATAAATAAAATTATTTTACCATCCGATTCAGATATTTCTTTTAAAACAGCTTTTAATCTTTCTTCAAATTCTCCACGGAATTTTGCTCCAGCAACTAATGCTGCTAAATCAAGTTCCCATATAGTTTTATTTTTTAAACCATCAGGAACATCCCCTGAAACTATACGCAAAGCGAGTCCTTCTACTATTGCTGTTTTACCAACACCAGGTTCACCTATTAATACTGGATTATTCTTAGTTTTTCTAGATAAAACTCTAGTAATTCCCCTTATCTCTTCATCTCGACCTATAACAGGATCTATCTTATTATTTTTAGCAAGTTCTGTTATATCTCGACCATATTTTTTTAATACATCCTCTTCTTCTTGAGGTTGATTATATCCGTAATTCATAAAATCACTCCTTATCAAAAACCATTATACTCCAAAATTAGCACTTGTCAATAGAGAGTGCTAATTTTGGAAATAAAAAAAGAGGTTTTACCCTCTTATTTAACAACTATGTTAACAATTCTTCCTTTAACAACAATTACTTTAACTATTTCTTTTCCTTCGGTAAATTTTAAAACGTTTTCATTACTTAATGCTTTTTCTTTAATAGAATCTTCTTCTTCAGAAACACCAATAGTTATTTCGCCACGTAATTTACCATTAACTTGAACACCAATAGTTACTTCATCTGCTTTAGTTTTTTCTTCATCATATGTTGGCCAATTTGAATATGCTAACTCATCATCCATACCCAATACTTCATGATATAACTCTTCTGTAATATGAGGTGCGATTGGGTTTAATAACTTAACAAATCCAATTGCATATTCTTTAGGGAATTCAGTTTCTTTATAAACTGCATTTACAAATATCATCAACGCACTAATAGCAGTATTAAATGATAGTGTTTCATAATCATTTGTAACTTTTTTAACTGTTGTATGATAAATATTCTCTAAGTTTTTGTTTTCTTTATCAACAATCTTAATAGTATCATCCGTATATAATCTCCATATACGATCTAAGAACTTTTTAGCCCCATCAACACCAGCTTTACTCCATGGTTTAGAAGCTTCTAATGGTCCCATAAACATTTCATACAATCTTAATGTATCAGCGCCATATTGTTCTACAATATCTAACGGGTTAACAACGAATTCAGGATATCTTTTACCCATTTTGATACCATTTTCACCTAAAATCATTCCTTGATGAACTAATTTAGCAAATGGTTCTTTAACAGGTGATAAATTATTATCATATAAATATCTATTCCAAATTCTCGAATACATTAAATGACCAACTGCATGTTCTGGTCCACCAACATATAAGTCAACTGGCATCCAGTGTTTTAACAATTCTTGATTAGCAAATTCTTTATCATTATCTGGATCAATATATCTTAAGAAATACCAACTTGAGCCAGCAGAACCAGGCATTGTAGATGTTTCTCTAACACCCTTAACGCCATTTTTATCATATTGTTTCCATTCTGTAGCATTTTCAAGTGGAGCTTGTCCATTATGTCCTTTGTAATCTTCCAACTCTGGTAATACCAATGGTAATTCATCATCTGGTAATAAGTATTCTTCACCTTTATCAGTATGAACTATAGGTACTGGTTCACCCCAATATCTTTGTCTTGCAAAAATCCATTCTCTAAACTTATAGTTAGTTGTTTTTCTACCAACACCCATTTTAACTAATTTATCAGTTATTGCATCTTTAGCTTCTTCAACAGTTAAACCATCAAACTCTTCACTATTAATTAACTTACATCCTTTGCCCAAATAATCTTGTTTTTCAAATGCACTTTTTGAAACATCTCTTCCATCAATTACTTGAATCATTGGAATATCATGTTCTACTGCATATTCAAAATCTCTTTGGTCATGTGATGGAACCGCCATAACAGCACCAGTTCCATAATTAGCTAAAACGAAATCTCCAATGAATATTTCTGCTTCCTTACCATTAATTGGATTGATAGCTTTAATTCCTTCCAATCTGCATCCTGATTTACCTTTATTTAATTCTGTTCTATCCATATCAGATTTAGCAGCAACCTCATCAATATACGCTTTGACTTCTTTTTTATTCTTAATTCTTGGCATTAATTCTTGAACCAAATCTCCATCTGGTGCTAATACAAAGAATGTAATACCGTAAATAGTTTCAATACAAGTTGTAAATATACTGAATTTACCTCCGCCAACTATTTCGATATCTACTTCAACACCATTAGATTTACCAATCCAGTTACGTTGCATTTCTTTTGTTGATTCTGGCCAATCTATTTCATTTAAACCTTCTAATAACTTTTCAGCAAATTTAGGTTGATCAATACAAAGTTGTTTCATGTTTTTACGAACAACTGGATATCCACCACGTTCAGATTTACCATCGATTACTTCATCATTTGATAAAACTGTACCTAACTCTTCACACCAGTTAACTGGCATATCTACATATTTAGCATAACCATCTTTATATAATTGTTTAAAAATCCATTGAGTCCATTTATAGTACTTGGGATCACTAGTACAAACACATCTATCCCAATCATAATCAAAACCTAAACTTTTCAATTGTTTAGTAAAATATTCAACATTTTCATTAGTAAATTTACTAGGATGATTTCCAGTTTGAACCGCATATTGTTCTGCAGGCAAACCAAAAGAATCATATCCCATTGGATGCAAAACATTATATCCTTGCATACGTTTCATTCTAGAAACGATATCTGTTGCTGTATATCCTTCTGGATGTCCTGCATGTAATCCTACTCCTGATGGATAAGGGAACATATCAAGAGCATAGAATTTTGGTTTATCAAAATCCCAAACATCTGTCTTAAAAGTTTTATTCTTATCCCAATATTTTTGCCATTTCTTTTCTATTTTTTTAAAATTATATTCCATCTCGTTTTCCCCACTTCTTGCTTAATATTTTTCCATAGCAATAATATATTCCAACTATCAAACATACAATTAATACTACTGCTATTAATAGTTTAATTCCAACATGTACAGGAATTAAATCAACTAATGTTGCTGTTGTCGCAACAATAAATGCATTTATTAAAGCTACGCCATTCAGCAAACTCTTATAATCCATTTTCTTTTTATCCAAATTAAACTTCTTAGTCAGTATAACTAATTCACTTATTTTAGTATACTTTTCTTTTTTGAGCTTATCATCAAATATAAAATAATAAATAAAATAAACTGCTACAAACAATATTACAAAAAATATCACACTAAACATATTCTCATCTCCTAATAAAAAAAGACATATTCATCATAAGGACGAATATGTCGTGGTACCACCTTAATTCCCAATATACTAAAATAATATATCAGCTTAATATTGATAAAGGAATAACCCTATATAACTCCAAAAGCAAGTTCATATAATTCAATAACTAGTTTACACCAACCACTAGCTCTCTTTTTATCTCCCTATATTACTACTCTTTCTTCAACGTCAAAACGTATTATAATTTATTTTTTTGAAAAAATCAACGTAATCCTCTAGCTTTTAATTCTGTATCAATATCAACAGGATATTCATCATCTGCAATAGGAACATTATTCTCTTTTAGCCATTCACGCATTTTAACATTAAATTCATATCGATTATCAAATCCAATTTTTAATAAACGGCCATAGAAAGCTTCGCCGATTTCTTTAATCTCTGCATGAGCATCAGCCATTCTTTCTGGAGGAATTTGTCCTTTAGCTATTTTTTCATGTATATCAGCTAATCTTGCATTCAAAATTGCTCCTCTTAGTTTTCCAAAATTGTTAACTCTAAAAGCAATTATAGTACCTGCAATAAAGCCATGTTCTCTTCTTGCTTTTTCATAGTTTAGTTTACCTAAGAAATGAACTCTCTCAGCATCTAAAGCCCAAGAGCCTGTGTTAGGAACGTTCCCTGAAGATGCACCTCTATTACGCCAGAAAAATGGCATAGAAGCTCTATCAATCCATTGAGCTGTACCGGTTCCTCTTCCACTTGGAATACCTCCGGTTCTGCTAAACATACCACCGCCATAACCAGCTCCCATTCCGAATCCTCTTCCTGGTCCACGTCTTCTTGGTGGTCTTCCATCTGGCATAGAATCATCCCCTAACTAATTATATTATAATAAGAAAACCTCAAATTATCAACTTATGTATCTATATTTGAGCAACATATTCTAACAGTTTCATGAACATGTTAACGAATGATCTTTCCAATCCTTCTTTTTGTAATTTTCTAATCTCAACACGTTTTTTCTCTAAACTTAGTTGAGAGAATACGATATTACCTATCTTAACCTTTAAGTTTGTCTTAATTTGTAAGTCAGAAATAATTGAATCAATATCTTCATTAATTAATCTAACTGCATCAATTTCAATGTCTTTACCCTTACAGTTAATAGTCAACTGTTTAGTTGTTGGAACATCAGAAATCTCAACAACAAAATCTGTATCTTCCACATATGAGAATGTATCAACCTTTTGACTATCAACATATACAATAACATCTTCTGCTTCTCTTGTATTTCTAAATCTAATACGATAATTTCTCTTAGCTGTAACTATACCAGTCTTACCTTCAATAGGTCTGATTATTAAAGTATAGTTATTTGCCATATAGTTATAATCTATCTTTGTAATTAAGAAATAACCATTCTTATATAGATTACTATATCCATCATCTTCATAAAGATTATATTGATTACTCTTACCAGGGAATACATGTATTTCCATTGATTTAGGAGCTGTTGTATCATTCATATTTTCTTCTAAATCAGCCATACATACAATAGAACCATCCCTAGCAAATACTGGATAATCTTCATCTTTATAGAATAAAATATATCTCTTATTACCTAAATACTTTTTACCTGTTTTAAAATCATACCAAGTACCTTTTGGTAAAAATACTTTTTCAACAGATCTATTCATGACTTTATCTTTAGCTTTTGTAATTGGTGCAACCAATAACTCAGTACCAAAGTTAAACTCATTTTTATAATCCAATTCATCATATATTTCAGGATATTGATAATACAATGGTTGAATTAATGGTAAACCAACCTTGTAATACTTATAAGCTTCACTATATAAGTATGGTATTAATCTATGTCTCATCTGACAATACTCTCTAACTATATTAAGAGTTTTAACATCCCACTTCCATGGTTCTCTTTTATAGTATCTTCCATACTTGGCACTGAATCTAAATATTGGACTAAAAGTACCGTACTGAACATATCTAACATATAATTCAGCATCCTCAACACCATCTTTATATCCACCAATATCATGACTCCACCATGACATACCTAAATTAGATGCTGTACTATTAAAACGTGGAAGTTCTCTTAAAGTATTCCAACTAACTAAAGTCTCTCCACTATAATGTACAGGATATAAATGCGGAGCCATTCTACTAGGACGTGATAAAATCAATGGTCTTAATCCTTCCATCTTATTAAAGTCAGTAAATTGATAATAGTTAAGTATACTATTTGACTCTTTATCTTTCAAATTACGATAATTAATCCAGAAGAAATCAATTCCCACCTGATATAATGGATCAATTAAACTATCTAGATAAGCTGTCATCAAACTTTTATCAAAAACATTAAACGGAATTACTTGTTTATCAGAAGCTCCAACTGCTTTTGCTATATCATCATATTTAGGTTCATGCGGATGAATACCTTCTGAAGGATCCAAACTAACTCCTACTTTAACACCTCTATCATGCATAAACTTAGTAAATTCAGCTGGTTTAAAAAATAACTCTCTATTAAATGTAAAACCACTATTAAATCTACTTAAATTATTTTTATCTTTTAAGTGCCAGTTATCACCTAATAACAAAGTACTAATAGGTATTCTATTCCTATTAAAATCTGATAATAATTTTTGAATATCATCAAAATAATAGAAATCATTCTTATTCCACCAGATACCCAAAGCATATCTTGGTATTAGAGGTGGTTTACCTGTTAACATGAAATAACTTTGCAAACAGTTACCAAAGTCTCTATTATATAAGAATACATATATATCTATTCTCTTTTTATCGTTATAAATAATTCCCCCATCTTCACCAATGAAATGAGATTTAGAATCATCTATACTAACGAAACCATCACTAGAATATAAACCTTTAACTACTTCAGGTAAGACAAAATTATCTATTTTCTTTTTTAAGTATTTTAAATCTTTAACATTACTTTCATCTTGAGCAAACGGATTAACAGTCTTATCAATATTAGTTATTATTCCACCATAATTACGTGCTTCAGGATGTCCATAAGTCCAAGCTTTATCTGTACCTAATAATTTGATTTTTAAAACGTTTTCTGGATTATACTTATTACTATAAAAAGCCTTTTCTTTTTCATATCTCAAATTGAAATACTTGGTTGTAATATCAAGTACTCTTTCATTTTGATCTACTTTCATTTGAGGCAATGGGAAATTTCTATTTCTAACCAACTCAGTTGGTCTATCTTCAAAATAACCGTTTTCACTAAATTCTAATCTAACTAACAAGTCAGATAAAACAGTTATACGATAGAATTGTCCCTTAAATATTGCTTGTTGTTTACTCTTACAATTAGAATAATCAACTTTAAAGTGTTCACCTAATCCAGCCATTTTAATCACTCTTTTCTATTCTTCAAACCTTGAGAAAGCATAATTATTTACTTTTTCATTTGCATAATCATAATCAACAATTAAATATCCTCTTCTGAATGCATCTCCATGTCCATATGATGTAATACATAATACATAATCAGCACCATTATTAGTTAGCGTTGATGGAGGATATATTCTAAATTCATATTCTATACCACTATTCTTTTTCATATAGTCATACATTTTATTAATTATAGCATTATTATCACCAATTTTAGCAATAATATTACTATCTAATACACTACTGTCTAATGTAAACTCATTCTTAATATTAGTTAAGATAAACATAAACTTTTTATCTCCAGCCCAGTTATCGCCTTTTTTCTCTTTATAAATATCTATTAAATATTTAATAACTTTACTAGCTGAAGTAGATGACGCTGAACTTGTAATATTAGTTAAATTATCAGTAGAAGTAATAAAATCTTTATATTCATCTATCGTTAAGTTATCAAGTAGCATCATCATTAAACTTTCATTAGTATTCTTTCCAAAGAAGACGTCATTCATCTTTCCTTCACCATATAAATATACTAATGCATTATAAATATTAACTCCTGTTGTATATGTTTCAATCAAATTATTCATTACATATCTAGCCGAATTTATTTCAGCTCCAGCTTCAATTAACAATGTAGATTTTTTAATTGCAACATTACTACAATTATTTCGTTCATCAATTGATAGTTTCCTTAAATCATCACGAGCGTAGTATTTGTTATCCAACTTACATATATAGTCATTATAATCGTCATCTTTATTAATACGATAATCTATAAAATGCATCAACTCGTGATAAGCAACTCTTGTATTAGCATCTTCTTTATCTAAACTAACTTTAGTTGAAATATCTTGATATAAACCAACTGCACTAGAATAATTAACAGAGGATACTCTTTGAATCTCTAGTTCTGTCAAACTCTTTAACAAATATGATTCACTCAAATTCTTTTTATTTAAAGCTACTACTCTAAATAACCTTAACATATGCTTTTTATATTCACCAATATTATCATTATTAATTACATAATAAGCATATTTTTTAAATAAATCTTCGTTTTCATATATTTCCTTTTTAATATCTTCTAAACCATATTTTTTAATTACATCGTTTACATCTATTGATTTATAGTTATCATCTACAACAGTAATTTGATCTTTAGTTAAATAGTTTTCACCAATACCAAATACTAACACATCATAATGTTCTATCTTACTAGCTATTATATATCGATCACTAATTTCAATATCATAATAGATTGGTTCAACTATTACTTCTCCATTATAGAAAAGTCCATACAAATCATTTTTTTCAATAATACACAACTTATTATCATTACATTCAATATTATCATATGGATCGCTAATCTTTTTAAAATCACTATCTACTACATAATAATCTATATAATCATCACATATCATACTACCTTTATTAAACCCACTATATAAATGTGAATTATTACATCCTGTACTCATCTTTTTATGATTAGCATCATATGCATTATATTTTCCATTTTCAATTAATACAATATAATCTTCAATATCATTATATGTCCTATTATAATTAGTTACTAATTCACCATTGTTAAATAATATATCTTTTCTACTACTATTACTTACTACAACCACTTTATCATTAGCTACAAAATTATACTTGTTATAACAAATATCAGTAACATTCTTCCCACTCTTATCTTTTAAAATAAATCCCCCACTACAACCTGTATAATCTAAGTAATAACCTTTAAATAATTCTTTTCTACCATTGTTAATAATCTTATTATCCTCAGTTAAAATAATATATCCAGAATCATCATATAAATAAGTTCCAACACTATTACTTTCGTAATCTTTATATTCTCCCCATTTATTTTCTTCAACCAAATACAAATAGTATTTATTACCTTTTTTATATAATAGATATTCTTCTTCATCATCTATTAATTCGATGTCTTCGCTCTTGCCTTTTTCTATATCAAATAAAGACGAACTATATATAGCTTTTCCATCATATATACCAACAAGTCTACTTGGTGCATTATAAATAATATTGGATTTTATATCATATAAAACATTATTCTTCTCAAGATAATAGGTTCCTTTTCCATAATCTTGTACTAACCTTGATGATTCAAGGTTCCTTTCAACATCTCCTGTATTTCTTATTAAATAACAATTGTTATTTTTACATAACACGAAATAGTTTTCATCATCAATTCCTTTATTAGAATCATATTCAAAAGGTATTATTTCATTACCTTCTTTATCTACAACACCTATTTTTTCTCCTTTATAACCAATTACATAATCCCCTTTTATAGAATCTATCTTATCTAAATCAACAGCAAACTTTTCAAGTATGCCATAAACTTCTTCTGTTTCTTCTGCTTTTTTATTAGGTTTAATTAATAAAAAATAAAAAATAATTAAAAGAATAATAACTAAAACAATTATTAAACTAATTATAACCTTTCTATTTTTCATATAATCACCTACTATAACATTATAACAAATTTTAAAAGGTATTAATAGCTATAAAATGCTATAATACATACAGGTGACGATTATGTTCAAATATGCATTAGATAATAAAAGATATCATACACTTGATTACTATTACAAAACAAAATATGGTAAAAAAACTTTTAAAGTATCTTTAAATGCTAATTTTTCATGTCCTAACAAAGAACTTACTGGACATGGCTGCATATTTTGTTCAAGACTAGGTTCTGGTGATTTCGCTGGTGATAAAGATAAAGATCTTATCACTCAATTTAATGAAGTAAAAGAAATAATGGAACAAAAATGGCCAGATAGTTATTATATAGGTTATTTCCAAGCCAATACCAATACCTATGCTCCCCTAAATGAATTAAAAGAAAAATATGAACAAATTTTAAACTTACCTAATGTAATTGGTTTAAATATTGCAACACGTAGTGATGCGATATCAAAAGAATGCTATGAATACTTAGAAGAATTAAATAAAAAAACTGACTTAATAATAGAACTAGGTTTACAATCTATTCATGAAAAAACTTTGAAGCTAATCAATCGTGGTCATGACTTAAAAAACTTTGAAAAAGCTGTAAAAGAATTACAAAAAAGAAATATTAAAGTAGTAGTTCATATCATAAATGGTCTTCCTGGAGAAACAAAAAAAGATATGATAGAAACAGTAAAATATCTTAACAATCTAAAAATAGATGGTATTAAAATCCATATGCTTCACATAACAAAAGATACTGACCTAGAAGATTACTATAAAGAGCACCCTTTTCACGTTCTTACTAAAGATGAATATATTGATATTGTAATATCTCAACTAGAATATTTAGATCCCGAAATAGTAATCCATCGAATTACTGGTGACCCCAAAAAAGAAGATTTAATCGAACCAACATGGTTACTAAAAAAATTCGTTGTCTTAAACGACATTGATAAAGAAATGAAAAAAAGAGATACCTATCAAGGAATAAAAATAAAAGATAACAAATAATTGTTATCTTTTTATTTTATAATGTCTTCTATTAATAAATTGAATTCATCCATTTTGTATTGCTCAATACCTTCAATCTCTTCGTATTCACCATTTTTATATAAAGAAATATTATAATTATTAGGTGTCTTACAATCACAACTATAATTATCTAAATCATCTATAAAAGTATTTAATCTCATTAATTCTTCTGGAGTTAGTTCATCAACAACATCTTCATAATAAACAGTTCCCTCTGCATAAATAAATAATGTATCATCAGTAACTCTTTTAAGTAATGGCATTTCATCCATATAAAGTCCTTTTACACTTCCATCTAATAAATGATCAGAATTATAATTATCCTGAGGATCAGCAATTGTTAATATTGTTAATACTAAAACTAACAACCCTATAATAATTGGAACTACATTATCTTTCATACCATCACCTATAATAAATTATATCACATTACAACAAAAGAACAACTATTCTGTTGTTCTTTTCATTTCCAATTTATATTGTTTAGGTTTTAAATCCTTATTACGTTGGAATATTAATCGTTTTGAACTGCTTCTTCCAATACAATCAAACCCTAATCCAACCAACATTTCTATCTTTGGATCATTAACATCAATATATAATGTCATAACATCACTACTACTTTTATCAATAAATAATGAAATAATTTCTTCTAGATATTTTTCATCTTCTTCATCGACAATTGTATATTCAAGATCACCATTATATCTGATGATTACACTACCTAATACTTTACCATCACTCTTAAGATATATATTATAAAACTCTGAAGCAAAGTCACAATCTCTAGTAGATAGATTCAAATATAAACTATTAGTCATAAGATGTGGTTCAAAAACATCAGCATCAAATTGCTCTAATTGTTGAATTGTTCTTTCATTAAAATCAAAACCGACATCATAATAATTACTTAACACATCTAAATATAAGTCTTTTTTTCTTCTTGCAACCTTTATTAATTCTCTAGTATAAGTCATTAATCTATAAAATTGTGTTTCATCTAAATGAAATCTCTCTCGTTGCTGATATGTTAAATAATCAATCAGTCTTTCTTCTTGTAAATCAGCAATCATTTCAAATAATTCTTCATCGCTAAATCCACGACCATCTAACTTCGCATATAAATCGCGAGCATCAAATACTTGTTTATTACGAGCAAAACAATCACAAGCCATCTCCATAATATCCAAATCAGTCATCAAACTTGGATCTTTAAAATGCTCCGGATGATGTCTATTATTCATCCAATGTAGTCTTTTTGCTTTTTCTTCTTCTTCAGTTTGTTTATGATGAGTATTCTTCATTCCATGCATTGAATCTATAATACTAGCTAACTCTTTAAACTCTTTCCAGTTTTGTAATTTAGAAATGTCATGTAATTCGCATCTTAAAAGAAGACTCAATGATTCATCACCGCGTCCACATTCTTTCAAATACTCAGAAAGTTGTCTACCAGCCTTTTGTACACAGTCTCTATGTACTAAAATATCAGACAATTCATCAGATAATTTTTCAGGACTTATTTTTCCCATAAAATACACCTCTAATTAAGACAAAAAATATTATACTCTAAATAAAAAAAAGGTCAAATTGACCTTTGTTTTTCTAAACATAAATATTCTTCATAAATTGCATCAGATTTTTCCTTTAATCTAATATTTAATTCTTCCTCAGTTAAATCCGGTGTTAGCTTCAAATAGTCCAGTTCATCACCTACTATTTTATTTAATAAATAACTTAAAAAATTATTTAAACTAACCAAGAAATATTTCCTACTTCTCTCATCCGGTTTCTTCCTAGTTGAAATATCTTCTATTCTATCTAACGGTGATACTATATCATCAGAAGTAGCCATTAAATCTCCAAGATTTAATAACATATCATACATACTTTGTTGATAGCTTTTTAAAAACAAACCCAAATCATCCAACTCAGATTCATCTTCATAATATGGTATACCTTCATCACTTACTTTAAAGCCATCTATTGATGGTTCACAAGAAGCACATCTATTTGCATGGAATGATAAATCAGGATTAACCAAGAAGGAATGTGAAAGACAGCAGATTGCTTCTTCATCCCATCCTTGTTCCATCAAATATTTATAGCCTTCCCAAACATGACCAAATGAATGAGTAAACTTTCTTCCTATATCATGTAATATTCCTAACTTACGTGCAACATCTTCATTAAGACCAAGTTCTTTAGCAAATCTAGAACATACTTCACCTTCAAGTAAACAATGTCCCAACCAAGCACTTGTATTATGCTTATTTTCAATAACTTCGGTACCTAAACACATACCATTATGTATTAAATTATATGCACAATCCAAAACCACTTTTCTAAAAGATTCATCTTCATTATCATTTTGGATTCTACCATAATAATATTTACCATCACCATCATTGTAATAATTAACAAGTTCATTACATAAATTATCCATTTGTTCATACTTTAAACCTTTTAATAAAATAAGAAAAGCATCATATGAACTTCTACCTGTACCATAATTTACTTCTTTTATACTTAATAATCTATCTCTATCAATATCAAAATCTATCTTCATACACACTATACCTCGAATATTAGTATACCATAAAAAAACAGATTAAATAATCTGTTTTCTATTTACATTACTCAAATCGTGGTTGATAAAATAACACATCGTGATCAGGCATTGTAAATGTTGTTGGTGTCTTAACCATTGCCCAATTATGTTCAGGATCAATACTATTATTGTCGCCAGTGAAATTCATTGTAGCAACATCATTATCTTTAACTATAAATTCATCAAAACCACTAGGAGACATACCATAATCCCATTCATCGACTTTTCTATCAGCAACACTAGAATATTCATCAACAGTACATACCCATGCATCATCGTCTGTTCTTTCACAAGCATTTAGTACATCTATAAAATCCTTATATGCAAACGACATTACTTCAACCGTTTCTCCTGCGCCATATACTTTTTCATCTTTTCTTATAACATTCTCACAATATTGATATTTGTTTTCTTCTTTTACTTCGCCAACATAAATGATGGTTCTACAATAAGCATGCTTCATATTATATTGTGATTTTTCAGTTTCTTTTATAAGAGCATCAAAACTATAATTAACTTCATAAACTTTTTTAATTTCTACATCAACATTAATAGTTAGTTTTAGTGTTTCTATAGCTGATGCCAATAAAGGAATTAAACATAAACCAATTAATATAAACAATCCATATTTAGCAAAATCTTGTTTATTCAAAGCAATAGCAACAGCTATAGATGCAACAAACAAAATAATTACTACTATAGATATTCCTTGATAAGTATTTGGATTGACTGCTTCTCCATCTTCATTTTGTAATTGAACTACTGCTGAATTCTTCTCACTATATTTACCTTCAGTTAATAACTTATCATCTACTGGATTCTCATAAGTAATAGTAACATGAACAGTAGTTTCTCCTTTAGCTTTTAATATCTTATCTACTTTGTATTTATAAGTAATGTATTTAGAACCATTAAATGATGTATCTTCAGATATTTGAAAATCAGTATTAGTATTATTTTTTACTACTACTTCATATTTTGCATAATCTCCTTGTTTCTTAAAAGATAAATCAAAATTCATTTCCAAACCTTTAAATGTAGGTTTTGAATTTTCACCTACATTTGTAGATTTAAATTCAAGATCAATTGATTTAATTTCAACATTTTCTTTAGCAAAAACAATTGGTGTAATTAATAATGTTATTAGTAATGTAAGTATTAAATAACTTATCTTTTTCATAATCACACTCTCCTACCATAATTCTACTAAATAAATAAAAAATTTACAATTAAAAAAGACTTTTAAAGTCTTTTATTTTTCTGGCTGCCCAAGTTGGATTCGAACCAACGGAATGTCAGATCCAGAGTCTGATGCCTTACCACTTGGCTATTGGGCAATACATAAGTATTTTATCACATAAAAAAAAGAAAGTATAACTTTCTTTTTATGCATATGATTCTTCAAATACTGTTGTTGCTTCTCCACCATCACTACCATCATAAACATATTTACTTCCACTACATGGTGGTAATGTTTTTGAAAGACCAGTTCTGGTATGACTTGTATTAAATGTAGAATCAGGAACATTGAAATAATCATATATCGTATATCTTTGATCATCCCAAGTTAAATCAACATTATAATAACCATCACTTAAATAAACTATATTCCATGCATGATCTTCTTTAGCATAACCAGATACATAATAAGTCGGAATACCAAGTTTAATCATTATATACTGGAATGCTCTAGCATAACCAGCACATACGCTCCTACCATTAACAAGTGCACTATAAGCACTTTGATTAATTGCTGCTCCCGTATCATAAGTTACTTTTTTAATTATTGCATCATGAACATACTTCTCTTTTTCAAAATCACTACTATATCTAGTTGCTCCACTAATTATTGCTTGAGCATTATTTTCGAAATCTTTTTTAGCTGTTTCTATATAATTGGCCGTTTCATTAAAACTTAAAGTTATTTGTACACAATTTTCATCATTAGTATAAAGGTAAGAATAACCAGTATTTAACCAAAATAATTCTGGGTGATCATCATAAACTGATTCAAAAACATCTTTAACTCTATCTACTTTTATATTAACAACTGGTACAAATGTTGTTTTCATTTCAAGTGCATTTGCATATATTTGTTTATATACTTTCTTTTCACTTGAAGATAATTGTTCAAAGTATGGATATAAAGCTGTATTAACTCTATAGTTTTCTCCAGAAATACCAGAGTCTTCTAACTTTTCTTTATCTTTAAGTAAACTACCTTTAGAAGTAATCTTATTACTAAAACCATTTTCACTTAAAGTTTGAATAGTATTATTAATTTTACTTTCAACATTTTCTTTTAAACCATCTATATGATTATATAAAAAGATAATTAACAAAACTAAAACCATAATAATAATTGCATCTGTAACATCAATAACTATTTGTTTCATTAAATCACCCCTTTATAACTAAGATTGTATTATATCATCAACTTAAAAGAAATATACTAACTATTAATATATTTTACACAATTCTTTACCAAAATTTTCATTATATGAGATATATTCATCTCTATCTATTAATTCACCATTAACAAAAGTAAATCTAATTCTTTCGTAGTAACCTCTATCTACTCTAGAATATCTAATTTCTACATCTGCATCTTTAACAGTTGCAATAACTAGAATTCCCTGTTTCTTTGGATCTAAAAATATATATTCTCTTTTACCATCCAAAACTCCACTATAAAACCCATCATCTAGTTTTACATCATCATAACCCAATGAATTAAAACATGCTTTTGCTAGTTTTATTTCCATTTCCATTATTTTATTTTTTACCATAACATTCACTACTTTCTAACAGGTCTTCTTAACATTCCAAGTACATCTAATCCCTCATGTTTAACTTGGTCGTCTTCTTCTCTTAAAAATCTCATATAATCATGAGTACTATATGGTGTTGTATAACTATAATCTCCAGTCCTCTCATAATACAATTGATTTCTAGTTCTTATAGCAAAACCATCTAAGTATATTTTTAGTATCTCTTCATTTAATTCTATCCAACCATCTTTAAATAATTTATTGGCAACTGCCATTCTTTTTTTATCCATTAAAACATATCTTCCCAAATTACAATTAGTAATTCCAACTATTCCTGTTCTTTCAATTAGATTCTCACGATATGAAAAGAATTGTTTATATGTCGGATCTATTAAAAACCATTTATCTTTTATTTTTATTAAATTTACAAAATGATATTCGCTTCCACAAAATAATCTATATGATTCATTAAATCCTGGAACTATTTTAATTCTTTGATTTTGAACTCCTGCCATATTGCAATATAATTCAACTTTATCACTTGCATAATTACAATAGTCAGTTAAATCTAAAGAATTAAAATCTTCTATATCTTCTTCATCTTCAACACCACTAACTCGGTAATTTAAATCATCTCTTACATTTTGAACAATCCATCTAACTATATCGTAAGGATCTTTAGATGATAACCTAAATGGTCCTTCTCTATATTTAAAGTTTGCTCTTGTATCCATTATATATTTATCACTTAATGCTTTTTCTATAGCATATAACTCTTTTAATACAAAAAAGTAACTTTCATGCATTGCTTCTTCATCTTCTTGATATAAATCAACGCATGCTCTTTTAGTAATTAAATAACACTTCTTTAATCTACTAATTAAAGTACTTTGATTACATCTATCAAGATTTTGGGAAAGAGCCTTTAAAGCATTTGCATATCTTATTACATATAAGTTCCATAAATCAACTGCCATAAATCTCCCCCCATTTCAAGCTGTATTATACATATTTTTTAAAAAAATACAAATTTAAAAGATGATTTTTAATCATCTTTATTCAACATATATATTATTGGTAGCTTTATAATCATAATCTGCTTCAACACTTTTAACAGTATCTATGAATAACGCCTTTTCACTATTATAAGCATTTATCCAATAATGACTACCACTAAATGGATAAATATAATTGTATTTACCAATTGGTTTATATGATGTATCAATTATTCCATCCTTAGTAATTTGAATATCATCATAATATACATAATTATAAAAATTCCCCATATTACCTTTATTATCACTAAATGTTACAGAAAATACTTGGTATAATCTACTTTCTTTAGTTTCTTTATCATTTAGTAAATACATACCAACTCTATTCCAATCAACTTTCTTTTCATAATTACCTAAACCAAGTTCATTATCAACCAGTTTATTATAAGAAGTTGTATCAAATGCTTTCAATGAATTCTCATTTATCTGTGATAAATCAGTAACATATTCATTTAATTCATTTACCAAATATTCTTTTGATTTAGTACTAAATTTATAATTACTTTGTTTAATAATCATATCCGATGTATTAATCTTAACAGTAATCTTATCACCATTTTCTAACTTTTTACTTTTAGAAATATCAATACTTAAATTATTTAAACTACTAGATGGGAAGTTCTTATCAATAGTTGCTGTTGCATTGCCAGAAACACCCTTATAATTAATCGTTATATAATCAAACGGATCAATTTCTTTTAATTCATCACTAGCATGACTCTTCATAAAAATTGATAATCCCAACATAATAACGAAAAAAGCTGTTAATAATACACTAATATACAATCCCTTACGTAATCTATTACTAGCTTTCATAACACTACGTTCTTCTTTTTCGTTTGGTAATAAATCTACTACTAAGAACTTATTTCCGCAATATTCACATATTACCGATTCTTTCTTTTCTGAAAAATTCATAGTAGAACCACAAGAAGGACATTTAAGTGATATTAATCTAGGATCAATATACCTACTTTTCATAACTATCACTCCTGGATACTTGTTCTAAAATTAGCATTATATTTAGAAGTATCATTAGTTAGTACCATTTCACTACCTAATAATTTAAATATACTAACATAGATTCCTACTAATATATCTTCTATTTTAGAACATACATTTATTCCATTTATTTCACATATTTCATTATTACCTAAATATACTACAGTAATATTGTTTTGAAAACTATAAGTATTATAAAAATTATTATTCATTTTTAACATTAAACCTAGTTGATCTTTTGAAAACATTCCACTCTTACGTAATACATTACCCATATATCCAATTTCATTACCATCAAACATAATAATATAACTATTTTCCATACTTAATTTTTTATCGTTTTTTGCTAAATCATTACTTATTTCTTTGTCATTACCTTTTACTATAGAAATATTATTTCCGTTATAGCTGCCATTAACATTATTTTGAGTCACATCAAAAATACCAAGCAACGTATCACCCATTAAAATATTATATCTATTACTACCATCTAAGCTACTTATAGTTACTTCCACATCTATCACCTAACATATATTTTATAATCTTCTAAATCAAATCCATTAGCTATTGCAATTCTAACTAATTCCTCTGGACTAGCATTTTCTACTTTAGTTAAATCATCTATAGCTAAAGGTTGAAACATCATAGCTGAACCAAAATAATTAATTAAATCTTGTCTTAATCTTTCTATATCTATTTTCATAATAACACCTATTCTATTTCTATTATACTAAATAAACTAAAAAATAGCACACATTGTGTACTATTTTTTTACATATGCAGTACCATTACCTTTTTGATGTACTCTACTTAACTCATTAATTTGATCTTCCATATCATTAACTGTTTCTGATAACTCTCTTAAAACAGTCTTTGTTTCTTCAGAACTACCCAATTCATAAGCAACCCTTTGTTCAGATGCCCACAAATGCATCATAACAGTTCTAATTTGAATTTCTGCAGGTACATAAGTTAATTTTCCATAATATGGTACAGGAATAACTATCTTAATATGATAACTTCTATATCCATTTTCTTTTGGATTATCTATGTAATTCTTTTCTTCAAGTATTTGAATACCTGGAGTATTTCTAATAATATCTACTAATGCATAAACATCATCTTTACTTAAACAAACTATTCTACAACCAACAATGTCTAAAATATTTTCAATGATATTATTTTTATTAAATGATAATCCTTTTTCGCTTAACTTTTTAGCAGTACTTTCAACACTCTTAATTCTAAATTTTGGTAATCCTTGAATATCACCGTTATCTTTATTATCTTCATATTGACTTATTATTGAATTAATATAAGAATTAATAAATTCTTGACCTATTTTATATCTTTTAATAATTCTTCTATATTCTTTTAATTGGTTTAAAGATAAGTTCTTAGCATAACTAGTTTTCTTATCTTGTCCCCTTGCTTGATAGATCTTTTTTCTAATATCTCTTAGATAGTTTTCAATATAATTAAACTCTAAACTTAATTGTTGCATTTTATGACCAGTTTCTTCTGATACATCATCATTTTTATAAACAACTTCGTGTTCTACAGCTGACCATATATGCATAGAAAGTGTTCTTATTTGAATCTCTGTTTTTATTCTTTCAACTTTATCTGGTAAATAAACAGGTATTTCCACTATCATATGATAACTTCTATATCCACTTTGTTTAGGATTAGTTATATAATCTTTTTCACATAATATTTTAATACCATCACTAGTATTAAATGTTCTTCTTAATAAATCTATTACAATTTCTACATCGTCTTCATCAAGACAGATAATTCTATATCCAACTATATCATGTAAACGTTCTCTAGCTGCTTCATAAGAAAATGGAATACCATCTCGCATTAGTTTATTTTTAATACTAGGTAGACTTTTAATACGTTTTTCACTACCAATAATATGGTATTTATCACTACTAGTACTATCTATTACTTTTAAATGAGAACTTAAGGTAGCTAAAGCTGCATCATATATTTGTTTTTCATCAACACTAAAACTATCTTGTACTTCAAGATTTTCCATACTAAAACCTACCCCCTTAAAACTTTGTGTAGTTTACCATATTTATGGTATTTCTTCAAATTTTGCTAACAAAAAAAGAACTAATAAATAGTCCTTTTTTATGCTTTTTTTAAACTTATTCCTATCATATGATTGATTAAATCATATATCTCAAAATTATTATATTTAATACATCCATAGCATATCTGTGTAGCTAGACCATGTACATAAAAACCCACATCTCTATTAATAGATCTAGCTTGATCTGAAGTTAACTTATATTGTTTGCATATTACATCTTCCATAACACTAGATTTACTAAGCGTATATTTCTCTGATATAAATAATGCTTTAAATATATTAGGTTGCATCTTTGAAAATAATACATACGCATAGCTTATCGTAAGTAAATAATCATCTTCTGGATTAACATAATTTTTAATAAACTCATTAAATTCTTTATGCAAACGCTTATTTAAGTCCTTCTTAAAATCAGCTAGTGTATCATAAAATCTAAATATTGGTTGTGTTGAACATCCTATATATTTAGCTAACTCCCTAACTGTTAATTGATCTATACCATACTCACGTACAAATTCTACACTTTTAGTTAAAATTTCATCTTTACTGAACTTCTCTTTTCTTGCCATATTTAACTACCTCTACTATATATAGATATCACACTAAACCATTCATGTCAATAAAAAATAACGAATGTTATTTTATTTTATTGCCCCAATTAAACTTAAAACGATTAAAACAAGTCCATCTATTATTCCGATTAATACATAATAAACTAAAGAAGGAGATATACAATTAATCAAAATGCTCATTACTAATAAAATAAGACCTATTTTCCTTAATTCAAATCTATAACGCCAATAAGTTAAATCATTGCCTCTAATCTTTTTTATTTGAACATATATCAAAAATACACTCAATGCTATTACTAAACAGATAATTATCTTTGAAAGAATCGTATCTATACAATAAATCATACAAATATCTGATTGTTTATAAATAGCTAAAACAATCATAATAAAAATATATAATATACTAGGAATCATACATAGATATATTCCAATTTCTCTTTTATTTATTCTTCTATTAATTTTTTTATTTTCACTAATATTAACTACTTTAACTTCTTTATGATTCTTTTTATCAGCTCTAGCTTCAATAAGTTTTCCACCAATCATAAAAACCACTGAAAGAACCAGTATTATCCAAGGATTATTAAAAGATACATCCATTGTGTTATTCATTACTTTATCAAGTGAAAACTTTATTATATAAAGCACTATCAACATTAAGAATAATAGATACCCCACTATTGCTAATAATCTACCTATTATTTTCATATTTACTTATTATTTATCCTATTTAATATTTTTTTATATTCTTCATCAGTTACATAATTATTAGCAAATAAATCATCCAATTTAGCTTTAGCATTATTCGTATTATTCTTAGGTTCTTCTACTTTTTTAGGTTCTACAACTAAGTTATTTCTTGCTTTCTTAAGTATTGGTGTAACTATTGTACCCAGTACAATTAGGATTGCTAGTATGGCATAGAATTGCCATACAACCAAATCTTCAAAATCTGGTATAAATATTAAAAATGTTAACAAAAAATCAAGTGCAATAGAAACTATAATTGTTCCGTTTCTTGTCATTAATACAGTATTGTCATTACTATTTATTAAAAGCATCAAACTTATATGACCAAATGATGCCGATAATATAATAAATTCAATCAACCATTTATATACATCTGTTTCTCCCCAAAAATCATAATCAATTATTTCCCACAAAAGCAATAATGTATATAAACCACCTATAATACTTGTAACAATACCTATTATTGGAAATACTTTTTCATCTGTTTTGTCTCTTAATGTAGCACAACATAATGCTGGCACACTAAAACCAAATATTGTTAATGTAGTTAGCATTACTTTTAAAGTTAATTCATTCCATAAATCTAAAATGATAATACCAATACCAAGTAATGCACTAATTGAAAAAGTAGCTATTAATAAATATAATATTCCCTTTTTCATCTAAATCCCCCTTAACTTAAACTCTCCATTATTTCTTGAGCAGCTTTTTTACCTGCTTCCATAGCAAGTATTACTGTAGCAGAACCTGTTACACAGTCTCCACCAGCAAATACATTATCTGAACTAGTCTTAGTACCTTCTACTTCAATTAAACTCTTTTCAGTTAATTTAATATCACTGTTTTTAAGTGATTCATGGTTAGGTCCCGTACCTAAAGCCATTACTACCATATCACATTCAACTACTCTTTCAGATCCTGGTACTTCTCTAACACTTCTTCTACCATCTTCTCCAGGTTCAGTAAGTTCCATACTAACTACTTTCATACCAGTTACATTATTTGAACTATCAACAACAATTTTTACTGGATTAGTTAATAAATCAAAAATGATTCCTTCTTCTTTAGCATGTTCTACTTCCATCTTACGAGCAGGAAGTTCTTCTTCGCCACGACGATACATTAAATGTGTTTCAATACCTAATCTTTTTAGTGAACGTACTGAATCCATTGCAACATTACCACCACCAATTACATAAGCTTTTTTAGCTTGTTTGATTGGTGTTTTAGCTTTATCTTTATAAGCACCCATCAAATTTATTCTAGTAAGTATTTCATTAGCTGAGAATACTCCTGAAGCATCTTCCCCAGGTATGCCCATAAACTTAGGTAATCCAGCTCCAGTAGCTAAATATACTGCATCGTAATCTTTCTTTAAATCATCTATAGTTAATGCATTACCAATTGGAATATTAAGTTTAATACTAACACCCAATTTTTTTAAACTATCTACTTCTTTAGCAACGATATCTTTAGGTAATCTAAATTCAGGAATACCATATGTAAGTACACCACCAGCTTTGTGTAATACTTCATATATATCAACAGAATATCCTGCTTTAGCAAGGTCGCCTGCACAAGTAAGTCCAGATGGACCTGATCCAACTATGGCAACTCTTTTACCATTCTTAGGAGCTTTTTTAACACTATTAAAACCATTTTTAATTGCTTCATCAGCAACATATCGCTCAAGTGCTCCAATAGCTACAGCTTCTCCGTTTAAACCTCTAATACACATGCTTTCACATTGCTTTTCTTGTGGACAAACACGACCACAAATAGCAGGTAACGAAGAATATTCAGAAATTATTTGGTAAGCTCCCTCAATATCTTTATCAACAATTGCTTTTATAAAATCAGGAATAGCAATGTTTACAGGACATCCAGTTCTACATCTTGGATTTACACAATGTAAACATCTATTAGCTTCTTTATCTGCTTCTTCTGCACTAAGTCCCAATTCTACTTCTTTAAAATTATGAATTCTTTCTTCGGGAGATTGTGTTTTTGGTTTTATTCTTTCAACATCGTTATTCATCACACTATTCCTCCCCTAAACGTTCTTTCATTTCTTTTAACTTAATTTCTTCTTCAGCTTTATAAATATTCATTCTCTTCATCGCTAAATCAAAATTAATTTTATGTCCATCAAATTCTGGCCCATCAACGCATGCAAATTTAGGCTTGCCTTCTACTTCACATCTACAAGCACCACACATACCACTACCATCAACCATTAATGGATTCATACTAACTATTGTTTTCATATTATATTTCTTAGTTAATTCAGCTACATTCTTCATCATAATAACTGGTCCTATTGCAACACATATATCATAGTCATGAATATCTTCTTCTAATATATTTGTTACAAATCCTTTAATACCAAAAGAACCATCATCAGTAGCATAACTAACTTTATTAGCAACTTTCTCTATTTCATCTCTAATAAGTAATAAATCTTGACTACGAGATCCATATATAACATCTACACTAAATCCCTTATCTTTTAAGTATTTAACTTGTGGATAAACTGGTGCTATACCAACTCCACCAGCTACATAAACTATTCTTTTACCTTTAAAATCATCAGGGTTTTTACATATTTCATTAGGTCTACCTAAAGGACCTGATATCGAAAATATACCATCCTCTACTTTAGTCAACTCCAATGTAGATGCTCCAATTACTTGATATATCAAAGAAACTACACCAGTTTCTTTATCATAGTCATAAATTGTTAATGGAATTCTTTCACTATCTTCAAGAGCCATTACTATAACAAACTGTCCAGGTAAACAAGCTTTTGTTATAAAAGGGGCTACTACTTCCATTAAATAAGAACTACTACTAATCTTTTTATTTTTCAAAACTTTATACACTAGTACCACCTCTATTATAGATAATTATAACACAAAAAAAAGATGTCTTAGACATCTTTTATAACATTTAATAATTTTTCATAAATTTTTACCATTGCATAGGTATCTAATTCACAATATCTTAGTAATCTCTCTCTAACATGTTCTTGTTCTTTTTTACTCAACTCACCTAATGTAGCATATGAATTCATCGCTTCACTACCATTATGTACTAATTCTAAATTATGATAATCCAAACTAGGATCATCTGGATACAAAGCAGGTAAAACATATTTTATTGAATAGGATCCTTCCATATCTTTTGTATAATAACATCTATCTTTAAAAGGAATCATTAAGTCCTTTATATTATTATGTATTTTCATTAAATGATCTTTTAAATCTGGAAAGATTTCAGCTAAATCCTTAATAACTCTTTTTTCAAAACTCATATTATAAGCAAGAACACATACATTATCAGGAATATCTTTTACTAATCTTAAAGCTAACTCTCTTCTTGGGTCAATATCAGCTTTTGCTAAAAATTCTAAGTGTTCTAACTTTCCATCTTCTCTATCTAAGATATGCAATGAATATTGAAAAGGTATTTGCATATAAGGTTTAACATGATCATACTGTGGTATTGCTTGTTGATATGTTTCAAAATCTAAAAAATATAATGGATAAGTCAATGTATCTAAAAATTCTTTAATACCTTGTTTATCTATCTTATCTTCTTTGTTATATAATTCGAATTCTATTTGTTCACGATACTTTTCGTTTAACTTTTCATTCAACAAATCCTCATATTTAAACTTTTCCTCTTCATAAAACTTAACTTTTGAGCTAGTTCTCATCCCTCTTATATTAAAAACATTATGTTCTGGTAACCAATTACTACAAAATTTAAAATAAGGACATTCATATGGTGAAAAACAATGCATACCTAAATCTTCTAAAGGTTCTGTTACTTCATCCATATACTTGTTGATATCTTTAATATTTTCCACAACCTCTTCTTGTTTTTCTTTTGCAATACTTGTTACATCTTCTATGGTAAATAACTTATCTAATTCAAGTTCTCCCATTCTTTCATAATCAGAATTTAAATGAACTATACAAGCTTTTTTAACGTCATAACCTAAACTAGTTAATACATAATACTGATATGATATATCATCTAAATAAACATCACTTACTTCAGTAGAACTTTTAACTTCATACATTTCATATCTATCTTTGTTTTTTACTAGTATATCCACACTACAGAAATTATTCTCATATTCAAAAGAAGCCTCTGTAATAATAATTCTATCCATTAAAAGTAAACTTTTAGTATCTTTAATCATTGTTTTTAAATCATCACAATAATTCACATTCACGTATTTACCAAATAATCCTTTAGCAAGTTCACCTACTTCTGTACCATTATCAAGTACCGCTTGATTAGATACATCTTCTCTTACTTCTGGATTGTTTTTATCTAACCACAATATTTTCTTACATTGTATGCCAGTACAATATTTTGATTTAGATAAATACATAAAATCACCTCTTCTAACAACAATTAAAACCCTAACATTTGCTATACAAATTATAGCATAAAAAGAAAACAAAATAGTATCAAGTATGGTAAAATATAGTTAGAAAGGTAGTGAAAAATTGAGAACAGTTGGAACTGTCGTACGTGGAATTCGTACACCAATAATAAAAGAAAATGACAACCTTGCAGACATTGTTGTTGAAACACTATTAAATGCACAAAAAAATGAAGGATTTGAATTTAAAGATCGTGATGTCGTAGCAATTACTGAAGCAGTAGTTGGAATATCAGAAGGTAACTACGTTACTGTTGATCAAGTAACAAAAGATATTAAAAACAAATTTGATAATCCAGAAGAATTAGGAATTGTATTCCCTATCCTAAGTAGAAATAGATTTTCTATCATCTTAAAAGCTATTGCAAGAAGTACTAAAAAATTATATGTACAACTATCATTCCCTTCAGATGAAGTTGGTAATGGTATTCTAGATGAAGACAAATTAGAAGCAAGTGAATTCAATTTAGGAAGTGTTATTACTGAAGAAGAATACGAAAAAACTTTTGGTGATTGGTTACACCCATTTACTGGAATCAACATGCTTAAATTCTATAAAGAATTAATTGAAGCAGAAGGATGCCAAGCTGTATTTGTTCTATCTAATTCAGTAACAGATATATTAAAATATACAAATAATGTATTATCTTGTGATATCCATACAAGATATAAAACAAAAGAAACTCTTGCAGCTAAAGGTGCAAAAGTATTTGGTTTATATGAAATTATGAATGAATCAGTTGATGGTTCAGGATTTAATGAAAAATATGGAATGTTAGGTTCAAATAAATCTACAGAAGAAAGATTGAAATTATTCCCAAGAACTGGTCAAAAACTAGTTGAAGGAATTCAAGCAAAATTAAAAGAAGCAACTGGTAAAACTATTGAAGTAATGGTTTATGGTGATGGTGCTTTCAAAGATCCAGTTGGAAAAATTTGGGAACTAGCTGATCCAGTAGTATCTCCTGCTTATACAAGTGGTCTTGAAGGAACACCAAATGAAATAAAACTAAAATTCGTATCAGATAACAAATTCCCTGACCTACATGGAGATGAACTAAAAGAAGCTATCAAACAAGAAATTAGAAATAAAGATGCTGACTTAAAAGGTCAAATGGTTACACAAGGAACTACTCCTCGTCGTTTAACTGATCTAATTGGTTCGCTTTGTGACTTAACAAGTGGATCTGGTGACAAAGGAACTCCAGTAGTATATATTCAAGGATATTTTGATAATTTATCTAACGACTAAAAAGAACTTAAATAGTTCTTTTTTTATGTTATAATAAACCTAGAATAGGATTGATAAAAATGAAAAAAATATTACTCATAATTGGAGGAATTATTTTATTTGGTTTAGGTACCTTATTAGGATACTTAATATTTAATAAACCATCCACAAAATGTGATGTTGAAAATCCAAAACCATCTTTAAAAGTTAAAAATGTTAAAGAACAAACTATTAAAGGAAAAACATACTATGTTATGACTGATGAATACGATGGTGATTTTGATTATCAAGAAACAAAAATTGCCGAAGATTTTAATGTTGAGGGAGTTAATGATCTTGTTAAGCTATTTAATACAACCGAAGTATTATATTACGATGACTACGTTAATTTCTGTAAAAGATGGAATCTAGAACAAAAATATACTGATGAAGAAAAAAACTATGCAGTAGTATCTTATGCAGAAGCTGGTGCTGGCTATGCAGCAGCAAAACTAGCTAATTTCACAATAGAAGATGATACTATAACTATATATATCTGGGATACCGTTAGAAGTGTTCTTGGTGATGTCCCTGCCTACTTCTTAGTTATTCCAGTATCTAACAAAATACATTACGAAAAAACAGTTTCATTACTTGATAAAGAAGAAGCTTCCAATTAAAAAAAATATGGTTCTACACAAAATCCAAGAGAAATTGTTGAGGATAAACCAATCATTTATATCTATCCAGAAAAAGAAATGGAAGTTAATGTAAGACTTGGTAAACCAAATATTCTAACCACTACTTATCCAAAATATAATAATGGTTGGACAGTAACAGCAAAACCAGATGGAACTCTTACACAAAACAATAAAAACTATTATGGCCTATATTGGGAAGGTAAAAATCATAATATAAAAGTAGAAAAAGATGGCTTTGTTGTTGAAGGAAAAGACACAGCTAAATTTTTAGAAGAAAAACTAGCTACTCTAGGATTAAATGAAAAAGAAGCAAATGAATTTATCATTTATTGGTTACCAAAAATGGAACACAATAAATATAACTATATAAGATTCGAAACAAAAGAAGAAATTAATTCTTACATGCCACTAGAAATAACACCAAAACCAGATAGCATGATAAGAATTGTAATGGATTTTAAAGCATTAGATAACAAAATAAATATTAAAGAACAAACGTTAACTACACCATCAAGAACCGGTTATACAGTTGTTGAATGGGGAGGAAGCGAAATTAAATAAAAAGAGGTGATTAAATGATCCTATTTTCACTATGTACATCGTCAACAGGAATTAAAACATTATTAATACTTAAAATAACATTACAAGTAATTTGTACTCTAATACCACTAATAATAATGTATCGTGCCTTTGCATCCATGCTTAAAAATGTTAAAGAAGGCGGCAAAGACATTGGTAAAGATGTTGGTAATGTTGTCAAAAATCTAATTGCTGGTTTAATCATTTTCTTACTTCCAACTATGATTAGTTATACATTTAACGAACTATTAGGTACTCAAAACGACTTCGTTTCTTGTCTTAACAATGCTACTCTAGAAGGTGTAAAAGAAGCTGAAGCTATAGAAGCTGCTGAAGCTGCTGCTAAGAAAAAAGAAGAGGAAGAAGAAAACCTTCGTATCAGTAAAGAAATGTTAGCAAAAAGAAAGAAAGAAATCTTAGAAGCATATAGAAAAAGATTAGAACAAGGATGGCATTGTTCCCCACTCGATTATTCATATGAAGGAAATGGAACTGTCAAAGCAAAATTCTCAAGTAATACTATGAGAATCGTTGAAAAACATATAAACGATTTCAACTACTATAATTTTAATCAAGTAATTAATTCATACGGTGGTTTTGATAAATACATGAAATCCCTTGGTGGTGTATTTGCAAAATACTATGGTAGAGAATTAGAAATAAAAAATCCATGCGACCTACAAGACGTTGGTGAATACGTATTTGGTATGATGTACATGTATGGATTTGATTACTTCAGTGGGCTAAGTAGAAAATATTGTAAATGGGGCGGATCTTGTCTAAAATATGCTGATCTTAACAAAGCAGAAGAAGAAGGAAAACTAGACCAAATAAAAATACCATCTGGTGATCCTGACGCCTTCTACCCTGGCTCATTTAGATATGATCAAAATGGACTTTCTAATCGTACCAATTTTGATGCTCTAATCTCTGGTCGAACCGGAATTAATATGACAACCAACTGTAACTGGACAGTTGACATGGTATATTACAAAGCAGGAGTCTTTGGAAAACAATTCAATACTACTGGAGCTTCACCAAAAAGTGAAGCACAACAAGGTATCATAATTGATAAAGTTTCTGACATAGCTGTTGGTGATATCGTTCATTTCTACGATAATCCAATAGATAAAAATGACCCTTCTACTTGGAACAGTTGGTATCATGTTGCATTCATTGGTGAAGTAGATAAAAAAGCCGGAACTGTAACTGGTTATGATGGTGGTAGTTACTATCAATTAACTAAAACATTTAAATGGACTTCCGATTTAAATGGAACCAAATTATATGGTACTGAAAACTGGGTAGCTATCAGATTACCAATTGGTTTAGACCCAGACAAACTAAAAGAATTAGAAAAATTAAATGATTAAAAACAATCAATAATCGAGGTGATTAAATGATACTATTTTCATTATGTACATCATCAACAGGTTTAAAAACCTTATTGATATTAAAAATAACACTACAAGTAATATGTACTATCATACCTTTAGTAGTAATGTATCGTGCCTTTGCAGCATTACTAAAAAATGTTAAGGATGGTGGCAAAGACCTTGGTAAAGATATTGGTAATGTTGTCAAAAATCTAATTGCTGGTTTAATAGTATTTTTAATTCCCGTAATGATAAACTATACATTCCATGAATTGCTAGATTCTGATCTTGATTTCGTTGGTTGTATCAACAGTGCCACATTAGAAGGTATAAAAGAAGCTGAAGCTAGAGAAGCAGCTGAAGCTGCTGCCAAGAAAAAAGCTGAAGAAGAAGAAAACCTTCGTATCAGTAAAGAAATGTTAGCGAAAAGAAAACAACAAATCTTAGAAGCATATAGAAAAAGATTGGAACAAGGATGGCATTGTTCCCCACTCGATTATTCATATGAAGGAAATGGAACTATCAAAGCCGAATTTTCTAGTAAAACTCTTCGCATCGTTGAAAAACATATGAATGATTTTAACAATGGAAACTTCTTCAGTGTTATCGATAGTTACGGTGGTTTTGATAAATACATGAAATCTCTTGGTGGTGTATTTGCTAAATACTATGGTAGAGATTTAAATATTGACAATCCATGCGATTTACAAGATGTATCTGAATACGTATTCGGTATGATGGTTATGTATGGATTCGACTATCGTAGTGGTGAAAAATACTGTAAATGGGGCGGCAAATGTATGAAATATGCCGACCTTGAAAAAGCAAAAGCAGAAAATAGACTAGATACATTCATCTACCCTTCTGGAACATCAGATGCTTTCTACCCTGGTACATACCGAGACGAAAGTGGTTATGGAAGCTCTAAACACTTTGATGCATTAATATCAGGAAGAAACGGCTTACATATGACATCCAATTGTAGTGCAACAGTTGATAAAGTTTACTACAAAGCTGGTGTATACGGTAAACAATTCCCAGGTCTTTCAAGTGGTTCTCAAAAATCAGCTCTTCAAGCCGGTGGTATATTAATTGACAAAGTATCAGATCTTGCTGTTGGAGATGTTATCCACTTCTTTGAAAATTCAATAGATCGAAATGATCCTTCAACATGGAGTGGCTGGTATCATGTTGCATTCATTGGTGAAGTTGATAAAAAAGCTGGAAAAGTAATCGGTTATGATGGTGGTAGTTATCTACAACTAAACAGAAACTTCAAATGGAAATCAGATATCAATGGTGATACACTAATGGGTAATAAGAACTGGGCAGCTATCAGATTACCAATCGGTTTAGATGAAGACGAATTAGAAATATTTAAAAGTATGAAATAAAAAAAGAACTAATATAGTTCTTTTTAAATGCTATTAATTTTTGATAAAAAGTTTTTTAACCTCTTATCTTTTGGATGTTCAAATATTTCTTTACTAGTACCCTCTTCTACTATATAACCATCACTCATAAATATAACTCTACTACAGAAATTCTTAATAAAATTAATTTCATGAGAAACAATAACCATCGTCATTCCTTCATCTCTTAACTGTCTCATTAAATTTGTAACTTCACAAATCATCTCTGGATCTAGAGCTGAAGTTGGTTCATCAAATAAAATCATTTCACAATTCATAATTAGTGTTCTAACAATTGCTACTCTTTGTTTTTGACCACCAGATAACTCTGAAGGGTAATTATTAGCTTTATCTTTTAAATCTATTTTATCAAGTAGTTTTAACGCTTCTTTTGTAGCTTCTTCCTTAGTCATCAATTTAAGTAACGTTGGTGCTAAAATAATGTTATCTAAAACAGTCATATTTTCAAATAAATTGAATTGTTGAAATACCATTCCAATCTTGCGACGTATCTTATCCAAATCTTTATTGTCTACTATATCATCACCATCAACAATTACTTGACCACTAGTAGGTACTTCTAACATATTAATACATTTTAATAAAGTAGATTTACCACATCCAGATGGACCTATAATACCTATTACATCGCCTTCATTAACTTTTAAATTAATTCCTTTTAATACTTTTTTAGTGGCAAAGTTCTTTTTCAAATCTTTAACTTCTAGCATGATTCAACTTCACCTCCATAACACTTATTAACTTAGTTAATAACAATGTAATAATTAAATAAATAATCGCAATTAGAATTAATGGGAAGAAATAATCATATGTACGAGATGCAATAATATCAGATGCTTTAGTTAATTCAACTATTCCGATATATGCACCAACAGATGTTTCTTTAACTAGTGTAATAAATTCATTACCTAAAGCCGGTAAAATATTTTTAATAGCTCCTGGTAAAACTATCTTACCCATAACATGATGATAATGAAGACCTAATGCATATCCAGCATCTACTTGTCCCTTATCAACAGAATTAATACCAGCTCTTATTATTTCAGCTACATAAGCTCCGCTATTAATACCAAAAGCGAGTATTCCAACTAAAACAATATTTACATCCAATGCTTTAAAAATTACATAATAAATAATCATTAATTGTAATATTACCGGTGTACCACGTATTATAGTAACATAACCCTTAGCTAATAAACTAAGTAGTTTTAATCTCTTAGTATTTTCATTGATATTTCTAATAATAGCAGTTAATCCACCCAAGAATGTACCAAGTATTACAGCTCCTAATGCAATTAATAAAGTATTTTTCAAACCTTCTAAAATATACTTATAACGCGCATTATAAATAATACTATAATAAAACTTCTGAGTTATAGTTTGCTCACTTCTATCTGGAATTTTTTCTTGTTCAGCAAGTCCCATATGAGCAAGTAGAAGTTCTTCCATCTTACCTTCTTCTTGCATATCTTCAATAACTTCATTGATAGTACTTAACAATTCAGAATTACCTTTTTTAACAATCATTCCATAATGATCAACTACTACTGCTTCATCAAGAATTTTCATGTCATTTTTTAATAATTCTTTAGCTGGAATTTCATCCATTACTACTCCATCAACTTTGTCATCTATTAAATCTTGAAAAGCCGCTAAAAACTTCTTTTCACGAATTAAAGTTAAATTAGGGAAATTTTCAGTTAAATAATCATCAGCTACCGTTCCTAATTGAACAGCTATTCTTTCATAACTTAAATCCTTAGGAGAGCTAATCGTATTACTTTTCTTAACAATTAACACTTGTCTTGATTCCATATAATCAATAGAAAAATCTACTTCTTTAGCTCTTTCTTGTGTATAGCTAATACCAGCAGCTCCTATATCACTTTTTTCTGTTTTAATCTCCGAAATAATAGAATCAAATGCTACATCTTTAATTACTAATTCTCTATTCATTCTATTAGCAATTTCTTTAACAATATCAATATCTACTCCTACTATTTCACCATTTTCATAATATTCATATGGAGCAAATCCGGCTTCTGTTGCTAAAACTAATTCTTCTTTTTTAGAACCACAACCAGTTATTAACAATACTACAAATAAGAATAAACCTAGTAGAAGAAATCTTTTTTTCACATTATCACATCCAGTCTATGAAAAAATGGAAAAGCACTTAAGCTTTTCCATTTCATGCTTTTTTATAAAATAACCATAGCTATAGTTAAAATAATCATATTTACAACTGCAATTAATGCAATTATTTTACCTGCCCATTTTAACCATGTAGTATAGTTAACTCTAGCTAATGCTAAACCACCCATGATAGCTCCACAAGTTGGTGTAAATAAGTTAACTAAACCATTTGCTGCAACCATTTCCATAACAGTTACATCAACAGATAATCCAAGCTCATTAGCAAGTGCACCCATAATTGGTGTAGATAATGAAGCAAGACCACTTGATGATGGAACTAAAATAGATAATCCAACATGTAATAAATAATTAAGTGGTGCAAATATTACAGCAGATACATTCTTTAATGCTTCAGCTGCATTAAAGATAATATAATTATCTAAATGAGTTTGAGTCATTAATACAGAAGCTCCACGAGCAAGTGCAATAACTAAAATAACTCCAACCATGTCATCAGCACCATCAACGAATGTATCAACAAATTCATGTTCACTCATTCTATTAATAATACCAATTACAATTGTCATTATTAAGAACCATAATGTTGATTCTTGGAAATACCATTCACCTAAAGGTAAACCTGTAATTGTTGAGAATATTTTTCCTTTTGTAAATAATTCAACTCCAAAATCTCCCCAAGGAATAAATCCAATAATCATTATTACGAATGTTAGTAAGAATAAAATCAAAGTAGCTTTTTGTTTTCCAGTTAATTTAGGATTTTCTCTTTTTTCTGCATCTTTAACGCCATAGATTTCTTCCATGTCTTCTTGTTCTTGTAAAGATAAGAAACAAGATCCTTTATCCTTCATAACTTTTTTAGCATATCTCATTACTGCTATTGTACAAATAGCATAAGTTGTTAACCAAAGAATAACACCTAATCCGATTATTACTGATTGATTAGCAGCAACTCCTGCTGGTAATGAGTCGATTGCAGCACCTACTGCAAATGGGTTAATAGTTGAACCTAAAACTCCGGAACCAGCACCTAATAGTACAATTGCTGATGCAATTAAAGTATCCATTCCAGCAGCTACCATTGCAACACTTAAAATTGCATAGAAACCAACTGTTTCTTCAAGCATACCATAAGTAGTACCACCAATTGAGAAGATGAACATAAGAATTGGTATTAATAATAATTCTTTACCTTTTAACTTCTTTATTAATACTTCTATGCCTGTTTCTAAAGCACCTGTTTTAGTAATAACTTTTAAGAATGCTCCTAAAACAAATATGAACAAACATATATCAATTGCATCTCTAAACCCTTCTAGTGGAGCTAGTAATGTTTGAGATAGCGTTGCTCCAACAACTCCACTACCATCAACTAATGTTTCGCCTTCAAAAACTGCAGCTGGTAAAAAATGAGTAACTATAGCCATAACTAAAGTTAAAATCAAAATTATCGTAAATGCAGATAAAGTAATTGAACGCTTTTGATTCTTTTTACGAGATGCTTTTTTCTTGGCACTTTTTTCTGTACCTTCCATTTGTTTCTTTTCCTCCTTCTTAATAATGGTTGTACCTGTATTACCATTAATTGCATCTTTAGCCTTTTCCAAAGATGTAATAATAGCCTTTTTATTGTGAGAGTGATTTAGAAAATATAGACACGCTTCTACTTTCGGAAGCATTGAGCCAGCAGCAAACTCACCACTATCCATATACTGTTTAGCTTCTTCTGTCGTTATTTTCGTCAAATTCTTTTCATTCTCTTTTGCAAAATTAATCTTAACCTGTTCAACAGCTGTTAAAATTAATAACATATCAGCATCAATACTACTAGCAAGTAATGCACTTGTACGATCTTTATCAATTACTGCATCTACTCCCTTATAGCCATTTTCGGTAGAAACAACTGGTATTCCACCTCCACCACAAGTAATAACTACATTATGTTCTTCAATTAGTTTTTTAATTGTTGCAAGTTCACAAATCTTTTTAGGTTTAGGAGAAGCAATTACTTTTCTCCATCCTCGTCCAGCATCTTCTTTATATATAGCTCCTTCTTCTAAAGCTAACTTTTTAGCTTCCTCTTCTGTATAGAAAGAACCAATTGGTTTAGTCGGATCATTAAATGCAGGATCATTTTCATCTACTTCTACTTGTGAAACAACCGTAGCTACTTTACGACGCATATTTCTTTTAGCAAATTCCGCTTCCATAGCTTGTTGTAAATGATATCCAATATAACCTTGTGACATAGCACCACATTCTGCAAATGGCATATCATCTTCAGTAGTAGTAGGGTCTACATTTGCTAAAGCATTAAATATCATTCCTACTTGTGGACCATTACCATGAGTAATGATAATTTCATTACCCATCTCTACTAAATCAACTAAATTTTTAGCTGTATCTTTTACAATTTCTAATTGTTCTTTCGAATTGCTCCCTAATGCATTACCCCCAAGGGCAACTACTATTCTACTCATCTTAAAGTTTCTAATATTACAGCTTTTATAGTATGCATTCTATTCTCTGCTTCTTCAAAAACACGAGATTGACTAGATTCAAATACTTCGTCTGTAACTTCCATTTCTCTAAGTCCATATTTTTCATATATTTCTTGACCAATTGTTGTACCAGTATTATGAAATGATGGTAAACAATGTAAGAAGATTGCATTAGGTTTAGCATTAGCCATTACTTCTTTATTAACTTGATATGGTTTTAATAGAGCTATTCTTTTTTCCCATAACTCCATTGGTTCTCCCATTGAAACCCAAACATCAGTATATAATGCATCAGCATCTTTAGTACCTTCCATTATATCTTCAGTTAAAGTAATAGAACCACCAGTTTCTTCACAAATCTTGCGACATTCTCTAACTAATTCTTCTTCTGGGAATAGTTCTCTTGGAGCACAACACGCAAAATTCATTCCCATTTTAGAACAAACTACCATTAATGAATTACCCACGTTATTACGAGCATCTCCACAGAAAACTAATTTTCTTCCTTTAAGATCTCCAAATTCTTCTAAGATTGTCATTACATCAGCAAGCATTTGTGTTGGATGGAATTCATTAGTTAATCCATTCCAAACTGGTACTTTAGAATAATCAGCTAGTTCTTGAACAATACTTTGTTCAAAACCACGATATTCAATACCATCATACATAGAAGCTAAAACACGTGCTGTATCAGCAATAGTTTCCTTCTTACCCATTTGAGAACCAGTCGGTCCTAAATAAGTAACTCCCATACCTAAGTCTCTTGCTGCAACTTCAAAAGAACATCTTGTTCTAGTAGAATCTTTTTCAAATATAATAGCTATTTGTTTTCCTTCTAAATATCTATGTGGTTCACCAGCATGTTTCTTTTTCTTTAAACCAATAGCTACACTTAATAATTGATTAATCTCTTCAGGAGTATAATCAAGTAGTTTTAAAAAATCTCTTCCTTTTAAGCTTCCCATTCTACTTCCTCCCTAGCTAGTGGCATACTCATACATCTTGGACCTCCACGTCCACGAGATAATTCTGCTCCGTGTATTTCAATTACTTTAATGCCTTCCTTACGTAAAACATCATTAGTAACATTATTTCTATCATAAACAACAACTACACCTGGTTCGATACATAAAGTATTAGAACCATCATTCCATTGTTCACGTTCAGCACCTACTTTATCTCCACCAGCACATGGAATTAATTTAACTGGATGATTTAAATACTTAGCTAAGATTTCATCTAATGGAGCATTAATCTCCTTAACAATTAAATCCTCAAAAGTATTTGGATCAAATCCTTCAGTTATTTCAAATACTTGTAAAGTACCCATAATACCTGGATGGTAAGTAAATGTGTATTTATCAATTTGTGTAAATACTGTATCCAAATGCATGAATGCTCTACTACTTGGAATATTAAACGCTAATATTGTATCTATCTTACAATCTTGAGCTCTAAAATAATTCTTAGCTAATTGATCAATTGCTTCAGGTTGTGTTCTTTGAGAAATACCTATAGCAACAGTATGATCATTGATATTTAATAAATCTCCACCTTCAGTATGCCATGCATAATTTCTACTATAATATCTTGGAACATTACGGAAATCTGGATGATACTTAAAAATAAATTCAGCATAAATTGTTTCTCTATTTCTTGTCTCAGAATACATTCTATGTAAATCTATTCCTTTTCCTACACTAGCAAAATTATCACGAGTAAAATATAAGTTTGGCATTGGTGCAGCCACAAACTTATCAGGTGATTGAATTAAATCAACTAATGTTTTTTCAACATCCTTCTTCTCGTCATAAATATCACTAACTTGAATACCAGCCATCGTTTTTAAAACCAATTGTTTAGGATCTTTAATATCATCTAAGAATTTACCTACTAATCTTTTATACTTAATAGTATTAATTCCAGCTTCTTCCATAAACTGTTTAATAAAGTTTGCCCTAACTCCTTCATTTTGAGCAATTACTTCTGCCATTAAATCTTCAAGATAAACAACTTCAACACCATTTTCTCTTAAAGCTTGCGCAAAAGCATCGTGTTCTTTTTGTGCATCTGGTAAAAATGGAATATCATCAAATAGTAATTCTTGTAAACTATCTGGTGTTAAATTAAGTAATTCCTCACCTGGTCTATGAAGTAATACTTTTTTTAATTTTCCAATTTCACTTGTAACATTAATACCCTTCACCATTTCACCTCTTATTATTCTATAATCCCCCTTATTATAATACTATTATACCATATCAATTATTTATGTAAACATATAAAAAGAGATATCATATGATATCTCTAATATTAACTTCTTTTAGCATCTTTAATATCGTAATAAACACATTTTTTTCCTTCAAGTCTTGCATTCTTACCACATTCTAATATTGTAATATAATCTTCTGTAGATTTATAATCAATACATGCTCTATTCTTATAATTAGAAAGACCTTTACCACAAGATACTTTTAATTCTGGATCTTTAGTAGTTTCATTAACACACTTATCTCCTTCTAAAGTTCCTTCACTACATGTATAAGTTGGATTAATAGAAGTATGACTATAGCATCCCTTGCCTGGTGTTAAAGTACTACCAGGAGGACAAGTTTCATTGCCTTCCTCATCAGCTATACCTTCACTAACAAATGTAGTTATTTCACACTTCTTAGAAGAACTATTATAATTGCCTTTACTACAAGTAGCAGAAGCTGCTCCTTCTTCTTTTCCAATACATTTACCTTCTTTTAGTGACATTCCTTCAGGACAAGTTGGTTTATGATTAGTAATACCTATTTCATAACACTTGTTTTTTATTTCTTCATATCCTTCAGGGCATTTCTTGCCTTCTTTAGGTTTTTCTTCTTTGTCTTTCTTTTCACAATGACCATTACGTAATGTATAACCTTTATCGCAATAGTATTCTGTTTCTTTCATCTCATTTAATTCTCTTGAATCTTTATCAATTAAATCTTTAAATTTTAATTTATCATTATCCTTAATAATTTCTAATATATAAGCAGCTTTAGCAGCAGTAATCTTATAATTACTTGCTTCTTCTTTTGCTTCATCAGTTATCTTAGGTGTAATAGTATTAACATGTATCCCGTTATTTTCACATGCTTTTCTAATTTTATCTTCAACCATCTTATCTGATTCTTCCATACCAAGAATAATAGTTAAACTATCATCTTCAACTAATCCCTTATCCTTAACATTCTTAAATAAACTATCAAATACTGTATCCATTGTTTTACCATTCATCTTGCGATCAACTATTTTATCAGCATCTTTACTTAAAGCACTAACTTTATCAACAACATCATCTACATAAGTAATTTTAATACTAGGATTAATATCTATAGTTAATTCAAATGTATCTTCTTTTCTTCCACATCCAACTAAGAAAAATATACACATTAACAGTACTAATACTTTTTTCATAATATCACCTGCTATATAATTATATCAAAAAAGATATCATTTAGATATCTTTATATCTTTTCATTCGCATTTTCTTAAATGATATCCTAAATACTATTAAAAGTACTGCAAAGAATAACAATATACTCATTAACCAATCTACTGATATTCCTACATTAGTATTTGCAACATATATCATAGTTCCTGTATTAGGATTCTTAACTACTTCTATTACTTTATCTAAAGTAACAACAGTAAAATTAGAATAAACATCTTTAGTTACTTGAGCACTTCTAATACTAGAATTACCTATTAACTCTTTACCATTAGCATCTGCAGGAGCAGTTGCTTCATATGTAACTGATAATACTTCTCCAGCATCTATTAAATCAACATTCCATGTAATAGTATGATCTTTTTTATTATAAACACCACTATCACTAATACCTTTTTCATTTACAGTAACTTCTTTTGCTACATTAGTAGTAATTACATTATCACTAGATGATGCATTTCCTGTATTAGTAACAGTTATTTTATAAGTAAGTTCTTTATTCTTAGAAGCATTATACTTAACTAAATCATTAACTGTATTTTCTATTTTAAAAGTAACATTACCTTTTTGTGATATAAAATAAGGTATAAAATCATATGGAGTCGAAACAAACAAGTCAACAGCATTACACATACTTCTATCAGTAATTATTCGACCACCTTCAGTATTTAAACAGGCTTTATCAACTGGTTTATATTGAAATTTTGCTAAGTCATTAAAATTATCAATTGGTGTAGCATCCATATTATAAATAATAAAACTATCTCGATCAATTGCCCTAAATTCAATACTAACATTCGTAATATTATCTTCACTATCTATTGCATAATATACTTCAATAGCAGCTGGAAATATTACATTATCTTTTTTATAACCTGCCTCAGCAGTTACCTGCTTAAATTTTAATGGCAATGTAAAACCAATTAGAACACTTGAAGAATTACTAGAATAACTAACAATATCATCATAATTTTGAAACTTATCCAAATCACTTCTCACACTAACATTAATAATCTCATTTTTTATATGTTCAGGAAATGCCTTAAACAGCTTAGTAATAGTATCATCAACAACATGATTATAATTAAAAATTTTAAGAGAGTGTTGATTAAAATCACCAGTTTCCATATATAAGCCGGTTCCTTCATCTGTATCTGCCCTAACCAACTCATATTTTTCGGTAGCTATTACTTTATTGTTACTGTCTACTTTTAAAAAATCACAGAATATGTGTGCTCTTTCTAATTCAACTGTAACCATATACATCACCTACTATATAAACATATTATACCACAAAAAAAGATATCGTAAGATATCTTATTTTTTATTGTATTGCACGCCTCTTACAGCTTCCATACTTGTATAGAATCCGTCATAGAAATAATTAGTAATTATATTAGCAAGTATTAAATATGGAGTTGTTTTAGTTTGCATGTATCGTAATACATCGGAATTTTTACCTGTATTTCCACTAACGAATTCTGCTACATCTAATGCATCAGCTACATCTTGACCCATAAATCTACCATCGATACTATTCATTGTATATTCTAAGAACTTACTTAGTTTTTCAGCATCCATAAATTTAGATGCTCTTTCCATCCAATGTGGCACTTGTTTTAAAGCTTCTCTTTTCATACTTATTTCTTCTTGTTTACTCAAAGATGCTTGTTCAGCTCTTTCCATTAGAACTTTTTTGTATTCTTCTGGACTTAATTCAGCACCTACTCCTTTAATTTTCATATCTGAATTACAAGTTCTTTCTCCTGCGTAATAAGCCTCAGCAGTAATACCAAATAATTTTAATGCATATAATGCCCTTCTCATTTCTTTGGCATTTTCAAATTTTTTCATTTCTATCATTATAATCTCCCCCATATTCATAGGAGTGACATGAAAAAAGACTCCTATGAATTTATATTCATAAGAGTCTCGTTCTATTAAGTTTAATCCGGTTACCGTGTTGACGATATTAAACCATATTACTATGAGAACTACTCCCTCTCACGTAATTTAATTATACCATAAAACGGCTTTTTTCTCAAGTTTAGCTAATACTTGCTTTATAAATCATATCGATAGAATCAGCAAGTTTTTTATCGAATTCTTCTTCACTATCAGTAACTTTTAAACCCTCAAGTAATGCTCTTGAAAATGATGCTATCATTCCTTTATTTCTAGAAAGTCTTTCACAAGCATCTTCTCTTTCATAACCACCAGATA
>JAEEGI010002460.1_pt1 | contig 45423 bp, 48 predicted proteins | sample 8958751 | NCBI WGS metagenome assembly JAEEGI01 (sample SAMN16246545, study PRJNA631951) | gut metagenome | biome: gut microbiome; feature: rumen; material: KS-attached | host: Bos | place: Iran: Karaj | collected 2018-10
ACAGACTCATATTGAGAAGCAGATACATATTTCAATTTACTTTTTGCTCCTTGCCCTACGGCAGCTCGCAAGCAATCTTCGTATTGATCAATATAAACCAAAGTATCTACATACCCTTTTGCTAAAGCAGCATTGACATCTCCCAAAATAGTCAAATGATCGCAATCTTGATTGATGGTTTCTACGGCAATATTTCTGCTAAGAGATATTTGTTTGAGAATGGTATTCCAAATAGAATTGAGCAAAGTGGTATATTGTTCACGATTGGCATCACTCATTTTGTCTAAAATAAATGGTTCTACCGCACTTTTGTAAGTTCCTACTTTGACAATTTGCATGTCAATGTTCATTTTGTCCAACTATTTCTTGAAGAACATCACTTGCTTTGACAAACCATACAATGACACTTCTCCATGAGGATTTACACAAACCTTGTCGGCAACCGATGCCAAATAATATGCCCCTTGCGAATAGTTATCGCTATAACTATAAATAAATTTGCCCGATTTTTTGAAATCCGACAAGGCATTTCTCAATTCTTCCAAAGTGGAAAAACTGGCTGACAAAGCATCTATTTGCAATGATATACCTTTTATATTATTATCTTCTTTTGCTTTTTTGATATCGTTGAGCATCACTTGTAAATCAGCTGTTTCTGCTTCGCTATTCATATTAAAAGCAAAAATATCATTTGCATTTCTCTCGTTGATAGTTCCATTGAATTTAAGTTCCAAAATAGTATTAGGACTAACTTTTGTAGGACCATCACCCTTGCTAAAAGAAGCTACACTGCCCACTAAAAAGATTATGAAAACTAAAAACATTAACACTTGCAACAATATAATTCCCAACATTGTTGCGAACACCATTTTAAAAAAACCTTTCATTTTTTTTATTTTTTTACTTTTTTTATAACTGCTAACCGATTATTTTCTCATTTCTCGCTGGTTGCCGATATTGATATTCAACCGCAAGGTGATAACATGATGATTCATTGCTGTCCATGGATAAAGGACATTGTCCGGATAATATTCTCCTTGATATTTTGGATCGAAATTATAGAATGTTCGAATGTTGAAACCATAAGTGATAGAACCCTACACACGATGTACCTCTGCCGACCGTTTGGAATATTTGAACGGAAACATCAAGCCGATTTCCGGACGAATATAAAAATTAGCGTATGGTTCCAATTTAGGCTTATTGGTGCCGGCATCGCTTCTTGTAGCATAGGCAAAATGCAATGCAATACCATAAATAAACGGGTTCATATCCCAGGAACCAATAAAACTACAATGAAAGGTTCCCATAAGATTATGAACAAGATAATTGCCTGAAGTTCCAAATCCGATTTGGTAAGTAACACTTTGTTGCATCACCCTATTGCCTACACCATAATATTGGGTGGCAGAATATCCTAAACCAAAACACGGCAAAAATTCCATTTGAGAAGTTTTTGCAGAAAGATTTCCCAAAGCCTGAATGGTAATACCATGACGAATGGTCGCCTGACTTTTGCCTATACTGGAAAAATTGTTGTGTTTTTTGTTTCTATTGGTCTGCCCGTACAAATCGTTGGTGGACACTTGCACACCTATTATTCCTATCACCAACAATGCAATACTTATCAGTTTTTTCATATCTATTTGAAAATGACTATTCTTTTTCATATTGTTAATTCTTTAAGTCTCTTATTATCAAACTATTCGCCCAATAAAGCGAGAAATTTATTAATGTTGCAAATTTACAAAAAAATTTACTACTTTTCTTATTTTGTTATTTTTTTTATTTTTCCTAAAAAAATTTATACTTTTGCAAATTGATTTTGCTTTTCAATGAAGAAAATAATTGTTGTTTTAATTTTTCTAATTAATCTGGTTGCCTGTCAAAAAGGCCTCCACAAAGATTTTGTTTACATCAATGACAACGTATTCAAAATCAATGGAGAACAATATTTTCCGGTAATGATTAACTATGTGGTTGACCTAAGAGTTATCGATAGCATACTTTATGTGGTTCCTGACCTTTCTTATGACAGCATCACTAAGCATGAAAGCAATACGGAAGAAGAAATTTTACAACAATTTCGTGCTCATTTTCAAATTATTAAAGAAATGGGATTTAATTCTATCCGCTTATGTTTCACTAAACTATACAAGGTGACCAACGGTTATTATTCTGCCAACAATCAAACATATTCCACCTTGGAGCATTATGAAGATATTTTTGCTTCGTTGCAAAAAGTAACAGATATTGCAAAAGAATACAATTTGCGAATTCTGCTTCTGACTCCTGCCCCTATGGACGATACGTTGGAAAATTATACCTGCCAATTATTTAACTATTTTAGAAACGAACCTTATATCTTCGCTTATGACTTATTCAATGAACCGCTGTACTTTGATTCAACGGACTTTCGAGACAAAACGGAAGTTGTTCGTATTGTGAAAAAATGGAAAAAAATGATGAATAAATATGCTCCCCGACAACTACTCACCATCGGATTTGCAGAACCGATAGAAGTTTTTCGCTGGGATGCCTCCATTTTGCCCATAGATTTTGTAGAAATTCATACTTACAAGGTTTTACGGACAAAAGCGGAAATTTATTGGTATCACAAATATATCAACAAACCTTTTATGATAGGTGAAACAGCCTTGCCGGCTGACAATAAAGTTATTAGCTATCGCGATCAACGCAATTTTATGAGAGAAATTTTTCAATATGCCCGGGATTGTGGGGCTATTGGCTTTGGTTGGTGGGAATATCAAGAACGTTGGTGGAAAGATGACGATGATGATGAAAATAGCCTACAACATCGTTTCTCTGCCTTAATAAATCATGAAGGCATCACTTATACTTCAGACAGCCAATATCATATTTATGGCACCATAAAACCTGCCGCTCTTGAAATTCAGCATTTTGCCGACTATCAACCACAAATGCCTCAAATGCCAATGAATTTTTACAATGTTGTCGGCTTTTCTAATATCTGTATTGAAGGAGTTGTTTATGACAATAAAAAGCAAAAACCTATTGAAGGTGCTGTTATTCGCGGTTGGAACAACGATTGGAGCATTGGCATGAACACTTATACCGACCCTGACGGCAAATTTACATTATATTGCAATCAACCTTGCACACATTTCTTTATTTCCGCTCCCGGGAGAGAATTAAAACGAATCCACCTTCAATTAGATTACAGACAAGTTGTTGATGGTCAATACGATATCAATCATCTGCCCGATGCAGACTTGGATTCTGACGAAACTCTATACCAACGATATTTGTCTCCTGACGACAGCATTTCTGTTTTCAATTGGGATAAAAAACTATTCCACAAAAAAATATTTATAGGAAATTTAGACACCATCTATTTAAAAAAATTGAAATGATAAATTCAGCAAAAAGTAGTATTTTTGCAAAATAAAAATTTTTGATATGCACCAGTTTGATGAAAATAGTTCCAAGGTATATTACAATATTGGCGAAGTGGCTAAAATGTTTAATGTAAATACCTCTTTATTAAGGTTTTGGGAAAAAGAATTTCCTCAACTAAAACCTTTTAAAAACACTAAAAAGACTCGCTACTATACCAAAGAAGACATTCAATTGATTGAAAACATTTACTTTTTAGTTAAAGAAAAAGGCTACACGATTGAAGGTGCTAAGCAAAAATTAACAGCCGACAAAAAAATTGTAGAACGAAATTCACAAATTTGCAATTCTTTACAAGACATAAAACACTTTTTGCTACAATTAAAACAACAATTAGACTAAATGAACCGCATTGCTGACTATCTAAACAATAAATCCATTCTTTTGTTAGGATTTGGTCGTGAAGGACAATCCAGTTATCACTTTATTAGAAAATACCTAAAAAACAATCCTATCTGCATTGCAGATAAAAATATTCATTTGGATAAATCTTCTTTTGCAGACGAACATTTGAATTTTGTTTTAGGAGACAACTATTTAGATAATATCAATGATTTTGATATAGTATTAAAATCTCCCGGTATTAGTTTGAAAGATAGAATTTTGTCTATCGACAGCAATAAAATTTCTTCACAAACTGACTTATTTTTACAAGCATATAGTTCACAATGTATTGGCGTTACAGGCACCAAAGGAAAAAGTACAACTTCTACACTTATCTTTCACATTTTATCCCAATTAGACAACAATGTCGTATTTGGAGGAAATATCGGCATTCCTCTATTTGAATTGATTGACAAGATAGACCCCACTACCAAAATAGTATTGGAATTGTCCTCCCACCAATTAGAATTTATTCACAAAGCACCGAAAATCAGCTTATTGTTGAATCTTTTTGAAGAACATCTTGACCACTACAATTCTTATTTAGACTATCAAAAAGCCAAATTTAACATTGCCAAATATCAATCTAAAGACGATTTCTTTATTTGCAACGGACAAGATGAGAATATCGATAACCTATTGAAAACCATTCCTATCGATTCAAAAATTCTAAAATTTGGCAAAGGGAGAACTTCCAATTTGTATTCATTTGTTGACCAACAGCAGATTTTTCTTAACAACAATGGGCAAGATATACTGATAAAACGCATTGATGAGCAATTCCCACTGAAAGGAGAACACAATTTTATGAATGTTGCAGCTGCCGTTGCCGCTATCAGCTGCCTTCACGATATTGATTTAAAACAAATTTCCGCACAATTAGATAGTTTTCACCCTTTAAAACATCGGCTGGAACCATTAGGTATTTTTGATGAAATTATTTTCTACAATGACAGCATTTCCACCATTCCCCAAGCTAGCATTGCTGCTGTGGAAGCCCTAAAAAATGTAGATACACTCATACTTGGAGGAATGGATAGAGGCATCAATTACCAACCTTTGGCCGATTACTTTACACATGGAAAGGTACAACATTTTATCTTTGTAGGACAAGCCGGCAAAAGAATGATGCAATTGTTTGAAAACAAGGGTATTAAAGAACTATTTTTTTGCGATACCTATCCGGAAATTGTTGCTTTGGCAAAAAAAATCACGCAAAAAGGAAAAATTTGCCTTTTATCACCCGCCGCTCCCAGCTACGATATGTTTAAAAATTTCGAAGCACGCGGAGACTTTTTCCGAACATTAGTGGAAAACAAGCAACTATAGCTTTTCCGCTAGAATATCTATATCCCGAATTTGTATTTTTTGTTTTTTATAGCCGAATTTTGTGGCGGCTATCATTGATTTAGCAACATTCTCCATGGTGTTGCCCATACAGAAAAAACGTGCTATTTTATAAGTAGAATTAGTCGCCTTTATCATATTCGGACGATTGATTTGCCCTTCCAAAGGTTTCATCAAGCCTGCCCGATAACCGAAAGTTTGCTTAAAACCCATTTTTGACAAAGCTTGCTCGGTACTGCGTTTTACTTTTGCCCATGCTAATGGCAAATCGGTACCTGCTCCACTCATAAAAATTATAGTCATATTTTCTTTAGGTTTCACCACCTGGGCCAAATGCAACGGCACATCGTGACAATTGATTTTATATTGTTCTTGCGACATGCCTACACTACTGCTGCCGGCACAATAAAATACAGCATCATAGCCCTGCAGTTTTTCATCTCCCAACTGCAATTGCATGAAATCAGGCACAATATATTCTTCCAATTTAACATCTTTTCTTCCCGTAGAACGGCGACTGAGGCTTAACACTTTTTCAACATTTTCGTTTTCCAAGCATGCCAACAAAACACCTTCTCCTACATAACCTGTAGCCCCTGTTAGTATTATTTTCATTTTATATTTTTATTTTTTCCCAATAATGGCAAAATTTCTTTTTCAAAAATTTTGCGTTCTATAATTCTATAATGAGGATGATATGTTTGATTGAACAAATCACTATGGTGTACTACCGACTGCCCGCTTTGAAGCATTTGTTGCAAATTTTTTCTGTCCTGCTCATAATTTGGCAAATGAAGATTCATTTTTGCTATAACTGCATCTATTTTTCGCCATTCCTTTTGCCATGCTTTCAACGACACCGGCCGAAAATGCCGGACACTTGCTATAAAAGCCTTTACATAAACATCTTCGGGAATATTTACATGTATACCCACCCTATAGAAATTGTGTTGATAGCCAATTGCAACAATATGTGTATCAGGCTCGGCCACTGCTTGTCGGGCTTCTATTTGAATATATCTTCTACAAGAATTAGTATCCGTCAATAGATGTCCCGGACCAAATTTGTCTTGGAAAAAATTTTTGTAAATATCTTGCAATGTAGAAGCAGGATATTGTGCCAACTGCTGCTGCACTGTTTTTTGAATAACAACTTTAGACTGGGCACAAACCGACAACCAACTTCCCGACAAAGTCAGTAGAAATATAACAACAATATGATTGGAAAAAATTTTTAAACTCATAAATTTTCTTCAAATAATTTTTTGTAAAAATTAGCCTTTTGTTCTAATTTCATCGGATAAGCACGAGAAGATGACGGCATGCGATAAAGTCGCATAGACCTATTAAGAAGTACAAATTTGCTACTTTCACCTATTATCGGCATGGCAATTCCTAACATTCGACAAAGCGTATCAGCAGATTTCTGCCCTGTGGCAACAACTTGTTTACAATGTGGTAATTGTAACAAAACTTGCTGCAAATCCAAAGGTTCTACCACTTGTAAAAAAGCATCTGAAGCATTGCCTTTCATTCTAATAACAGAACGAGCTGTATCTCCCATGGCAATACCTTTTGAAAGCAAAAAAGTAACAATTTTTTCTTTGTCAAAAGCAGTTTTATCCGGCAAGAGAAAGTAATTTTTGTCAGCAAAAAACAATAAACCAAATATTCTCCACATGTCATTTTGCAAGTTAGGATAGTAAAATTCCATCGACCAGCGTTTGCGAGGAGGAGGAAAACTTCCTAACAATAGCCATTTGGCATTGGTCGGCAAAAATAAAGAAAACGGATGCTTTTCTATTGAAGACATTGAAGAACAAAAATTTGACTACATTTCTGTAAATGGTGTATCTATGGTTATCATGGGTTGATAGCCCGGAAAAGCTTCTTTGAACATTTCTTCCGCTTGGTGTAGTATGGACATTCGATCACAATCGTAATCTAATAGTAAATCACAAAATACCACTTTCAAATTATCATCTACATTGATTCCATGAAAACCAAGACAATGTTGAGTTTGTTGTTGAATATTTTTTGCTACTTGTATTGCTTTTTGTGAACTTACTGAATGTTCGTCTATAGAATAAAGTCCAAAAACTACATATGTTTTTGTTGCCTGATAGATTTGTATTTGCAATTGATGCAAGATAGGATATACTTCACTGATGGTTTTGTCGTGATCAATTTCCAAATTGACACTTCCTATATGACGTTCCGGACCATAATTGTGAAGAATCATATCATGAGCGCCTATTACCATATTATTACTTTTTATCATTGAATAGATTTCATCGGCTAATTCCTTGTCGGTTTGTTCTCCTAAAAGTTTACTGATAGTATCTTTCAAAACTTCTGCACCGGTTTTTATAATAAAAATAGATATCAATGCACCTGCCCAAGCATCTATTGAAACATCAAACCAAAGAAATACTAATGCCGATACAATAGTAACAGCAGATATAATAGCATCGTTCAAGGCATCTGCTCCGGAAGCTATCAATGCACCGGAATCTACTTTTTTACCGGTAGCTTTAGTGTATAAACCCAATATTATCTTTGCCGCCATTGTAATAGCCAATATTAACACTGTAAGATAAGAAAAACTTATTTTTTCCGGATGAATAATGCCTTTTACTGACGAAATAGCCATTTCCAATCCTGTCACTAACACAATGACACCAATAACCATACTAGTAAGATATTCTATTCTTCCGTACCCGAAAGGATGTTTGCGATCCGGTTGCCGTTGTGATAGTTTAGTACCGACTATGGTTATAATTGAAGAAGAAGAATCGGCTATATTGTTCACCGCATCGCTGATAATGGCAATGGAATTTGACAACATGCCGACCAAAATTTTTACTCCTGCCAACAATAAATTGGTAACTATACCAATAATTGATACTTTAATTATCTGTTTTTCTCTTGATTGTGCCATTTTTAAATTTTATTATAAAACAAAAATGTTAATTTTTCACTATGTTAAAGGGTCGTAACCACTGCCTCCACAGGGGTGACAAGAAAGTATTCTTTTCAAAGCTTTCCAACCTCCTTTGATAGGACCATATTTTTCTATTGCTTGTATAGCATATACCGAACAAGTGGGAGTATAGCGGCATGTAGAAGGAAACAAAGGAGAAATGCACAACTGATAGAAGCGTATCAAAAGCAACATTATCTTTTTTAAAAACAATGATAAATATTTTATCAACTTCATATTCAGTTATTTTATAATATAAATTGTTAATAACTTACTCCTTATTTTCCGATGATTGGGAAATTTGATCATTGGAAGTTTTTTCTCCGCTTTCTTCAACATCTTTGTTCTTATAAACAGAACGGCGGATTTTGTGAGTAGCTGTTTTTTCAAAATCTTTTACAATTTCTACATTCTGCACTTTGGAACTTTTATTTACTCTCTTATTGACAAAAGAAAGCACACTTTCTTTTATGTCTTCCACTTTTTTCAAAAATTCATCTTCTCCTTCTTGGTTCCAATTCAGTATATTTTCGTCAATGTGTACCAATGCTACCAATTTACCGTCTTTTTCCATCACTAACGATTCAGCAATACCACTCATATTGTTGATAACATCTTCTATTTCTTCCGGATAGATATTCTCTCCTGATGCACCTAAAATTACATTACTTTTTCGTCCGATAATTGAATATTTCCCATTTTCGTCCACAATAGCCAAGTCGTTGGTTTTAAACCAACCGTCTTCCGTGAAAACTTCTCTTGTTCTTGCGGCATCTTTATAATACCCCAACATAACATTAGGACCCTTACACACCAATTCACCTTCACCGGTGGCAGGATTGACATTAATTAATTTCACTGTTACTCTATGCACTGCAGGTCCGGTAAAACCTATTTTTCTAGTTTTCTTTTCGCAACCGCATATCAATGGAGCAGTTTCTGTCAAACCATAACCGATAGCGTATGGAAATTTTGCTTTATAAAGAAATTCTTCCACTGTCGGATTCAATTTGGAGCCGCCTACACCGAAAAATACCAATCTTCCACCAAACATTTTTCTTAGTTTAGCTCCTACTAAACTATACAACAACTTAGGCATATGTTTTTGCAACCATGTCAAAACTTTACTTCTGGCAATAGTTGGCAGGATGCTGCCTTTGTAAATTTTTTCCATAATCAAAGGCACCGACAAAATAATAGTCGGTCTAATATCCTGCATCATTTTTAATAAAATAGTCGGTGTAGGTGGTTTTTTCATATACACCACACATGCTCCCACAGAAAATGGATACAACATACCTATACTCAATTCATAAGTGTGAGCCATTGGCAAAATTGACAACCAAACATCTTTGTGATTAGCTTTATGTGCAAAATAAGAAGAAAAAATATTTGCACAAAAATTTCTATGACTCAACATCACACCTTTGGCTTTTCCTGTGGTTCCCGAAGTGTATATCAAGCAAGCAATATCATCCGGAAGAGGATCCAATGTCCTTCCATCACAAGTAAATGCATCATTATCTCGCTTAATCACTTCCAAGGTTTCTACATCAAATACCAAAGTCATCTTGTTTAAACATTCTTCGCTTATTTTTGGCAACATGCGTTGAGAAACAAACAATACCTTTGTTTCAGAATGATTCAAAATATTAGTAATTTCATTAGTAGAAGAATCGGGCAAAATAGGAACAAAAATTCGTCCAAATGTCACTGTTGAAAACATGGCGATAGACCAATTAGGCATATTTTGTGACACAATTGCCACTTTATCTCCTCCTCCAATGCCATATCTACATAACAATTGCGAAATTTCATAACATTTTTCTCTAAACGTACCATAAGTATATACTTGATCGCTATCGGGCATCTTTGATACCAAGTTATCTTTGTATACCGTTGTAGAGTATTCAAATAGACGTGCTAAAGTTGTAATATAACTTTCTCTATATTTAATTGATTTTTGAAATATTGCCATTCTTTTTTAATGCGTTAAATAATTTTCATTATGTTTTCCCACCAGATGCATTTGTTCATAGATTGCTTGAATTTTTTCCATATCAGCCTTTGTATCATCGCTGAGTTCAAATTTTTCACCTCTTCCTATTCTTTTGGTTCCCCAGTCAAAATATCCTAAATAAACTGTCGCGCCGGTATGTTTGGCAATAGTATGAAAACCTGTTTTCCATTTTTTGATAGGTTTTCTAGTTCCTTCCGGACTCAATGCCAAATGAACTCTATCATTATTATTAAATTCGTCTATCACACTTCGAACCATTGTGGCAGCATTTTTTCTATCTACAGGAATGGCTCCCATTTTTTTCAATAAAAAACCCAACGGACCTTTGAACATTTCTTTTTTCATCAAAACATTTGCTCTGCCACCTACTCCGGTATAATAAAGATAAGAAATCAAAAAATCCCAGTTGGAAGTATGTGGAACACCTAATATAATAACCTTATCTTCCTCACAAGGCTTATCTACTGCCGTCCAACCTAATACATGCAACAACCATAAACAAAATTTAGCCCACATAATATTATTTTTCTTTTATTTTATTCAACAAATATCTCAAAGTGATTTTTACATGAGAACACAATGTTGACCACAGACCATAATGTTCTATCATTACCTTCAACCGTTCCCGATTGGCCAAAAACTGATTGTTTGCCGAAAATCCATTTTCTAAATAACGCGACAAAATTTGTCTTGTATTAACAATGTTGTGAGCTTTTTCCAATGCTGACAATACCCACAAATAGTCGGCTGCTACCTTTAACTGCAAATTGTAGTTATCGGCAATAGTTTTTTTTACCAAAATGGATTGATGACAAACCATCAAACCCATTTTCAAACTATCTTTATTCAATTTGTCCGGGGCTGTTTTTTTTCTCATTCCCAATATGTTGTCATTTTCGTCTATCAATTGTGTCTGACCATAGAAAATATCTGCTGTCGGATTGTCGGCATACAAGTTGACAATATTTTCCACCGTATTGTCAGCATAAATTTTGTCGCCACTATTGATAAACCACACAAACTGACCTTTTGCCATTTGCAAACCCTTGTTCATAGCATCGTATAAACCCTTATCGGTTTCGCTAATCAATTTGCTGACTACATCTTGATACCGTTGAATGATAGACAATGTATTATCTTTGGAATCTCCATCGATGATTATATATTCAAAATCTTTACAAGTTTGATTTTGAATACTTTTCAGTGTTCCTTCTATGTATTTTTCGCTGTTATAAACTACTGTTATAATACTGATAAGAGGAGTGTTCATTGATTTAAAAATTCTACTATTGTATTATATGTTTTCTGCGTAGCCTCTTCTAAATTATCGTTAGTAATTACTTTGTCAAATTGTTTGGCAAAACCCATTTCATATTCTGCTCTATCCAAACGCAGTGCCAACGATTCCGGGGTTTCGGTGCCTCTTTTGTTAAGTCTATTACGCAATTCTTGTAAAGATGGCGGCATCAAAAATATTGCCAATGAATTATTTGGAAATTTTTGTTTGATGTTCATTCCGCCGATTGCATCTACATCGAAAATAACATGTTTGCCTTTTTGCCAAATTCTGTCCAATTCGGTTTTTAAGGTGCCATAAAATTGATTTTCATAAACTTCTACCCATTCCAAAAATTCTTCTTTGTCAATTTTTTCTTTAAAAATTTCCGGAGTATAAAAGTAATAGTCAACGCCATGTTGCTCACCTTGTCGCATTTTGCGACTAGTAGCGGAGATTGAAAATTCCAATGGCAAGCCCATACTCAACAATCGCTTTACTATTGTTGTTTTTCCTGTGCCGGACGGGGCTGAAAAAATTATCAATTTGCCATTCATTATTATCTTCTTTGTACCCGAAACAAGATTTGAACTTGCACAACCAATTGGTTACTACACCCTGAATGTAGCGCGTCTACCAATTCCGCCATTCGGGCAAATTTCATTTTGCAAAGATAACACTTTTTTTTCTAATCATTATTTATATCTTTATCAACCGATTTTTGTTGAAATTTATGCAAAATGATGACATTTTAGTTCTACTTTTTTGTCTCTTTTTTTGTTTTTTCTGCCATTTTTTTTCGTTTTTGACATTTTGGCTGAGTTGTAATTAGCTGATTGATTGATTTTTATAATTGATTTTAAATCCTTGTAACAAAATTTTGTTTTCTTTGCTTTTGTTTGATAAAAAAATGATACTTTTGCATTCCTAAAAAATAAAAAAGATTTAAAGCAATGGCAAAGAAAAATAAAGAAGCAAGACAGCAAGTGATACTTGAATGCACAGAACAAAAAGCAAGCGGAGTTCCTGGCATGTCAAGATATATTACTACTAAAAATCGTAAAAACACTCCAGATAGATTGGAATTGAAAAAATACAATCCATTTTTGAAAAAAGTTACAGTTCACAAAGAAATAAAATAATTGACATATGGCAAAGAAAGTTGTTGCAACATTAAAGAAATCTTCCGGTAAAGATTTTGCAAAAGTTATACGTATGGAACGTTCTGCAAAAACAGGTGCCTACACCTTCAAAGAAACTATTGTTCCTACCGATCAAGTAAAAGAATTTTTAGCAAACTAATTTTTGCTTAAAAATTTATTGCCGTTGTAAATATACGGGAAAAAAAAGGGCTGAAGCCCTATTTTTTTTATACACTATTTGATGAAAAGATTATTTATCGCTATCAGTTTTCATCCCGACGAGCAAATTATCAATTTGATACCTCGTTTACGCTCGTCTATGTCAAAATTGGACAAAGTAAATTGGGTGAATGCTAATCTTTTTCATCTCACTTTGAAATTTATTGGCAATTTTAAAGAAGACAACTTGCCGCAACTTATAGAAAAAATTCGTTTTTGCACCACTCCCGTTTCCCCATTCCAATTTGAATTGGACCAAATCAAGGCTTTTGGCAGCCAGTATCATCCTCGTGTAATCATTCTTTCCACCAAAGAAAACACCAACTTGCAACATTTACATTCCTTATTGGAACAACAATTACGATTATTAGGCATTAAAAAAGATGTAGGCAACTTTGTACCTCACCTTACCTTAGCCCGTATTCATCAAATAGATGACAGAAAAATGTTTTGGGATGCCATTCATCGTAACCAACTATCCCAACCTATTCCTGTTCAAGTGAATGAAATTGTACTCTACGAAAGCATACTTACCAAAGGCTATCAACCTCAATACATTGCTTTACAGAAGTTTCCATTAATAAAATAATTTCCTTTTTCTAAAAATTTATTTTTTCTGCTTTCATCTCACAACTTTTTTATATTTTTGCATATCAATTTTTACTGAATAGATATGAAAAAATTAGTTGTCCTTACAGGTGCAGGTATCAGTGCAGAAAGCGGCATTAGTACATTTAGAGATTCCAATGGTTTATGGGAACAATATCGAGTGGAAGATGTTGCCACTCCGGAAGGTTGGAGAAAAAATCCTCAATTGGTTACCCAATTTTATAATGAAAGAAGAAAACAATTGCTAACTTCACAACCCAACTATGGTCACATCGGTTTAGCAGAATTAGAAGAATTTTTTGATGTAACTATCATTACACAAAATGTTGACAATCTGCATGAAAGAGCTGGTAGCAAAAAAATTATCCACCTCCACGGAGAATTGACAAAAGTCCGTTCTGAAAGAAACGAAAACCTTGTCTATCAACTTTCGCCGGAACAATACGAAGTTCATATAGGCGACAAGGCAGAAGATGGTGCCCAACTTCGTCCACATATTGTTTGGTTCAACGAAGCCGTTCCTATGATTGAACCTGCTATAGAAGAATGCCAAACGGCAGATATATTTGTCATTGTCGGCACTTCTATGGTTGTATATCCTGCAGCAGGTCTTATTCATTACACCCGACCGGGTATTCCCATCTTTCTTATTGACCCTAAAGAAGTGAATGTACAACACAACCATGTTACTGTTATTCAAGATGTGGCATCTAGTGGAATGAAAAAATTGATACAAATATTAAAAGAAAATTATCTGTAATTTATCGATTATGAGTTTATTAATAAAAAATATAAAAGAACTTATACAAGTAGAGACAACTCCTACTGCTTACAAGGCAGGAGCACAAATGCGTGATTTATCCACCATTAAGAATGCTTGGCTACTAATAGAAGGCAACAAAATAAAAGATTTCGGAGAAATGAAAAATCTGCAAACATCTGCAGATGAAATTATTGATGCAGAAGAATGTATGGTATTTCCGTCTTTTTGCGATTCTCACACACATATTGTCTATTATGGCAGTCGGGAAATAGAATATATTGACAAAATACAAGGACTTTCCTACGAAGAAATTGCCAAACGTGGCGGGGGCATTCTTTTTACAGTACAACACTTAAGAGACGCTTCCGAAGAAGAACTCTTCAACGATGCTTGGCAACGTCTGGAAACGATAAAACAATATGGAACGGGTGCAGTAGAAATAAAAAGCGGTTATGGATTATCAACAAAAGATGAACTTAAGATGTTGAAAGTCATCAAATTGCTAAAAGAAAAATCACCTCTTACCATCAAAGCTACCTTTTTAGGAGCACATGCCGTTCCTCCGGAATACAAAGGTCGTCAAACAGAATACGTTAATTTGATTGTCAATGAAATGATTCCGCAGGTAGCAGAAGAAAAATTAGCAGATTTTATTGATGTTTTCTGCGATAGAGGATTTTTTACTCCCGAAGAAACTGCATGTATGTTAGAAGCAGGTATCCGATACGGACTTCGTCCAAAAATTCATGCCAACGAATTAGATTTTTCAGGTGGCATACAAATTGGCACAAAATATAATGCCCTATCGGTAGATCATCTTGAATGCACCGGAGATGAAGAAATTGCAGCATTATTATCTTCTCACACCATGCCGACTTTGCTGCCCGGAGCTGCATTTTTCTTAGAAATGCCTTTCGCTCCTGCCAGAAAAATGATAGAAAAAGGTTTGCCTATTGCCATGGCCAGCGATTTCAATCCGGGATCGTGTCCTTCCGGCAACATGCAACTTGTTTTGACAATGGGTTGTGTGAAGTACAAACTCCTTCCTGAAGAAGTTATCAATGCCACCACCATCAATACCGCCTATGCTATGGATGTCAACAAAGAATTAGGTTCCATTTGTAAAGGAAAAATTGCTAATGTATTTATTACCAAACCTATACCTACTTATCAATATATGCCTTATTCTTTTGGTGACAACAAAGTGAAAACAGTTATTCTCAACGGGAAAGTACAATAATACATGCATCTGGTCTATCTTTTAGCGGGCGGTAATATTGACAATACCGTTAGCAAATACCAACAATTGTTTCTTTACATTAAGGAACGCATAGGGACTATTGTTTCTACATCCCATTATTATGCATCTCCTGCATGGGGCTATTCATCCGAGCATGATTTTGTAAATATAGCATTGATTATCAAAACAAATCTTTCTCCGGAAGACACCTTGCAACAATGTTTGGATATAGAACAACTTTTGGGACGCAAGCCTCATGCATCACATCATTATGAAGACCGTAGCATGGACATAGATATCATATTTTATGATCATTTAGTGATAGATACTCCTCACCTGCAAATCCCTCATCCGAAAATGCATATTAGAAATTTTGTACTAACACCTTTGGCTGAAATATGCCCGCAAAAAATACACCCTATTCTCAACCGGACAATAATAGAACTAAAAAATCTCTGTCCGGATAAAGCTATAGTCAAACAAGTGGATTTAACATAATTTATAAATTTTTTGAGACATTTTTAAATAAAACTTCTTTCAGTCCTCTATCATTTATTTATCTACAAACTTATCGATAGATTCAATAAATTTCAATTCAATTTCTTGTTTTTCGGTAATGTTTTTATGTTTTGCAATAATAAATTTTGCAATATCAGACCTATAATCTCGCAATATAAAATATACGCTATCAATATTTTCTAAAATATGGTTAGCCACATGATTGGTAATTGGCTCATTGTTTTCCAAATTTAATTTAGCAGAATTAGAAATGTGTGACAACACTACAATAGGAATATCCAATTCCTTGGCTACTGCTTTGATATCTTTTAGAATAGCCACTTCCATTTCTTCTTCCATGCTGGTAGGCAAATAAGTATTGCCACCACACAACAATTCAAAGCTATCTATAAAAATGATATCCACACCATATTTTTTCCGCATCAAACAACAACGTTTTTTTAGTTCTTCGCCTTTCAATTGAGAAGAATCGTCTACATAGATTTCTGCCTTGGAAAGATTATATAAATTGGTATTTACTTGCTCTCTATCAGAATCTTTTAATTCTCTTTCTCGAATTTTTTTGATTGATTGATGGGTTTCGCTCTCTATCAAACGATAAAACATTTTTGTGGCAGAACGTTCGGGAGAAAACACCCCGACAGCCTTACCGGACTTGGAAGCAATATTAAACAACAATGATAATAAAAATGCAGTTCTTCCATTGCCCGGTTTGGAGGCAATAGCACTTACTTCACCGGCTTGAAAGCCATTGGTAATTGCATCCACTTTGTCAAAACCGGTAGCAACTCCTGTAGTACTCAAATCCACCAAATAGCCTGTATTTTGCAACAATTGTATTACAACTTCCTTTAATGTTGAAAACTCTATATTATCAAAATTTTCCATGTCGTATCTTATTCTTCTATTTCAACAATTTTTCCGTCTTTGTGCTCTACTATTTTTTCCACACTTCCATCAGTATGATAGTAGATTTCTTTTCCGTTAATTTCACTATTTTTATATTCCACTTCTCTTATTTTGTTGCCTTCGGTATCATAGGCAACAAATAATCCTGCACCATCTTTAAAATGAGCCGTCGCCACTTCGTAACCATCAAAATTATAATAATGCCACTGCCCGTCTATTTGATCGTTTTTGTAAGAACCATCAATATATAAAGAACCTTCCGGATAGAATTGCTGAAATATACCATCCCGCTTACCTTCTTTGTATTCCACTTTCAAAACAATAGCATTGATCTCATTATAACTGACCGAAACACCATCTAACAGCCCGTTTTTATAGGTTTCTTCTGTTTCTATATCGCCTGTGGAATAATATCTAACCAATTTCCCGTCTAATTCGTCGTTTTTGTAATTGGCTTCCAACGATTTTTTCCCGTTGTTGTAATAAAAAACCGCCGGCCCGTTTTTTTTACCACCCTTATACATAATCTTTGACTGCAATTTACCTTCCACATTGTAGTTGATTTCTACCTTCGTACAAGCGATGAATAAACTACAAATCACAACTATGAACAAACCCCATTTAAAATTGCTTTTCTTTACCAATGTTTCTCTTCTGTTTTAAAATGCAAATGTAATTATTTTTTTTGCTTGTTTGATTATTTTTCTCAAATTTTTTCTTCTTGTCATTCAATAGATAACAGAACTTTTTTCTAACTGACTCCTAACTGCATGTGAACAATTTATATGCCGATTAAAACCGAATACATTTATTATGATACAACAACTATTTTTGATATGATTGATATTAAATTAAAAAAAATCTAAAAAACATTCATCTTTACAATTATTTTTACTACTTTTGCATATCTTGTCTTCGTAGCTCAGCTGGTAGAGCAATTGACTCTTAATCAATGGGTCCAGGGTTCGAATCCCTGCGAGGACACACAGCACTTGATACTTTCAAGTGCTTTTTATTTTCTTTTTCTTTCGTTTTCATTTCATTTATTTTGACTACATTTGCATTTTCTAAGCATCATGAACGAGCAAAAACAAGGTATAGTCATCAAATCTACCGGAAATATTTATTGGGTTCGCTGCCAAAATGAAAATATTTCTTGTGTGTTGCGAGGTAAATTCCGTACAAAAGGCATTAAAACCACCAACCCTATTGCCGTTGGCGACTATGTTGTATTTTCCACCGATGACAAAAATAACCATGTTATCACTCAAATTTTAGACCGAAAAAACTTTATCTATAGAAAATCGACCAACTTATCGAAAATTACACATATTATTGCTGCAAATATTGATAGAGTTTTTTTAATTGTCAGTATGGTAGAACCTTGTACTCCCCTTGGCTTTATTGACAGATTTTTGGTATCTGCAGAAGCATTTAGAATTCCTGCCACCATCGTTTTTAACAAATGCGATATCTACAACCAACAAGCCATGGAGCAAACACAACAATTAATAGATATTTATCAATCCATTGGTTATCAGTGCATCATTACTTCCGCTATCACTGAAAAAGGATTATCATTGCTGGCTAAGGAAATGAAAAACCAAGTATCTCTTTTTGTCGGACAATCCGGTGTAGGAAAATCCAGTCTCATCAACAGCATTGAACCCAGTCTGCAATTAAAAATCGGAGACATTTCCAATTACAACGAGAAAGGAAAACACACCACCACCTTTACGCAAATGCACAATTTACAAATGGGAGGTTTTATTATTGATTCCCCTGGTATAAAAGAATTTGGTTTGATACAATATCAAAAAACCGAAATTTGCCATTATTTTCCTGAAATGCTTAAATTGTTAGATCAATGTTATTTTTCTAATTGTTCTCATACACACGAACCAAATTGTGCTGTAAAACAAGCAGTTAAAGAAGGGAAAATTGCCATATCAAGATACAACAACTACCTTTCTATTATTAACGACGAAGACATCAACCTTAAAGATTGGATGTTGAAATAATTTTTTTTAAATTTTAATAAAAAAAGTACAATTTTTATGTACTTTTGCAAAGATGGTAATATTTCTTTAATTATTATCAATAAAGTTTATTATCAATTAGTTACAAATTTATTATTTATATTAATCTTTTTGGAAAATGAAAAAAATTCAAAATGCACTTATCACAGTGTTCAACAAGGAAAAAATAGACATCATTGCAAAAGAATTGCAAAATTTAGGTATTAACATTTTTTCTACAGGCGGCACTTTTGAATATTTGAAAAAAATAGGCGTTAATGCTACAGCTATTGAAACCCTCACCGGCTATCCTTCCATTTTTGGAGGTCGTGTAAAAACACTTCACCCTACTGTGATGGGCGGCATTTTATTTCGTCGTGACAATGAAGAAGACTTGAATGAAACTCAAAAATACAATGTTCCACCTATTGACTTGGTAATTGTAGATTTATATCCTTTTGAAGAAACTTTGAAAAACACCACTGACGAACAATCTATCATAGAAAAAATAGATATAGGTGGCATTTCCTTGATTCGTGCTTCTGCCAAAAATTTTGCAGATGTTATCTGCGTACCTTCCCGCGACTATTATGATGAAATTATCAATATTTTAAAAGAAAACAAAGGCTATACCACTAAAGAGCAACGCCATTTGTTTGCAAGTTATTGTTTTAAAGTATCTTCTCACTACGATACTGCCATTTCCAACTATTTTTCTAACGAAAACTATACGTTAAGATATGGTGAAAATCCTCATCAAACAGCAGTTTATCATGGCAAAATAGAAAATTTCTTTGAAAAACTTCATGGCAAAGATATTTCCTATAACAATTTATTAGACATTGACGCTGCAGTAGCTCTCATAGCAGATTTTGACAAATATACTTTTGCCATTATTAAACATAACAATGCATGTGGTATTGCTCAACGCGATACTCTACTACAAGCATGGACCGATGCCTTGGCAGGCGACCCTGTTTCAGCTTTCGGTGGCATCATCATCTGTAATGCCCCTATTGATGCACGGGTGGCAGAAGAAATAAATAAACTATTTTTCGAAGTACTTATCGCACCTGATTTCCAATCAGATGCATTAGAAATTTTACAATCTAAAAAGAATCGTATTTTATTAAAACAAAAACAACATTCTTTACCTAAAAAACAATTTAAAAGTTTATTGGACGGCATGATTGAACAAGATAGAGATGAAAGCATTGAATCTATTGAAAATCTAACCTATCCTACCCAACTTCGCCCTTCCAAAGAACAAATTGACGATTTGTTTTTTGCCAATAAGATTGTAAAACATACTAAATCTAATGCCATTGTTTTGGTAAAAAACAAACAACTTTTGGCTTCCGGTATGGGACAAACTTCCAGAGTAGATGCCTTGAAACAAGCTATTGAAAAAGCAAAAAGTTTCAATACTGACCTACATGGAGCAGGATTGGCTTCTGACGCATTTTTCCCATTTGGTGATTGTGTAAAAATAGCTGCTCAAGAAGGTATTTCAGCTATTATTCAACCCGGAGGTTCCATTAGAGATCAAGAATCTATTGATGCTTGTAATGAAGCAAATATTGCGATGATTTTTACCGGAATTAGACATTTTAAACATTAATTGCAACTTTTTTGAATTTTTTACGTTTAATAATCAATTTTAAAACATAATTTTAATGGGATTTTTTTCATCATTTTTTACAAAAGAAATTGCTATTGACTTAGGAACTGCCAATACAATTATCGTTCACAAAGATAAAACTATTGTTGATCAACCATCTATCATTGCTATCAATAGAAATACAGGTGAAGTAGAAGCTTGTGGTACCAAAGCTTTAATGATGGAAGGTAGAACACCTGAACATATTAAAGTTATCCGTCCTTTAAAAGACGGTGTCATCGCTGATTTTCAGGCAACAGAATTGATGATTATCAATTTCTTAAAAATCATGAACAATCAATCAAAAGATTTGTTCCCTCCTGCCTTAAAAATGGTTGTCTGCATTCCTTCCGGTATCACGGAAGTAGAAGAAAGAGCCGTTAGAGATTCTTCTGAACAAGCCGGAGCAAAAGAAATCAGGCTTATTCACGAACCTATGGCTGCCGCTATCGGTATGGGATTGAATGTTCTTGAACCCACTGGAAATATGGTGGTAGATATTGGTGGTGGTACCAGTGAAATTGCTGTTATCGCTCTTGGTGGTATCATCAACGACAAATCTATAAGAACCGCCGGTGATGAATTTACCGAAGACATTATGCGTTATATGAAAAGCGTACACCACCTTGAAATAGGTAGACGTACAGCAGAAGAAGCAAAAATAAGTGTAGGTGCAGCTATTAAAGATTTGGACGAAATTCCGGAACCTTATATTGTAAAAGGTAACGACTTGGTAACCGGTACACCAAAAGCTGTTCAAATTACCCATTTTGAAATGGTAGATGCATTGAATGAATCTATTCAATTGGTAGAAAATGCCGTAATGAGTGCTTTGGAACAAACTCCTGCCCAATTATCTGCAGATATCTACGAAACCGGTATTCACTTAGCCGGTGGAGGAGCTTTGTTAAGAGGTTTGGACAAACGTTTACACAAAAGTACAGGCTTGCCAATCTTTATAGGAGAAGATCCTTTACGTGCTGTTGCAAGAGGTACCTCTCAAGCATTGAAAGATTTCTCTTATCCTTTCTTGAAAAAATAAATAATTGTTATAAAATAAAAACTGCGAAACATTTCGCAGTTTTTTTATTTTTTTAGATTAATATGGACATTCTTACCATTATCCTGCTTTCGTTGGCAATAATCTTTGCCTTGTCAGGAAGTATTTTGTTTTTTGTCCAAAAAAAGATTTTTTATACTTATTCTTCTTTTCTCGTTTTTATTTTTTCTTCAATACTATTGATAGAACATTGGATACATTTTTCCATTCCCCCTTTTATTTCTTCTTTGGAAACAAGAATATTTTTCATTGGAATTTGTTCTTTATTAGGATTTGTAGTTACCTTTTGGACTAAAGATTCAATTTATGCGATTGTTTCCAATTTGTTGAGTTTGATTATTTTAATCTCTTGCTTTTTTACCACCTTTGCTTTTAGCCAAACCTTCCCTCCTGCCTTACAAAGTAAATGGTTTCTACCGCATGTTTTTATCTATATTTTTTCCTATGCTTTGTTGGGAATTAGTTTTGTGCTTTCTATTTTGTCATTTTTCAAAAAGGACTATTCTTTTCAATTTATTATCAATAAAATAGGATTTTTGGGATTATTACTAGGAATGTTATTTGGAGCCTTGTGGGCAAAAGAAATTTGGGGAAATTTTTGGACATGGGATGTCAAAGAAACATTTGCCTTGTTGACATGTATCTGCTATGCAATCGCTTTAAAAAATAACGCAAATGAAAAGTTCCATATTTTCAATATTTTAGGATTTTTATTTATCTTATTCACGTGGTTTGGAGTACAATATATTCCTGCCACACAAAATTTGCATATTTATGGCTAATCGCTACCTAAAACATATCAAAATAAAAGTCAAAGATGCTTTTGACTTTACAACCTCCGAAATACGAGGAATTATTGTTTTGATAATTCTCATTATCCTCATTCTTGTCGGCATTGCTATTGTTCGCTCTATTTTTTCTAAAAAAACATCCCAAACATTCTCTCCGAAACAACAAGAACAAATTGACGCTTTCTTATTACAACAAGATTCCATAAAAAATAATAAAAAACAAAAAAATACTTATTATTCAACAAATTACAATAGAAACTATTACACTTCTAAATATAAAAAATCTACTCCCAAATCAGTAGTTAAACCTTTCTATTTTTGTCCTGACACCATGACACTTTTAGATTGGAAAAGAATGGGATTTAATGAAAAAGACGCCAAGCAAATTGATAATTACCTTCAACACTGCAAACGTCCTATAAAATCTGAAACAATAAAAAAAATATATTGTATTGATGAACAAACCTATTCTAAATTAGAGCCTTATATTTGTACAAATTTGCCAAACAAAAAAGAAAACTCAACACAAACAACAACTGCCGGCAATAAAAAAACTTTTGCTACTACGCTCAATTTAAATCTTGCCGATTCTAATGAATTGCAACAAATTCCGGGCATTGGACCAAAAACCGCCTCTAATATTGTCAACTATAGAAAACGTTTGGGAGGCTTTTATAAAGTGGAACAATTAAAGGAAGTTTACGGAATTGACAGCAATCGATTTGAAATGATTTCTAAATACTTTGTTGTTGACCAAAATAATATTAAAAAAATTAATATCAATACCGCTGACGTGAAAACTATTGCCAAACATCCTTATATTGAATATCACGCAGCTAAAAATATTGTCAACTACCGAGAACAACATGGTTTTTATACTTCTGTAGCAGATATCAAAAAAGCAGTAAGATTCTATGACGAACTTTACCAAAAAATTGTTCCTTATCTTACTATTGAATAATTATATGGAAACGTTAAAATCTCTTAATACTTCATTAAGAGAGGTTTTCTTGTCTGTTGATTCTTTTCTTTTACCAATAATCAAAGCACACGAAACACCATACTCTCCTGCCGGAAATTGTTTGGTATAACTTCCCGGAATGACGACTGAACGTTCCGGTATTTCTCCTCTATATTCTATTGGTTCTTTACCACTTACATCAAATATTTTAGTGGATTGTGTCAAAACCACATTCGCTCCCAAAACAGCTTCTTTTCGCACTTTCACACCCTCCACTACTATACATCTTGACCCTATAAAACAATTGTCTTCTATGATTACCGGAGATGCTTGTACAGGCTCCAAAACCCCACCTATGCCTACTCCGCCACTCAAATGAACATGTTCTCCTATTTGTGCACAAGAGCCTACTGTTGCCCATGTATCCACCATAGTTCCTTTTCCTACATAAGCCCCGATATTTACATAAGATGGCATCATTACCACTCCCGGAGCTATATAAGCACCATATCTTGCTACAGCAGGCGGCACCACTCTTACGCCCAAATCCTTAAAATTTTTCTTTAACGGAATTTTGTCATAATATTCCATCATGCCAACCTCCATTACATTCATCTCTTTTATTTGAAAATAAAGAAGTATCGCTTTTTTTATCCATTCGTTGACAACCCACTCTCCTTCATTTGCCTCTACTACCCGTAAAAAGCCTTCATCTAAACATTTTATAACATCTAATACAGCTTGTTGATATTTTTTTTCTGTCAATAATGTTCTTGTATCCCAAACTTGATTGATTTTTTCTTCTAATGATACTTTATTCATGTTAAAGTTTTTTTAAATAATTCATATAATCTACCAAAGGATAACCTGCTTCAAAAGCTTTTGTACATTTTTTAAGATAATCTTCGCTCAATACTTCTTTGTTTGAAACGAACTTCAATGCACAAAAATTTCTATACATTAACAAATCTATATATTGAAAATCTGAGGGATAATTTTTAGGCGGACGTTTTAATTTTGTTTCTTCGTCCAATGTTTTCCATTCTTTTTTAAATGTTTTATCATTCAATATTCCATATAAAACCTGTGGCTCGTAATAAATTTCCTCTCTTATTTTTTTCAACAATGTCGCATCAGGGCCCCACATACCACAAGCTAACATGCATTTATTATTTTGAAAATGAAGATAATATCCGGCATCATTCCCTGTTTTACCCCCTACTGCTATATATGCTCCAATATGTTCTTTGTAAGGACGTTTGTCGGGTGAAAATCTTAAATCACGATATATTCTATAAATACAATTTTTCCCTTTAATATCACTTACAGAAGGATCGAAAACCGCTATTTTTTCTACCAACATATCAACAAAGCGTTCAATAGAATTGAACGCTTCTTGATACTCATTTTTGTGCATTTGGAACCATTCTCGATTGTTATTTTGCTCAATATTGACCAAAAAATCGAAAATATTCTGTTTTAACACGCTCATAACTAGAATGGAAGATCTCCGTCTTCTTCCGTAATTTCTGGCAATTTGTTATCGTCTTTTGCTTCTACTACAGGTTCAGCACTTTCTCCACTCTTTGGAGACAACATATTGAAAGTATCGGCAACTATTTCTGTCATATACTTCTTTGCTCCGTTGTCTTCCCAAGTTCTTGTAGTAAGTCTACCTTCTAAGTAAACTAATTTGCCTTTTGTTAAATACTGCTCTGCAATATCTGCCAATTTTCTCCAGCATACGATATTGTGCCATTCTGTTACTTCTTTTTTCTCGCCATCTTTTCCTTTGAAATTTTCAGATGTAGCGATAGTGAATCTTGCGTATTTTGCACCACTGTTGATTGTTTTTACTTCCGGGTCTTTACCTAAACGGCCGACCAAAATAACTTTATTTATACCTGCCATAACTATTTAAAATTTAATTATATTTTTATTAATTTTTTATTTCCGCAAAGATAAATAAAATTTTTTAATTTTTTACTACTTTGCTTCATTTTTTTTATTTTTTTCTTCAATTTATTCTACAACTTCCTCAAAATCATCACTATCGCATACCGATACTAACTTATAAACTTTGTCATTTTTGCGAATTACTGCTGTTGTCGGAATAGAACAAAATGTACCTTTTTTCACTTCATCGGTTTCTTTTAAATCCACTCTCACTTCCGAAATTTGGGCTTCGTAAACACCTGTTGTTGGTCCTATTACCAAAATTTTATCTCCTCTAAGCAAACTGTTTGCTTCCACTTTGATTTCCGCCACTTGCAATTTTGAAAAGAAATTGGTGACTTTTCCTATGTAAACTTTCACCATTTTCGCTTGAGAGCCATATCTTTGTGTCCATTCTCCTAATTTTCTTCCTAAATAATATCCATCCCAAAAACCTCGATTATAAACACTTTTTAATTTTTCCATCAAACGATTGACCAATTCCTCATTATAATGTCCGTCTATTACTGCATTGGCAGCCTCTTTATAACACTGGGTAACTATTTTCACATATTCAGGAGAACGACCTCTTCCTTCTATTTTTAAAACGCCAACACCTGCCTCTACCACTTTGTCTAAAAATCCTATCGTACATAAATCTTTTGGCGACATTATATATTTTTCGTCAACAATTGCTTCTACTTCATTATCTACATCATAGACATGGTATGCTCTTCTACATGGTTGCAAGCAAGCTCCCCTATTGGCAGAAAATCCAAAATTGTGCAAACTGAGATAACACTTACCGGAAACGGCCATACATAATGCACCATGAGCAAATACTTCTATTCGAACTAAGTTTCCTGAAGGTCCACATATATTTTGTTCTTCAATTTGCTGAATAATTTCTTTTACTTGCTTTAACGACAATTCTCTGGCAGTAACCATAACATCTGCAAACTGTGAAAAAAATCGTACTGCTTCTATGTTGGTAATATTACATTGTGTAGAAATATGCACTTCAACATTTTGTTGTCTTGCATATTGTATCACCGACAAATCTGAAGCAATAATGGCCGAAATATTGTTCTCTTTGGCAGCATCTACTATTTTTTTCATTTCTTCAATTTCTGAATTATATATAATAGTATTAACTGTCAAATAAGTTCGCACATGATTTTTTTGACAAATTTCAGAAATTTTTTGTAAATCTTCCAATGAAAAATTAATTGATGAGCGGGCTCTCATATTTAAATTTCCAACTCCAAAATATACGGCATCTGCTCCTGCCTGAATAGCTGCCATCAATGATTCATACGAACCAACCGGTGACATAATCTCTATTTTTTTTTCTACTCTACGCATCTTTATTCAATCTATTGAAAATTAGCCGGTTATAAAATATCCGTTTTTAGACACTTTCTTTCATTTTTAGTATCATTCTTCATTTTTGACCTAAAGTCGCTTAAAACGGCTAAAATCGCCCAAATTTTCTTTTCTTGTTTTCATTTTATTTTTATTTAATGGTCTATTCGATTGATTTTTAATATTTTACATTATTTTTTCACGTGAAACATTTTTTATCTTTTCAACAACACCAACAACACAGATACATCTGATGGAGAGACTCCTGAAATTCTTGACGCTTGCCCTATTGTCAATGGTCTTATTTTTGACAATTTTTGTCGTGCCTCTGTGGACAATGATTGCAAAGAAAAATAATCAATATTTGCAGGTATCTTTATGTTTTCCAAATCTTGAATTTTTTGAGCTACTTTTTTTTCTTTTTCAATATAATTTTCATATTTGATTATAATTTCTGCTTTCTCTATTGTCTGTTTAGAATATTTTTGTTCACATAAATATTTATCAAACACCGGCAAATGATGTCTTAAGATGTCTATATTGATTTGAGGTCGTAGAAGTAAATTTTGCATTTTTACTTTTTGACTCAATTCCGATAAATTTTCATTTGACAAAAAGTCATTTATATCTTGAGGTTCTACCACAAATGTTTTTATATAATCCAACAATACATCTAATTGTTGTTTTTTGTCCAAATATTTATTATAGATAGATTGATCTATCATACCTATTTCATAGGCAATGGGCATCAAGCGGTCGTCAGCATTGTCTTGACGCAACAATATTCTATATTCCGCCCTTGAGGTAAACATTCTATAAGGCTCGTCTACACCTTTATTTATCAAATCGTCTACTAAAACGCCTATATAAGATTGATCTCGCTTTAGAATTAATGCCGGCTTGTTTTTTAACTTCAATGCCGCATTGATTCCTGCCATCAAGCCTTGTGCAGCAGCCTCTTCATAACCGGTTGTCCCATTAACTTGTCCGGCAAAATAAAGATTTTCTACCAATTTTGTCTCCAAAGTAGCATACAATTGAGTAGGATCGAAATAATCGTATTCTATTGCATATCCCGGCTTTAAAATACGTGCATTTTCAAATCCTTCTATTTTTCTCATTGCCTCCACTTGTATGTCTTCCGGTAAAGAAGAAGAAAATCCATTTAAATAATAAGAATTTCCATATTCTGTTTCTGGTTCCAAATATAATTGATGTCTGTCTTTATCAGAAAAACGCTCAATTTTGTCTTCTATAGAAGGACAATATCTTGGTCCCACTCCTGATATTCTTCCTTGAAACATAGGTGAAAAAGCAAAACCCTTTCTTAATATTTCGTGCACTTCGGAAGATGTATAACATATCCAACAAGGAAGTTTGTTTTCTATTTTTGCTTCATTGAAAAATGAGAAACCATAAGCATCTTCGTCTCCGTTTTGGCGAATAAGTTTTGAGAAATCTATGGTTCTTTTATCCACTCTTACAGGAGTTCCTGTTTTAAGTCGATTGGTAGTAAAACCTATTTTCACCAATTTTTCTGTTAGTCCGAAACTTGCCTGCTCCCCTATTCTGCCTCCGGAAAAATTGATTTCACCTATATGTATTTTCCCATTTAAAAACGTGCCATTGGTTAAAATAAGGGCTTTAGCAGAAAATTGATGCCCTAATTTGGTTTTTATAATTTTATATTCTTTTTCAAAATCAATATCCACTACTGTATCTTCTCGAAGATATAGATTAGGAGCATTTTCTAACTTTCGTTTCCATTGTTGTGAAAATTGGATTTTGTCACACTGGGCACGAGGCGACCACATGGCAGGTCCTTTTGAACGATTGAGCATTCTAAATTGCAATGTTGAAGCGTCGGTTACCCGAGCTGTACATCCACCTAAAGCATCAATTTCCTTTACAATTTGACCTTTTGCTATTCCTCCTACGGCAGGATTACATGACATTTGAGCCACATAATCCAAATTCATGGTAATTAACAATGTTGTACAACCTAACTTTGCAGAAGCCATTGCAGCTTCACATCCTGCATGACCCGCACCCACTACAATGACGTCAAAGTCATCTTTTTTTAACATTGTTTCACATGAAACATACATTATAATAAATTGATTATTAAAATTTTGAATACTCGTTTAGATAGAAATTTTCTTTTTCTCTCATTATTTTCTCTTCTTTTGGTTTTTTATCTTTATAACCACACAAATGCAAAGCTCCGTGAAGAATTACACGAAGCGTTTCATTAAAAAATGACTGAGAGAAAATTTTGCTGTTTTCTTTTACCCTTTCTATAGAAATGTATATATCTCCTGATATTTTGTTGCCGACACAATAATCAAAAGTGATTACATCGGTAAAATAATCAGCATTTAAATATTTTTTATTTATCTTCAATAAATAATTGTCAGAACAAAAAATATAACTTATCTCACCAAGTTCTTTGCCTTCTTTTTCGCTTAAGATAGCTAAAACTTTTTGTATTTTCCTTTTATTTTTTAATACAAAATTAATGTCTTCTACAAAAAAATGAATGCTTGACATTTTAAAATACTTTTGTAAGATTTTCTGCTAATTCTTCTTTCTCTTTTGATAAAATATTCGCTCTTTTTTCTGCATTTTTAACACCCATTGGAACTTCTACGGTATAATTGATTACTGATCCGTTTTTCATAAATTCCACTTTGCTGGCTAATTGATTTATCACCTTCAGACCATATTTTTTTGTTTGTTCTATCGGCTGATTAAAAATCGTTTGATAGTCAAATCCGTTTCCTTGGTCTTCTACAGAAAATTGCAATTGATTTTGTTTTGTTTGCATAGAAATTAGCACAAATTTGCTGCTATCTTGCTTGTTTCCGTGAATGATAGCATTTTTTGCTGCCTCTATCAATGGAGTTGATATAACGCCATAATATTGATCATCAATATCACATTTATGAATAATTTCTTCAACAAAAGTGTTTACTTTGTTGATTTCCGTCATATCAGAATTGAGTTTTATTTGGAAATAATACATAGCTCTATTATTCTACAAATTGTATTTGGCAAAGGTAGCAAAATAATTAATACTATTTGTAAAATATTTACTAAAAAAATTATACTTTTGTAAAAAATACTGAAAAAATGATAGTTAAGACATACGGAAGTTGTATTTACGGTATAAATGCCACTACAATCACGGTAGAAGTGAATGTAGATGCAGGTGTAAATTTTTATTTAGTAGGCTTGCCTGATAGTGCCATTAAGGAAAGTGAACAAAGAATAGATTCTGCATTAAAATATTATGGATATAGAATTCCTGGTAAAAAAATTATAGTTAATATGGCACCTGCAGATCTTCGAAAAGAAGGTTCTGCTTATGATTTAACTATTGCTATAGGTATTTTAGCAGCCTCCGGACAAATTAATGCTCCGGATTTAGATAAATATATTATCATGGGAGAATTGTCATTAGATGGCATGCTGAAACCTATAAAAGGTGTTTTGCCAATTGCTATCGAAGCAAGAAAAGAAAAATTCAAAGGCATTATTCTTCCTAAAGAAAATGCTAAAGAAGCAGCCATTGTCAATGATTTGGAAGTATATGGTGTGGAAACTATCAAAGAAGTGATAGACTTTTTCCACGAAGGCAAACCTATAGAAAAAACTATTGTCAACACAAGAGAAGAATTTAAACAATCTGTTGATAATTACGAATTTGATTTTGAAGATGTAAAAGGGCAAGAAAATACCAAACGAGCATTGGAAATTGCTGCAGCTGGCGGTCATAATGCTATTTTGATAGGTCCTCCGGGAAGCGGAAAAACCATGTTGGCAAAAAGAATTCCTTCTATTTTGCCTCCTTTAACTTTACATGAAAGTTTGGAAACAACTAAAATACATTCTGTAGCAGGAATTATGGCCAGAAATTCCAGTTTAATATCAGTTAGACCATTTCGTGCTCCTCATCACACAATTTCCGATGTTGCATTGGTAGGAGGGGGCAGTAATCCTCAACCGGGAGAAATTTCTTTAGCACACAATGGTGTTTTGTTTTTAGACGAATTGCCGGAATTTAAACGACAAGTTTTAGAAGTTTTACGACAACCATTAGAAGACAGATTTGTTACCATTTCTCGAGCTAAAATGAGTGTGCAATATCCTACTTCGTTTATGTTTATTGCAGCCATGAATCCTTGCCCATGTGGATTTTACAATCATCCAACTATAGAATGTACTTGTCAACCGGGTGCCGTACAAAGATATTTGAATAAAATATCCGGACCTTTAATGGATAGAATTGACTTACATGTAGAAGTTATTCCTGTTAACTATAATGAACTTTCTGACAAGAAAAAAGGGGAGAGCAGTAAAACAATCAGAGAAAGAGTTATTAGAGCAAGAAATATTCAAGAAGAACGATTTAGAAATATTCCTAATATTCATTGCAATGCACAAATGACAACAAAAATGGTCAATCAATATTGCAAATTGAATGAAGAATGTATGGAAACATTGAAAATGGCTATGAAAAAATTAGGTTTGTCAGCACGTGCTTATGATAGAATTTTAAAAGTAAGCCGTACTATTGCCGATTTGGATAATAGCGAAAATATTGAAATAAAACATTTGGCAGAAGCCATCAATTTTAGAAGTTTAGACAGAGAAAATTGGGGTAAATAATAAAAATTAAGATAATTCTAACATTTTTAATATAGAAATTTTAGCTTTTTCTATAATTTCTTTACTTAAAACGATTTCATTTTCGTCAGATAGTAAACAATTATATATTTTTTCTAAGGTATTTAGTTTCATATACTGACAATCGTTACAACTGCAAGATTTATAATTATCTGAAGCAATTATAAAAATTTTATCAGGATTCATGGCTTGCATTTTGTGCAATATTCCCGTTTCTGTAGCCACTATAAAACTTTTTGAAGCAGATTTTTGAGCATATGCCAATAATTGAGTGGTTGATCCTATAAAATCTGCAAATTGTAACACCATATTTGTACATTCAGGATGGGCAATCAATTCAGCATCTGGATATTTTTTTCTTAATTCTACCATATCTTTTGCCATCAATGAATTATGAACATGACAACAACCATCCCATAATATCATATTTCTGCCTGTAAGTTTATTTATATAATCTCCTAAATTTCTATCCGGAGCAAAAATTATTTTTTCATCTTTTTTAAAACTCTCCACTATTTTTACTGCATTACTTGAAGTAACTACCACATCGGATAATGCTTTCATTTCAGCACTGCAATTTACATAAGAAACTACTTTATGTTCAGGATACATTTTCTTGAATTCTACAAAATCTTCAGCTTTACAACTATCTGCTAAAGAACATGCCGCTTTTACATCAGGAATTAAAACTTTTTTATCCGGATTGAGAATTTTAGCAGTTTCGGCCATAAAATAAACTCCTGCAAATATAATTTTATCTGCATTTGTTTTTTGTGCATATTGAGCTAATGCCAAACTATCTCCCAAACAATCTGCTATATCTTGAATTTCAGGATATGTATAATAATGAGCCAATAAAACAGCATTTTGTTCTTCTTTTAACTTTAAAATTTTCTCTTGTAGATTCATTTTATTTTTTGTATTTAATTTATGATGCAAAAGTATCATTTTTTTAGAAGTCTATTAATATTTTAAATAGAAAACTCTTTTTTTAAAATTCAATTTTGTAGTATTAATCAAAAATGTTAAAACAGTTGATAAATTTTTAAACAATGAAAAATAAAATGTTAGATTGTTTTTTTTCAAAAAAAGTTTCTTTAAAAGTATATAAAAGTGTGTTTGAAAATTGTGAAATAAACTTATGAAAATGTTATTAAAATGATTTAAACAAAAAATTGTTAATGAAATAAAACATTCTGAAAAACAATAAAAAAAGATATAAAAAAATAGTAAAATATTAAAAATAAAATCAATGAAAATAGATTAAAAATGAGTGTAATAAAAGATATTATTTTTTTGTTAACAATAAAGATTATTAGAAATATTTTAGTAAGGAAATTAATATTAGAATTTTGATTATTTTTGCAAAATAAAATAGAAATAAGAAATTAATAATTTTAATTTATGAGTTTACTTAATCATTTATTAGGTAATGCAACTGAAGTTGATATTGCCACTCTTGAAAAAGAATTCGCCCCAATTCTTTGTGAAAATGAAATAATGGAATCAGCATACCAAGTATTCCGCGACAAATGGATTTTCACAAACAAACGTCTCATCATGCTTGATGTACAAGGAGTTACAGGAACAAAACGTGAATATCGCTCAATTCCATATAGTTCCATCACACAATTTTCAATAGAAACAGCAGGTTCTATTGATGAAGATTGTGAAATGAAAATATGGGTTAAAGGCTCACAACTTCCTATTAAAAAGGAATTCAGCCGAAAAATTGATGTAAAAGGTATTCAGCGTTCGTTGGCCAGTCACTTACTGTAGCATTTAAAACATATTACCCTAAGATATTTTAATCAAACTAAAATACTTTGGGATACTTTTATTGTTTTAATTGTTTACATACTAATTCTGAAATGTCTTCTATCGGATAATTATTACCATGTTGTAGGGCTCTTTTACACATCGGGCAAGCGGTAATAATTACATCCGGTTTAGGAGCTGTCAAATTATCAATAGTAGCATTTCTTATCTTCATTTGATCGGATAGTTCCAATTGTGTGTTTCCTAAATTATAGCCACAACACAAACTGTTTTCTTTTTCCATTTTTACACTCATCAACTCAGATATTGCCTGTAAAATATTGCGGGGTTCTTCGTAAATTTTACAACCTCTTCCTAATTCACATGGATCATGGTATGTAACTTTGATATCAGAACGATTCACTTTAAGTTTTCCTTGTTTTATCAATCTGTCAATATATTGAGTGTGATGTAAAACTTCTATAGGCAAGTTATATTCTTCGGTAAACGATTTATAGCAAATAGGGCAGGAGGTTACCAAAGTGTGAATACCTGAAGACAATATTTTTTCCGTGTTTTTTTGTTTTAATGTTTCAGCTTGTTTGTCCAAGCCTTGTTGCATAAGCGGTCTTCCGCAACAAATGGTTTCGTTTTCATCCATATACCAATATTTCACATTGGCAGCCGTGAAAATATTTTTCATGGCCATAGGTATGGAAGTGGTAAGATGCGACATGCAGCCTGCAAAATAAATTACCTCTTCATTTTCATTAATATGATTTTCGTCAGGGATATATTGGTAATAATCTTTATTGTTAAACCATTCTTTTTTACGCATTATTTGTCTTATTTGAGTGGATTCTATTCCTACAGGGCATGCTTGTACACAACGACCACACATAAGACAATTATTAGCTATTTCATTGGTAAGTGTTCCATATCGCGTGTTTTTGATAAAATAGACTGATTGTACATTATTGATATTAGCTTCGGTGTTAAGCGGACATACATCTATACAAATACCGCAACGGGAACAAGCGTTAAGTTCTATATCGGTATATCCTGTTTTCTTGTTATTTTCCGTTACTCCCCATTTACGTAAAAATACCAAAAGCACTTCAGTAAAAATGTGCATATATCGGGTAAAAGGCATGAAGATGAAAAATACGCACAATGCAATGGAATATAACCACCAGAATGGCATTAACAGTTGTTCTAACGGTAAACCGCTTAACATGTTTCCCAACGATTGGGTGAGAAATCCTCCATTGTGTTTAATACCTGCTGTAACGCTTTCTGCCAAAAGACGAAGAGGAAATATGCACCACAAAGAGGTGAGAGCTATTTTATCTACAAGCGTGTGTTTGGTAGTTTTTTTCATACCATATATCTTGGAATAAAAGCGTTTTATAATAGCCAATACTATGCCGGAAAGAACAAACAACAGACATGCATCCATTATTTGGGTAAATATTTCACTTCCGAAAAAAGTAACGGAAGTATCTTCAAAAAAGCGGAAGAATATGGCTAACCAAAATTCGTCCCAAAACGTACCGCTATAAAAAGTGGTTTCAATTTTTCCTATTACTATTAAAAGAAACCATCCGAAAGCAAAACTCAGGTGCATATATCCCAAAACAGGGTTGGTGCGGAATATATTTCTATGGAACAAACACTCTCTTATTGCTTCCCAAATAGCTTTAATGGTTTTAAAACTTATTATATTTTTTAAAGCAACGGTTTGTTGTGATTTGTCCATTTTTAACAGCCACTTTACAAACAAGGCTATTAATATAACAAACAATATAATAGTTCCTATGGTAAAAGGAAGAACAAAAGGATGAAAATTATTCATTATTGTTTTTATTTTTTTCTATTAAATTTCTCATTTCTAATATCATACCTCTTATATTTACGCCTCTTGGGCATACAAGGGTACATTTTCCGCAGAGCATACATTTGCTCAATTCTTGTTCCAATTCATCATATTTGGCATTCCGAAAAAGCATATTGCATTTAAATATGCTGAAATCGGTGAATTTGGCGGCGGAACATGTTGATGCACATGCACCGCAACCTATACATCTACAATATGATACAACATCGTGTTCCAAAGTTTTCTTTAAAGAAAAATCGCTGTTATCGTAATTAAGGGTACGACCTTTGGAAATAGAATATCCGAAATCTTTCATGTTTACCTATTTTTTAGATAATCAAAAATTGCATTGGCTGCTGCGTCACCATCTTTTAAAGATTTTGGAATGGTCATAGGCCGTTTACAAGTACCTGCCAAAAACAATCCTTTTAATTCCGTTTCGTTGTCGGAGCAATATCTTTGTTTGCTTTGCAGAAATCCGTATTCATTGCTGATATTGAATTTTTGACTTATAAAACGAGTTGTTTCACTTGCTTCCATACCCACCATTAGTACAAATAAATCCACGGTGAGTTTCAAAGGAGTGGAAAGTAGGGTGTTTTCTGCCTTTATTTGAATACGATTGTCAAAAGTAGAGGCAGCTTCTGAAATACGTCCGCGGATAAATTGTACATTGTATTTTTCTTGCGATTTTCTGTACAATTCTTCATAATGTTGTCCTGCCATACGAAGGTCCATATAGAAACAATATTGTTCCACGTCGGGTAAAAGCTCTTTTACTTCTATACTTTGTTTTACGGCACATATACAGCAATTGATGGAGCAGTAGTGGTTTCCCACTTTTTCATCTCTTGAGCCTACACATTGCAGGTAGGCTATTTTTTGAGGAATTCTGCCGTCCAAGGTAGTCACCTTGCCGTTTTTTATCATGGCTTCCAATTCCACGGAAGTTATTACATTGGGATAAATGCCATAGCCGAACTCTTCTTTTCTTTTGGCATCAAAAAAATCATAACCGGAGGCTATTAGCAATGCCTTGGATGAATATTGACCGTCGGTGGTTTTCACCGTCCATTCATTTTCAGAAGTGTTTTCAATGTCTTTTACTTCTTGTTCTGTAAGAATGCTTACATTTTCATTGAGTTGACGGGTAAGATTTTGTAAAAGTTCCTCAGCGGAATAAAAATCAGGAAATAATTTATCCCATTGGGTAAGTTTGCCGCCTATGGATTTTTCTTTTTCTATAATAAGGGTTTTGTAGTTAAAATTTCCCAAGCGAATAGCCGCTTGCATTCCAGCGGGACCGCCACCTATAATAATAACATCAAAATGATTCATATTCAATATGTTAAATTTTTAAAAAATCAGGTTTATCAGGAGGAGTAAGTTGGTTGCCGTTTATATCGGCATATTTTTCATCAGGATTGTATGCTATACCTATTTTGTCCATTAAGGATTCACATTGCACTTGATGCATTTGAAGGCCTATTTTCCATGGGTCGTAGCCTAAAAGCAGTGCTGCTAATTCTTCGTGGGAAAGAACAGGAATACCTTTGCCTTCTGCATCGTAAGTTTTATGTTGTGTTTCTGCGATAGTATATTGCCAACGGTCAAGAAACATATTGCAACCCGGACAATTGGTAAGTATAAAATCGGGCTGATAGGGTTCCATGGATTCCAATTTTTTATAGGTATTGCTTACAGAATAGCTTCGATTGGTGAGTACCAAATAATTTCTAAAGCCAAAACCGCAGCAGTGACGACGTTCGGGATAGTCGATTACTTCGCCACCCCAAGATTCTATCAATCCTGCCAAAACATAAGGGAATTCCGCTCCGCCTTCGCCGAAAGCGGGAAATACTTTGGCATAGTGACAGCCGACATGTTCAACACCTCTAAGCGGTTGTCCCGTGTGTTTATTGATAAGTTGGTATTTCATTTGTTTTTTCAATTCATTGCGGAATTTGTATATAATATCTGAAGAATGGGCAATATTTTCAGGTAATTCAAATTCACGTTTGCAGGCTTTATAAAGATATTCTCTTGTTTTTTCCAATGTTTCGGGGTCGTGTTTCCATGTTTCCAACACTTCTACATATAAACCGAAAGAAGTTACACAAGAGGGAACATAATTTTTGTAACCGGCTTCCGTCATCAAAGAAAACAAGCGTGCCATAATGGTGGCAGTGGTATAAAAAGGCACCACATCGGTATGATAGCCTATGCCGGTGCATGTATGTTGATTGGCTTCGTCGATAATATCTTTATGCAGATTGTCTTTCATGATATTCAAAAACATGGCTTCTGCTCCCGGATTGAAACTTTGACGGATGCAACTACGGGCATAAAAATAATGATCGTCAGCTATTTCTTTTTGATATTCGTTCCAAAAACGTTTTTTTAATTCCATCTTATTTACAATGTTGATTGTTGTTTTGAGTAAAATTGGCGACTAAATAATCGCTGTATTTTTGGTTTTCATCGGTTTTTTCAATATTGATATGAAGGTCATTCGCTTTTTTTGCAGAAAACTGCTCAATTTGTTCTCTTAAAGCGGTACCGCCTGTAACGTCAAATATGTTTTTGATTTCATCCAGATTGCTTTGATGAATGTTTCTTAGAGCACCCGGACCTTCTTTTTTCCAATTGGCACCCACTTTTTCACATACTGCCTCTGCATTTTTCATAAACCATGTCCATACAGGACCTTGTTCCGGATGCAAGTCAGGATCTACAATATCCGGATGAACGCAATAACCTCTTTGGAGAATATTTGTTCCTATGGTTTGTTCTATGGCATATTGTTGTCTTCCTTTTTCGCTGTCGGTAAAAAAACCCATTTCTTGACTGATGGTGCGTAATATGGAAATAACCACTCCCGGAGCATTACCTCTCGGACAGCGAGTTTTGCACGACATACATTGTCCGCAATACCAAATGGTATCAGAGCGTAAGAGTTTTTCCAATTCTTCATCATCTCCACGATGCACGATGTTGCAGATATTGCGGGGATCGTATTTATAAAATTCCGCTGCGGGACAAATAGCAGTGCACATGCCGCAATTCATGCAGGAACTGAGAGCTTCGTGAAAACGATTGTCCGCTTTTATTTTATCCGTTAAAATTCCCATTTGTTTAATTTATATAGGTATAAAACAGTCTATATTTTCTTTTAATAAGTTGCAAAAGTACAAAAAAAATATGAATTAAAGATAATAAAGAAGTTTTTAGTAATTTTGCAGCATGGAATATGTTGAAAAAGTGTTGGAAAAAGGCATAGATATTTTTATTGCTAAGATAAGAATAGATGAAGAAAAAATGCTGGAAGAAGTTTCTTTGTCTTCTCAAGAAAAAATGAAATATGCTGAAATGACCAGTAAAAAAAGACGACAAGAATGGCTGACATATAGAGTATTGTTGTCGAATGTTTTAGGAAAAGAATTTATTTTAGAATACCAATCCAATGGGAAACCTTATTTATTGCAACCAAAGAAAAATATTTCCATAAGTCACAGTAAAGAATATGTTGCCATTGCCATAGCAGAAAAGAAGATAGGCATTGACATAGAAAAAATTGACACAAGAATTTTAAAACTAAAAGAAAAAATTTTAAATAGCAGAGAAGTCAATAGATTTGTTGCTGCCGATGAAAGAGTGTTGCATATTATTTGGGGTATTAAAGAAAGTGTTTATAAGCAGCAAGACGAGGAAATTAACTATTTAGAAGATATAGAAGTGAAAAAAATAGATGAAAACACCGCTGAAGTACAGGTAAAAAATCATCTGCAAAAAGTGGAATTTTTTGAGATAGATAATAATATGATAATTGTAAGTTATTGAAAAAATCAGTTAGAAGCACATGCAAGGCAGGCGATGCTTATTTTGGTATTGTTGACTTCTAAAAGGCAATGTGCGGCCGATTCAATGGTGGCACCTGTTGTGATCACATCGTCAATAAGGAGAATATGTTTGTTTTCCAAGTTTTCAGGGTGTTTTACAAAGAAAATTTCTGCCACATTTTCCCAACGAGAATATCGTGATTTTTTAGTTTGAGTAGAAGTATTGACAGTTCGAATAAACGATTGTGTGTCAAGCGGTTTTTTCATACTTTTTGCCAATCCGCGACCAATGGCTTCGCTTTGATTGTAGCCGCGTTTTGCCTTTTTCTTGGGGTGGATAGGAATCGGAACAATTACATCAATAGAGGCAAAGGTAGGATTTTGGATTAAATCTTCGCCGAACAATTCTCCTAAATATTCTCCAATTTCTTGATTGCCATTGTATTTTAAATTGTGAATCATGTGTTGGATGCTGCTATCGGTTTTGAAAAAGCAAAAAGCAGTAGCACGTTCAAACTTCACTCTTCCGGCCAAAGACATTTCCACACGATTGTCAGGGTGGAGGTGAAAATCGGTTTTGGCAAGATTTTCCAAGCAATGCAGGCAAATGCAATGTTCTCCTTCCACTAAGGGTTGGTTGCAAGCCAAACACAAGTTGGGATAAAACAAACTGAGAAAATCGTTGGAAAGATGACGAATAAAATGTTTGAAATACATGACATTAGAGATAGTTTTCCAAGACTTTTTCAGTCATGTTAATTAAAAGTTGTTGTTGATGAAAGTTGTTGGCGATTTTTCGTTTTACTTTCACTATTTTTTTATTTTTAAACAACTGTCCACTGACATTGCCGTCGTTGGTAGTGGCAACATGTATCATAGTGGAAGCTCCTTGAAGCGGAGTTTTGATAAGCGGGCGGAACAATATATTGCAAAGTGTGTCAACAATGACATTATCCATTTTGATAATATGAGTGCTGACAAGACCCGGGTCAGCACAGTTGACATGTATATTTTTGTCTTTCCATTTATCTGCCCAATATAATGTAGCGTAGTAAAGTGCTAATTTTGAATTAGAATAAGATACAAAACGATTGTATTTTTCTGTCGGCAAAAATAAATTTTCTTTTATTTTTCCATATTTGTAGGTAAGGGAAACCATACTGACAATTCTTGTTTGACTGACAAAAAGCGGACTTAACAATTCTGTCAATAAAAAATGTCCCAAATAATTGACAGCAATAGTCATTTCATAGCCATTGGCAGAAACCATTGGTTTGGATGGCAATGTTCCGGCATTGTTGAGTAAAACATCTACATGATTGAAGGTTTGTTTTACCTTTTCTACAAATAGTTTTATTTTATCAAAAGAAGAAAGGTCTAATTCAATAACTTGAATTTGATCATTGTGGGTAAGATGTTTAATTTCTTGGCAAGTTTTTTCTCCATCTTGTTGGCAATAGCATGCCATAACGATATTGTAACCGGCAGTAGCGAGGGCGATAGTATGTTGCTTTCCCATATCACCGTCAGCACCGGTAATGATGGCTGTTTTCATTATGGAATAAGTTTTTTATAGGTTTGCATCCAGCGTTCCGGAATTTCTTCGTTGCAAGCCGTTAAATAGTCTTTTTCGGAACATGGAATGATGTAGTTTCTGGATATTTTTTCCTTATTGTTTTCATTGATAGGAATTTCCATCCACCAAAGATGACTGGTTTTGCTTTGATAGAAAACAATTTGATAGGTATCTAAGATAGAAACAAAATATTTGTAGAAATTGCCTTTGGCAATATCGGGCAAATCATTGTTTCTTAAAGAAACACCTTGTATAAAATACCAAAGCATTTGCGAAATCAGCATGGCACTTTGGTTCATAATATCCAATTGAGGATTGTATTCATAAATACCGAAAGAAGAAAGGCGGTCGTTTGCACCGGCATAATTTGCCAATGTACAAATTTCTTCGCCGGAAAAGCCATTTGGACCTACATTGTTGCATCCCGGGGCATAGCTAAAACGAACAGTATTCATATCAACGGAAACTAAATCCGCACCGCGAATTACAGGTTCGCATTCCACAAGGTCTCTTTTGACAATACCAATACGGTGAGCGTCAAAAAGCAATTTCTCCATCAATTTAATTTCTTCTGTATCTACAAGATAACTTTGATATCCAACATTGCTATAATTAAATAGAACATTCGGGTTGGATAAAATAATTTTGTTGATATAGGAATCAGATTTAATGTCGGCATGTTCGTCACCGATGTCAAATTTTTGGTCAATGCCGGTTATGTTGATAGTTCTACCGAGTTGTTGATAGGCGAGATAGTTGGCATAGGTTAAATCTTGACTACCGCCTAAAATGATGATTACTATTCCGCGTTCAATCAATTGGGCAGCCACTTCGCTTAAGGCAAAGTAGGTGTCGTTGGCGGTTTTTCCTATTTTGATATTGCCTAAATCGGCTATAGCAGGCATATTGTTTTGGGCAAACAATCGGTAAAATTGTTTTCTGATAGCATCGGGTGCTTGGCCACAGCCAAGATTGTCGGCGGCATTGCGTTCTTCTTCAACACCAATAATAGCAATTTTAACTCCTTCTAAGTCAGGAAAATCTTTTTCATAAATTTGAATATTGTTGCCAATACGATTTTCTGTTTTCGGAAAGAAAAAATCTAAATTTTCTCTGTTGACAGGATTAAAAAATGCTTTCATAGTTTATTTCTTTTTTGTGGCACGTTTAGTTTTTGCGGGACCCGCTGCAACAATTTGCATACATTGTTCATAGGTAAGATTTGCCGGATCTTGGTCTTTTGGAATTTTATAATTTTTGCCGTCTTTGCTGATATAAGGACCAAAACGACCGTTTAAAATCTTTAAAGTGTTGTCGTTTTCAAAAACTTTTATATTGTTTTTTTCATCATTTTTATTGATGATGTCTATGGCAGTTTCGAGTGTCAATTCGTCCAGATTGGTATCTTTCGGAAGAGAATAGAAATGTTTGTTGAAAGAGATATAAGGACCAAAACGACCGACAGAAGCCGTTACTTCTGCATTTTGATAGTTTCCTAAAGAAACATTTTTCTTTTGAGCGGTTTTGGCATTTTTTGCCTCAATAATTTTCAAACAGTCATCTAATTCTATCGTCATCAAATTGTAAGCTTTCGGAATAGAATAGAAGGCGTCTTTATAGCGGAGGTAAGGACCAAAACGACCAATATTAGCGGTAATTTCTTCACCTTCGTGCATGCCGATATGTCTTGGCAGTTCAAACAATTTTAAAGCTTCTTCGTAGGTAATGGTGTCAATGCTTTGATTCGGCAAAAGTTTGGCAAATTTCAATTCTTCTTTGTTGGAATTAGATTCTCCGATTTGAATAATTGCACCAAAACGACCCAATTTGGCATACATGTTTTGGTTGGTTTTAGGAAATTTTCCCAACAAACGTTCTCCATGTGCTTTTTCGGAATTTTCCATGGTGAAGTCAATTTCTTTGTGGAAAGGTTTGTAGAAATTGTCAATCATTTTTTTCCATTCCTTTTTACCGGTGACAATGTCATCGAATTCTTTTTCCACTTTGGCGGTGAAATTGTAGTCCATAATATTTTTGAAATTTGTCACTAAAAATTCGTTGACAATATTTCCTATGTCGGTTGGCAGCAATTTTCCTTTTTCAAAGCCCACTTTTTCTGTTTTTGTCGCTTGGGAGATTTTATCTTTTTGGAGGGTGATGATTTGATATTTGCGTTCAAAACCTTCTTTATCTCCACGAACTACATAGCCGCGTTTTTGGATGGTGGAAATAATTGGTGCATAAGTAGAAGGACGGCCGATTCCCAATTCTTCCAATTTTTTTACCAAACTTGCTTCCGTAAAGCGGAAAGGTTGTTGGGTAAAACGTTGTGTACTTTCTATTTTTGTTGCAAACAATTCATCACCGGCAGCTACATTGGGCAAATTGCTATCGCTGATGGTGTTGTCTTCTTCGTCGTCTTTGGATTCCAAATATACTTTTAAAAATCCGTCAAATGTCAAAACTTCTCCGGTGGCATTGAAAATATAGGAGGAGTTGGATATATTGATATTGATATTTGTTTTTTCATACAAGGCGTCGCTCATTTGCGAGGCAATGGTACGTTTCCAAATTAGTTCATAAAGTTTCTTTTGTGAAGCATCGGTAGAACTAATCGTGTGCATGCCCATATTGGTCGGACGAATTGCTTCGTGGGCTTCTTGAGCGCCTTTGCTTTTGGTGGTATATTTTCGAGTTTTTGAATATTTTTTGCCATAGGCAGTTTCAATTTCTTTTTTTGCTGTTGCCAAGGCAAGGGTGGAAAGGTTTACAGAGTCGGTTCTCATATAGGTGATAAAACCGGCTTCGTATAATTGTTGAGAAACGAGCATTGTTTTTGACACCGAAAAACCTAATTTTCTTGCTGCCTCTTGTTGCAAAGTAGAGGTGGTAAAAGGTGGAGCAGGGGATTTTTTAGCAGGATTTTTGCTGACATCGGCAATGTGAAATTCTGATTTCTTGCAGGTTTCTAAAAATTCTATGGCTTCTTTTTCGGTAGAGAAACGAGTATTTAATTCTGCGGTAAAGGCTTTTTTGTTGTCTTTGGCAGTATAAAAAGATGCCAATACGCGATAAGAAGAAGTAGCTTGGAAAGCATTGATTTCCTTTTCTTTTTCTACTATCAATCTAACGGCAACCGATTGCACACGACCGGCAGAGAGACTTGGTTTTACTTTTCTCCACAATACCGGCGACAATTCATATCCGACCAATCTGTCCAAAACTCGTCTTGCTTGCTGGGCATTGACAAGGTTGATGTCCAAATCTCTCGGATTGGCAATTGCTTCCAAGATGGCATTTTTTGTAATCTCGTGAAAAGCAATACGTTTGGTTTTAGAGGAAGGTATATTCAATGTTTCTATCAAATGCCAGGAAATGGCTTCTCCTTCGCGGTCCTCATCGGTTGCCAGCCATACAACATCAGATTTTTTTACGGCAGATTTCAATTCACTGATAATTTTCTTTTTATCTGTCATAATTTCATAATCCGGAATATAGCCGTGCTCTATATCTATGCCGATTTTTTTATCCGGCAAATCCCGCACATGACCCATACTGGATGTAACGGTGAAATCTTTTCCTAAATATTTTTCAATGGTTTTAGCTTTTGCAGGTGACTCTACTATAACTAAATTTGTGCTCATTTTCTCTTTTTGTTATGTCCAAAAAATTTTTGCAAAAGTACAACATTTTTTACAAATTACAATCTATTGGTCAAAATGAGGCTGAAACACAAGTAAAATATTTGCTTTCCCTTACTTGATAAAATTCCTATTCTTGTTCGTGATAATTTGCTTTTATTTGTTGAATTCAGGTTTCGAATTCTTATGGATGATTATATTTTTCTAAAATATGATAGATTTCTACAATTTGCTCTTTTTTCCATCCACACCGATCCCTTAATATGATAAGTATGTTTGATGTACTGGTATCACCATAGAGTTCCAGAGCAGTATTGCAATGTGGAATGAAAATTCTTGTAAGAATATTCAATTTGATATCTTCTTTTACACAGCAGAACTCAGGCGAGTCTAATAAGAATGTTCTTGTTTTATTCAAAAAAAAGAATGATTGATAATTTACTTGTAAAACCTTTTCTTCCTCGTTGATCTCTATTCGATTAATCATACAAAAGCACTCAAAATAGTACACGTATCCAAGAAATATAGGTATAAGACCCAAGAAAAAAAAGACTGGAGAGTCTGAAATCCATAGTGTCATAAATTTTATAAAATTCCAATCCTCATCTTTAAAAGAAATCAATATATATGAAAGCAAACTGCTTGTCAACATCCATGTTGCCTGATATTTAAACAAATACAGAAAATAAAACACGAAAAATGGACAGTTGCTATTTCTTTTAATTACCATGACTCATCATTTTAGTAAACCTTTGCGCCAACTGGGAGAACTTCTCTTTCTTTAGGGTGCTTAATTTTATAACTAACCCACTGTTCCCACAATGTCGAGGCAGTAAAAGAAGCAATAGACTTTCCTATTGACTTCGAAACACTTATTATAAATCTCTTTTTTCATTTTTTTGCTTTCCCTTGCTTGATAAAAATTCTATTTATTATGATAAAGGTGCATTTATTTGTTGAATTTAGGAAACAAATCACCACTATATATCAAAATTTCCATAATAAATCAAAAACCATTTTCCATCTTTTTTCTTAAAATCAAGAAAAACCTTCAATTCAGATAGTTCCCCATTAACTTCCTTACCCCGTATTTCCACTTCTTTCAAAGTATCTGTATTTTTTCTAAATACTTCTTCAAAATAAATGGTGTCTTCTAAAGGATGAAAATAGCCCCATTCGTTTCTAGTCCAGAAAAATTCATGATTTTTAATGTAGCAATAATCCAATACTGTATCAGAAATATTGTCTATTTCAATTTCGTTTGTCCATGTGAAGGGAAAGTCATCTCCCCTCAAAGGAAAAACAATACGACTCATTTGAAAGGACGTGTCTTCAAAAAATTTCGTATAAAATTCTTCAAATGTTTTTTCTTGCCAACTCGATGTTGTTTCATGTAAAATAGTAT
>JAEEGI010002461.1_pt1 | contig 45403 bp, 31 predicted proteins | sample 8958751 | NCBI WGS metagenome assembly JAEEGI01 (sample SAMN16246545, study PRJNA631951) | gut metagenome | biome: gut microbiome; feature: rumen; material: KS-attached | host: Bos | place: Iran: Karaj | collected 2018-10
TTCCTCTTCTATCGTTTCCTAAAGATTCAAATCTGGTCGAGATAGGCCTCGTAATACGGCATCAGCAGCCGACGCTTCTCATCAGGAGCCTGCTCGTAGTAGGTTCCACCCACATAGAAACACGTGAAACCGCCAGACACCACACCCCAGCGGGCTGCCTCCAACAGGTCGAGTTCCGTCTTTCCAGCATGCAACTGCTCCACCAGAGAAGCAATCACGCCACCAGCGAAATTGTCGCCGCATCCCGTCGTATCGCCCCGCTTACCTGCCTTCAGCTCAGCCGTCACCTTCGCTGAAACGGGTAACGTGGTCTCCAAACGGCCGAATCGCTGGCTGTCGGCATAGAGCCACACATCCTTCGACCCGTTCGTGACAACGGCGGCACCTGTTCCCTTCTCACGGAAGAACTTCAGGGCCTCAGCAATGCTACTGGTTCCGCTCAGGCGAAGAGCCTCCTCGCAATCCGTAATCAACACGTCGATGTGGCGGTAACTTTCATCGCTGTTTCCCAAGGGCCAACGTCCGTTGGGATGCTTCTTCTCGTTGAGAGAGTCAAAGACTGTGTTCACAACGGTCAGCGCGCCCTGTCGCTGGGCCTCAGGCAACAGGCGGTCGAGTGCCTCGTGAACGGGCGGCATGAGAGCCGTCGCACCAAAAACGACGATATCCGACTGGTAGAAGCTGTCGTCCAACTCGTCAGGCTGATACTTCCAAGACGCTCCGATGGTATTCACAAAGATACGCTCGCCGTGACCCTCATCGTGGTTCGGATCAGAGAAAACAGTCGTGGAAGCCGTCTCTGCACCTGGCTCCATGCGGTAATGCTCCAGACGGACAGGGACGCGATGCAAGCGTTCGAGCAACTGACTGCCCACCTCGTCGTCGCCGTAGCAACCATAGAAGCGCACCTCAGAGATATCCTGTGTCAGTTGGGCAGCATTGATGAGCGCCACGATACAGGGGCCGCCAATATTCACCGTGTCGGCAGGCCGGCCGCCCGTGATATCCTGCAGGACCTCAGGGAAACGGCGGTTGCAGAATCGCTCGAAGCCCTCCTCGAACTCCAGCTTTCCAGGCTCCAGACCTCCGTCGCCATGCTGGCGGCTCAAATACTTGCTGAACGTCTCCGAACTGAAACTGATGCCGTTGTAGATGCGGTCTACCAGGCAGCATCCCACGCCAGAGACGATGATCTTACGTGTTTTCATTTCAGAAACTTATCGTAATCGTTGCACAAGAGATGATATGGCTCTTCGTCCTCGATGGTTTCAGGGAAGCGTCCCACAGGGTCGAAGAAGCGGTTGTCCGTCGTGTCATCGTTGCATTGGCTTACTTCGCCCACCATAACCACGCCGTGTCCAAGCTCCCCATAGAACTTGTGATAGAGGTACTGCGTCATGCATACACTCTGACCTGGGCGCAGGACAAGCTTGCCGCCTGGTTCCAACACCTGCTCCAATCCATCTACAAGTACGTGGACAGGCGTGTCGGCCTTCTGCTCATTGGCATCAGCGTTGTAGAACTCCACCACCAGATTGCCTCCACCACGATTGATGATGTCCTCCATCTTCGACCAGTGGAAATGCCAGGGTGTGACCTGATTCTCGCCCACAATCATGATTTTCTCCGCATAGGGCTTCTTGTCCACTCCATACTTCCCATTGCGCAGGGTGAAGAGGAAAAGTCCTACCTGGTTGAAATCGCCCGACCCAAAGTCGGTGATGTCCCATCCCAGCATTCGCTCTGTGATGTAATCGGTCTGTCCTTTGTGGTCTTTCCAATCCTGCAGGCTCCAGTTTGCCCATTCGGGCAGGATGAATTGCTTGCTTGCCAAGAACTTCTCGGCTTCACGCATAATCTGATTAATCTCGCTTCTTTTCATGTTTTTCTGTATATTTTAGTTTCACTTGTTCACATAATTGATATCTGATGGAGGTGCATCCTGCTCACCTGCTCCCCACGCACGGTTCGGCTCGCTACCCATCTCCAGCAGCAACGTGCCGCCCTGCATCAGCTGTTCGTGGGTAAACCACGCCCGCGTGAGTTCCTTGCCGTTTAGTGTTGCCCGCTGGATGTATTTGTTTTCCTCGCTATAGTTCCTGGCATCGACGGTGAAAGTCTTGCCTGTTGGCAGCTGGATGACAGCCTTTTCGAAGAAAGGACTTCCGATGGCATAGACAGGGATGCCAGGCGTGACAGGGAAGAACCCCATCATCGAGAAGACAAGGAACGAAGACATTCCTCCACCGTCCTCATCGCCTGGGATGCCGTACCACGTATCGTTGAACTGGCTGTCGATCACCATGTGGATGCGTTTCTGAGCCTTCCAGGGAGCCCCCAGATAGTCATATAAATAAGGTATATGAAAGCTGGGTTCGTTGCCCATCGCGAATTGACCTATCATACCCGTCGCGTCAGGCAGCTCGCACCAGAACTTGTACTTTTCCCTGCCAAGTGGGATACGGAAGAGTTGGTCGAGTTGCTCCTGAGCTTTCTGCTGCCCACCCATCAGGTCGACAAGCCCCCGTATGTCATGCTTCACGTCCCATTGGAAGGTATAGGCATTGTTCTCCGTGTAATAGGCACGGTCCATATAGCGTGGATCCATGCCTTCAATCCAGTTGCCCTCCGCGTCCTTGGGCCAGAAAAGATACTTATCAGGGCGGTAGAGGTTGCGGTAGAAGGCTGCATAGCGAAGGAATAGGTCTGTGTCCTCCTTCTTATTGAGCTCGCGAGCCAACTGGGCGACACACCAGTCGCAATAGCTGAAAGTGGTGGTGATGCTGACCGACTGACGCCGTTCCCAAGGCAACTGCACCTCAGGTACCGTCTCTTTCTCACCTGGCTTCAGGCCAGGGAAATAGCCGTGTTCATCGTAGAAATCGTCCAGAACGGACCTTTCGCCTCTTTTCCAGGCTATGCGGGTCCGCTCGAGGGCATTGTGTCGAAGACCCTTGTAGGCCGTCTTCAGGTCGAACTTCAATCCTTTGAACCACGAGTCAGCCATCCATGCAGCCGCATAGTTGCCCGTCATGCCTGGCATCTCGCCACTAAGGACAGCAAACTGAGGAATGGCTCCACTCTGGCGATACATGTCGAGGTAGGAGTTGATCTTCTGCACCTCCTGATCAGGGTTGAGGATTGTATGCAGGGGTTCCAAGCAGACGTGCTGGTCCCAGATCCAGTTGTCCGTGAAGAAGGGTTCCTTACTCTTGTGCACCTTGTGGTCGAAAGCGCTGTAGTACTGACCGTACTCGTTGATGTCCACCATGCGTTCGAAGCAGCGGTAGAGCGCCGTATAGAATACGCGCTTATGCGTATCTGTGCCTCCTGTGACCTGAATCTGATTGATGATCGGCTCCCACGTCTGGCGGGCAGCTGCGCATACTTTGTCGTAGTCGAACTGTGGAATCTCGCGCTCCAAATTGTCCTTCGCCTGCTCCACGCTGATAAAGGAAATGCCATAGCGCATCATCAGCTGTCCTTTGCCCTGTCCCACAGAAGCGATCATCACGCGCTTCTCGTCTGATTCATAGCGCAGGTCGCTCAGATCGTGGTTGAAATGGGCATAGAGGAACACTTTCATGCCGCTGTAGTCAGCCTCGCAAGTCACGGTGCGGGCATCTGCCAGGCGGAAGGCTCCCTTTTCGCTGACGTTGCTGAAACGAATGAAGTTCTGGTCATCGCTGAGGAAATCCACCCGCAGGATACCGCTCTTCTTGCTGGGCGCGAAGGCAAGGCGGCATCCCTCCAAAACGGCCTCGTACTGGTAGGGAGTGTTGCGCTCGTGGTCGTATTCCTGACGGCTGTGGAACATTCTCTGGTCGAAACTGCCCGTCAGAGGCAGGAAGCCAAAGGCCTGACCCAGTCGATGCGAGAGCATGACCAAGGGGTAAGACGCGACCTGATCGTCGAGCATGTCGGCACGCAAAGGTGTCCAGCGGACCATCTGGTTGGGAAGATGCACGGTGGGACGACACGGCTGGAGCAGAATACCCACTCCTCCAATGGTGGGGTCCACGTAATCCAAACCCGTCTGGGCAGTAGCGATCAGCGGGCAAAAGGCTGCCAGCAGAAAAATTCTCTTCAAGGTCATATTCATGGTTCTCATGCGCAAAAAAAGTTTCTCATTTCCGTTATTTCTTTGCAAAGATACGTCTTTTTCTGATTCATTGGTAACGTGTGAGCCATATTTATGAGCAGACAGGAGAAAAAAAGAGTTGGGAACGCAACCTGAAAACCATCTGAAAGAAATCTTTCGCAAGGCCTCCTGAGTAAGCAACACGTCGAGGCGGAAAAGACAACACGTTGAGTTTGCAATTTCAACACGTTGACTTTGCGGTTTCAACACGTTGTCTTTTCTTCCTCAACACGTCATCCTTTTTTGCCCCTCACGCACGACCCAATCTTTCCACGCGTGAAGTTGGGGAAAAGAATGCATGAAACTCAACTTTTCTTTGCCCATCATTTGCTTATGTCAGGAAAGAACTGTAAATTTGTAGCAGGAAATGTCTATTATAGAATAATGTAAAGCAATTATGAATCCCATGAGAAAATTGTTCATCGTATTGGCGGCTATCGTTTGCACCACCTGTCAAACCGTCGCTCAGGAAAGCGCCCTCAAGGGCAAGAAAGTGCTGTTCGTCTACGGCGGCTGGGATGGCCATGAGCCCAAGCAATGCCACGACTTGCTGAAACCTTGGCTTCAGGAGCAGGGAGCCATCGTGTACTCCTATGACAAGCTAGACGTCTACACAGACAAGGAAATGATGGGAAAGGTAGACCTCATCATCCAAACTTGGACGATGGGAAGCATCAGCGGCGAGCAGGAGAGAGGTCTGCTGGAGGCTGTCCGCAACGGAGCTGGCATCGCTGGATGGCACGGCGGACTGGGTGACTCCTTCCGCAACAATACCGAATACCAGTTCATGGTGGGCGGACAATGGGTGGCTCACCCTGGCGGCAAGGTTGACTACGACGTGAACATCAAGGACAAGAAAGACCCTGTAACGAAAGGACTGAAGACCTTCCACATGAAGTCTGAGCAATACTACATGCACGTGGACCCCAGCGTAAAGGTTCTGGCCACCACCACCTTCAATGGAGGAGGCGATGCTCCCTGGATAATGGGCGTGGTGATGCCTGTTGTCTGGAAGAAATATTACGGAAAAGGCCGTGTATTCTACTCGTCGCTCTGCCACGATGCAAATGATTTTGGGGTTCCTGAAGCCTTTGAGATCATGAAGCGCGGAATCGAGTGGGCCGCCCAGTCAAAGGAGAACTAGCGGAAGGCGAAAGGAGAGAAAGGTTCCATCGTCCTCACTTCCACAGGATTACGTTTCCTTTGAAGGACGAAGCGGGGGCATTCTTCTTGGGCTTCTCAGCTTTCCTTCCCAGCAGGTCAAACCACTGGGAAGGCGATTTCTCTTCGTTGTCCACCGCAAGGACACTTGTTGGATTGTGGTTCGTGTAAGTTCTGGAGAGAGCATAGACCGTCCCATGAGTATTGAAGGGAACAGGAGTTGGATCAGCCTCCAACCCGTTGTCCAGATTCTGGTACCACGCCTGCGTGCCATCCGTCTTACCTCCGTTGATGCGATAGCAGATGGAGCCATCCTTCAGATAAGCAGACGTGGCGATACGGCTGGCGTTTCCTGTCTCTTCAAGAGCGTTTCGATAGAAATTGTTCGTGCTGATGACCTGACTGTAATTCCTGCAGATGGTGTGCCCTCCTTCAGGATTCAGACGAAGAGAAGAAGCCAGGATGCAACTGCTGATACGTGTCGTGGTGGAGGCCCATCCCACAATACCGCCACAATGCGACGTGTTGGTTCCATACATGGAACCCGCTACAAGACAGTTCTCAATCGTTCCACCCCCATCCGTAACAGCAACTATCCCTCCGTGCGTCCCATCACCACTTACGGAAGAAACCAAATCGACGTAGCTCACGCAATTTCGTACCGTGCCGCCATAGCAGCGAGCCACCACGCCAGCAGCAAACTTGGCATTCGTCTGGATACGTCCGCGGGTAATGAGGTTCTCGACGGTTCCTCCCAAATATTGGAAAAGAGCCGCATTGATCTGATGGCAATTGAAATCGAGCGTAATGCTATGACCCTGCCCGTCAAAAGTTCCAAGATACATCCCTCCCTGTGTCCCTACAGAGATGAACCCATAGCCAGAGAGGTCAATATCCTCTGTCAGGACAGCGTTCAACCCAAACTGTCCAGCATTCACAGCAGTTGCAAAGGCGATGAAATCGTCTGCAGAGGATATCAGGAACGAGTTGTCCTCAGAGGCTTGTTCCGCATAACCCAAATGGACGTCCAGCCAACGGATTCTCAGCTTCAGGTAGTTGCGTAGCGTCCTCAACTCTGCCTCGTAGGAACCTAAAGCTTGGAAATTGAGATGCACGAGTGAATTGAGAACATCCCAACGGATGAAATTGAGCCGTTGAGAGGCATCCAGCACCTGCGCAACACTATCCACATAAGCCAACATGCTTTTCTCAGAGAACACTCCACTCTCCCGTTTGTCAGCCCACATCCGACACAACATGTCCCATGCCTTGGGATCGGAAAGGATGCGATTGGTAATCTGGGGCAACGTGCCAGCATAGATGCCGATGTGACGGAAAATGAAATCCGGCTTTCCGCTGACGGGATAGGTACGGTTATCGTTATCCATCGCATCATCGAAATCCCAACAAGGTCCCACATGAAACACCACTTCGTCGCGATCCTTATACATATAGGTGCTCCAGTACGTGTCGGAATTGCCCGCGAATTCATTGACCAGGAAATGCTGAAGGAAACTCTCCACGTCGAGCAATGAGGCGTATCCCCGCTCAGGATCTTGATAATCATCGGCATAGACACGTTGCTCCAACAGATTGAAATACCCCTGGATGTATTCGCGCTGGGATGGTGTAATCGTGTTCGCATCAGGCGACTTGATGGTAACAGGAATCCCTTGGCGACTATAAAACCTTCGATTGGGCGGCTCGGAACCTGCATAGGCATCACACTCGATGAGATAGCCGCCCGCGAGAGCCTCTCCTTCCAAATCCTGAGCCGTCATCTCTGTAATATCCACCCGATCAGGGTTCACCGTTATCTGGTCAGTAAGCTGATAGCATCCCTTGTACTCACCATTCACTATCACGTCGACAGGTTCTATCCAAGGAGTGTAAGCCATCCCCAGACGACGACTCATCTCCTGCCCCACCATGTTGCGCATCAGGGTCTTGTCACCATGATTGCTTATCAACGTCCATTTCTTAGCTTTGGCAGGAGAAGCCAGAGGCGAGCCCTTCAGCATTCGCACCTTGTCATCGAACTTGATGCGATATGGCTTTTTATCAAAATGCAGGGATGCGTTGCCTCGTAATCGTGTGCTGGCTTTCTCTTCCTGGATAAGCCTTCCATCCGCATAAATGACAGTCACGGAGGAAGGAATCTCGTTCACCTTATCATAGGGATCGACATTCCCTTCCGTATGAATGGAGAGGGTTGGCAAGTTCGTGAGCTGGTAGAATCGGGAATCGTCACCCGCTCCCTCATAACCATAGAACTCCACTTCCGCCACATTGCATCGCGCATCATTAGGCCCCACGTAGCGAACATAACGGAAACCACGGGAAACGAACACGTTGGCATAATGCATCTGACCCGTCGCGCTCTGCTCCTCAACGAGATGCAAGGGAACGGCATCCATGAAGTCTGCCTGATTGGCACCTTCGAAGAGAGCCAACTGAACCCTTTTCGGGCCATAGGTTGACTCGTTGCGAGGTGCCCAGCCAACGCGAGTAATCACATGAGGAACGCCCAAATCCAACCCTACCCACGTTTTCGAGCGATCGTAGGAAGCAAAAAAAGTGTTGAGATCACCATCGAAAGCCTCCTCCCGTTTGTTGACAGAAACGGAAACGCTTCCTGTGGAATAATCCACACTGGTTCTTGTGCCGATAATGGTTCCAGAGAGTAAAGTCCCCTCCCCTGCCTTCTCCGATGACTCCACATCATGAGGAAGGACAGAATCCGCCTGCACCTTCATCATGAGCGTGCTGAATAAGAGGAGAAATGTCAGCGTAAAACGGGCAATACGTCTCATGTGGACACAGAGCTTAAAAGAGGTCAAGAAAAGGGATTTTACTTCTCACCCTCGAGGACAGAATTGACGCTACCCGCCTGCAAGAGGCGTTGCTGAGCTTCCTCGTAATCGAGCCCAAGGCTCTCTTGAATCATGCGCGTACCACGATCCACCAGTTTTGCATTACTCAACTGCATGTTCACCATACGATTGCCACGAACACGTCCCAAACGAATCATCAGTGTGGTGGAAATCATGTTGAGAATCATCTTTTGCGCTGTACCACTCTTCATACGGCTACTACCCGTAACAAACTCGGGACCCAAAATGACCTCAATGGGAAAATCCGCCTCTGCGGCGAGAGGTGTACCTGGATTACTGGTAATACAGCCCGTTAGAAGACCATTGGCACGAGCATCGTGCAACACCCCTACCACATAAGGTGTGGTACCCGATGCCGCAATACCTAAAACCGTATCATCAGCCGTAGGATGGAACGGCTGCAAATCAGCCCATCCCTGACACACGTCGTCCTCGGCCCGCTCCACCGCATGCCGCAAGGCAGTATCACCACCTGCGATCAAACCTGTCACCCACGTATCAGGAACGCCAAATGTAGGAGGCAACTCGCTGGCATCCAACACGCCCAAGCGTCCACTTGTGCCAGCACCCATATAAAAAAGACGTCCTCCTCGACGCATACGGTCTTCAACCTTACACACAAACGCCTCAATCTGAGGAATAGCCTTCTGAACAGCATCAGCCACACGATGATCCTCGCGATTTATATCTATGAGCAACTCCATAGGAGTCATCTTCTCCAAATGGTCATAATAGGATGATTGCTCGGTGATTTTTTCAGATATTTTCATGTTTTCCCGAAATTTCTTGATATCTTTGTAGGCAAAAGTACACAAAAAACCAACGCGAGCAAAATATTTACACCTATGATCCAACGTTTAATTGATTTTCTGAATGCCTCACCTGTCAATTTCCTTGCCATAAAGACGCTGAAAGAAGAATTGGAGAAAGCAGACTTTCAAAATCTGGACCCTTCAGAGTCTTTGGATGGATTGAAACCAGGCAGCCAGTTCTATGTAACCAAAAACGACTCATCCCTCTATGCCTTCCGTCTCGGAAACGAACCCTTACAGGAGGGTGGCTTCCATATCATCTGCGCTCATTGTGACTCTCCCACTTTCCGAATCAAACCCAACGCAGAAATCACCTCGGAAGGAATGGTCAGGCTTAACACAGAAGTTTACGGAGGTCCCATCATGAGTACCTGGTTCGACCGTCCGCTCAGTCTGGCAGGACGCGTTATCCTACGCACAAAGGACCCCATGCATCCCGAAACACGTCTGCTGCATGTAAAGCGTCCCCTGCTTCAAATATCGAACCTTGCCATCCACTTCAACCGTCAAGTCAACGATGGAGTGAAACTGAGCAAGCAGAAAGACATGTTGCCCATCCTCGGCATTGTGGAGAACGAACTGGAAAAAGGTAACCTGCTCATCAAGATCATCACAGACGAACTGGGCATCAAGGCCTCCGACATCCTGGATTTCGACCTTTATCTCTACGACGTGACCCCCGCCTGCACTTTCGGCGTACACAACGAATTCATCTCCAGCGGACGTCTGGACGACCTCTCGATGGTATTTGCAGGACTGGAAGCTTTGCTGAAGGCAGGAGACGGAATCCCCAAACATACTCAAGTATTGGCTATCTTCGACAACGAAGAAACAGGATCGCAAACGAAGCAAGGGGCAGGAAGTCCTTTCCTGAGCAGTATTCTAAAGCGAATCGTGCTGGCACAGGGCGGTAAACTGGAAGACTACTACCGCAGCGTAGAGCAAGCTTTTATGGTTTCTGCCGACAACGCTCACGCCTGGCATCCAAACTACAACGAGAAATATGACCCAACGAATCATCCCGTGCTGGGTGGCGGACCTGTCATCAAATACAATGCAGCACAGAAATATGCTAGCGATGCCGTATCAGGCGCTATTTTCGCAAACATTTGCGAGACAGCCGGAGTACCTTGCCAGCGATTTGTGAATCACAGCGACGTTGCCGGTGGAAGCACATTGGGCAACATCCTTGCTGGTTCCCTCCCCCTGCGTGGCGTAGATATGGGTAATCCCATTCTGGCCATGCACAGCGCCCGAGAAACAGGCGCCGTGCGAGACCACGAGTACTGTGTGCGGGCTTTCACCCGTTTCTATCAGCTCTAGAACTCGAAGGTTTCAATCTTCAGTTCACCTGTCTCCTGCATGATACCCACATACTGGATGAACTCGGGAGTTGCCGAATGCTTATCAAGAACTTCCTGATTCTGCCAGGTCTCGACAATACAGAAAACATCAGGACGAGTCGCACTCTCAAACACATCATAAGCAACCACACCCTCGTGCTTCTGAGACTTGGCAACCAAAGCGATGGCAGCCTCCAAACCACGGGCATACTGCCCTTCTTTGGCCTGATAAAAACAATTGATACGAATCATAATAAAGATAAAAAATAAAGGGTTAAACCATATTCTCTTTCACAAAATTAGAGAATTCCAACGGAATAGAACCTGAAAAGAACGAAAAAAAAGACCTAATTACATATTATTAACGAATCATGAGAAACCAGACATTCCTCCTCAGAAACCTACTGGTGTATGTGACATGCATCCTTACGTTTGGAGCGTCTGCCCAGACACAGATTGACTACAAGAACCTGGCACGACAGATTTTCTCGGGTGAACAAGACCAGTTCCACGTGCAGGGCATTGCCTTTGATCCCGTAAGCAAAAACCTATATCTGTCTTTTACCACCTCGCTCGTCAAGGTAGACCAACAAGGCAACCTGATAGGTAGTGTCATCAACTTGACTGGACATTTAGGATGCATGAGCTACAATCCTGACGACGGACGCATCTATGCAAGCCTGGAATACAAACACGACGTCATCGGGAAAGGAATCATGTCGGGAACAAACTCTGTGAACAGCATGGAAGATGCATTCTACATCGCCATCTTTGACGGTAGCAAAATCACCCGTCCCAACATGGATGCCAGCGAGGTAATGACCAGCGTATATATAAAGGAAGCTGTAGATGACTACAATGCCATCGTGACCAATCAGGGAAACCAAGTGGAACATCGTCACGGATGCTCGGGCATCGACGGAGTAGCCATTGGACCCAAACTGGGAAAATCAGATGGAAAAAACCAAATCTATATTGCTTATGGGGTATACGGTGACAAGACACGCAATGACAACAACTATCAGGTTATCCTGAATTATGACATCAGGAAATGGAAGAGATACGAGCGTACTCTAAACAGCCAAAGCTTGCACCATAGTGGACCCAAGAAAGCAAACCACAAGTTTTTCGCATGGACAGGAAACACCGAATGGGGGATCCAGAACTTGGCCTACGATCCAAATCTGCATTGCTTGATGGCAGCTGTCTATCGCGGGAAAAGAGAAGGATGGGAAAACTACGATCTCTATGCCATCGATACTCGTCAGAAACCGAAGAAACAAACGTTAAATGGCATTGAACCCACAATGAAGGGCAAGGTGCTTCCTCTGTTGGAGCAAGGCTACCATGACATTCAACACAACACATGGGGATGGCATTTCCCTTGGGGAAGCACGGGGTTGAACCCATTGGGCAACGGATACTACTACATCTCCAAGAATGCCCGAAACAAGGAAACAAAACGGCAAAGCAGCACCGTATGTCTCTTCCGATGGACAGGAGACAAGGAAGCCCCATTCGAAGAAGTGAAATAAACCAAAACCTTATTTAATATCTAACAGAGAAATCAGAAATCAAAAGAAATGAAAAGAAGAGATTTTTTGAAAGGTGCCTCGATGCTCTCACTTGGAGCACTTGCTACAGGATGCACCAATCCCGCTAAAGAAGGGACAGCGACTGCTATTCATGCAGTTGGCAACAAGAACATGGGACTGCAGATCTACACCTTGGGAAACGAACTCTATGCGGAGGATTTCAGCGCTAACCTGAAACGTATTGCCAACATGGGCATCAGAAATCTGGAATTGGCAGGTTATGATCCCGCAGACCGCAAGATTGGCGGCATAGAGAGAACCGATTTCAAAAAGATGGCCGAAGATGCAGGTCTAAATATTGTCAGTTCTCACGTGAATCCACCAACTGTTTTTTCTGGCGCGGCAGGACGTGAGAACCGTACTGGAAGAGACGGATACTTCAGCGGTGACATGAAGAACGAAATCGTGGAATCCTTTAAACAAATCGCTGATGACCATGCGGAACTGGGCATCGAATACCTGATACAACCCATGATGCCGAAAGAAGGCATTAACAACATAAATGATGTGAAGGTCTTCTGCGACACGTTGAACGCTACGGGTGAAGAAATCAAGAAGCATGGTGTGACCTTTGGTTACCACAATCACAACATGGAGTTTTGCAAGGTAAATGATAACAGCACCAGCCGTTTCATGGGTGACATCCTGACCCGCCCTTATGTTGAGGGAGAGCAAATCATCGACATTATGATGCGAGAGACCCATCCAGACCTTGTGAAGTTCGAGATGGATACCTATTGGACTATCATGGGTCAGAACGACCCCGTAGCAATGTTGACAAAATATGCTGACCGGATAAAACTGCTTCATATCAAGGACTTTGTCGTATTGGGCGAATCTGGTGCTTTGAACTTCCAGAACATCTTCAACAAGTTCTTCGAGAACGGAAACCAATACTACTTTATTGAAATAGAGGACATTGACAGCGGCAAACAGTTTGAACGTTTGGAGAAAAGTGCCACTTGGTTAGCTCAACAAGATTACGTGAAATAAGAATCAAGAGTGAATCGCCTCTTTATTTGTTGTTTCTTTTCGCAAAAAGAAAAAAAAGTATTATCTTTGAGGCGGCTTTCTACTTATCATTATAACTAATTGAATCTATTTATAAAGGAATGCTTTGGTCTATTGTAGCAGGTATAATTGCTGGATTCATTGCCAGCAAGCTGACCGATGGAAGTGGAAAAGGTTGTTTGGTTGACTTGTTTCTTGGTATCATCGGTGGTGCATTAGGAGGGTGGCTGTTCGAATTATTAAATATCAGTTGGGGTGGCTGTCTAGGTCAAATCGGTACCGCTGTTATAGGAGCCGTCATCTTCCTGTTCGTTTGGAAAAAACTCACAAGATAAAGCTTAAGAATATGCATAGAACAAGAATCCTGCTGATTGCACTCTATCTAATCAACATAGCTACCGTATGCTGGGCATCAGAGCCTTTCCGTTATCTGTTTGCCTACTTCCCCAGCAACGACAACGAGAACCTCTACTTTGCCTTGAGTAGCGATGGCTTCAACTACACTCCCATCAATCATGGACAAAAGGTGATGGCCAGTGATACTGTTGCCTTGAAAAAAGGCATCCGCGACCCCCACATTCTGCGTGGGCAAGACGGCAAAACCTTTTATATGGTAGCTACCGACATGCGTTGCGCAGAAGGATGGGCCAGCAATCGAGGCATCGTACTTTACAAGAGCAAGGATCTTATCCATTGGACACACAGCACCGTACATTTCCCAACTCGATTCCCTGACAAATGGAGTCATGTAACCCGCGTGTGGGCTCCAGAAACCATTTGGGATCCCAACTACGTGAACTCCGACGGAAGTAAAGGTCGATATATGGTATACTTCTCTTTGCTGACCGACGATGGAACGTTGCCCTATGACAAGGTGTTCTATAGCTATGCAAACGATGATTTCACCGATTTGATGACGGAACCCACCTACCTTTATGACAGAGGCTCGGCCACCATCGATTCCGATATCGTTTTCGACAAGCGAGATCAGCTGTACCACATGATCTACAAGAATGAAGGCAGCGGTGGCATCTGCCAGGTAACAGCTAAGACATTAACGGCTCCCGTAGGTACTCCCCAAGGAAGTCAATGGAGCAAGCCTTCACCTACTCTTCAGCAAACCAAAGTGGCTGTAGAAGGTGGCGGTCTTTTCCAACTTCAGGGAACAAACACATGGGTACTAATGTACGACTGCTATACAAGTAACTACTATCAATTCTGCACCACCGAGGATTGGGAACATTTCACCCTAAAAGCACAGACTGAGACACATGGAGCCTTCACTCCTCGCCACGGAACAGTAATTCCACTGAAGAAAAAAGAAATCAAGAAATTACTGAAAGCATTCCCTATAGACTAGTCTGCAAATGATGATGGCCTGATCCCAAGGTTACACGAACGAATTTACCATCCTTTGTACCCTTCACAACATCACCATCCACCTGCATCCTGCCCTTTCTGTTGATAAAAGGAAGATAAACCTGTGCCTCAGAATTGGCAGGAATCTCTACATCCAATGAGAAAGACTTACCTGGCATATTCTGGAAAGCTACCTTCACACTTCCACGGATGGTGGGTACAACAGCTTCTGCACTGCGGAGTGAACCTGGCTGGGGCTTGATACGGAAAGTACGAAAACCAGGCTCCAAAGGTTCCACACCCATCAACTTACGAGGAATGATATTGGCAGGAGCAGCTCCCCACGCATGATTCCAGTCGAGATTATTCTTAAAACGAGTGTCCCAAGCTTCCATTGCAATCGTGGAACCCACACAAATCATGTTATACCAACTACGTTCATGCGTAGCATTCATCAATGAAAGGGCATAATCTGCATCCTCTGCCTCGTACAAGGCATCCAAGAGGAACTGGGCCCCATATACACTGCATGCCATTCCTCGAGAGTGGATGAAATCCAAAACGGAACCACGGTACCTGTCAGGCACAAAGCCAAATGCCAAGGGGAACATATTAGCATGCAAAGAAGAGTGATCACTCTCCAATCCATCCATGTAACAGCCAGTCTGGGGATTTAGAAGCAACTTGTTTATTCTATCAGCTACACGTGCAGCCTCTTGAGCATAAAATCTCTCATCTGCACTCTTACCCAGGATTCTAGCCATTTCCGCAACCAAATGAAGCGCCTCATAATGGTAAGCATTGACCACAGTAATATGGTCTGTCAGCTGATACCCATCTGCTTCCCCTGCCTCTTTTTTCCCAATGCCAAAAGCTCCACTCTGAGGCCAATCCACAATGTCACGTATACTTTTACCTCGATAACCAATAGACGACAAGAAATCAGACGTTTGACCTTTCTTGGTGCTAATCAGTCCGTTTGTCTGAGTCAATGCCAACATTGTACGAGCTTTCAGCAGGTCATAATGACGCTGAACAAGTTGAATATCACCTGTATTTAGATACTCATACCAAACCATCAGGACAGATTGCAGAATCCATTCAGTAGGCCACGTGGGATAAGCAATCAAATAATCCACACTATAACGAGCCATTGAATACTCGTGATCCACGCCATAGTGACCCAATTGATTGATGAAAGCATCTGCTTCGTAAGGAATACGCTCGCGATCACCATCCACATACACGCCAGCAAACGATGTAGCGCGAATAGTGTATTTGCAGAGATCCCACACCTTGTTCAACACCGTATCACTAGAAATGAAAGAGGAGGCCTCATCGTCAAACCAATAATGAACAGAAGAACGGATGACATCCTTTTCTGTCACATCAGGACGATAATCCTCTAGCTCGCAATAACGAAACGGATAAACCTCTCCTACATAATCAGGCATCAAGATAGGTTTTACAGAGCTCTCATTGGCTTTCATGTCAGTATTACGTCCATCAGGACGAATCTTCAGATGATAAGTATGAGTACCCGACATGAGAGGCAAAAGATACTTGGTATAACGAATTGTTCCTCCAGGATGTCTGTTCACATGCCCATCGTCCAAAATAGCTTCACCTAGATGAACAGTAACGGTATCTCTGCCTGTGCTCGAATGGAGTGAAATTGCCAGCTGGCCGAAAGCATCTCGTCCGAAATCAACGACCTGACTCGTATCAGAAAGGCGCCTTATACAGACGGGACTATCATTATCCTTCTGAAGAGGATAACGAGGAAATGTGTCATCCAAACTCGCTGCTGTCCGGAAAGCCTTGGGGGAGGAATAGGAGGATTCTGCTCCATGATTGTCCCACACCTTAACAGTCCAGTAATACGTAGTGGATGGTTGCAAAGCTATTCCTTCCATCGGAACCGCAATTGAAAGATCCGACTCTACTGGACCACTATCCCATACATCTGCTTTCCCTTCTGCCAGCAAATCCTGGTTGGTAGCTACAAGGATACGGTATGCTTTCTGCAACGTGGCAGGCTTATCACACTCCAATTGCCAACTCAACGAGGGATGTGCACGATGGATTTCTGCCACTTGATACGATTCTACCATAAAAGGCATATCACTCAATGTGAAAGAAGTTGGATATCCATCCATGAACACCCGCTCTGTGTGCTCCAAAAGGTCTGTCATCAAATGTGAAGGAACAGTTGACTTAGGAAAAACAGACAACACAAAGAATCCACTCAGAAACAAGAAGATGGTTCTAAATCTCATCTAATTATTTGAATCAAAAGGTAAAATTATATGTTCCTTGTTGCAGAGTTGCCGTTGTAAAACCACCCTGACGTGTCACAGCACTCACACCTTCAACCTTCTCAAGGGTTTTCCCAGATTCAGACACATCACCCATTGTGGGTAGAATCAATGTAGCATAACTACCCACTGGGATAGTAATCTTGTAGGTTTTGCTACCCTTTTGTTGGAGGATTTCCGAAATTACCTTCCCATAAGGAGTCTGCAAAGCATAACGAACACGTTCCAAATCAGTCAAATAAGGTTTGAGGACAATATGTCTGTAACCAGGTTTCTTCGCATCAGTTTCCACACCTGCCAAGCGACGATACAACCAAGTCAAACCACTGCCGAACATTGGATGATTATGAGAATCCTGACCGTTCCATTGTTCCCATGTAACTGTAGCACCTTGTTCTATCCACCAACCGTAACTGGGAAAATCACGCTTATTCATAGCCTCGTAAGCCAAATCAAGCATTCCGTTGTCAGCCAAAGTCTCAAAAAAATACTTAGTACAAAGGAAACCTGTATTGATATGGCCTTTGTGGTCTGCAATTTCTTTCTTTAGAGTTGCCACCACATCAGCCTTGCGGTCAGCAGGAACACCCATACGGAGGGCATAGATATTGCTTCCCCCTTGACCATAAGACTTCTTCTCTGCATTATAAAAATAGGTATTGAAGCTGTTGCGAACCTTATTGGACAAATCTCTATAATATGTCTCATCTGTAGTGTTACCTAGAGCATTGGCGGCCTGAGCCATATAATCTGTACATAGCCACAAATAGAAGGTGTGAACAAGTTCATCGCGAGGCAATTCTCCATTGGGGGGACACCAATCACCTAAATTCAACCAGTAGCATTGATCTTTTCCATTGGTCTGAAGCTTCTTCTGGAACATGATTCCATCAGGAGTCAACCAAGTGAGCATGTATCGAACTTGCTCTTTCATAGCGAAATAGGAGTCCTTAAGCAAGCGAGTATCACCATATTGCACATAATACTGCCAAGGTACAATGGTCATAGCGGCTCCCCAAGCCACACCTCCACCTGCTCCAGGTTCCCAGGGAGCACTGTTGGGTTCATAGCCTGTCTCAACATTTTGAGTGTTGCGCATATCGCGTATCCACTTCCCATAAAAAGCAGATGCATCAAAGTTAAGCATCACCGTCTCTGCACTAGCCTCACCATCGCCCGTGTATGGCAAACGTTCACGATGAGGACAATCGCTGGCGATACAGCCATGCATGTTATCCAACTGTGATCGACGCCAAATCGTGTTCACTTGATTAAAGAGTTCGTTGGAGCACTCGAATTCAGAATTTATGTGGACATCCGTATTCACAGCTTCTGCAACAAGATTCTCCTCAACCAGATTCTCCACACCAGTAATGGTTGCCTTACTGAAAGCAAACCATGTGAAGCGAGGAGCATAATTCTCTTTTCCAACTCCTTTAAAAACGTACTGTTGAATGCCTTGAGGAGACTCGCACACGTAGTTCACACGTAGAGTGTCACCCTTCTTGCCCACGATGTCGTGGAAATGAATCCATCCTGCTATCTCTGTACCAAAATCCACCTCATATTTCTTCTCGCCAACTTTCCTCAGAGACTTTGGTTTCATCGTCAAGGTAATCTTATCAGCAGGAGAGGTTTGTGCAGTCATACGACCACCAGGCCCCTTGACAACATTCGCATTCGACCAATTACTCTCACGGCAATCAGCCGTTGCCCAATCCGGAGTTTCATAGTTTGCATCATAGAGTTCACCTTTATAAAGGCCATTGTAATGAATAGCGCTCTTCTTGGTTTTCCATGTTCCATCCGTTTCTATGACCTGAGTCGTTCCATCCTCGTAAATGATCTCCAACTGCAAACGAAGGCAAGGATCACCATAACGACTGGCGATGTGCTTATCAGGATTATAGAATCCATTCCCCAATAATACTCCCAGAGCGTTTCGCCCTTCCTGGAGCTGCTTGGTCACGTCATAAACCAGATACAAGACGATAAAGTCACGGAAGTTGTTGTCGAGTGTGATGGCAGGCTTATCCAGATCAAAACGTTTGGAATAATCCGTCATGTTGGGCACCAGATAATCATCTCCAATCCGCTCACCATTCACATAAAGCTCGAAATAACCCAATCCGCAGACAAATGCCTTAGCCTGCTTTACAGCTCCACGAGTAGAGAAGCCTTTGCGGAACATCGGAGCGGAACCATCGTTCTTGCCAGCATCAATCCACTTGGCAGTCCACTTCTCATTAGGAAGTCCCATTCCCCATTGAGCAGGTTCACTCCACTTGGAAGCCTTTCCCTTTTGATTCCATGTCCGCACCTTCCAATAATAATCTGCCCCATCCTTCAATGCTGGGCCATCATAAGGTACCAAACTGGATTCTGTCGATTTCTGCTTCCCGCTGTCCCAAACGTCAAATTTTCCTTTTTTCAGGTTCTCGAGACTGCTGGAAACACCTATCTGGTAAGCCGATTGACTCTGGCCACGCAAAGTTTCCTTCTTCACCTCATTCACCCAAGAGAAACGCGGTTTCTGGACATCAACGGTAGAGGGATTTTCCATGTGTTCCAAACGAAGATTCGTCACATTGAACTGAGCACGAGAAGAAGTGGCAATCAGAAAAGTCAGAGCCAAGAAAGAAGCTAAACGGTGTAGATGTATCATAATGTAGCGTATTTAATGTGTTGTTTGGCTACAAAGATACAAAAAAAATGGGGTAAAGAAAAGGGGAGGGAAAGATAATTTTCCGAAAAACATCTGCGTATTTGGATTTTTTTGTGTAAGTTTGCAATCAAACTACCAAAAGAAACCAAAAGTGCACATAGCTATCGCGGGAAATATCGGTTGTGGGAAAACCACCTTGACCAACATGCTGGCCAAGCATTATGGTTGGGAGCCCAGGTTTGAGGCTGTCAGCTATAACCCATATCTCGAAGATTATTATCACGATATTCCACGATGGTCCTTCAATATGGAGATATTCTTCCTGAAGGAGCGCTTCAAGGACATTCTGGAAATCTCGCAGACGGACAAGACCATCATCCAGGACCGCAGCATTTATGAAGGGGTCTATGTATTCGCAGCCAACAACTACCGCATGGGGCATCTTTCAGAAAGAGACTACAAGGCCTACATGGAACTTTTCGAACTGATGACAGACATCGTGAAGTATCCTGATCTGATGATTTACTTGCGCGCCAGCATCCCCCATTTGGTTTCCAACATCCAGAAACGTGGACGCAACTATGAGCAAGCTATCCAGCTGGACTATCTAAAGGGGTTGAACTCCCTCTACGAGAGATTCATCTACAACGAATACAAGGGGCGAGTGCTTACCATTGATGTCGACAATATGGATTACGAGCATAATCCTCAGGACTTCAAGCAGATAACTGAGAAGGTAGATGCTCTTGTTTATGGACTCTTCCCCTTGTAGCAACAGAAAACGAACCATTCAAAAGACACAGAATTATGCATATCGCTATCGCAGGAAACATTGGAAGCGGCAAAACCACATTGACCAACATGCTGGTTAAACGCTATAAATGGATTCCACGCTTCGAGCCCGTGGACGTGAATCCATATTTGGAAGACTTCTATGCCGACATGAACCGTTGGTCCTTCAATCTGCAAATTTACTTCCTGAACAAGCGTTTCCGCGATGTGGTGGAAATATCCAAGAGCAAGGAGACCATCATTCAGGACCGCACCATCTTCGAAGATGCCAGGATCTTTGCCCCTAACCTGCATGCTCAGGGTTATATGAGCGACCGCGATTTCGCGAATTACAGCGAGCTTTTCGACCTGATGATGAGCCTGGTGGGACTGCCTGACCTGTTGATTTACATCCGCAGCACCATTCCCAACCTGATTGCGCAGATCAGCAAGCGAGGACGAGAATTCGAGCAATCCATCCGTATCGATTACCTGACTGGGTTGAATGAACGCTACGAGGAATGGATTGCAAACTATCCTGGCAAACTACTGATTGTGGATGGCGACACAACAAAATTCGAGAGCAACCCTCAGGATTTCAAGAAAATAACCGATCAGATTGACTCTATCCTCTACGGATTGTTCCCTGAAGATTAAATTCCCTTCTCTTATTTCCTTCCTTTTTGGACATGAAATAACTTATTGCGACAACTCGCACTTATCAAGGGTGTTTTGAAATTAATCCTTCTTTCCCATCCTTTTGTAATCCAGACAAGTAGTAAGTTAAGCAAGCTGTGCCATCCATCGTTGGTTCATTGGTACTGTAGTCCCCAATAGCATCGTGGTAAACCATTTGTTCTGGCTGGAAATATTCATATGCCTGACCAGGTTGATTAGGCAAACCTCTCAAATCCACACCAAGCAGGGAATTGAAAATGTTGCTATATACAGGGCCATCCACCAAGCCACCTGTTGCGTTGCCTAAGCCCAAACGAACACATCCTGAATGAGGCTGAGTGGGATATACCCTGCAACCAGGAAACTCCACAATCATACACGTACCCCATGGATTGCATCCAAATAGCCAATCGAGCAAAGAAGTTTCCATCTCTTCAAATTGTTCATCTCCGCTCAGTTCTCGATAAAGTCGACATTGTGTCAGCATTGCAACACACAAATTATTGCTACACCATATATAAGGTAAACCATTCAAATAGGCAGAAGATCGAGCCTTTTCATACGTTCTTTCAATGCCTGATTTCAGATTCCTCAAGAATTCTTGTGAGAGGCGACTCTTTGGATTTAATGATGCTAAACGAACGTGTCCCATGTTCATGAAAGGATACCACTGATAATGTCGTGCGCTGTCGGCTCCCATCCACGGCGTGACAGGTTCCTGGCGACCATATTCTACTCCTTGTTCCAGATACTCAGCATTTCCTGTTTGCAGGTACAATTCCAGCGAAGCAAGTTCCATGTCATCTGTCCAATTGCATTCCTCATAAATATAAGGAGACAGAACTGAGGCTGTCTGACAAGTACCAGGTTTAGCCCTGCCTGATTGATAAGCATCTTTGGATCGGGTCTCCAACGAAGATGCAAATTCAGGAAAGAAGGGAGCAAACACCTTGCTGCCTAAGGAAAAACAGCTCGAGAACTTTCCTGCCGTGTTGGCAATTCCTGTGGTAGCATTCATGAATTTACCACGTTGTTGAGGTTGACCACTACAATAATAGACAGGACGTCCCCTTCCTTTCCCATAACCATAGTCCACACTATCCTTCTGAGGGAATCGCATGCCTGCATGGTCACGATCATCTGCAATTTGGTTATAATATTCTCCTGGATTAGGATTCATCCTGCACAGCCAATCCATACCCCATTTTGCCTCATCCAAAATGTCAGGAATACTGTTACTTCCTTCCAAGCCATTCGCATCGTAGAGGTCACTAAAAGAGTCTGGATTTTGCTGATAGGCAAAGAGCATCTGATAGGTTGCATTAGCACTTGTGGCTGTATACTGAAGCATATCTGCCGCATCATGCCATCCACCTCGAACGTCAATCTTTTGACCTGTCTTGGTGGGATGGTAAACAATGTATCCATCATGAGTATGACAACTATCACGAAAGAATGGATTGTAACCACATCTCTGCTGACGCATATAGTGAAGCAAGAAATCTGCGCTACCATCCCACACATGAAATGAGATATGGATAGTGTCAGACAATGCCTCGCCTGCTTTTATTACATAATCTCCAGATTTGACTTGAGCAGAGAAATCCAATCGATAACACGAAACCATCTTCCCATAGCTGGGCACTCGTTTCAAACTTTTATACCTCATGACCTTTCCTGTACTGCAATTAATCAGCTCAAATTTTTTAAGGTTCAATTCATCATCGCTGATCAGCACAGCTACCTTTTTACTATTGGGCAGATAACCTACCTGATTGATACGAATCCAACTTTCGGCATAAACACTAAGGAAAACAAAGATTCCTATCAGAAAAGTGCTTGTTCGTTTCATGTTATTTTTGATTTCCAGTTGCAAACTTACACAAAATTTTCCATTCCTTGCCATTTTTTGCTTTGAGATGTCGAAGAAAATCACTAATTTTGCAAATGGTATGCATTCGATTATGTTCGTGCTACCACATTAAAAAACATTCACCATGAAACGAGTCCTTCTCTTTGGTATAACCTTTCTGCTCCTTGCTGGTCTCTTCCCAACATCAGCTCAGAATGATCTCGAGAAGCCTCCCTTTAAGATGATTATTCGTCTTTGGCCTGATCATCATAAGGTAGATTCTCTTTCAGCCCAACTTTTACAAGCATTACGACAGTATCCTCATTTTTGTGACGAAGTATGGCTTTGTGCTGAGATTCCTATGACGCTCCCTTTGGAAGAGCACCTTGCTTCTGCTTACAAGATGGCAAAGTTGGCCAAAGATATGCGGAAATTAGGTGTCGTCCCCAGCATACAATGCATTACTGTGGGGCACCCTGAGGATGGAAGTGCCAAACCTGATCCTAATATTTATTGGGGCACAATGGTTGGCCCTGATGGAGCCAAAGCCACGACACAAAGCTGTCCACGTCAACCAGGTTTTCTCCAACAATGTCAAGATGCACTTGCTATTTATGCCAAAGCTGTTCAACCAAACATTGTTTGGCTCGATGATGACCTTCGCATCACTTCCCATGGGCCAGCGTCTGCCATCTGTTATTGCGATGATTGCATTCGTCAATTCAATGAACTATACGGTTATTCCTACAATCGCGTCTCTCTGGTAGATGGTTTGGCTCATAATCAATCAAGTGGCGAGTTGCGTAAAAACTGGATACGATTCTGCCAAGATGGACTTGCCTGCGTAGCATCTGCAACAGCTCGAGGTGTCCACAACGCTTCGCCCAAGTCACGTATGGGACTACAACACGTTGGATTTCACCAGTTCTTTCTCGAGGGATATGACTGGAACCCCATCTTTAACGCCTTTGAGCGCGAGACAGGACTCACTCCAGCCAGCCGTCCAGGACACGGCAACTACAACGATCATGCTCCACGTTCCATGTTTGAGAAAGGATTGCAGATCGCACGCCAGATACGTCGATTGAACAAAAACATCGTGGAGATAGCACCTGAGATAGAAGGATATCTTCACAAATCCACAGGTAAGAGCGCTCATGGTGTCTGCGTAGAGACCATGTATTATCTGTCTATGGGAGCCACTCAGATGTCGTACGCTCTCATTTGTTCAGCACAAGAACCCATGCAATGGTATGCTGACCACTACTTCAAGCACTTGCAGCTTTGGCATGAGTTTGCTCGCGAATATGCTGATTTCAACTGGGGTACTGAACCTGGTGGCATCAATCCCTATATCAGTCCAAACATGCCTTACGTGAATGAAAGTCCTTCTGCCCAACCTTTTGCTTGGGCAACTACTACGGCAGGAAACGAAGCCTCCTCGATGGTTCCACTTGGCATTCCTTTCTGTCCTGATGGCAATTACCCAGTTGCTCTGATGCTCGACGAAGCAAGCATCTCTGGCATTACTGATGAAGAAATGAGGGACCTCCTGCAAACACAGAATCTTATTTTAGATGCTTCAGGTTGGAATGCTCTACAACAACGAGGCCTAACCTCTGATGCAAGGCGAATTTATCCTCGAGGTCTCCAGAATACACCTTGTTATGAACTGCCTATGGGGCATCGAATCACAGTAGTTTCTTTCTCTCCTGACATCAATGGAGATGAGCGGCTTCTGCTTTTGCGAGCTATGGATTGGGCTTCTTATCATCGTTTGCCTGCCATCATCGAAAGTCGTGCCCAAGCAGCTCTTGTCCCTCGCGTCGATGCAGAGGGGAATCTGCGTTCAGTTGCCATTCTCAACAGTTCTATAACCCCTGAGGATTCCTATACGATTCGCCTTCGTCCAGGAAGGCAAAACGCAAGACGTTTTATTTGGAAGAAGAATGGAGAGAAAGACAAACGGCTCAAACCTCAATACGTAGGGAATGATGTCCTGCTGACAGTCCCTGCCTTAGAGGGCTGGAACTTTGGCTGGATAGCAATAGAATAGACCTGAAAATCAACACGTTCATACAGTATCAACCATCAAATATTTCCACATGAAAAAGATTTTTTCCATACTGATGCTTCTGGTTTGCTGCCACCTGCATGCAAGAGATCTGGCACCTGAGATTACGGAGCTATGGGGTGGGGACAAATATTGCTCCTTCACCTCAATCATTAAGTTCAAAGGAAAATATTACGTCTCCTTTCGAGAGGGAGAAGGTCATGTCTTTGGCCCTGATGGTGAGGCTCGAGGCAAGATTCGCATTCTGCAATCCAAGGATGGCAAGAAGTGGAAATCCGTCTATCTGGGCGAGAAAGAGGGATATGACCTTCGAGACCCCAAACTCTCCATCACGCCAGACGGCCGGCTAATGGTTATCGTGGGCGGTTCCATCTATCGCGACAAGAAACTCCAAGGCCAGGAACCCCACGTATGTTTCAGCAGCGATGGAATCAACTACAGCGAGCTCCAGCGCATCACTATCAATGGCCAGCTGCCCAATTCTGATTGGATCTGGCGTGTCACCTGGCACGATGGAGTGGGATATGGCATAGATTATGGGACAGAGAAAGGAACACGCTTTCTGCGCCTGCTGTCCACCAAGGATGGAATCCATTTCAGCACCATCACAGACCTTGATGTGCCAGGCTTTCCCAACGAGGCAACAATTCGCTTCACTCAGGATGGAAGGATGGCCTTGATGGTTCGTCGCGATGATGCTGACGCAATGGGCTATTGGGCTGTAAGTCAGGCACCTTACACACAATGGGATTGGAAGAAGATGGAGATGCGTTTGGGAGGTCAGGACTTCCTCTTTTATGGAGACAACATCATCGCTTCCACCCGCTCCCACTACATTCCCTCTCGATGCAAGACAGTCATCCTGAAGGGCGATGAGACTGGTCGATTCGAGGAAGTTATGGTACTTCCTTCTGGAGGGGATACGAGTTATCCAGGTCTCCTCATCGAGGGCGAAGAGCTTTGGGTTTCCTATTATTCCACTCACGCCTCATCGATGGCTAAAGTGTACCTCGCAAAGATTCCCCTGAAAGCATTGGGCATAGAACCCATAGGAAAAAGGTAAAGGAAAGAAGGATTCGTCTTTATCCAAAGACACTCAAGAGACATACTTTTCGCCAGCTTTGGAGGGGGCAAAAAAGACAACGTGTTGTGTTGGCGGTTTCAACACGTTGACTTTGCGGTTTCAACGTGTTGTGTCTGGGGTTTCAACGTGTTGTCTTTTTCGACTCGACAGGACGAGGAAATGCGCTACAACTTTTTGCTGGTTTTCCGTATCGTTTCCAAACGGAAAGCACCAGGCCAAGCGACCAGCCAATCGTTGATTCGATTGCTTCGAGCTATGGGGGGAAGACCTTTCTCTTCATTCCCAAATCCCCAGCTGGATTCGAAATAAGCCTCATTCTGAGAGCCGGCAGGACGCAGATGTCCATTGAGCATCAGACTGCCATCAGAGATTAATTGGCAGCAATTCTTCCAAATGGCATCCGCTTTCTCTTTCCATTGCTTCTGGCCCGTGACTCGAGCCAACTCCAGCCATTGCGGTATCCACAAGCACGCATAATAGTCAAGATGGTGGTGCTGAACGGATACACTCGTGCCGCCAAACGTGTGGTAGCCTTCGCGAACAAACTGATCTTCAGGTGGATACATTTCATCATAGTGCCAAAGCCACGTCGAGAGATAATAGGAAGTATGTATGGCGTCCTGAAGGTATTCCTTTCGATGCGTAATCTGATAAAGCATGAGCGACGAGCGGAGAATGGAGATGGAGGATTCCTTGTCGACACACCACGTATCAAGCGCGCCAGCAGTCGTATAACCGTCTTTGCGAAGTTCCTCTATGTAGTAGTTATAGGCACGCTCAGCCGACTTGAGGTATTGGGGCTTCTTGCATGTCTGGAAGGCTTCTAGCAAAGCAGGAATCAAAAAGGCTCCCACAGTACCCTCGCGATAAATACATTTTCCATCGTATGTCCATCCTCGTCCAAAGCAGCCATTCTCTTGCTGGTCACCAATCACGAAATTACAGATATCATAGGCCAATTCACGATATTGAGGGCGATCAACGCCACATTCTTTTGCCAAGTTATAGGCCTGAAGATAATTGAGAGCAGTTGTTCCCAGGTTGCAAGCGTCTATCCGACAGGGATTTCCACTAAGGACTGCATCGTACTGAACGATGAAGAGTCCGTTAGGCAGACGGCAATTGTTGGCCCAGCAATCCAATGTGGTGAGTCCCTTCTCGAGTGAAGTGCGATCACCTCGCTGCAGATAATCCCACAGCATAGAGCATCCTACGCTGATATTCTGACCACACCACCCAGATTCATACTTCCCGCCAGGACGCTGAGTCCATTTTCCGTCTTTATCAAGAACCAGTCCTATGCTGAAACCATGATAACTGCCTTCGTCAGCCCACAGGGACTCTTTGAAATAACGAATGCCCAAATCCCAAACCACCTTTCTTCCAGGCGTCTTTATCTTAGGTTGCTTGGCCTGCTTCCATGCTGTGTCGAGGAATACACGAATGGCTCGATGGTCCTGCTCAACTGGAACTGCGCTGATGTACATCGAGATGATCCGCTTCTCGCCAGCTTGCATCGTGGAGGAACGTTGCCATCCTTTCTCGAAATGATCTCGTGCCGTATAGGTTTGGGGCATTTCCTCTTCAGGCCAAAGAAGACGATGAACTGTGGTTCTCTCCTCTGTCTTGATGCCACAGGAGAAGTCCTCGCTGCTTTCCTTAGGAACATCGCTCCAGGTGGCAACAGCAAAGTCTTTGCTTTCGCTATAGACAGCTCCAGGGATTGGAGTGCGGCGATAAGAGAAAGTCCACCATCCATCTTCTATACGCGACCCTTTCGGCTCATGGCCTTGACCCCATTGGTTTCCATTATAAGAAACAGAGGGAATCATCCACCACGTGGCAGGTGAAGCCTGTTCGAAGCCCACTTCCAGACGTGCATCACGAACCGTCTCGCGAGCCGTGAAGACCCACTCTACGCGATATGTATTCTCATCGATGGTCTTAATCGTATGCTTTTCATTCAAACTTGGCGGACAGATGGCTACAATCCTGCCTACCATCCGCCCATCATTTGTAACAAGGACATCGCCCTTCCAGTTCTGTCGTGCAGCTGCAGAAGACAGGAGGGAAGAACCCATACAGATGATTGTCACAATGAAAATAAATAGTTTTCTGGTCATAAGCTTCATTAAAAACAAGTCACAGTACAAAGATACACTTTTTGACGCATAAAATCGAATCCCCAATCAAATATTTGAGCATATTTCCATTGCTTACTTCACTAATCATCCTAAAAGATGAGGATTTCATTTACTTTTTCCCTGAAGAGTTGCCTTGTGAATGAAAAAAAATATAAATTTGTGGTGAAATAACCATCTGAAAGACATGGAAGAGAACATTACAGGCAAAGACCCTGAACCTCAGAAGAAAGAGGAGCGCGTCTACCATTGCAACGACTGCGGTGGCCCCATTTACAAGCATCAGGTATTCTGCGACAAATGCGGAAAGGCACTCGATCATTTTGACTTCGAGGACTGATGTCACGCCCGCTACGATACTCTCTAGTCATCTCCGTCTTCCTCATTCTGGCGGTGCTGGATTTCGTGCCCATACAGATTCCTGCACGAATGATTTTCCCTTTGCTTTGGTTGTCTTTGTGTGCCTTTTGCCTGAAGCAATGGGCCTTGACGGCTGCCCTATTCTTCTCTTTTCTGGGCGATGTGATGGGATGGAAAAATGAACTCATACCCCAGATTGCTTTCTTTGCTTTGGCACAAATCCTATACATTATTATATTCAGCCGTCTGATGCCTCCCAAGAACACGTGGAGCCTGCCTCTCAAAATCGTCCTGCTTGCTCTCGTCTCGCTTGTTTATGGAGCGGCCATGTACTGGATATTCCCACGGGTAGAGGACAGCTTCATTGCTTGCGGAATAGCCATCTATGCCCTGTTATTGCTGGGAATGTGCTATGCAGCCCTACAACACAAGAATGTCTTCCTGATTTCAGGAGCCATACTTTTTGTCATATCAGATTTCATTTTGGGTATCAACCTGTTCGTCCAACATATTCCACATGCTGGCCTAAGTATCATGATTCCTTATTATTTGGGGCAATTGCTACTCTTTATCGGCTCACAAAAGCTCTATGAAAGTCATTATTGAAAAGAAAAGAGACGGCAAAAAGACTTTTTCGACAAAAAAAAGAAAAATCTGATACAAGAATGCTGAAAAAAACGTAAATTTGCAAAGACACTTTACTAACTCTAAAACTAATTATCATGCTTTCAAGAAGAAATTTCCTTAGAACTTCAGGACTTGGATTGGCAGGCGTGATGGCATCTCAACAGATGCTGGCAGCAGTCGCTCCCTCACCCGTTCCTTCTCCAGCAGCAAAGAAGAAAACAACAGCTAACGACAAGGTAAACCTTGGTTTCATCGGACTTGGCCAGCAGGCAATGAACCTGTTGAATGGTTTCATCGGAATGGATGGCTTCCGTGTCGTATGCGGATGCGATGTTTACGACATCAAGCGCAACCGTTTCGTGAAACGTGTGACCGACTTCTATACAGGAAAAGGAGAGAAGAAGGTAAAAGTTGATGTTTACGAAGACTATCAGGACGTTTTGGCTCGTCCAGATGTGGACGCTGTGATCATCGCTGTTCCAGATCACCAGCATGCCATCATCGCAGTGGCAGCCTGCAAGGCCGGCAAGGATGTATATTTGGAGAAACCCATGACGCTGACCATTTACGAAGGTCAGGTTCTATGCAAGGCTGTTCGCAAATACGGGCGTATCTTGCAGGTAGGTAGCCAGCAACGCTCCAGCGAGGAATTCGTTCATGCTGCAACCATGTGCCGTGAGGGCCTATTGGGCGACATCAGCCGTGTACTGGTTTTCGTTGGCCGCAACGTAAATCCCAAGTCTGGCGCTCCCATCCCCAACAATTTGAAAGAGATGCCCATACCTGAAGGTTTGAACTGGGACAAGTGGCTGGGTCCTTTGAATGAATATGTGAAATACAATCCTGATCTGGATCCTCTCATCACAGAGACAGAAAACGAGAAACTCTGGGGCGCATGGCGCTGGTACAAGCCTACAGGCGGCGGTTTGATGACTGACTGGGGTGCTCACATGTTCGACATTGCCCAATGGATGTTGGGTAAAGACGGAAGCGGTCCTGTTGAAGTTATTCCTCCTGGATACGAGTTCACAGAAAACCTGACCTATAAATACGATAATGGCATCGTCATGTTAGAGCAGGACTTTGGCACAGGTCAAGGCGTGCGCATCTATGGCAGCGAAGGTTGGCTGGAAGTTCACCGTGGCTCTTACAAGACCAGTAATCCCAAACTGGAGATGAAGAAGAAACTCAACGATAGCGATATTCCTTTCGAGACCAAAGCTGGTCACTATGGAGTGTTCCTGAACAGCATTCGCACTCGAATTGATCCTAATGTTCCTGTGGAGACTGGTCATTCCTCTTGCACCGTCTGCACCTTAGGTAATTTGGCTATTGAGCTGAATCGTCCTCTCAAATGGAATCCCATCGTACAAAAATTCATGAATGACGAGGAGGCTAGCAAGCTGATGCATTACAAGTATCGTGATGGCTATACGCTGGAACTGTAATGAAAATGTTTTTCAAGTCGTCTTTATAAAAGATTGTCAACAAGCAACGAAAGGACTTCCATCATGGGGGTCCTTTCTTTTACAAACAAACATAATGAAATACGACCTTATCATCAGAGAATTGCAATAAAACTTGTTTTTATAACAATCAAGATTAATTCTTGATTCCCTTTTTGATTTTTCAATTGTTATTGCTATCTTTGCAGAAGAAATAGATGTCATTATGAAGAAGGTATTCATCTTTGTCTTAGGACTGCTCTGTTACCAGAGTGAGGCAAAAACGCAAGAATCGAAAGGTATTGACCTGGATAAAATGGTCAATCTGTTTATTGGAACAGCAGACGATTACGGACAGATGTCCCCAGGAGCAGCTATGCCTTTTGGGCAGATACAGGTAGGGCCTGACAGCAATCCGCGACAACATCCTGGATATGACTACGAGCAACCCCTCATCTCAGGTTTTTCCATCAATCGTCTCTCTGGAGTGGGAGGTAGTGGATGCGGAGGTAACGTGTCAATCATGCCTGACGCAAGTGGAAAAGACGTGAAACTTCTGAAAGAAAGTGAGAAAGCCAGCCCAGGCATTTATGAAGTGAGATTAAGCAATGGAGTCTTTTTCTCCGCGACAGCCACGCGAAACATGGCCGTAGAGAGGTTTACGTTCCCCAGCGGTCAAGAGCAAGTTCTCTTGTTGAACCCTGCTTCTTCCTTCGAGAAATGCCATAAGGCTGAATTCCAGCAAACGGAGTCCACCGTGGGGCAAGGTATGGCAGAATGTTCCAACACCTGCGGAAGGGGCCGCTACCATCTCTATTACAAATTCTTCTCCAGTGTTCCTTTCGAAATGGAAACACTTGAAAAAGGAATACGAAAACTCACCTTCCCAACCAACAACACACAAGAACTGGAAATCCGTATCGTGGCCGCCACAGGGCTGGAAAGTGAATTGAAACAAATTGATGCGTCAAAGGTTTGGAACAAAGATGCAAACTCCATTGCCGCAAATGCCAAACAGGAATGGGCCAACATTTTGAATCGCATCTGTGTAGAAGGCGGCACAGAAGACCAAAAGACCATTTTCTATACCTCCCTTTACCGTACCTTCCATAGTCCTTTCCAGATGACAGACAATGTTTTCCGTAACTATTTAGGTACAGACGGGCAGGCTCATACGCTAGAAACGGGTTCTGAGTACTACAGCAGCTGGTCGCTTTGGGACACCTATCGTACAAAATTTCCTCTCATCACCCTTCTGCAGCCCAAACGCAGTAAGGATATCATGCAATCTCTTGCACAGCTGTACGTGACAGGGAAAAAAGATTGGTCAACTCCTTACGAATGTACACCCACAGTCAGAACAGAGCATGCTATTGCTACCCTGCTGGATGCATATCGACAAGGAATTGCCATTCCCAATCTCAAAAAAGCATATCCTGGCATGAAGAACGAGTTGGAAAATCTCCCTTTAAAATCTCCCGACCAATGTCTTGAGGCAGCGGGGGATTATTGGGCTCTTAGCGAATTGGCTAATGAACTTGGATTCCATCAGGATGCCAACAAATGGAAAGAAAGAGGGGAGGAAATTTTTGACAGCATCTGGCCTCGTGAATTCATGAATATCGACAGCACATTCACCAAGATGCGTGGAAATGGGTTATACCAAGGGACACGATGGCAATATCGTTGGGGCGCTCCCATGTATCTCTATCGTATGGAATCACTTGTGGGAAAAAAGAAGCTGGGCGAACAACTGCAAACATTCTTCAAGGAGGAACTTTACAATCAAGGCAACGAGCCCGACATTCATGTCCCCTTCCTATTTGGACGTTTGGGAATGCCCAAGGAAACGGGGAAGGTCGTATATCCGTTGAGTCAAGAAATCGTGACTCATCGCTATGGTGGCAACGATGCCTATCCAACCCCTTATGTTGGCCAAGCTTTTGTAAATGCGCCTCGAGGATATTGTCCAGAAATGGATGAGGATGATGGTGCCATGAGTGCATGGTATGTGTTCTCATGTATTGGTCTATATCCCACCATTGTGGGTGAAGCAACTTATGACCTATTCTCTCCCATCTTCGATAAAATAACTATCCAATTGGAAGAGAATCGCCTACTCACTATCCGAACAAAAGGCAGAACAAGACCTAAGCAAACTCTAAAGAAAGTCCAATGGAACGGGAAATCGCTGAAGAACTTCCAAATCAAGCATGAACAAATAAAACGCGGAGGTGATTTAGTCTTTTACTATTAGGGGGGTGCCATCAAATATGCAAGCAACTCCTTATGGATTGGGTCTAAAGAGAGAACTTCAGGGTTCCCAATGAGAATCAACTGCTCACGGGCACGTGTGAGAGCAACATTAAGTTTCCTGTCAATACGGATGCCGTCCTCTTGAAAAGATTGGCTACAAAGGAAATCCAACTGATAAGGAAACTGCACAGTGAACCCATAGATGATGACGTCACGCTGACTACCCTGATAGCGTTCTACTGTATCAATGGTAATTGTTGTAAGTTCTGGAATTTGAAATTCTGCCAACATACGGCGGACAACAGCAATCTGATGACGATAAGGTACTATCACACCCACCGTTTCATCAGAAAAGAAAGAACGATTATTTTGGCGATATAACAAATACACTTCATAGACAACCTGAGCTACCAACTTAGCCTCCACCTCGTTCACTTTGGGAGAATCTGTGTGGACAGGACGTTTTGCTGGAAGAAAGACGACACGTTGATGAGCCAGCTGATACTGGAGAGAATCTTTATCATCAACTTTAGAAAAACACATATCTATCAACTGATGAGGAAGAGGGATGGGGCACAACTGGCCGCCATAAAACATTCGATTGGCGAATTCTGCAACTTCAGGATGCATACGACCCTGGTTAACGAAACGGAAAACGAAAGGAGAATCCCCAGCTGGAAACATCTTCTGCTGCATACGAAGCAAACGCTGAAAGAGCGATTCGCGGCAATCCATCAATCCTATCTCGTTAAGCTGCAAATCCGTGACTGCCGAATCACTCATATCTTGCTGAACCACTGCTGGCAATTGTTTATGATCCCCAATGAGAACAAAGCGACGGATAGCATTGTCAGATGTTCCTCGAGCACATAAAATACCCAGCATATGAGGTTCCAAAATTTGTGAAGCCTCATCAAAAATGGCCAATCCAAAAGAACGGAGAGCAAAGAGGTCCTGATGCCCCATTATAGTTGTAGTTGTACCTACAAAAACAGGTGTCTTGAGAAGGAGTTCACGAACTTGTCCAATATGTGTACATTCCTTAGTCCGATTCGACAGCAAATATGGACGATAGGCATCAAGACAGGTCTGAGGTGCACCCAAACGAATAAAATCCAACCCTTGTTCAATCAACTTGCTGCAAATCTCATCAATAGCCCGATTGGTATAAGAAAGCAATAAAACACCCTCCTCACTTGATGAGATTTCTTCTTTCAGAATGTTCATCAAGCCAAAAGATGTCTTGCCCGTTCCTGGAGGACCTATCAGAATGAAATAATCCTGAGCTTGCATGGCCTGTAGGACAAGCTGGTTGAAATGAGGATATGCTCCTCCTTGGCTATAATCTCCGTTTAGAGTGATAGAGGCTTCTTTCCTAGGTGATCGCTGGCACAAGAGGAGATCCCGACGATCCGGATTAGCACTTAACAAACTATAAACACTCCGATATAAGGTACTATGAATCGATTCAGCAAAATCATGTTCAACTGCCCAAAAAATCCCCTCACAATGACGAAATATATGAGGATTATGCTGTGTTGTTCGAAAACGCAAACAAATACGGTCCATCTCTATGCGTTCGATACTGGCTCTAAAAAGAATAGACTGGCGAGCGTCAGGTTGATTCCCGACAGAATAAGCATAGAGAATGCAAGGTTCACCTGTTCGGAAATTGGGAAGATTATCCTCCTCGTTTTCGGGACAGCGCAGGGTAATCGTATCCACATCTTTTCCTTCACCCTCCAATTCAATAATGGATAGTCCGTAAAAGATGTTCCCCGCTATCACCTTTTCTTCCAGTGTACAGTTCCAGAGAGCAGCCATGCCACTTGCTTCGCGCCCAGGAGTTCCTATCTTGCCGAGCAGATGTTCACGCGAGACGAAGGTGAGCATACGATGTACATAGGCTTGGCTCAAGGGACTCGCTGTATGCAACGCATCTAATGTGACACTCATCTGAGGTCGCAAATACATCTCCCAGAAACGACCTTTTAACCCTCGTGTATTCAAATGTTCTGGCGTCAATCTATCCAACACATGACTACCACCCTGACTCATTTGGAACTCCCCCCAGACGAGTTGGTTCCGAATGCGGAGAGCCTCAAAAAGTAAGTGAGGAGCAGGACCTTCTTTAATCAATCCATCAGGATATTTCGAATAAAGGAGATAACTGCTGATTTCATCATTGCGAAGATGCATGCTATAATGCAAAAGTGCCTGATATAAGAGCATCTGCACGTAATGAGACTCTCTATGTCCCTGCGAATGATAATCTTTTTTACCCGACTTTTGTTCCATCAACACATGAAAATCGTCCTGCACCAGGTCCATACGTCCCTGCAGTCCAAGCATCTCGCAGAAGAAAGAAGGTTCAAGGAGCAAATGCTCACGTCGAAAAGCAGGATCTTCTCTCTCTGCCGTTTGTAGAATTTGGAGAATATTGCGTTGTTGCTGCTGGGCTTCCTGATGGAAGTCTCCAAGCGAAGGTTGAGCCAGAATGGAAAGAGCGTTGTCTTGCATGAAACGTTTCACTGTCCGCAGGTAATCATTACCTTGATTCCAATCTGAATTTATCGCCTCATCCAGCATCTGCCCAGCAAGATTACCCAACAAAGTATATCGCGTGCTCATGTTGGGTGCAAGGTAATGAAGCAGATGAGCGTAGGGGCTACTACCACAATCTTGAAAACAACCTGCCACGCTGGAGATATCCATCAGATAATCAGGTTCCAGAATAATGACTTCTGGATAATAGACACCTTCTTTGCTCTGTGAACGGATCAAATTGAGTTGACACCTTTCACTCAAAAGATGTTTCAAGTATGACCAATCTCCCAAACGATTCTCAATATCAGTATAACAGACAAAAATAGGGTCTACACTGATAGCATCATCTGGTTGGCAAGAAATATACTCTTCATCCCATGAAACCACACAAACACGCATGTAGTCTTCCATCTGACGAAACCGATAGAGAGTCCCTTCGCCACGAGGCAATTGTAACAGAAGCTCATCAGGAATGGGGTCATGAGTTATAGCGTACACCAATTCCGCTACAGAACGGGCATCATAAGGAAGTGAAGCGATAAGGTCTTCTGGCTTTTGACTGCGAAGTTCCCTGCATCGGCCTCGTAGGGAATTGAGACGCTGACGCAACTGGTTGGACAATTGGTATCTACTTGCCACATAAGTCAAACGGGCAAAAGGTCCACTGAAATCCATTTCGCTATCTGCCGTTCCTTCCATCAGTAAAAGACACAGAATCCGGTACAGCTCTGTATACCGGATTCCTATGCTTTGCTGCGAATCACGCAGAAGTTCTATGATTTCCTTATAATGCACGTGAGATACAACTGCTTACAACTCAGCTAACTTCTTTTTACCACCTGTCTGTTCGGAAAGGAGCCACATGGAAGTTACTCTTTGTCTTTAAGGTACACGTAGGATTGTCGGCCCAACCATAGCGTACAGCCAGAGGTTTTTTTACGTCAGGACTGCTTACAATGACCTCGTTGCCTTTCGTGTGAGCTTTGGCCACATGCCATTTTCTGTTCATGTCAGCAATGATGAAACCTGGCAAATTTTCATCCTGATTGAAAGCCTCGCTTCCTTCTGGCATACTGAAACGGATATGGACACCATCCTCTTGAATTGAATAGCCATCGTAGATCGGAGCGGTGTAAGGAACCTTCTTACCGTAAGTATTATGGAGAGCTACAGCTGCCAAACGACGGCCCAACTCGCGTTTTGTTTTCGGATGAATATCTTTAGCATCACCCAAATCAATATTCACAGCCATTCCTGTGTTCTTGAGACAAAGAGCGTCGGCTTGAGACTCACGCAAGAGAGCCCACCAGGAATCAGGCTGCAAATCACTAGGTTGCAAATAGTTGGCTAGCTGCACGAAATAGAAAGGCATCTCTGGATTTCCGAACTGCTCGCGCCAATCCTCTATCATAGCCTGGAAACAAGCCTCATACCAATCGTGATGTCCAACGTTCGTACATCCCTGATACCAGATAAAGCCACGCAAAGGGAAATCTACCAAAGGAGCCATCATAGCATTCCATAGACTGCCAGGAAAGTGTGGTCCCTCAGGATTCTCATGATATCCAGGCTGACCTCCTTGGCCATTGTCTGCCAAAGTCTTTTTGCTCTGATAGATTGCCTTCAAAGTATTGAAATCATAATTCTTACTTTTCAAAAAAGCCATGCGGTCCACACTTCCGTAAACACTTTCGAGAACCTCTGTACGAGTCCATGCTTCCACAGGAGTACCGCCCCAGTCATCATCAATGACGCCGATAGGCACTTTCAATTCCTCCCACAGACGGAGAGCATAGAAATAACACAATGCGCTGAAATTGGGAATCGTGGTTGGGCTACACTCTTGCCAACCTCCCATGTTGTATTCCAACGAGAAACAATCGCGAGGTTTCAAATCCACAACTTTCTTCACTTGGAAGAGACGGATGTTGGGATAATTGGCATTCTTGATTTCTTCCTCAAAGTTGAGAACCTTACCCCATCCCTCTACGGGCATCTCCATGTTGCTCTGGCCACTTCCCAACCATACCTCACCAACCATTACGTTCTTCAGGACGAGAGGACTTCCATCATCAAAAGTCAATGTGTAAGGTCCACCGGCCTTGGGGGTTCTTATCTCCAGAGCCCAATTACCTGTCGCATCGGCTTCAACAGTAAGTGCAGTGCGACTCCATCCTGTTTGCACGGAAACGCGTGTGTTTGGCGATGCCTTACCATGGAGCTTCAGGGTTGTCTGTTGCTGAAGAACCATATTATCTGTAAAAACCGAAGGGAGCGTCACATTGGCTTGAGCCATACCGACCACCACTAGCAATACCGCAAATAATAGAAACTTTTTCATCTTTGATGTTTTTTCCGAATTTATATTTGTCTATTGATGCAAAGATAACAAAATTATTTTTCATTTCTTAAGAAAAAACACAGAATTTCTTCTCTTGTTCCGCATTTTTCCATAACTTTGCAGAAAACACAGTAAAAAACTCTAAGATTTATAAAACACTTATTATGAAGAAGATTTTTTCATTCGTTTTGTTGACTTGCGTGGCAAGTCTCCCTCTGTTGGCTCAACCCAAGATAGTTGCTCATCGTGGTTATTGGAAAACTGAGGGGAGTGCTCAAAACTCCCTTACCAGTCTACAGAAAGCCAATGATGTTGGTTGTTATGGATCTGAATTTGACGTGTGGATTACTACGGATGGAGTACCCGTTGTCTTCCACGATGCCGTATGGGAAGGATTGAAGATTGAGGATTCCACTTACCCTCAATTGCAATTCCGCCAATTGGGCAATGGCGAATTTCTGCCTACCCTGCAACAGTATCTGCAATTAGGCAAATCATTACCCGACACCCAACTGATTCTGGAAATCAAGCCTCATAGCTCACAAGAACGTGATGATAAGGTAACAGAGACTTGTGTGAAACTGGTGAAGCAACTTGGATTGGAGGCACAGACAGAATACATTTCTTTCAGCAAGCGTGTTTGCCAACGTCTCCATGAGATGGTTCCTGAGGCAAAAAATGCTTACCTGACAGGTGACTTGTCCCCCAAGGAAGCCAAAGAGCAACTGGGAGTGAATGGCGTTGACTACAACCAAGGCGTCTTCAAGAAACATCCCGAATGGCTTCAAGAAGCTCACGACAATGGCATGGAGGTCAATGTCTGGACGGTAGATGGTGAGGAGGCATTACGTGCACATGCCACAACAAAGGGTATTGATATCATCACCACGAACGAACCGGAAGTTCTGGAGAAAGTCATTTTCGGCAAATAATTGTTGAGAGTAAAGAAACTCTTTTTCTATCAATTACTTATATAGATAATACTTTCTGGAAACTTTGCGGAAGGATTCTGCATCTTTGTACCAATAGTCGCGAATATCGGACCAACGGTGACTTCGAGCAAATGTCTCACGGATATAGGAACTTCCACAAACCTTATCGAACATAGCATACCGACCTTGATTGGCTTGCTCAAATACTTTATGGTCGGGATAGAGGCGAGCTTCCTCCTGCATCAAAAGGAAATTGAGATCACTTAAGGGAGCCTTACTATAATCGGCAAAATGGATTTGCACGCCCTGCACCTGCTCTCCCTGAAAGACTGCATAGAAAGGTTTTGCATAGATGGGACGGAAAGTAACTCCTGGTATATGGAGAGCATTCATGGCATCCGCAAACTCGTCAGCACGGATCCAGGGCGCTGCTACCATCTGGAAAGGAATCGTATAGCCAACCCCAATACTCATGTAACTGAATTCTCCCAAAATGCCTGTCGCAGGATAAAAATAAGGAGAAATGGCATATGGAATATGAGGAGACGACGGAACCCATTGCAGGCCTGTTGCAAAATAATTCATCTTTCGCTTCCATCCTTTCATCTTAACTACCTTCAGATTGCACTGCACGCCTCCTTTCAGCATCCGTTCACCATTGAGCAGGAGAGCAAGTTCGCCACATGTCAAACCATAGACGTAAGGAATCGAGAACTGGCTTACAAAGGAAAAGCACCCCTCCTCCACCACGTTTCCTTCCACTTTCAGCCCGCCTAACGGATTCGGACGGTCCAAGACGATAAACTCTTTACCATTCTCTGCTGCTGCCTCCATTGCAAGTCCCATCGTACTGATATAAGTGAAAGAACGGCATCCAATGTCCTGAATATCATAGACAAGCACATCTATGTCAGCCAGCATCTCAGGGGTAGCCTTGCGTGTCTTGCCGAAAAGCGAACGCACAGGCAACCCTGTGGCTTGGTCGATAGAATCCGTTACCACAGCTCCCGCATGAGCATTTCCTCGAACACCATGTTCAGGGCCGAACAGAGCCACCATATTAACGTTGGGTGCCTGAGCCAACAAGTCGATATCAGAAACCATATCATTGTCCACTCCGGTGGGATTGGTAATAAGTCCCACACGTTTCCCTTCCAGCATACGGAAGTTTTGACTCTTAAGCACCTCGATGCCTGTCTTGATACGTATTTCCTGAGCTGACAGATTAAGATTCATCACTACTGTCAGCAAGAGCAAGAATGTCTTTTTCATTTGAGCGCATTTGATAAGTCATTATGAATTGTTCCATTGCTGGCCACCACAGCATTGCCTTCCAGTATGTCTTCTTTTCCTTCGTAATTTGTCACCTTCCCCTCCGCCTCTCTCACGATGAGCACGCCTGCCGTGAAATCCCAGGGACCCAAATATTGCTCCAGCCATCCGTCCCATCGGCCTGATGCCACCCAACAGAGACTCAGAGCAGCGGACCCGTTCATTCGGATTGCTCCGCAGTAACCTGAGAAATGATCAATGAGCTTGAGGCCTTTGAGTGGTTCCGAAAAGCAGCAGACAAGAATGATAATGTAGCTCTTAAGAATGTCGCCAGGTATTATAGATTTGGTATTGCCACAGATAAAGATGAACGTAAGGCATTGGAGTATTATACAAAGTCTGCGAATCAAGGTTATATTGATGCAATAATTGAATTGGCGAATCTATATAGAAGAGGGTATTGTACAGAAAAAAATATTGATGAGAGTATCAAATGGTATGAAATAGCCATTTCTAAAGGTCATATTGAATCAATGCTTAATCTTGCGGAATTGTATACTGAATTGGGAGATACTCAAAAAGCGATTCATTATTACAAAAAAGCCGCAGAATCCGGAAATGAATCTGCGATCCTAAAACTAGGACAGATTTATGAAGAAGGTATAGGCATATCAAAAGAACACAATACGGCTGTATTTTGGTATAGGAAAGCAGCTGCAAATGGCAATGAAGATGCCAAAAAGAAACTTAAGCAGTTGGGATCCAATTGGATTGAAGATGGAAAAGTTGAGGACGGTTCTGATGAGAGTGAAAACTATGACATCGATGACAGTGACTTATTACCCTTTTAGCATATGAGACCAACGCTTGAATATATTATTGACAGGTTTAATTATTATAACCAACTCTGCTTCGATGGCAAATTAGTTATGCCACCGATAAAGCTGAATACACGGTATGCAGAAATGGGCGTAACCAAGAGCGAGTTCGTTTGGGATGAGAATGAAAAGTCATACCATGTCCGATATAGCATAGAAATTAGTATTCGGCGCGACTTGCCAGAGTATGAATACACGGATACACTTGTCCACGAAATGATCCATTATTAGATTGTTTAATTTGACAACATAGGTGGCCGTGAGGTTCCCTTTGGTTTTGAAAAGGATTTTTAGTTAAACATAGGCTTGTACGCTGCGGTCCGTTGAGGGTTGCAGCGTATCTTTTTTGAAGTTTCGCTTTCGCTCAACTTTTTGTTGTTCAGTAGTTCTGGTGTTGCAGTTCAGACATTAGCCCCGAATTCACCTCGTTAGGCTCAATGGCTGTTGACTGTAGAGTCCTTAAAGTCCTTAGAGTTCTTAAGGCTTCTGAACTCCTCTCAACTTGCCAAAGTTGAGATTTTTGTTAAAGCAAAATAGCGGGCGAAGCCTGCAATAGTAATCGCAACATTATAGTGTAAGCAATCAGATGGTCGCACATGTAGGCCGTGAACAGTAATCATTTATTGCTTTGTGAAATGTACTCCGTCGGGGTCTTGCCAAACAACTTCTTAAAGATTTTTGAGAAATAGTTTGGGTCTGTGAAACCTGTGGCATAGGCTGTTTCCGAAACATTGTTGCCTTCACGCAGCATCTGGCAGGCACGTTCCATACGCTGATGTCGGATATAGTCTCCCATAGACATATTCATCAAGCTTTTCATCTTAACATGAAGCAGGCTGCGGCTGATTCCCAGAGAAGTTGTAATGTCAGCTATTGAGAAGTCGCTATTACTGAGATTCTCTTCCACCAATTGTTTCATCCGCTGTAACAAATCGCGGTCGATGGCAGTCAGTGTCTCTGAGGACAAGTCGTCTGTCAGTGATGTTACGATTTCCTGCTGTCGCGAGTGGACAAGTTTAAGGATATTGCTGATCTGCATTTCCAGAATACCAATGTCGAATGGTTTTGATACATATGCGTCTGCTCCAGCGCGGTATCCGGTAGCCACATCGTCGCTCTCACTCTTTGCCGTCAGGAGAATGACAGGGATGTGTGAAGTGTCCATTGAGCCTTTCAACAGCCGGCATAGTTCAAATCCGTCCATCTCGGGCATCATGACATCACTGACGACGAGATGTATCATTTCACGCCGTGCAACGTCAAATGCCTTCTTGCCGTTTCCTGCTGTCAGCACACGATAATGAGCCGACAACTGCTGCTGCAGGTAATCCAGCATTTCCTGATGGTCCTCCACAATCAGCAGAGTAACCCGGTTCTCATCGCCACCCTCAGGCTCACAGAGGACCTGCCCATCATGTGAGGCAGGCTGCCCCATGTCAACCATACTTGTCTGCAGCCTGTAGTCGCTGATGGGTACCAGCACTTTGTCTCCCGCTATACGGTTCTGCTCGTCGAAAGCATCTCTGCTTACACACAGCTTTACCCTGAATGTGCTTCCCTTGTTCACTTCGCTGATAACGCTGACTGAGCCTTTGTGCCCTTCTGCCATCCGCTTGACAAGCGAGAGCCCGATTCCCCAACCTGAAGATGTGGCATTATAGCCACGGCGTGTTTGATAATACCGGTTGAAAATATTGGCTAGTTCCTCTTTGACGATACCGATGCCGGTATCTGTCACTTCTATATTCAAATAATCTTTCCCTTCATCGGCCTCGATTTGTCCGGTCACCGTCACTCTGCCGCCATCGGGAGTAAACTTCAGGGCATTGGAGAGAAGGTTGCCCACGATATGCTCTAAGTATTGTGGCGAAAACCACACTTGCTCGCCGTTGTCTTCCAACATGAGGACCAGCTTGATGTCCTTCTCACGGGCGGCTTCCCTGAATGGTTGGACAGCACGGCTGAGGAACTCCATAGGATTGCCTTGTTGTACGTAAAGATGGAAAGCATCGGTTTCCACTTTGTTGTAGGTGACGAGTTCATCGACCAATTGCTCTATCTTCTTCGTGTTTTTCAATGCAATTTCCACATTGCGTTGTCCGTCGATGGGCAAATGCTGCTGTCTAAGGATATTCTTCAGCGGTGCGATAACTAGCGACAGTGGGGTCTTCAATTCATGTGACACAGACGTGAAAAATTCAAATTTTGCCTGGTCTATGGCCTTGATTTTCTCGTTTTCCATCTCCGCTAGCCTAATGGTCTCCCGGCTCTTCTGTCTGCTTCGGTAATAATGCCACATCAGCCAGATGATGGCTGAAAATATCAGCAGATAAAGAAGCCTGGCCCACCATGATTGCCACCAAGGCGGACTGACAATAATTTTAAGTTGCCGTTCTGGACATTTGCTCCAGTCTTCCCCCATCTCATTGGCCCTGACGTGTAGAACGTAGGTGCCAGGAGCCAGCTGATAACCACTCAGCTGATGTTGTGCACCTACATCCCGCCAATCTTGGTCAATGCCATCCATGCGTATCTGGTAGCGTACAATACCTGCCGTCGCAGGACGTATGACGCCATAAGTAATAGTGAAGTGCCGCGCTTCATCGTACGTGAGCCTGAGCGTTTCGTTCTCATTCCCACTCCAATGTATTTTATGCTGCCTATTGCTTGCTTTCAGTTGTGAGGAGAGAAATGAAACCATCCCTTGTACGGTGCCAAAATAAAGCCGCCCATCGTGCCCCACCAGTGAAGAGGAGAAATTAAACTGGTTGGTGGGAAGACCATTGTCTGTAGTATATCGGGTGATGCGTTCATTCTTGATGTCAATCTTGATCAGCCCTTGGTTAGTAGAAACCCACAAGCAGTGGTCTCCATCTTCAGCAATGCTGCAGATGGTGTAGTGTGGCATTAGCCACCCTTTGCCAATGGCCTGTATTTGGTCAGCGTCCTGCTGTCTTATGAACTGCAGTCCGCTGATATTGGTGCCTATGAACATCGTGCCTCTGCTGTCTTCAAAGAGGCAAGTGATGTAATTGTCGTTCAGTCCGTTCTGTCCCTTTTTCCAGTGAGTTATCTTGCCACTTTTGCCATCAATGCGATATAAGCCGACGTCTGCCATACCTGCCCAGACGTTATCATTATGGTCAACGCACAGGGTGTAGACAAATCGGTTATCCAACTGCACATCGCCTGTTTTGACGAAAGTGTCAGTCGCTTTATCGTAATACCGCAAACCCTGCGTGGTGGCCAACCAGATTCGCCCGTTTTTCTGTCGTGCGATGTAAAATATGGCATCAGAGTCAAGCCCGCGTTCTCGAAGATAGCGACGAGTGGCACCAGTCTTCAGGTTGTAAAGGAACAGGCCATTGCGAAACGTACCAATCCATAAGATTTGCTTCTCTTTGTCATAATATAGGCTGTGTATGTTTTTGCCTAAATTTGGAATATTGGTGAAAGTCTGGCTCTCCCCTGTCTTCAGATTAATTTTCAACAGGCCGTCTCCTTCCGTTGACACCCATAGCATATCTGGTTCTGTTTCTATCATGGTCCGCAGAACACGTCCCTTTAGATAACCTTTTTCTGTTCCAGGCTGCATCCAACGAAAATTTACCGCGCCATCCAGCATGATGTCAACACCACCGAAGTATGTGCCCACCCAGCGGTTGCCCTCTTCATCAGACAGCAGTGCATAGACTGCGTTGTCACTAAGCAGATTTGGATGCAGTTGGTCATGACGCAGCACTTCTGTCGTCCCGTCGGCTTTAAGGATGAAAACTCCGTTTCCAGTACCAAAGCTGATATTGTGAACATCGTCTTCGTCTATGCACCGTACTAATTCTGAGGGGAAATAGACTTGCACCTCCTCTCTTCCCAAATCGATGCAACTGACCCCTTTGCCATTCCTGCCAATCCAAAGCCGGCCGGCATGATCCACCATCATCGGCACCACCCCGTCGGCTCCTGTCAGAAAATCCTTGTAATATTTGGTGTCAAGTTGGGTGAAGCGAGTCAACTTGCTGTCGTAACGGCTGATGCTTGTATTCGATGCAAAGAAGAGGTTGCCCTGTGCGTCATTGGTTAGGGATACGATAAAATCGGTATCGGGAGTTGGCAGCAATGTCAGTGAGTCGCCTCGCTCGTCAAACAAAAATAGTCCATTGCCTGCGAAGACAACCTTTCTCTCACTTGTTTCCGCTATACTCAGTATATATTCCCTTTCACTGCTATAAGTCCGGAAATTGTCTGTTTCTGGAAAATAACGGCTTACACCTTCTGGTGTGCAGACCCATACGCGCCCGCGACTGTCTGTGAATATTTTTTTCACGAAACTGTTGGCCAGCGATCTGTCGTTTCCATGCTCATGATAGTAGCATCGCATTTCATATCCATCGTAGCGCACCAGACCATTGCGTGTACCTATCCATACATAGCCATTCCTGTCCTGAGCCAATGCCTCTACTTGCTGATGAGGTAAGCCTTCCTGACTCCCGATGTGTTTGAAAAAATAGCTGTAACCCATTGCCGGAGAGAGACCCGACAACAGAAAGATTATAGCCAACAGCCATTTATTTGCAATTCGTCTCATCATGGTGCAAAAATACTTATATTTTGGGAATTTCCATATATCATCCCAGCATTAACTACAGCTTTTGGTCAGCGGTTTCCTATTGTGAGCCTACCTTGATGGAAAACAACTTTGGCAATATGCATCTGGCGAGGGTGTATCTCCGAAAGTGATTGGTGAGAATGAAAAACGATACGCAATTGACCATCATGGTCTGTAAAAAGGGAGTGATGACCGCATCCTGCAAGACCGTTCCAACGGTGAAGTATTGGGTTCTTCTCT
>JAEEGI010002467.1_pt1 | contig 45340 bp, 35 predicted proteins | sample 8958751 | NCBI WGS metagenome assembly JAEEGI01 (sample SAMN16246545, study PRJNA631951) | gut metagenome | biome: gut microbiome; feature: rumen; material: KS-attached | host: Bos | place: Iran: Karaj | collected 2018-10
AGCCATGTCGTTCTCAAGGAAATCAGCATAGACATTGAGCATCTGCTGTGTTCTCTCCTCAGCCTCTTCCATTGTTGCGTGAGCTGTGTGTCCTTCCTGCCAGAGGAACTCTCTGCTTCTAAGGAAAGGTCTTGTCTCCTTCTCCCAACGAACAACGCTGCACCACTGGTTGAGAACCTGTGGAAGGTCCTTGTAGGAGTGGATCTCTCCCTTGTAGTAATCGCAGAACAGTGTCTCTGATGTAGGACGTACGCAGTATCTCTCTGTAAGAGGCTCAAGTCCTCCATGAGTTACCCATGCTACCTCAGGAGCAAAGCCCTCTACATGGTCCTTCTCCTTCTGAAGAAGTGACTCGGGAATGAACATAGGAAGGTATGCGTTCTGAACGCCTGTCTCCTTAAATCTTGCATCGAGGTGCTTCTGAATAAGCTCCCAGATTGCATAGCCTGCAGGCTTGATAACCATACATCCCTTGATGTTTGAGTAGCTTACAAGGTCTGCCTTGATACATACGTCTGTGTACCATTGTGTGAAATCTTCATCCATGGATGTGATCTCAGAAACGAGTTTCTTGTTGTCTGCCATAATTTCTCCTCTCTCTTGTCTATGAAGTGGATACGAGGTTGTTTATGCTAAAAAAATAAGCCTTCGCATCCCTAAAAACAGGGACCGAAAGCTCGGCGGTACCACCCTATTTAAATCCGCAAAAGCAGATTTCACTTCATTTGTGCCCTTAACGCGGGTAACGCTGTATTTATGCTGATGCTTTCATACAGGACTCCAAGGCGGGTTCGCTGTTTTTCCGTAAGAGCCTCACACCATACGGCCCTCTCTCTGAAACGTGATTACAGTTACTATTCCTCTTCAACGTCGATTTATTTATTTCACTCATTCTAGAATTTTAACCATGTATTGTCAACCCAAAATTTTGGTCCCTAGGGACGGAGTCAGGGGGTCATAATCTGACAAAACTGTTAATTGTCTGATTATGACCCCCTGACTCCGTCCCCTGGGACCATTACCTGTTGAGCTCGCTTTGGGGTCCGTCTGAGTGATGATTTCTGATAATACTGTCTATTACCTGCTTATCACAGGCAGGAAGGTCGCCCGGTACCGTGTTCTTAACGCTTGAGGTTGCGTTTCCATAGAAAAGAGCTTTCTCCACATCGTCATACTCAAGTAGTCCGTACAAAACCCCCGATACATACGCATCTCCGGAACCGATCCTGTCGATTACGTCAATTCCGGTATATGGCTTTTCTGTATAGAACTTGTCCTCTTTTGCGCTGTAGATAGTCGATGTAAAGTTGTGCTTCTTGGGACTTATGACTTCACGCTGGGTTGTGCATACAATCTCCACCGGATAGTCTTTTGTATAGCTCTTCATGATATCAGAGAGCTCTCCCTCTTTCTGCATCATGCGCCTGGATGTTTCCTCAGACACAAAGAGAATATCCACATACGGAAGGATGCTCTTAATTGCTGTCCTTGCCTCTTCCTCGCTCCAGAGATTTGCTCTGTAGTTGCAGTCAAAAGACACCTTGGCGCCGGCTGCTTTAAATCGCTTTATCAGCTCTGTTGTCACTTCGCAGGTATTCTTATTAAGTGCAAGAGTAATTCCGCTGGTATGGAACATTCTTGTATTCGTATAAACACTTTCCGGAATCTCATCCAGGGAAATCCTGGTAATTGAGGAATTCATTCTGTCGTAGACGATTGACGGCTTTCTCGGTGCTGCGCCGTTCTCATAATAATAGATACCAAGCCGGGCCTCAGGAGCATCGTCATAGATAAGATAGTCATCAGAAACACCCTCAAACCTTATCCTGTTCTTGATAAAGGTTCCGAGAGCATTCTTCGGAAGCCTCGATATAACGCCTGTGCGGAGCCCTAAAAGAGCCACACCAGACGCCACATTGAGTTCGGAGCCACCGGCACGTTTATCAAACACGTCTCCCCTGGTCATCAATTCGTAATTGGGCGGAGAAAGTCTAAGCATTATCTCCCCAAAGGTTAACAGATCAAATCTTCCATCTCCCATAACCGGCCTCCTTATTAACCATCAAAACCACAGCAGTATCTGTAGATAATATTATAATATACTATTAGAATTTCATATGTAAGAGCTTACATTGCAGATAATATAGAATATTATGAACTAAAAAGGGGATATGAACTATCCCCTTGAAGTATCTCTGTCATTATATTTTGATAAAACGACTTTTCCTGTCTTTAATGTCTCTTTTACATCAATGACTCTCTGGTTTGATGAGCCTCTAAACCTCAGCATAAGGTCTTTTTTATCAAGCATAAACTCTCCGTCCACCAGGACATCAGTCATTGAAAGGATCGCATCTGTATCTTCTCCATGACATCTCTTGTTGTCAGGATCTGTAAGTTCATCCCAAAGATATCCCGAATAGATCCAGATTGTAGCCTTGGGGACTTCCTTTTTTATCCTCTCAAGGAGCGGCCTTATCTCCTTCTGGTTTGAGATTTCCATTGGCTCTCCGCCAAGGATTGTCAAACCATCGATATACCCCGGCTTTAAAGATTCAATAAGTTCATCTTCAACCTCTTTTGTATAGGGCTCTCCATAATTAAAGTCCCAGGTCATCTCATTGAAGCACCCCTTGCAATGGTGTGTGCACCCTGAAACAAAAAGTGCCGTCCTGCAACCCACTCCATTTGCAACATCGTTATAATAAACCTGTCCGTAGTTCATAACATAAATCCTCTAAAGATACAATACAAGCCGGACTAAATGCCCGGCTCGTATCTGTATTTCATACTTTTTCAATAACCCCCAAGCGATACCTTACACGGGTTCGCCATTAAACAATTATCAGCAGGAAATCTTAGGATTGGACATGTGGAGAACTCTCTCCTTGATCTCCTGGGTACGTCCCTGATTCCAGAACTGAGTTCCGATATATCCACAGGTACGTCTTGCAACGTTCATCTTGTTCTGGTCTCTGTTGCCACAGTTAGGGCACTCCCAGATGAGCTTGCCATCAGTATCGGTAACGATCTTGATCTCTCCGTCGTAGCCGCAGCACTGGCAGTAATCTGACTTGGTGTTGAGCTCAGCGTACATGATGTTCTCATAGATATACTTCATTACTGAGATAACAGCCTCAATGTTGCTGTTCATATCAGGAACCTCAACATAGCTGATAGCTCCTCCAGGTGAAAGAGCCTGGAACTCTGCTTCAAACTTAAGCTTGGTAAATGCATCTATCTGCTCAGTTACGTGTACATGATAGCTGTTTGTGATGTAGTTCTTGTCTGTAACATCAGGTATTATGCCGAATCTCTTCTGAAGAGCCTTGGCAAACTTGTAGGTTGTTGACTCAAGTGGTGTTCCGTAAAGGCTGAAAGAGATGTTCTCTTTAGCACGCCATGCTGCGCACTTGTCGTTAAGGAACTGCATAACCTTGAGCGCGAACTCTTTTCCTCTTGGATCTGTGTGGGATACACCCTTCATGTACCTGGTGCACTCGCAAAGTCCTGCATAGCCCAGGGAAATTGTTGAGTAGTTGCCAAACAGAAGCGGATCGATCTTCTCGCCCTTTTCAAGTCTTGCAAGAGCTCCGTTCTGCCAGAGGATAGGTGCCACATCTGAAGGAGTTCCGAGAAGTCTGTTGTGTCTTGCCATCAGTGCTCTGTAGCAAAGCTCACATCTCTCCTCCATGATCTGCCAGAATCTGTCCTCATCCTTGGCTGAAGAGCAGGCAACATCAACAAGGTTGATTGTTACAACGCCCTGGTTGAAGCGGCCGTAGTACTTGTGAGAACCCTCTTCATAGTTCATGGCCTTAGCCTTGTTTCCTGCATTGCAAAGACCTTCTGCAAGAGCCTCGTTATCAGGTGTAAGGAAGGATCTGCATCCCATGCAGGGATAAACATCGCCCTTCTTGAGCTCTTTCATCTTCTTGGCTGAGATGTAATCAGGAACCAGTCTCTTAGCTGTGCACTTAGCTGCCAGCTCTGTCAGATACCAGTACTTGGAATCCTCAGTAATATTGTCCTCATCAAGAACATAGATGAGCTTAGGGAATGCAGGAGTGATCAGCTGACCCTTCTCGTTCTTAACACCGTAAATACGCTGCTTGAGCATCTCCTCAATGACCATTGCAAGGTCTTCTCTCATCTGTCCCTCAGGTACCTCGTCAAGGTACATATAAACTGTGATGAAAGGAGCCTGACCGTTTGTTGTCATGAGAGTGATAACCTGATACTGGATAACCTGGCAGCCTCTCTCGATCTCCTTCTTAACACGCATCTCAGCGATCTCATCCACCTGCTTCTTGTTGATCTTCATGCCGGCGGTCTCAAACTCAAGAGCAACTTCCTTGCGGAATTTCTGTCTGCTGACATCAACGAAAGGTACAAGGTGTGACAGGGTGATACTCTGTCCGCCGTACTGTGAGCTTGCGATCTGAGCAATAGCCTGTGTTGCAATGTTGCAGGCTGTTGAAAAGCTCTTTGGACGCTCGATCATGGTCTCAGAAATAACTGTGCCATTCTGGAGCATGTCCTCTAAATTTACAAGACAGCAGTTGTGCATATGCTGTGCGAAATAATCTGCGTCATGGAAATGGATAAGGCCTTCCTCATGGGCCTTAACCACGTCATCTGGCAAAAGAAATCTTCTTGTAATATCCTTGGATACCTCTCCTGCCATATAGTCTCTCTGCACGCTGTTAACAGTGGGATTCTTGTTGGAATTCTCCTGCTTAACTTCCTCGTTGCTGCACTCAATAAGAGACATGATCTGCTCGTCGGTGGTGTTGGATTTTCTCACCAGAGCATGCTTATAACGATATGTGATATATTTTCTTGCAACCTCGAACTTGCCGGACTTCATCAGGCCATCCTCAACCATGTCCTGAATCTCCTCCACGCTGGCTGCACGTGTAAGAGATGCGCACTGCTTCTCAACTGATCTCTCTATGTCGCTGATCTGGCCGTCGGTGAGCTTCTTCTCCTCCGTTACCTCGTCGTTGGCCTTTTCGATAGCAGCGAGGATCTTGCTTCCGTCAAAAGCAACCTCTTTTCCGCTTCTCTTGATAATCTTCATAACTTTCCCCTTTCTAAGAAATACCTATAAATACTATATCTTGTGGTCATAATAATATGATAATACATTATATTGTTAAATTCAAGTTTAAAATTTTCGAACCTCTTCAAGGCGCAAATGCAGTCTTTTCAAGTGTTCGTAGGCTTCGCCCTCTGTAATCTCTTTTCCCGAGAAATAATAATCTGTATTGGCCATACACAATATATTGTGGTCTTTGTCAAAAGAGCTATCACTATCTTGTACACATTCTATACCAAGCACATCTGCCAGATGTCTTACTGTACCGGCGTTGCCGTCCACCAGCAGTGTGTCCTCGCCAAAATACTCTCTATAGGCAGGTTTGAAATAGTTAAAGTGTGTACATCCAAGTACAAGGGCGCAGTAATCTGACATATTAAAGGAAGAAAACTGCTCCTTAAGGTAAGCCCTGACGTCACTGCTGTCAAACTCTTCTCTCTCAGCAAACTCCACCAGCCTTGGCATGGCAAGAAGATCAACCCTGTGGTTCTCATCCACCCTGTGCAAAAGGTCTTTTAGCTTATCCTGAGAGATGGTTACAGGAGTTGCGATGACCATTATCCGCTTTCCCTCAGTGCCTTCCACAGCGGGCTTTACCGCCGGCTCCATCCCAAGGATCGGGATGTCAAAGGTGCGTCGCAGCTCTTTAACTGCTACACTGGTGGCTGTGTTACAGGCGATCACTATGGCCTCAGCTCCCTTGTCCTTAAGGAAGGTTGCTATCTTTTGGGTATATCCAATGATCTGCTCCGGAGTCTTGGTTCCGTATGGGACATTTTCCGTATCAGCATAAAAAATGAACTCCTGCTTTGGAAGCCTGTGATACGCCTCGTGAAGTACCGAAAGGCCTCCGATACCGGAATCGAAAATTCCTATCTTCATATTTCTTTTTCCTCTGTGTTACAATAATCTCATGAGTGAAAAAATATTTGATGAACTGCAAAAACTATATGATAACCCCAAAATAGGGGATCTGGTTCAGGAGATCTGCGAGTACTTTGCCACAAAGAACAGCTACGAGGACGGCTCCTACGAAGATGAGATCGAACCTCCTGAAATTGTGGAATCCGCATACACACTGTTCTGTCTCCAGAGCAGGGAGCAGATCCTGGATGAGTTCTCCATCATCAGGAAAAGATATCCATCCCTTTATCAGGCTGTTGAGAGCTTTCACAATACTCTTCTGATAAATATGGACTACCGTATGCTGGAGGATAAATGTGCTTCATCAATCGCGGGCTATGCCAAAGATACCACCAAAGAGGAAGTCACCTCTCAGGTTGACAGCTATGCCAGATCCAGTCAGAGCCTCTCGGAGGGCCTTGATAAGTTCTATAAATGGCTTCATACCAAAAATCGCTAAAACCACCGGATAACGGTGGTTTTATTTTGCCGTCAGATATTTCATTGAGCCGTAGAGCTGCTGTCCCTCGACTTCCACAAGGGCCCAGTTTCCGGCATCACTTACTGCGATTCTCCTAAGTTCTGTCCCCTCAGGCACCTGAAGAACAACTGTGTCCTTACTGGATGCATCTGGCACAGACCGCAGGTTCAGGGATGATGCTCCCATTACCACTACCGTGTCATTCGTCTCAGTAAAGCCTTCAGGGATAGCCACAGTTACCGTCTGCGCTGTATCAGGATCGGGAGCAAAGTATTTGTCAAAAACTTTGTTCTTGAGAACAAGGGCCACAAATAACAGGATTACTAATCCGGTGATAACCGAAGCGATCCTGACCAGCCGCTCCATGTTTATGCCTCGGGAAGGTCTCTCCTCGTCATCCTCCTCGTCATCGTCCTCATCCTCATCTTCATCAGGATAGTCATCGTCGTCGTCCGGGTAGTCCTCTTCGTCTTCATCAGGATAATCCTCATCGTCTTCCGGATAATCCTCATCATCCTCCGGATAGTCCTCTTCGTCAGGATAGTCCTCTTCCTCACGATAATCCCTGTCCCGATCGTGGCGGTCTTTTTCAGAGTACTCTTCCTCTTCGGATTCGTCATCCGGGATCTTTATCCCCTGCTCCTTCATAAGCTCTTTCTGCCTCTGGAGGATGTACTCCTCGCGCTCGCTGGCATTTAAGAACTGATACGGATCCTCGATCTCAATGTTCATAGTATCCTGAGACACAGGCGCCGTCTCTGGTTTAGACTCCGGTTTTGGCTCAGGTTTAGACTCAGGCATAGGCTCTGGTTTAACCACCTGTTCCGATTTGGATTTGGCAGCTTTATTCTTATAGTCTTCAAAATTAGCAATCTTATTATCAGACAAAACTATTCTCCCAAAGCTCCTTTAAAAAGTGCTGGCCTTTTAAGCCAGCACCTTGTCGATTATACCCTGTAATTTCGCTTTGTTAAGTGCTCCAACGGCGGTCTCTACAACCTCTCCATTCTTAAAGAATGCAAACATTGGAATCGACATAACATTGTATCTCTGTGCTATATCAGGTGACTGATCTACGTTGATCTTGCCTACCTTGAGCTCCCCTTCGTACTCCTCAGCGAACTCGTCCACCATAGGAGCCATCATCTTGCAGGGGCCGCACCAGTCTGCTGAAAAATCCACCAGTACCGGCAGTTTGCTCTTAAGCACTTCTTCTTCGAAATTCTGACTGTTCAATGTGTAGTCCATTACCTATTTCCCCTTTCTGCTTATAATGTATTTGTAAATTGGGTTTCCTGCTGCCGAAAACCTTTCTTCATACTCTGTCATCACATTGCCCTGATTCATAACCTCATCATTGTGAAGATCATAAGTCACGGCGTCCAGTGTCCATCCGGCCGGCTCTATCTCCTCCAGTGCAAACTGGAACAGGTCTTTGTTGTCGGTCTTGAATTCCACAACTCCTCCCGGAACCAGAATCTCATCGTAGCGCTTAAGGAACTCTCTGGATGGAAGTCTTCTCTTAGCGTGTCTGTCCTTGGGCCATGGATCTGAGAAATTCAGATATATCTTTCCCACCTCACCCTTGTCAAAAACTTCGGTGATAGTCTCTGCATCCATGCGGATGAAGATGATGTTGGGCAAAAGAAGCTGCTCCTGCTTTTGAAGAGCTCTCAAAAGGACGCTGGAGTACTTCTCAATTCCCACGTAGTTGATATCCGGGTGCAGCGCTGCCATGTCCATTAAAAAGCGGCCCTTGCCCATTCCTATCTCGATGTGGATATCGTTGTCGTTGCCAAATACCTCTTTTTTCCAGAGACCTTTTTTCTTTTCAGGATCCTTGATGGTGAAGTCCGACTCAGCGATAACTTCCCTTGATCCTGTGATGTTACGTAAACGCATTCTTCTTCCTGCCCTAAAAATCTTATAAAAGAATTTTACACCATTTGCTCGAAGTTTGGAAGTATTGTATTATAAGCATGACATGAAGTCTAATAAGCATAATATAAGAAGAAATTTCATAAACAGACTCTTTGTTACCACTATGCTGGTACTTGTTTTTAGCATGTCCCTTCGGGACATTTCTTTTGCTGCCACGGATTACGCCGAGGAGGCCCAGCAGCGAAAAGAGCTGCCGATCCAATCCAACGAAATACCCAGCTGGCCCCACGGTCCCGAGATCACAGCTCAGGCGGCCATCATAATGGAAGCCAACACCGGAACCATACTATATAGCAAAAACATTCACGAAGAACTTTTCCCCGCCAGTACCACCAAGATCATGACCTGCCTTCTGGCAGTTGAAAACGCATCTCTTGCAGATGACATAACTTTTTCAAACGAAGCAGTTTTCAGCGTTCCAAAGGGCGGCTCCAACATCGGAATGGATGTTGGCCAGTCCATCACACTAGAGCAGGCTCTCTATGGCATCATGGTAGGAAGTGCCAACGAGGTTGCCAACGCCGTCGGTGAACACGTAGGCGGAACCATTGAAGACTTCGTTAAGCTTATGAACACCAGGGCAAAAGAGCTCGGCTGCACCAATACACACTTTGCCAACACCAACGGACTTCAGGCCGATGACCACTACACCAGCGCCTACGATCTGGCTCTGATAGCAAGAGCATTCTTTAACAACGAGCTGCTCTGCAAGGTGGGCAACACTCCAAGATACCACTTCACAGCCACTGACACCCAGCCCGATGACTTTTATCTCAACAACAAGCACAAGCTGATAAACGGCGAAATATCCTACGAGGGAATACTTGGTGGCAAGACCGGATACACTGACCTGGCAAGAGAGACGCTTGTAACCTGCGCCGAAAAGGACGGCCTTCGCCTCATCTGTGTTGTATTTAAAGAGGAATCCCCCGCCCAGTTTACCGACACCGTGACCCTGTTCAACTACGGCTTTAATAACTTCAGGGCGGTGAGAGTCTCCGACAACGATACAAGATATATGCCAAACGACTCACTGTTCTTCGAGTCCGACAACGACGTATTTGGCCGCTCCGGCACCATATTAAAGCTCAGCAAAAACCACCAGATCATCCTTCCTAAGACCGCATCCATTGAGGACACCGGCTACGACATAGAGTACGATCTTACCGATGCCGAAAAGATCCAGAACCCTACGGCCATTGCCCGGGTAGCATATAACTTTAACGGCGCCCCTATAGGTAACGCTTATGTCTGCTATTCAGCACTTTCCGGTGGCTCTACAGTTGAAAACACTGCTGCCTCTAAGACAGTATTTATAAATGTAAAATACCTTGTGATCGGAGCTGTCATTGTGATAGTCCTTGCAACTATCCTCGGTTCCATCACCCCCATTGCCCACCACGGCAAAAAGACCGGAAACAGAAGTGATCGCATACGTTACAACCGAAGAAAAAAAGAGTTTAAACATGGCAAATTAAGATCAGGAAAGTTTTAAACAGAAAGGAAGATCATATGATTTACAAAGAGTTTAGCATCAAAGAAGAAGGCTCCATTGAAGGAGCAAAGCTCACCGTTTACATCCAGGAATACTCTGACAACCTTATGAACAACGAGCGCCCCATGATAATCATATGCCCGGGCGGCGCCTATGCTTATACCTCAGACAGAGAGGCTGAGCCACTGGCCCTGTCATTCCTTGCAAAGGGCTACCATGCCGCTGTTCTTCGCTACTCCTGTGCTCCTGCAGTATTCCCGACAGCCCTGTGCGAACTGGGCAGAGCAATTCTCATCATCAGAGAAAATGCGGAAGCATGGCATGTAAAAGGAGATTCCATAGTTATCCAGGGATGCTCTGCAGGCGGTCATCTGGCTGCCAGCTTTGCATGTATGTGGATGGAGGATTTCCTTGCAAAGGCAATGAACATCTCCTACGCCGACAGGATCAAGCTTCGTCCTAACGGTCTTATGCTGTGCTATCCGGTAATTACATCTGGCAAATACGCTCATCATGATTCAATTAAAAATCTGCTTGGGGAAAATTATCTTGAACTAAAAGAAATGATGTCCCTGGAAAATGCTGTTAACGAGCATGTTCCAAGGACATTCATATGGCATACTTTTATGGATGGTTCTGTTCCGGTTGAAAACTCTCTGCTTTTTGCCACAGCCCTTCGCGAGCACGACATCAACACAGAGTTACATATTTTCCCAGAGGGCGGTCACGGGCTCTCTCTTGGTAACGGGCTTACCGTCAGCAAAGAGGGCAAAGAGCTTGAAGAGACCGTTACCCCCTGGATTGACCTTGCTACTACCTGGATGAAGAAGTATTAAAGGACTTTGTCAGATCAGTCCTTCTACAAAATCTGCTACCTTCTTCATATCTGCTGTGGGCTCAAAGCGTGCAACAACATTGCCTTCGCGGTCCACAACAAACTTTGTGAAGTTCCACTTGATGTCAGGATTGTTCTTGTAATCCTTGTCTATCTTTTTAAGCATAACACCCATGGCCAGGGCTGCAGGGCCTTTTCCAAATCCCTCAAAGCCCTTCTGGCTCTTTAAGTACTGATAAAGAGGAAGCTGGTTCTCACCATTGACTTCGGATTTCTTCATCTGAGGGAACATTGTGTTGTAGTGAAGCTGGCAGAACTCGTGGATCTCCTCATCTGTTCCAGGTGTCTGACCTGCGAACTGGTTGCAGGGGATGTCCAGAATCTCAAGTCCCTGGTCATGGAGCTTTTCATACATTGCTTCAATATCTTTATAATGAGGGGTAAAGCCGCAGCCTGTTGCTGTATTTACAACCAGGACTACCTTGCCCTTATATGTCTCCATTGAAACTTCATTTCCCTGTGCATCTGTAACTGAATAATCATAGAATCCCATGTCGTTATCCTCCTATAAGTGTTAATATGTGTACGTTTCATCAATCAATTGCATTCAATTTAATTGTATTATATTTTACACAATTTAATTTGTCAATAGTTATTGCAAAAAGATTTTTCACCTCTTATGATTAATTCATGAGTAATTATATTGTCTTTGACCTTGAGTGGAATCAGGGTGATGCGCCGGTTACCGTAGACGGTAAGACTCTCACGTTTGAGATCGTTGAGATCGGCGCCGTAAAACTAAATGACAAAAGAGAAAAGACAGGTGAGTTCTCCCGGCTTATAAGACCTCAGGTCCACAAGCACATGCACCGCATAACAGGCAAGCTCATTCATCTGACCATGGACGATCTTGAAAAGGGCGATGATTTCGATGTTGTGGCTGATGAGTTCCTTAAATGGTGCGGCCCGGATCCAAAGTTCTGCACCTGGGGGCCCTTAGATCTTACTGAGTTCCAGCGCAATCTGGACTTTTTTGGTCTGCCTCTTTTATCCGACAGACCGCTTGCTTTCTATGACGTACAAAAGCTCTACAGCCTGGCCTATGATAATGGAAAATCCAGAAGAGGCCTGGAATCTGCCATAGATGAGCTTGGTATTAAAAAGGACATTCCTTTCCACAGAGCTCTTGCCGATGCTGAGTACACCGCCAAAATCTTCCGGCGTCTTGGAGACAAAGCCCTTTCCAAAGTCTCTTTTGACACCTATGTCACTCCCAAGACCAAGAAGCAGGAGATCCGTATCATCTTCGACAACTACGAGAAGTACATCTCCAGGGAATTTGGCAACAAAGAAGACATCCTCGAGAACATCGAGATCATGAACACCAGGTGCTATCTCTGTAAAAAGAACCTTAAGAGAGTTGTTAAGTGGTTTTCCCCTAATGGCAAGCACTACTACTCCGTGGCCTACTGCGACAAGCACGGATTCATGAAGGCAAAGGTCAGGATTAAGAAGGCAGAGAACGGCAACCTCTATGTGGTCAAGACCTGCAGATTTATATCCAGCGACGATGTGGATGATCTTAAGAAGAAGCAGCGCAAGATCAGAAAAAGAGAAAAGAATGACCCCTTTGACTGATCAGATACCATGACATTTAAAAAGCCACCACTTCAATTTCGAAGTGATGGCTTTGTTTATTTAGTCTGTATTAGTAAGCAATAGCATTTGTCCAGTAGTTCTGTCCATAGATATCTGTGAAGCGGTAAGTAACAAGAGCTTTTCCATCGCCAACATATGTGTTGCTGATCTTAAGGTCTGACATGCTGCCCTTTAAGGTCATGGGCTCACCAAGATAGTAAGAATCCTGATAGGTCTTATCATATCCGTAGTAGTCGCAGATAAACTCGATGACATCGCCAGCCACCAGCTCTGTGGTGTTCTTAGCTACAGTCTCTGTCTCTCCCTCTACATAGTCATAGCATGCGCCTGCAACATAGCCGTCTTCGTTATCTGAATCAAACACTAAGATAAGATTGCTTCTTACGCCATTGATAAAGCATGGTACGCGGCCTGTAATTGCGTAGCTGTCTGATGTTCCCTGTATATCTACAACATAGTAGGCTACAACCTGATTATCAATTGAGAGCCAGGTCTTATCTGTCTGGGATTTGAGATTTCCTTCATCGTCAAAGTCGAATATGTTATCCATTCCAAGGTCCACATATCCCTCACCGTCATCGTAGAACACGTTAAGGACAAGGTCCTGAACCATTGACCACTGATCCTCTGAAAGGGATATCACATCTTCCCCTGCAGCGTTTGTGGTCCAGATAAGAGCTGAGTCGTCAAATTTGTGGGATGCTATATAAGCTGCTGCCTTATCAACATCAAGGCTCTTTCCAATAAAGCCTGAGTTTGAAGCAGTAAGGCCTGAAACACTGCTAAAATCGCTGGAAAGGAAGCTGGTGAGGAGCTCTGCAATAAGATCTGCTGAACCTGCTCCGCTGCTGCCACTGCCTGCATAGTCACCAAACAATGATCCCATAGGTGTTCCTGTTGAACTTCCACCTGCTGCCACCTGACCTGCAACGCCCATGGATGCAAAGCTCTCAATACACTTGGCATAATCTTCATCCATTCCGATATCGCCGTAGGTGCTGACCATATTCTGAACACTGCTGGCCTTCTTATAAGGGAAGTAGATTGAAAGGCCGTAAGCATTGGTCATGTTGGCGCTGGTCCTGTTGTATTTGATGGCTTCCTTGAGGGCCTGTGCAAGCTCTTTTGACTCCTTGGTACCCATGCGGTTTGCAAAGTCCACAAGGTCTACCTGGTCTATCTTTGATGATGATGCAAACTCTCTTGTGCTGCTTCTGGCGCTGGATACTGCCTGGTATTCGTCGCCGTTTATCATCTCAGAAGTATCTTTGGAGAAATCTGCCAGCTCAGCAGGAACGGTCTCGGAGAGCTCAGCAAGGTCAATCAGTGAAAGAGTTGTCTTCTGTCCGGGACAGGTCTGAGCACACTTCTCAGTAAAGCCATCGATGATGTTCTTACCGATCTGTGTGGTCTCCATGGAGGTGTTCTTACCAAGAGCTGTAAGCCAGTCTGTGTAGTACCAGCCTACACCGGGCTCTGTTTCCTCTGATGCCACAAGGTAATCTGAGTATTTTGAAACTAACAGGGCGTTTTCAACGGTTGCCATAAGACAGGTGTCAAAGCCAACCATATCAAAGGTCACACCACCGTCTTTAAGGGCCTGGTTGATGCCTGCAAGAGACATTGCTCCGGCCTGAGGATTCTTCTCATCGTATCCATAACCTCCAGTGGATCCGCCGCCGTGGTTCCAGAAGATGAGTATGTTTCTGTTTGCCGGGAAGTTAGCTGCTGCCCAGCTGATATAGCTTGAAAGGGTTGAGGCCTTAGTCATGGCCACATTTCCAATGTTGTCCTTAAGCAGTGTGAGCCTGCCGTTATTTACCTGATATATCTGGTTGGTGGAGCTGGATACCACGTTGTTCTGCCACTTCTTGGCACCGCCGGTGTAAACGATCAGATTGATGTTATCCCCAAGATTAGCCCCAAGCATCTCCTGAAGGTCCTGGCTGGCCATACCGCTTCTGGACTCAAGGTCTGCGCCGCACATGTAGACCATGATTGTAACAACGTCCTGGCCATTACCCTTAATAACAGTTCTCTTTGCTCTTGCGCTTGGGGAAACGGAAGTGTTGAGCTTGCCTGTATTGGACGCATCGCTCCAGGCTGCTGAAGCACCTGAGCTGGCTCCTGTATATGAGCCGTATCCGCCAAGGAGCTGTCCTAGCATGGAAAGTCCTGCAGAGCCGGATGTATCATAGCTTGTGGACGATGAAGTTGTTGTGGTTGTTGATGTGGACGGCTGGGTCTGCTGAACCTGCTGCGTTGTATCCACATACTCAGTGGAAGTATCAGAAATACCTCCTCCCAAGAACGAACCAAGTCCGCCGCCACCTCCAAGAATAAGGAAAAGAACTATGATGATCATAAACAGCGGGCTTCTGCCGCCTGATCTCTGAGGACCTGCGCCTCCACCTGTACCTGACGGGCCTGATGAATAGCCACTGCTGTTGCCCACAGGGCCGGTTCCCAGTCCTTCGCCTCTCTTTTGAACGCCGGAACCGCCTTCAGTGACATTTTTCTTTCTGCCAACCGGTCTGTTTTCCATAATATGCCTCCCTATATGTGATCTAAAAAGCGTATTAGTCACGTATTCCCATATATTTTACCACATAAAAACCACCCGTATGCATATTTTCATACGGGTGGCAATAAACTCAAAATTCTTTTTAACTTTTAGGGGGTAGGTATTAAAGCTCAAGTCTTCCTGAGCAGATCAGCTTTCCTGATCTTCTGTCAAAGAGAAGGATGTCCTCTCCGTTTATGTTGATCTTCTCCTCCTGGCCGATCTGATAGATGACTCCGCCAAAGATAACGCTGGTAAGAAGGAACTCTCCAACCTTAAGCTTAAGAGTAGACTCCATACCTGTAGGCATTGCGCCGTAGATGGTGGTGTCGATCTTGCCGTTTGGATCGATGTCGATTGCCTCAGGACGGATGCCGATAACAAAGTCCTCGTCAGTGATAACAGGCTCATCAATAATGCTGTCATCCTGCTCTTCAACCTTCTGAACGTGGTACTTGAATACCTCATCCTTGTTGCTCTTTTCAACAGCGCCCTTCTGAAGAAGTCTCTGACGCTCAAACTCTGCCTTGTCCTGAGCTTCTTTGTCTCTGGCAGCTCTCCACTCATTAAGATCTGTCTTTTCAGTTGGAACAAAGCTAGCCTTGATTCCGCCAAGGATATCCACAGAAATGCTTCCGTCGCCCTGCTGCGTTCCCTTTGCATCCACAAAGTTCATGGAAGGATTTCCAACGAAATCAGCAACAAAGAGGTTTGCAGGTCTGTTATAAACCTCAAGAGGAGCAGCGTACTGCTGGAGCACACCATTGCTTACAAGACAGATCCTTGTTGCCAGGGTCATAGCTTCCATCTGGTCATGTGTTACATATACAAAGGTTGATCCGGTCTCAACATGGAGTCTCTGCAGCTCATATCTCATCTCAAGACGAAGCTTTGCATCCAGGTTTGAAAGGGGCTCATCCATGAAAAGAACCTGTGGCTCGGGTGCCAGTGTACGGGCAATGGCAACTCTCTGCTGCTGTCCGCCTGAAAGCTCTGCAGGGTACCTGTCCATGAACATACCGATCTTAACGATCCTGGAGCAGGCTCTTACCCTTGAATCTATCTCCTCCTTGGTAAGCTTTCTGTTCTCGATGACTTCCTTGCCGCCCTTTGTAACTTCGTACTTTTCGTTAAGGCCTTTTCCCTCAGCCTCATACTTTTTCTTTATTCCGGCAAGCTTGCTCTCGTACTCTGCAAGCTTTGTCTTTGCTGTGGTACCTGGATCGGAAGCTGTGTGAATTCCCATAGCATAGAGCTCTTTTGCCGTATAGATTGAAAGATTGTAGTTGTCGATGAGCTTGACGTATGCCTTGTTCTCATCGAGCTTACCATTCTTATCGCGGCATTCTTCTATGATCTCTTTTACCTTATTGCCGTTTCCAAGGGCTCTGATGAGATCTGCTGCCTGCTTGGCTTCAACGTCAAGGACCGGCATCTCCTCGTGAATGTTCTTAAGACCAAAAGAGATGTTCTCGTATACGGTCATGTTTGGCCACAGAGCGTAGTTCTGGAAAAGAAATCCCACCTTACGCTTGTTTGCCGGAACATTGATTCCTGCGTTGGAGTCGAATACCACCTTGTCGCCGATGGTGATACGACCCTCAGTTGGAGTCTCAAGACCTGCGATCATACGAAGGATTGTAGTTTTGCCGCAGCCTGAAGGTCCAAGAAGAGTTATAAAGGAATTGTCCGGGATATTGAGGCTTACATTATCTACGCCAAAGAACTTTCCCCAGCGCTTGGTTATATTTTCTAAAATGATTTCCGGCATGATTACTTTCCTCCTATGCCGCTGTCAAGGCTTGCGCCTGTCAGCTTGTTTACTAATGTGTTGAATACAAGAATTGTTACGATGAGGATGAGGTTGATGGCACTTGAGAATGCGTAAAGTCCCATCTCATCGAAGTAGTCCAGTGTTGTTGAAAGGATAAAGCCCTGTGTACAAAGAAGAAGGAACAGGGACAGCTCACGAAGACATGTCATGAAGGGGAGAAGATATCCGCTTATGATGGATGACTTCTGAATTGGAATGATGATCCTTGTCATTCTCTTTATCCAGGATGTGTTCATGATGATCGCAGCTTCCTCAAGCTCGTTGGAGATCTGAAGCATGGAGTTTAGTGAGCTTCTTGAGGCGAAAGGTATGTATTTGACTACACCTGCGATGATCAGGAGTGTGTATGTGTTAAAGAGATTTATGTGCTCGTTGGAGAAGAGGATGAAGAATGCTGCTCCAACTGCGATGGAAGGCATAAGGTAAGGCAGGAATGCTACGTTGTTAACGTAGTTGGCCCACTTATTTCTTCTCTTTTTAGCAACGGCGTAGCCGATGAGAGTTCCGATGGTACCTGCAATGAGGGCGCATACAACTGCAAGGAACAATGTTCCGAAGAATGCGTGCCAGATTGTCTTGTTGTAGAGGATACCGGACTGGCCATACATGCCGTTCTCTGTAATGTTCTCGTTTGTTACCCACCACTTGGTTGTAAGGTGTGCCAGGTTTCCTGTGTAGAGGAAGCTGTAGTCACCGGGGTTGGGAAGGAAGGTCTCCAGTGCGAACAGAAGGATCGGCCAGATACTTGTAAAGAAGGTAATGAGGATAAAGATGATTCCCACTACGTATTTTCCGACCTTTCCGATTGAGAGCTTTGTGAGCTGTCCGCTCTTACCGGTTACAGTGGTGTAGTTCTTGCGACTCTTAAGTGAGAGCTGGTTCATTCCAAGGATCAGCACGCCGAAGATCATCATGATGATGGCCAGGATACTGGCTTCTCCGGTGTATTTACTGTTCATGGAAATGTACTTGGTTGAAAGTGTTGTAAGGTTTAAGTAATGAGGAACCGGGTAGCTTCCCATGGCACTTCCGAATACCAGAAGGATTGTGGAAAGGATGGCCGGCTTGATCATAGGCAGTGTTACCTTGAACATGATCTTCCACTTTGGTGTGTCAAGAATTGTGGCTGCCTCCTCAAGGTTGGCATCCATGTTCTTGAAGATACCGCCTATAAGGATGTAGGCAAAGGGTGCGTAGTGAAGTCCTAAAACCACTGCACTTGGGAATACTCCCTGGCACCACCAGTGCGGGAAGTAAACATGGAAGATTGCTGCCAGAAGTCCATCGGATGTTCCCGTTACCTTGTTGGAGTAGAACATGTGCTGCCATACAACGGCCAGTGTCCACTGAGGCATGATATATGGGAAGATGAAGATGGAGCTTAAGTACTTTTTGAACTTCATATCTGTTCTTGTTACAAGGAAGGCGAACAGTCCGCCAAAGAGTATTGATATGAAGCAGGTAAGTACTGAAAGGATTACCGTGTTAAGAAGCGGCATCCAGAGATTTGTCTTTGCAAGTCTGCTGGTGAAAAGATCTGTATAGTTTACTATGGTGTATCCGGTTGTGCGACCTGTGAGATGCTGGTCAATGGTTCCCGGATGGATCGCAAAGGTGTCTTTTACGATTGCGACGATAGGTGCGACAGTACTGAAGGTCAGAACAATCCCAAACAGCAAAAGTATTATATTCTGAGGTTGGGAAAACCATGTCTTTACCTTATTCTTGAAAATCGCACTTTTGTCTGGTTTTGCGATTGTCTGCATGTTATCTCCTTTTTATAAGGGGATGTCGCCCCGCGGGCGCCATCCCCGATGTTTCTTTAATTACCTGTTAACTATAAATTATTCGCCTGGTGCATAGTGATCGAGAACGTCGATCCAGCTTCCTACTGTGAAGGATACTTCTGAGCAGTATGCAGGATCCTCAAGAACGAGCTCACCATCTGTTGTCCACCAGTCATATCCGCGGTCGTTCTTTGCAGGGAACTCATCTCCGCCACCCTGTGAGTGATGGAACTTATCCTCGATAGCTGTTGCTACTGTAGGATTTGCTGAGTATCCGCCCATATCCTTGCCCCATGCCTCGAAGCCTTCCTCTGTGCATGTCATGAATGCGATGAATGCGCATGCTGTCCATGGAAGAGGGCTGTTCTTTGTAAGGAAGAGGTAGTGGCAGTATCCGTATCCGCCGATTCCTGTGTAGCCGTCCTGATAAGCTGCAACGTTGATGTTGTTAACTGAAACTGTAGCTGACTCCTCAACAGAGCGAAGCTTTGAATAAACTAAGAGTCCTGACTGATCCTTTGCTGAAGCATCTACAAGAGTGTTGCAGATAGGGCCGTCATCAGTCTGCTCGTTGTAGTTGTTAACCCAGAGCTTGATCCATGCAAGAGCATAAGCGCCGTTTGCGCCAAGACCAAGGTCGTTGGCATCAGCCTGCATAGCCTGGATTGTAGGCTCGAAGTATGCCTTCTTTGTGTCGTCGAGCTTGTCATAAGCTTCCTTGAGCCATGTAGCGTACTTGTCTTCTGTGAGCATCATAAGGAAGTTCTTTCCTACGATCTCAGAGTCAACGCCCATGAAGAGAGGGTGTGAACCTTCATATACGAAATCCCAGCAGTTTGTGAAGGTTGCTGTTCCCTGATTGTTGTACATGAATACCTTGTTCAGTGTCTGAAGTGGAAGGAATCCTGTGTAAGCATCAGCTGATGTTCCGTTTGCCTCTGCCCACTCCTTAGGAACGAAGGTCTTAAGGATCTCTGTGTCAACCATCTTGGACTGGATCTGGTTACCATCCTGGATAAGAGTCATGGCAAATGTGCCTTCGCTCTTAAGTGAATCTGATGTAAGCTGCTCAAAGATCTTGTTGTTCTTTGGCTGCTGCCACTCGAACTCCATAGCGTATGAAGGATCGATGGACTGAAGATACTCGATGAATACAGGAAGTGCTGACTTACCACGGCTACTGTTTCCTACGCCGTAGAAGGTCTTTCCGTTTGACTCCTCGATGGCCTTCTTTGCAAGCTCTTCCATTGACATGCCCTCGGCCTCTGCGATGATGGCATCGATTCCTGTGAGCTCTGCTGCAGGAGCTGCTGTCTCGGTTGCTGCTGCCTGTGTGTTGTCAGCGGCCGGAGCTGCTTCTGTCTGTGCAGGAGCGTCAGTTGTGGTAGCTGCAGGTGTGCTTGCTGCTTCTCCGCAGCCAACCAGTGATGAAACTACCATTGTGAAAGCTAAGACTGAAGATAATACTTTCTTTTTCACTTTTTCTTTCCTCCTTTTACATTAGCCGGGGCGTGATAATAAAAAATGTACTTACCCGGCAGTTCTCTGCTTTGTAAGTACATTGTAAAATTTTCAGAATTATGTTTGGAGATGACAATTCTGATATATTTTGTAAAAAATAAACATTTTCTAAATAGAATCTAACAAATTTATATTACCAAACCCTTTGTCTGGTACTCTGAAGGGGTCTTTCCCACCAGCTTTTTAAAGGTATTGGAGAAATACGCGATGTCCTGATACCCTACCTTTTCCGCTACTTCGTACACCTTTACCTGAACATCTTTAAGGTAATCCATAGCTCTTTTGATGCGGTACTTGGTCAGGTAGTTGCCAATGCTAAGGTCCGTTTCTGCCTTGAAAAGCCTGCTGATATGACCTTCGCTGACGCCCATGGAATCTGCCAGAGAGCCAATGCTAAAGTCCACATCCGAGAAGTGCTCTTCTATATATGTAATAGCGTTCTGAACATATCTGTTGGCGATCTCGTCCTTGCCCTTTAGCGGGATCAGATTATCCTCCAGTTCCCTTGCAGAAGCCGGAGTACTTGGGTGCAGATGAAGAAGCCTCTGTATTGAGCCTTCAAGCTCGCCGTCCTGAAATGGTTTTAAAAGATAATCCGACACCCCTATACGGATCGCCTGCCTTGCATACTCAAACTCGTTGTAGGCTGTCAGGAAAATGACCTTGGTTGAAGGATATTTCTCGATGATCTTTTCTGCCATCTGTATCCCGTCCATCCTGGGCATCCTGATATCCGACACAACAAGGTCAGGGCGAAGGGCCTCTGCCTGTGCAAGCCCCTCTTCTCCGTTGGAGGCCTCTCCCACAACCTCGCACCCGATAAGCGCCCAGTCGGTCTCGCTCTTTATTCCCATTCTCACATATTTTTCATCGTCTACAATCAGAACTCTTGTCATTTATCTTCTTCCTTTAAAGGCTCTTTTTCCAGGAAAGGCAGTGTAACTATCATAACTGTTCCGCCTTCGGACGGGCGAACTGCCATGACTCCGTATTCCTTGCCGTAGTAAAGCCTTATGATGGTGTTGACGTTGTTAAGTCCCAGGTGCCCTTTTAAAGTCTCGGGATCATCGTTGTTGAGGGCGTTTAGCATCTCGTCGCTTATGCCTTTTCCGTTGTCCTGAACAGATATCTTTAATAGATCAGGCTTTCCGTCACTGCCCTTTTCCCTTATGGCTGCCAGGTAGATGTGGCCGTTGTCCATTTCATCCATGCCGTGGATAATGGCGTTCTCAACAATGGGCTGAAGGATCAGCTTGGGTATTATCGCCTCCATAACATCTTCGGGGATATCAATGGTAATGTCAAACTTATCATCAAACCTTATTCTCTGGATCTCGCAGTAATTCTCAATGAGCTTTATCTCCTCACCCAGCTTTACAAACTGCGCCTGGGATATGCTGGTCCTTAGGATCCCGGCCAGGGATGCGGACATTGTGGCCACCTCCGGAACCTGATTGGCTTTGGCAACCCACTTGATGGTATCCAGCGTGTTGTATAAAAAGTGCGGATTAAGCTGCGCCTGCATCATCTCGATCCTGGTCTCGTTTACCTTTCTCTCCGCTGCGACCCGCTCTTCCATGGTGTCCTTTAGCTGCGTTGTCATCTTATTAAAGCCCACCGCCAGCTGCTCAAACTCATCCTCCCTGTCCAGCTCTATCTTGGTATCAAAGTCGCCCTTTCTAAAGCGCCTCATACCTGCTGCCAGGGTGCCGATCGGTTTGGAAACATAGTTACTGAGCTGGTTGGCTACGATGAGACACACAATTACGCTGATGATGGCCAGAAGAATTATGATCTGATATCCTGCGCTTACGGCTGATTCATCCAGCGCCGGCGGCGTAACATATATGCTAAGAAGCCCGGTGTCTCCCAGCTCCTTCATATACACGTTGCTGCTAAAGCCTTCGCTGTACAGATTTCCGCTAAAGAGATTCCTGCGGATGCCCTCAAGTGTTTTTCCATCCTGAGCGGTGCCCATAAGACACAGCGGACGCAGATACCCGTTGGTCAGCATGAATCCGTCCTTGGCATTCATATCCGTACGAAGCTGATCCTCAATATCCTCCTGCTTGATCCTTATCACCGCATAACCCGGATCATCCTTATTTACTATCTGCCTTGCTATCAAAAGATCTGCACCCTGCCCGGAAGGCACTCCAGGGTCCAGGGCATAAACCGTCTTTCCATGATTTAATGACGCGTCGTGCAGTACCGAATAATACTCCGGAAGCGTCCCGGACTTATATCCGCTTTTTGTGCTGTACATGCATAGGCTTCCTATATAAAGGTCCACCACCGCAAAATCCCGCACGCTCTGGCTCTCGTCGTAAAGAGCAGCATATATCTCCAGCGAGTTCTTCCTTCCTTTATAAAAAGAATTCTGAAGCACAGGATTTCCTGCTATGCCATCAAGAGTACGCTCCGCACTCTCCAGCATCTCAAAGACCCTTCCTGTCACAAGCTCTTCCTGCTCGAAGTCCCTCTTTTCATAATCTGCCTTCACCCTTGCCTGGAATCCCTGGACAGTAAGGATGCCGCCAAATATTACCAGGAAAAGAGTCGCTGCCAGTATGGCCACAAACGTCTGTCTTCTAAATGACTGTCTTACAAAACCCATACTCACTCCCCCTCCTGCCCTGTCAGAGCATTCCAGAGAGCGAAGACTTCCGTCTCCTCCCGGGCTGATTTTCTTATGTCAAAAGAGATCTGGTCCAGGCCTGGTGAACCGGACTTATTAAGGTCTGTGCGGACACTTTGTCTGTAGAAGGTGTCCATGGCATATTTCTGAGTGTCGTATCCAACAACGAAGTCGATAAACTTTCCGGCATTATATGTGTGGGGCGCATTCACGACTATTGCGCAACCATCAGGCACTGCGCTGGTGCCATCCCTGGGGTAGATCATAGAGATGTCGTAGCCCTGGTCGATAGCTTTTTTAGCCGTCTCCTCAAGGGTTATTCCTATGAGGAACTTACCGTCGGATACCTGGGGGATGATGTCTCCGGATGAGCCAAGGACCTTGCCATCAAGCTGATCATAGAACCTGTTGACCAGACTTTCAGGCTCCTCATTAAAGAGCTGCCTCATAGTCGAGATGATGGTATAGCTGGTCCCGGACTTTCCAAGATCAGCAAAGGCGATCTGTCCCTTCCACCTGGCATCAAAAATATCCGTCCAGCTCTGCGGTACCTCAGTACCGGAAACAAGCTTATTGTTGTGGACAAAGACTATCGGAAGCTCCGTAAAAGGCGTCCAGTAGTTGTCCTCATCCACATAATTGTCATCCAGTATCTCTTTATCCTCTGTCTCATAGGGCATGAAGAGGTCTTTTTGCGCCTCGTAGCTCTCAATACCACCGCCGAACATGATGTCACAGGCACCGAGCTGGGATGCCTCTTTTACCTGAGAGATCATCTCTGCCGTGCCGCCTGCGTGGAGCTCAACCCATATGCCTGTTCTGTTTTCAAATTCCTGGATAATTGGAAGATATACCTCCTCCTTGTGGGAGGTGTAGACAATAAGACGCTTTTCGTCGGGGACACTGTACTTTTCAGTCATGGCTATGGCAGCCTCCTGACTTGGAGAGTTTCCACACGACGAAAGCAGAAGCATTGCTGCTTCTGCGATCATGATCATAACTATTCTGATGAATTTACTCTTCTTACTGAAAAAATCTAACATGAAATAACACTACTCTCTTGCGGCCTTCATCTCATGTTTTCTGGTGCACATCTGCGCATCTGCTTTTCTGAAGACGTCGTCTACAGTAGTATCCTCCTTGGGATCGAAAAGAGCTACTCCTATAGCAGCAGATATCTTCTCCCATGGGTCAATACTGATGTCACCGGAAAACTGTTCTATCTCATCATTAAACTTTTTCACCAGAGAGTCAACATTTTCATAATCTCTGTTCTTTAAAATTACCGCAAACTCATCGCCGCCAACCTTGAATACCGGCGAATGCTGGAATATATTGCAAACCAGTACACAGAGCTTTTTAATGGCTATATTGCCCTTTTCTTCGCCATAAGTGTCGTTGATCTTAATAAGGAAATTCAAATCTACCATGGCAAGGCCAAACTCTTTTAATCCCACTGCCACTTCGGCCTCAAGCTTTTTGATCTCCTCATCGTATGCTATTTTGTTTCTTATGCCGGTAATCGGATCTTTGTTGGTAAGGGCCTGAAGTTCGCTTGCCTGCTGCTTTGTCTCAGACAGTTCCTTGGTGGTATCCACAAGGTTCTTTATATATGTATCAAGGGTAGTTATCATTACCGATGTCTGGTTGGCAAGATCTGTAATCTCGTCATGGCTCTTTTTACTGCAACCGATGGTGTGTACAACGGCCGGATCCTTGGTCCTGGTATACTGGCTTATTCCATTGGACAGGTTTACAAGCTTACTTATGTATTTCTTATCGATGAAAAGCAGTATCAGTATAACGCCTGTAATAAGAACCAGTGCCATTACAAAAACAGGTATCAGGGTGTTTCTGACGATCTCCTTGTTGACCTTGTCAATTGCCACATCAACCGCAATGATTCCAATCTTTTGTCCGTCTATATAAAGGGGTGAATAATAGGCATAGTTATGCCCATACTGATTGTCAAAGACATCGTGCTTATCAACAGTTCTGTTGCTCTCCCATACCTCCCACATAACCGGATACATGCTTGGATCCTCTTCAATATCCAGGAGCAGGTTGATATAAAGACCTCCGCCCTGACCCTTAATATCCCTTAAGGCATCAATGATGTAGTACATGTGGTTGGGCTCACCGGTAGGAGTTATGTAGTATGTGTATTCAACGTCAAAGGTCCTGGCAGCAGACTCAAACACAAACAGCCAGTATTCATGGGTATATACGGCGAACGCATTCTTTACTTCATCGGAAAGCTCGTCAAACGATATGTCTTTTCCCAGGGTCTTTCCCGGATATTGCTGCGCAAAAAGCTGACTGTACTTATCAAGAGCCGGAAGATAATCACCGTCGAAGTCAGCTGGTATGAGCACCTCATTGGCATGCTCCAGCATATACTCCTGATAGTACACAAAATCCTCACCGTCAGCCTTTATGAGTTTCTGGAGATACTCGCTCAGGCTGCTTACATTACTGCTGACCTGCTCCTCTAATATCCGTTGCTGAAGTATGTAGGTGGCAATCCCGGTAGCGATAAGCGTTAGAATCGTAAGCACAGCAAATATTGCCCCAAATCTAAACAAAAGACCTCCAGGCCTTCTCCCGGTATTAACCTCACCCTCAAGCATATTTATTTCCGCCATCCGATCACCTATAGTGGAACTATCAAAATATCGTCATGGTTACTTCTCTATTTTACTACATTTTTGTACCGGTTGGTACTTGCTATTTCCCTTGATAAAAAGAGTTGCTTGTGATAATATACTTATTGCATGTTTCCGTAGCTCAGCAGGATAGAGCGTTCGCCTCCTAAGCGAAAGGTCGTGCGTTCGAATCGCATCGGGAACACTCGCGAAGGCTACAAGCCATGCAAAAAAGGATACATAAAAGCTCGACGGGAGTTTACTCACGGGAGAGCTTTATGTATCCTTTTTTATAGGGCGCCAGCCCGCGGAGAAGGAAGCTTTGCTTCCTTCGTCCGCGCATGGCTTGTCGTATTATTTTGCTATATAGCGCTCTGCAAGCTCCTCAATAACGTGAGCAGTTGCCTTTTCTACCGTTCCTTCATCAAAAGGACTAAGAAGATTTCCGATCTTAAGAAGCTCTAAATATCCCTTAGTTCCGCCTGCACGGCAAAGTCTGAGGTAATCCTCCCAGGCAGCTTTTCTATCCTCTTTCATGCGGCCATAATACTGGAATGCACAGATCTGTGACATGGCATATTCGATGTAGTAGAAAGGATAAAGGAAGATGTGCTGCTTCTGCATCCAGAAACCACCGGCCTCCAGGAATTCATTTCCATCATAGTCGCGCCATGGCATGTATTTCTGCTCGATTTCATGCCAGGTTCTCTTCCAGTCATCTGCTGTGTATTCAGGGTGTGCGTAAACCTCGTGCTGGAATTCATCAACACTTACCAGATAAGGGATTACGCAAAGCGCTCCCATAAGGTGTGCTGTAAGATACTTCTCTGTGTTTTCTCCAAAGAACAGCTCCATCCATGGGTATGCAAAGTGCTCCATAGACATTGAATGTATCTCGTTGATCTCAGCTGTTGAGCCGCGAAGTGCATCAACCTCGATGGATCTCATACCAAGATATCCCTGGAATGCATGACCTGCCTCGTGGGTAAGTACATCTACATCCGCTGAGGTTCCGTTGAAGTTACTGAAAATGAAGGGTGCCTTGAAAAGAGGCATAGCTGTCATATAGCCGCCCATGTGTTTTCCGGGTCTGGTCTCAAGGTCAAAGAGCTCATACTCCTTCATGAAATCAAAGAACTCTCCGGTCTCAGCACTCATCTCGCGGTACATCTTCTGTGCCTTGTCTACCAGCTCTTTTGCAGTTCCTATAGGAGCAGCGTTTCCATCAGGGAAATTCAGTTCTTCGTCATAGTAATAGAGCTTCTCCACACCAAGCTTTTCCTGCTGCGCTTTTCGTATCTTTGCAACAGCAGGCGTAATTATCTCTCTGACCTGTTCGCGGAATTTGGCTGCATCTTCCTGCTTGTAGTCAAAGCGGTTTCTATTGATGTAGGCCATATCAGTATAGTTTTTAAAGCCCATTTTAAGGGCCATTTCGTTACGTAGTTTTACCAGCTCTCCATACTGCGCCTCAAGCTTAGGACTGATCTTCTCATAGAGCGCTGCCCAGGCTTCAAAGGCTTCCTTACGCTCTGCGCGGTCTGTGCTCTGCATGTGCTTAAGAAGTCCGTAGAAATTGCACTCTTCTCCCCTGAAATCTGTCACTGCGCCGGCTGCTGTCTTGCTATATTCCTGACTGATCTGCTCGCAGCGTATTGTCTCGGGAATGATCTTCTCGTCGCTTGTCATAAGAGAAGCATCCAGCTTCCTGAGGAGCTGGGCACCAAATTCTGCCTCGAATTCGGGTCTGAATTCTGACTGGGTAAGGGCCTTCTCAAAAGCATTGTACTGAGGGATAGTCTTGGCAAATTCCTCCTGGAGCCATTTGATCTCTCCATCGTAAAACTCATCATTCATATTGATGGTATTGCGAATGTGAGCCACGGTGTACATAGTATCATCCATCCGCTCGCGCTCCTGCAGAGCATAATATGCGTCTCGAACCTCCTGATAACTCTTTGCATCACGGATCTTAGCAGTTGCATCTTCTACAACTCTTTTAAGCTCCTCAATATCCGGACGCTTATATTCGATTTCACTAAATTTAACCATTTTCACACCTTCTCCTTTTATTTTTACCTTTTATAAGTTTTACAATAAGACATGAAAACTTCCCACCCCTTTTAGGCATGGGAAGTTTCAGACTGTATATAATTAAAATTTGGGATTACTCGAGAACACCCAGCATCTTTTCAGGATCCTCTGCAGCCTTAACTTTGTCGTTGGCTCTGATTATGATCCCGTTTTCATCAATAAGATATGTGGTCCTTACTACTCCCATTGAGACCTTTCCATAGTTCTTCTTTTCCTTCCAGACATCATAGGCTTCAATTACCTTTCTCTCCGGGTCAGCAAGAAGAGTGAATGCAAGGCCATATTTTTCCTCAAACTTTTTATGGGAAGCTACGGTGTCTTTACTTACACCAAGGACGACCGCGCCCTTTTCAGTAAATTGCGGATAGCGCTCTGAAAATCCACAGGCCTGTTTGGTGCAACCTGCAGTATTATCTTTAGGGTAGAAATAAAGAATTACCTTTTTCCCACGATACTCCTTAAGTGAATGTATTGTTCCATTCTGATCCGGGAGTTCGAAATCCGGAGCTTTTGTCCCAACTTCTAACATGATGTTCCCTCCTTAAGTAAGTTAAACCAATATAGGTTCTTTCCCAACTATAATACCACAATTACTGAGGCAAAGGCTTACACCATCATCTTATAGATCTTTGTGCAGTCCTCGGTATCAAGTGTAACAAAGCCAGAAATGCTGCCTGTTCTACCATCGCCGTAGCAAAGAGCCTCAACCAGCTTTGGAATATCAGTTTACTTAAGGACCTTTAGCATAACCTGTATATTATCCCTGTCGAGCTGCTTATAGTCTGTATTCTTTCCGGTAATACTGTTTTCATACTGCGACAGTTTATCCAGTTCATCCCATGGAATCAGACAGGCATGCTGGCGCAGTGACATATCTTTTGTAATTCTGACAGTACGGTCCTGAAGGAATCGTTCTGCTCTTTTCCTGATCGTCTCCTCATCCATTTTTGTAAAGCCCATAGAATAATGGAAAGCGCACCAGCGCAGATGCTCTGTCTTTGAAAGGTTTTCTATTAATTCCTCAGAAAGCTCATCTTTTCCCAAAAGCTTAAGTCGCTTAAAGAGGGCAGTCAGGAAATCAGCACTGGCCCTGCAACTCATACGGCTGAAATAATCACACTCTGCCCACTGTTTTTCCTCGTCACCATCTTCGCCGCAGTAGTAGTGGTTGATCTGCTTCGCACGCTCATCCATCTTTCCGCCGTATAAGACATTGGCATCGTTAAGATTCCAAACGGTTCTCTCCTGGGCATATTTATAGCGTGTCACACTGTCCTTATTACAGTGATAAACAGGTGTTTCTTTATGTTTTTCATGAAAGAGCTCTAAGATATTTGCTGATATTTCTCTTCCGGTGTCATCATTGCCGACTGCTACGACCACATAGTTAATGGCGGCAGAGTTTTCATAAATATAGTCAGTAAGCGCTCTGCTTCTGCCATCCTCAGCAAAGAACTCTATGTCATAGTTCTCAAGCATGGAGTTGTATCTGTAATGATAGTAGCCGTCAATCTTTTTATAGCTGGGATCAAATACCCGTACTTTAAATGAGCTGCCTTCAAACTGACCATTGGCCACAAGCTTTTTTAATATTTCCTGCCCGAGCCTTCCGAATCCTACCAAAAGAACTTCTACCCCATTCTGGACATAGCCCTTTTCATCAAATTCAACGACATCGCAAAGAGGAAATTTCTGCATGAGAAGTCTTGCGATGAGCTCAGTCTTATCAAACACCTTGACATGGCCGTAACCATAGTGCTTTTCACCTGCAAGAAGTCTCATTCCTTCCAGCTCTTCTCTTCCGATCATGGTTACTCCGGTCTGCCGCGGCTCTATCTTCTCATTCTCAAGGCAGGTAAGAAGTGTTTTTGCATAATCAAAATTAAGGTCTGCATCGTCTGAAAGGGCAGTCAGGTGAAGCTTGCACTTTCCTTTTCTTATTCCCAGGCGTTTTAAAAACTTTTTATCCGGGTTTAATGCTGATGAATCTGTATAGATAAGGGCGCCCATCTGCCTGATGTCTGACTCCCACTTCATGGAATCTGTATCTACAAATACAACGGAGACTCTTTCTTTATCAGAGACAGTTCTTCCATAGGCCAGCGAGCTTTCATTGATTCCGTAAATAAGCTCCACGTCGTTGATCCTAAGGAGCCAGGATCTGATCTTTCTGATGGCACTTTTTCCAAGGACAAGAATGAAAACACTAGCCATGGAATAATAGGCCATAAAGTGTATCAGCCAGAAAAGGATAAGCCACGGTGAGCCCTCTCCAACCTGAGCTGTGAAAACACGTTCATTGTTCGATCCGGCAAACATACGACCAGTGTCTATGATTGTTTTTAATACTTCAACTGCTCCCCAGTCGGGACTTTTTGAATATGAGTAGCCATATATTATAAGGCCTCCAAGAGAAGCAATGGAAAAAGAGATCCCCACCCATCTCTCACGATTGTCCTGATTCATCGTCAGAAACAGAACCATTGCTGAAAACAGCGCAAGAGAAATAAGAATGATTGAAATATACCCCATAAAACCCCCGTTTATAAATTTTACTTTTTGCTCATATTATAACTGTATTGCAATCAATACAGAATAAGTTTTTTATCCTGTTAAAATCTTGCAACAAGAAGCGACGCCAGTACAAGAACAATAAGAAATACAACATTCACGGCGGTGAATACCATCAGGTATTTGCCGCTTTTTTCTCTGTACTCCTTGGAATAGGCTTTGTAGGAAATAAGAGATGCCATCGAAGCGATAAGTGTTCCGAGGCCTCCTATATTCACACCAAGAAGCAGCGCTTTGTAGTTGGTTGTAAAGCCTGATAACATCAGCGTGGCGGGAACATTGCTTATTACCTGGCTAAGTGCGATTGATATCGCGAACTCTTTTCCGCTTAGCACGCTCTCAAAGAAAGAGCTGATAGCCTCAATATTTCCCATGTTTCCTGTGAAGATGAAAAAGCCAATGAAGGTCAGCAGCAGTATATAATCCGCCCTTAGCAGGATCTTGAAATCCATACCGCCTACTATAATAAGAACAATGATTGCAAATACATACCAGGGAAGAAGTCTGACCACAGCCAGAAGGGCCACTACAAACAGTACACTGTAAATGATTATCTGGAGGTGGCTTCCGAAATTGCTGGTTATGAGAGACTCTTTGCTGGTGCTAAGGCTCTTTTGCCTCTCCGGTATCAGAATAAGTCCAAGCACAAGTAAAACTGCTGAAAGCAGACTATAAGGAAGCATTGTCAGTATAAAGTTCCCAAGGCTCATACCTGTCAGACCATAGAGATAGAGGTTCTGCGGGTTTCCGATGGGAGTCAGCATACTTCCCAGGTTTGCGGCAACAGTCTGGAGTACAACAGTTGGGATCATCATGTCCTCGCGGCCACAGTTGTGCAGGATCATCAGTGCAAAGGGCACGAAGGTGATGAGCGCCACATCGTTAGTGATGAGCATGCTGCCGAAAAAGCACATGAAGATAAGTACTGCTGCCAGCTGCCAGCCATTTTTTACCTTGGATAAAAGAAATCCTGCTATCTTGTCAAATACTGAATTCTCTTTAAGTCCCTGGATTATTACCATAAGTCCCCAGAGAATTCCAAGGGATCTGAAGTCAATGTAGCCCAGGTAAGCAGCATTTGGATGAACAAAGAATGCTGATATTATCGCAAGCATCCATGCGATACAAAGTACGGTGTCCGGCTTCTTTCCGGATTTGAACAGTTTTTTCATAATATTAATTCCTCTTTTAAAACAACATCGCTGGATATTTTACCACAAAAAAGATGCACTGCCAAAGAGGAGAAGTTGTATAATACATAATGACTAAAAATTCAGGCAGAATATGCATTGGGGGCAATATGGGATATCGCAGGGGACGTAAGAATAGAATCCGTACAAGGATCATTGTATCAGGGTGCGTACTCGGAGCTTGTGTGCTAATTGCGGCAGCAGCTCTTTTGATAAACAAAAATAAGGCAAACAAGATCGAAGATGAAGCACCGCTGATGGAGATAGCGGAGTTTGAAGACATCCAGGAGGTGACAGCCGGTGATGAAGCGGTCAGTGCTGAAACGGTGGAAGAGGCGATGGATGCGGATGCTGGTACAGAAAATTCAGCCGCGGAAGAAGTCAGCGCCGACAGCACGCAAGGGGCTTCTGATAGTGAAGAAGATTCCGATCCACAGGTTACGGTCAATAAGGAATCCGGCGCTGCAATTGATGTGGCTTCGGTCGTTACTGCCAGCAGCGTTGGAGAAAACAGTAATGTGACTTATGGAATCGACGTTTCAAGGTTTCAGGGAACCATCGACTGGGCCCAGGTTGCAGGCGCAGGTATAGATTTTGCCATGGTCAGAGTCGGCTACAGGGACTCTGCAAGCGGAGAGATCAAGGCAGATTCCAACGCCAGGTTCAACATGCAGGAGGCTGAAAAGAACGGTATCAAGATCGGTGCGTACTTTTTCTCTACTGCTATCAGTCCCAGCGAAGCGGTTGAGGAGGCCAACTGGGTTGCAAATTATATCTCTCAGTATCCCATCACCTATCCTGTAGGATTCAACTGTGAAGGTTTTGAAAACGCATCCAGCAGACAATATAATCTGTCGAAGGATGAGCGCAGCACCATAGCTCTTGCCTTCCTTGATCAGATTTACAGCGCAGGCTACACTCCGATCTTCTACGCATCAAGAAGTGAGCTCTCAGGAGACGCCAAATGGAATACATCTCAGATTGAAAAGAGCTATAAGATATGGATGGCCTGGTACAATCAGGACACTTCCAACATAAAAAGCGGTCCCTCCTACGAAGGCCAGTGCGCAATGTGGCAGTACTCAAACAATGGAAGTGTTGCCGGTATCAGCAAGCCCGTTGACGTAGATGTGGCATACTTTGGCTACGAAGGAACGGAAACGGCAAAAGACACTTCGGAGAGAGAAACGGCATCGGCCGATGTGGAAGCTCTCATGAATTTTAGCGATGTGGAAGAGACTGTAACCGCCAAGAACAACACCAACCTAAGAAACAAGCCAAGTCAGGGCGATGACAGCACCGTTATTACAACGCTTCAAAATGGTCAGACCGCTCTCAGGACCGGAATCAGCGACAGCGGCTGGTCAAGGGTTGTGTACGAGGGAAACACCTATTATGCTGTTTCAAGCTTTCTCACCACAGACCTTAGCGCGCCCAAGCAGGAAGAACCCGCACCGGTGGTTCAGGAGACATCTGGCTTCAAGACCAAATTCGCCGACTGCAGTGAAACCGTTACTGCAAAAGAGCTGGTCAACCTTCGAAACAAGCCCAGCGTAACCGATGAAGACTCCGAAGTAATTGCTACGCTTTCCGCCGGAGATACTGCTCTTCGTACAGGTATCAACAACGAGTATGGCTGGTCCAGAGTTGAATATAACGGCCAGACGCTGTACTGTGTAAGCAGTTATTTAAGAGTTGTGGAATGATTGATGTCTTGTGGTCTCCGGATGCGCAGCACCGGAGATCAATCTTAAGGATGCGTCCGGGATTATTTCCCAGGGCTATATCAATAAAGAAAAGATTTCTGGTATCGGAGATCCCTATCTTGTAACTGAAAACGGAAAATACTATGTCACTGCCACCTGTGATGGCAAGGGCATGGGATTATCAGAAGTGCTATTCTACGTTCACAAAACCGGGGAGTAAAAAAATGAAACAGGAAGTATCCTTAAATTTAAGCAATATCGACAGGGTCACCAGTATCTCGAAGGCTCTTTCATCAAGGATAAGAGTTGAGATCCTAAGGCTTTTAGACAACCAGGCGCTTAACATCAGCAGCATTGCGGAAGCCCTGGATATACCGGTGTCTACTGCTGCCCTTCAGATAAAAGTTCTTGAGGAAGCTGGTCTTGTGACATCAGAACCCCTTCCGGGCATCAGGGGATCCCAGAAGGTCAGTGGCATCAAGGTTAAGACTGTCCATATCGATATCAAATCATCCGATGATGATGCTACCTCCACAAGGACCGTTAAGATATCCATGCCCATCGGAAATTATTCTGACTGCAGCATTGAGGCGCCCTGTGGCATCTCCTCCGAGACGAATGCCATATCACATGACGATGATAAAGATGCGTTCTATCTGCCAGACAGAACCTCCGCCCAGATCCTTTGGTTTTATAAGGGCTATCTGGAATACAGATTTCCCAAAAGACATGTCGACGAGCATGGCAACATAAACGGCGTGGAGTTTACCTTTGAAGCGTGCTCTGAAGCTCCCGGCTATAACAACACCTGGCCATCCGATATCACGATATGGATCAACGGAGTCGAGATCGGAGGCTTTAGAAGTGAAGGAGACTATGGTGGAAGAAAGGGTAAGCTCAATCCTGACTGGTGGCCTGATATCCTGACCCAGTATGGCAAACTGTACTCCGTGCTTATTGATAACGATGGCTGTTATGTGGACAACAAGCTTACATCAAAAGAGAATCTGAAAAGTCTTAAGATTGATGAAGGAGACTATATCAGTTTTAAGATCGGAGTAAAGGAATCCTCGGAATATGTTGGAGGAATAAATCTGTTTGGAAACCACTTTGGTGATTTTAACCAAAATATCGAAATGACACTGCACTACTAAGGAAACTAAAGACAAAAACAAGCTTTGTATCAAAAGCGTCGCAAATCCCATTGCGGCGCTTTTTTTATTGTTATTCTTACATTGTTACATAATTTTTGTAAATAAATACAACATATCTTATGTAATAAATAACTTGTGCAAATCGTAGATTTGTATGCGAGAATATTGACGCAGCCCTGTTTTTCACATAAAATTTACAACATCAAAAGATTTTCAGTTACAAAAAAAGTGTAATTATAAAACTTCACGGCAAATAAAAAAAAATAATATTACATAATTATTGTAACAAATAGCTAAAGAGGAAACTACGACTATGAATAATTTACCAAGAGCAGAATATCCAAGACCTGATTTTGTCAGGGAAAACTTTACATGTCTTAATGGGGAATGGGACTTTGTTTACGATGACGAGGATCTTGGACTTTCCCAGAAATGGTATCAGAATACCGGGGATATTTTTGATAAGAAGATTGTTGTTCCATACACATACCTGTGTGAACTTTCAGGGATAGATGATCAGGATTTTCATGACATAGTATGGTATAGGAGAAAAGTTCTTTTCAAAAAAGAACACGAACAGGACAGGCTCCTGCTCCACTTTGGGGCCATCGATCATATTGCTGACATATGGATCGACTCTTACCATGTCTGTCACCATGAGGGCGGAAACACGCCAATAGAGATTGATGTGACTGAAGAGGTGAAGGGAGCTGAGGAGCATGTAATTACCGTAAGAGCCTTCGATGACTCCTTTGACTTTGCTATTACCAGAGGCAAACAGTTTTGGGAGAAGAAATCCAGCGGAATCTTTTACACCAGAACCGTAGGTATCTGGCAGAGCGTGTGGATTGAGGAGGTTCCGCCCATCTACTTAAGCAGGGTCAGAATTACACCGGACCTGGACGAGAGAATGATAGATATCGAGATGGAGCTTGCAGGGGGAAAAGAGGCAACGGCTTCTTTAAGCATCTCTCTCAAGGGAAAAGAGCTTCTTGCCGATAAGGTTGAGATTAAAAACGGCAAAGGCAGGGTAAAGTACTGGCTTGATTCTGCCATCACCCTGGACTGGCATCATCAGGAGAGCTGGACCTGGAGCCCAGATAATCCTGTTCTGTTTGATGTTGAATATGCTATTTGCGGATGTGGTGAAAACTGCATTGAAGATAAAGTAAAAGGATACTTTGCTTTTAGAAAGATCAATGTGGTGAACGGAAGGATACTGCTTAATAACAGACCTTACGTCATGAAGATGCTTCTGGATCAGGGTTATTTCAGAAAGGGCCTTCTCACAGCACCAACAGATGATGACCTTCGAAAAGACATTGAGTACACAAAAGAGATGGGCTTTAACGGAGTTCGCAAGCATCAGAAGGTGGAGGATCCAAGATTCCTTTACTGGGCTGATAAGCTGGGACTGCTTGTATGGGGTGAAGGGCCAAGCTCCTATGAATACTCTCAGCTTGCAGTTGAGAGGCACACCAGAGAGTGGCTTGAGATATTAAGACGCGATTACAATCATCCCTGCATCATTGCCTGGGTTCCTCTCAATGAATCCTGGGGTGTTCACGAGATTCTGGACAGGGAAGATGAACAGGCACATTCACTGGCTCTTTACTACCTGATCAAATCTATCGACAGGACAAGGCTTGTCATATCCAACGACGGATGGACACATACCAAGTCCGATATAATCACAATTCACGACTACAGCGGATGCAGAGCCGAACTGGAAAAGAGATACTCCAGCCTTGAGAACATCATAAAGGAATTCCCTGGAGGTCACGGTCTTTTTGCCAGAGGCTATGAATACCACGGTGAACCCATTATGGTTTCAGAGTTTGGCGGAATCTCCTTCTGTAAGGATGGAACTGAGGGCTGGGGTTATACAGCTGCGGAAAATGATGAGGATTATCTGGAAAGATACAAAAATGTGGTGGAGCCACTTCTTGATTCTGATTTTGTTCAGGGCTTTGTTTACACTCAGCTAACTGATGTAGAACAGGAGATCAATGGTCTTATGACCTATGACAGACAGTTTAAGGTGGATCCGAAAAAGATAAGGGAGATAAACAGATAAGTGGTACAAAAAAGGAAGCCTCGAAGCAGGCTTCCTTTTGTCGTTGTTCATATTATATCTCACGCTTTAACCGGCACCCATATCTCAGAATAATACTCCGGATCCTGTGCCCCAAGCTTATACTTAGTTTCATCTGTGTAGAACTCTATGTTGAAGCCACCTGCGATCTCATAATTGCTGGCGGGGAGCCACTCGTTAAATACCTGAGTATTAACACTCTGCAGAGCCTGTGGCATCGCTCCACGGCAAGGGAATACTGCCCAGGTGTGCTCCGGGATCTCTTTTACCTCATACCCCTCTGCGCATGCCAGCTCTTCACTGTAGTCGTCAGCTATCATGTAGCGGAACTGATCTCCCATAATCTCATCATCAAGGCAGACTCCGTACATTCCCATAAGCTTATTGTCTGGCTTTGCAAATACCTCATCCCAGAACTTGGGAATAACGCTGTAGCCATCACCGTAGTCAACTATCTTGGATACACCCATTACCTTAAATGCCGGTTTCTTTTCAATCCTGTACTCCATTGTTTTACCTCCATCTAATGTCAGTTTGATATGCAGCGGTGCAAACGCCTTTATACTCGCACCATTATTTCTTACATCAGTCGGAGTGCTGCCATGAAATCTTGTAAACGCCCTGGTGAAGCTGTCCGCTGAATCGTAGCCATACTTAATGGCAAGATCGATCACCTTTATGTCCGTTGAGATCAGCTCCTCTCCTGCCAGGGAGAGTCTTCTCATTCGCACATATTCACCGATGGTATATCCGCACAGCATGGAAAAGCCCTTCTGGAAATAAAACGCGGATGTATTTACTTCCTCGGCAATCCTGCCAACCGTCAGATCCGAGGTAAGGTTAGCCTCAATAAATCTTATGGCGTCTTCAATGATCTTGGTCCAGTTCATAATCTACCTCCAACTTGATTGTAACTTTAGTATAGAGGTCTTGTACATACACTTCCCGATATTAAATGCTTTCTTTTGTCCGTCAGCCTGCCGGCATATACACGCTCACTCCGGGACCTACCGGAATTCCAAGCAGTATCCATAAGAACAGGAAAATGATCCATGCAGCCAAAAGGACAAGTCCAATAGGCAAAAGGCTGGACACCAATTTTCCCAGCTTTATATCCGGATCATACATATCCTGCGCCGCCTTGAGCGTAACCCAGATATATGGCATGAATGGTGTAAATGAGTTGGTTGCTGAATCTCCAATTCGATAAAAGATCTGTGTCATGGCCGGATGATAACCACCTGCCAGAATCATCATTGGAATAAATACCGGAGCCATGATCGCCCACTTGGCTGATGCGGATGTGATGAAAATGTTGATAAATGAACTGAACAGGATGAAGACAACTATCATTCCAAAGCCTGTAAAGCCCGTGGCATTAAGAAGATTAGAGCCATTGATTGCCAGAAGCTTATCTATGTTGGTCCAGGAAAAGAGCTTTTGGAACTGGGCACAGAAAAAGCAGAACACGATATATCCGCCCATTTTTTCCATGATCTTAACCAGCGCCTTGTAAATTCCATCTATTCCTTTGAAGGATCCGGATACCAAGCCAAATACTATTCCCGGAATACCGAAGAGCAGCAGCAAAACAGGAACCATGTACTTAAGAAGGTATGAACCGATGAAAGCTCTTTGTCCCTCTGCCTCATGCCCTACTACTATTCCAAGAGGTCCCCATATGGTGAAAACAACCACCAATACAAGAAAAGCCTGCATTGCGATTCCTGCCCAAAGAAGTGCTTTCTTCTCCTTATCAGTTGCCTTTTTCTCTCGGTTTATCTCCATGCCCTTTACAGGCACAAAGACTCCAAGTCTCTTTTCAACAAAATGATTGGTCATAAAACCAATGATAAAAGTGCACAGGAAAGTAGACGCTGCCATGAAATACCAGTTGCAGGTTATGTCCACTGACAGTACACCCGCTCCAAGAAAATCGTCCACTACACCCTGGGTTATGGACTGGAGAAGCCCGTCAGTTCCTGCCACCATAAGGTTTGCTGAAAATCCCGCCTCCACAGCAGAATATCCACAGATCATTCCCGCTATTGGATGTCTACCGGCTGCGAGAAAGATAAGTCCCCCAAGAGGCGGAATAATGATGCACGCAGTATCTGAAGCGATATTTCCCATAATTCCAACAAACGCAACCACATATGGAACCAGCATCGGAAGTGTTTTCTTAACTTTTTCATTGAGAAGTGTCTCAATAAGTCCTGACTCCTCGCACAGTCCCACAGCCGCTGTCATGACCAGCACCATTCCAAAAGGCGGAAATGAAGTGAAATTGGTGATGAGATTTGCAAGAAACCAGTACAGGCCATCGACCGTAAAGAAATTCTGCACTGTAACCAGTTCATCGTTGGCCGGGTTAATAACGGACACATTGAACTGTGATAATATCAGAGATAGTACAGCTGTTATCCAGAAAAGACACATAAAGATTATTCCCGGATGAGGAAGCTTATTGCATGCTGTTTCTATCCAGGCAAGAAATCTGCTGCTTTTTACAGGTTTTGCATTGTCCATTTATTGATCCCCTCATAGATCTCTTTTACCAGCTACTCCACGTTTTCCCTGGTAATGTTCTTGGCCCACTTGTTACTGTAATAGTGCTTTAAGACCCATGGCCACTTCACAAACTCATCCGTGCAAAGCAGGAAAAATACCACCTTTACCGGGAGCTTGAACACAAAAGCAGACAGAAGTCCCAGGGGCACAGCATATGCCCACATATCAATTGTATCACAGATAAAGCCAAACTTACTGTCGCCGCCGGCTCTAAATATTCCGGCGATGAGATATGTATTGACCGCAGTTCCCATGATGTAGTAAGTACTGATCAATAGCATGAACTTAAGATAGTCCAGTGCCTGGGGTGTAAGTGACGCATAGGACAGTGCAAATGGCATGACCAGAAATACGATGAAACCGCCAATTGCACCGGCAAGAACCGTCAGGCGGAAAAGAATTCTCGCAGTCCTTATACCCTCTTCCCGCTCGCCGCTTCCAAGGATCTGCCCCACGATTATTCCTCCAGCAGAAGCCATTCCGAAGCAGAATACCGTTCCAAGATTCCTTACCACATTTGTAATAGAATATGCTGCCACAACGTCGTTTCCAAGATGCCCGATTATCACTGAGTACATGGAAAAAGCCAGCGACCAGGACAGGTCGTTTCCAATTGCCGGAAGCGCCATGGTAAAAAAGTCTTTCTCCAGCAGAGCGTGTCTCCCTAACATAGTTCGCAGAGAAAGCTTCACCTGAGCTCCTCTTATCGATACGAAGATACAGCAAAAGAGCTGGAACAGTCGGCTTAGTGTAGTCGCTATGGCAACACCTACAACTCCGAGCTTTGGTATTCCGAAAAGCCCAAAGATAAAAACAGCATTTAGACAGACATTCATGAAAAGAGCTGTCGTCTCAATAATTGTGCTGGTCCCAACTCGTCCTATACACCTGAGGATTGCCATGTACACAGCACTGATTGCCCAGAACAAAAGTCCCGGAGCGATAAACCGCAGGTACTGAGCACCAAGATTTATGAGTATTTCATCAGAAGTGTAAATGAACATCAGCTTCTTAGGGATGACCATACAAAGAAATGCCCCGATGAAAGCCACAGAAAGAGAGAACTTAAGACCTATTCCCTCAATCTTCTCAATGGTAGCCAGATCTCCTTTTCCATAGTACTGGGCTGCCAGCATGGCAATTCCTGTTCCAATTCCATAAAGAAGCATGAACAGGATTCCCACCAGAGAGTTTGCAAGCGACACCGCGCTTATGGCATCCTGCCCCACATAGTTGAGCATCAGTACATCGGCGCTGTTGACCGCCGCGTCTATAACATTTTGAATTATGATGGGCAGCGCCACTACCCATATTTTTCTGTAAATTGATTCGTTAGTCTTCACTCTTACTTATCTTTCCGTCTTTTACCAGCAGCTTTTCCGTCGCCACATGGTCTACAAATGTCTGATCGTGGGAAACAAAAACCAGTGTTCCCTCGTACTCAACAAGGAGTCTTTCCAGCGCTTCGATCGTTGGGATATCAAGATAGTTTGTTGGCTCATCCAGTATCAGGAGATTTACGTCCGACACAAAAAGCATTGCAAAGGACAGCTTCATCCTCTCCCCGCCCGACAGCTCTTTTGCCTTCTTCTGGATATCTCTTTCCGTTAAAAGAAGTCTTGCCAGAATGATTCGCGCGATGCTCTCGGACTGGATACTGACACTCCTGACATTTTCAAGTACTGTTTTCTCCATGTCTATCTGGGACATGTCCTGCTTTGCATACCCTATCTTGGCACCGGGAACAACGTAAACCTGATCTCTCTTATTGATCATTTCTATGAGTGTTGTTTTACCCGCACCGTTTTCTCCAACCAGAGCGACCTTAGAACCGTTCTTGATTATGAAATCAGCATCATTAAAGATCAGGTTCTCATCATATCCAAAAGTGATGTGCTCACCTCTAATCACAATGGGGTTCTTTGGAGGATTTGTCAGCCTGAAGTCCGGTCTTGCCACCGGCTCCTCCTTTGGCTTTTCCTTAACCTCCATATGCTCAATTCTCTTAAGGACGTTCTCCGCACTCTTTTCAAGACCTCTTGCCTTATCCTCCGGCTTTCTGTTTCCGCAAAGAGCCAGAGCCTTCGCCTCACTTGATGAGAGGTTCTTTGGTTTTTTCTCTACGCTCTTGGCCTTGGCTTTCTTCTGGCGGTAAACGCTGGTCAGCCTTTTCTTTTCAGCCTGATAGCTCTCGTACTCTGCGTACTCGCTCTTTTTCTGCAGCTCTTTTTGCTCTAAGTATTCATCATAATTACCATTATACAGATTGAGCTTGCCAAAAGACACTTCAACGATTCTGTCACAAACCGCATTCAGGAGTGACCTGTCGTGACTTATCAGTACCATGGTCTCTATTTCAAGAAGTCTTTTCTTTAAGAGCTCAACTCCTGCACTGTCCAGATTTGACGTAGGCTCATCCAAAAATGCCACTGCCCTTTGAGCGGAAAAGAGCTGTGAAAGCCTTATCCTTGTATTTTCTCCGCCACTTACGTTATCCTGCCACAGCTGTTCGGTGACTCCCAGCTTCCCGGCTTCCGTATAATCCGCCTCTTCGTAGTTGAGTCCATCTCCAAACTGCTCAAAATAAAATGGTGTGCAGTACTGATTAACATGACCCTTTGTTGGCTCAATCGTTCCTGAAAGCACCCGTAAAAGAGTCGTCTTCCCCGCACCATTTATTCCAACAAGTCCAACCTTCTCCCCTTCGTACAGATAGAACCTGTCAAAATCCAGCACAGTCTGTTCACCATATGTTACTTCTATATTTTCTGCCTCTATCAAAAGTTTCTTAGACATCAGCACCTCCTTCCCAGGAAGAATATCTTTTCCCTAATAAAAAATCCGCCTGCGCTGCGCAGACGGAACTAAATTCTATACTCATCCAATTTCAGTTTGATTCCTGCAATATCTAGCGGCACCGGATAATCTCCCGTCCCTATTTATTGCAAACAAAAAAGCACTCATTCAACTGATATCAGATCTGCCATAGAAGATAAGATTCGCGTAGCGCAAAGCAATCCCTTGCGGGAACTAATTGCATTTACTCCTGAATCAATATCATCTAATACGCATCCCTTCTACCTCCGAATACCGTGCTTGCCAACTAGCTATATTCATTTGTAACACGTTTATGAATATTCGTCAACCCGCATATTTTCGATTCCTAGGAGATATTATTCTTTCCATTGATACTTAGACAGATCAACAACTCCATCCATTACCTCAACACCCTCCGATTCCAATATCTCAGCCTGTTTCCATTCTCCACCAAATGCGTAATTTCCGGCAAGTTGTCCCTTTGAGTTGACAACGCGGTGACAGGGAATAGTTGTTGGATCTGGGTTTTTGTGGAGTGCATTGCCTACTGCTCTGGCCATTTTTCTATCACCGGCAACTTCTGCGACTTGGGCATAGGTGGCGACGCAGCCTTTTGGAATTTTCTTTACTGCTTCGTAGATTCTCTTAGTGGGACTGTCGGCTATAAGGTCATAGCTTTCAGCAATCATGAGCTTTACATCTTTATCAGGAATACTTCCATCAAGGATAATAGTATTCCAATGCATCTTGTTCTGATGATACCCAGGAATTACAGAACTATAAGCTTTTCTCCAAAAGTATGCCTTGTCAGGATCAACCTTCACATTCAGATTGATCAATCCATCTCTTTCATAAGTCCACAAGAAAGCTTTTTTATTGTATTTGTACCTTACCAGTTGCCAGTTAGTATCGTGAAAAGGAGCTTCCTGGTAGGTATCTGGAAATGACAGTCCATACTTAAGTGCATCTTCTCTGTTCATAGTTCTGGTTACCTCAATTATTCTTCCCTAATTAGTATATAAGCCGCTTACCCAACTGGGCAAGCGGCCTTGTAACTAAGATCAGATCGCAATTGCTGTCTTAAGCGCAATCTCCATCATATCTGTGAAGCTTGTCTGTCTCTCCTGTGCTGAAAGCTCCTGAGCCTTGAAGAGGTGATCGGAGCAGGTAAGGATTGTGAGAGCGTTTTTCTTTGCTTCTGCTGCATTCATGTAGAGAGCCGGGGTTTCCATCTCAACTGCAAGAGCGCCGAAGTTTCTGTAGAGTTCACTCTCGTTGCACTTCTTGTAGAAAGCATCTGAAGAAAGTACATCGCCTACATGATACTTAACGCCTTTCTCCTTTGCGATTGAAACGGCCTTCTCCAGGATATGGAAGCTGGCTGTTGGAGCAAAGGTTCCTGGAAGTCCGTACTGGAATCCATAGTTGGAATCTGTGTGAGCACCCTGGGCAAAGATAATGTCCATTACATTAACATCGTCCTGAAGTCCACCTGCGCTGCCGACTCTGATGATGTTGTCTACATCATAGAAATTGAAAAGCTCATAGGTGTAAATACCGATTGAAGGAATTCCCATTCCATGTCCCATAACTGAGACATCCTTACCTTCGTACTTACCGGTAAAGCCCAGCATTCCTCTGACTTCATTTACACATTTAACATCTGTTAAAAAATTTTCTGCAATAAATTTTGCCCTTAAAGGATCACCGGGCATGAGGACTGTCTTGGCGAAATCGCCTTTTTCTGCTTGATTATGTGGTGTTGCCATTAATACAATACCTCCTTTTATTTTTATTCTGGATAGTTTATCATTCCCTGCATCCAGATATTTCCTTTAAATCTTCTGCCTACAGCCGGTTCACCGAGAAGATCCTCTGCGTTGATGCAGACATCAAATTCTATATCGTTGCAGTTTATCTTCATGATGTAGACGGACTCATCTGTAAAGCGGTTAACGACCTTTTCACTCTCTACGATCTCGCCGAGGACTGAGTACTGATCACACTCAACTCCATAGGGCATGAAATAAGTGTCAACCAGAGTATAAATGTCCTGCTTACGGATCTTTTTTGAGAGTGTTGTGTAAAGGTCCATATCGTCAAGAGTCAGGGACTCGATAGCTGTCTCGTCCCCGTGTCTTGCGTTGTTGATAAGTTTGTTTCGGTAGTTGCTCTTTTTCCTGGCAACTTCCTTCTCCTCTTCAGTCTTTGCGATAGGCATCATGACCTGTCCCTTGATTGAAAGAGCTGAAAGACTTAAAGTTGTTCCCTTGATTGGGAACTTGTTTTCATTCTCATACTTGATGTATGGGATCATGTTAAGCAGGTAGAAGATCAAAGTCACACCGAGTCTTGGTTCATTACAAACTCCGGCGTAGGAATATGTGGCAGCGTGTCTTTCCACATTAAGATCTTCCTCAGTACTGACAGCAGAAGGTATGAGATAAGGATAGTAATATTCATAGATAAACTTATCCTCATCATCAAACTCTCCACAAACAGCGATTCCGATTCTATCCGCAAAATCTCTGGCAAACTCTGCCAGGATCACATTTTCATTGTTGGTGACATATGATCTTTTCTGCGCATTCTGGATAGAACTGGTAATTAGCGCCGTCAGTTCTTTTCTATCTTTAATTTTTGAAAACCCGACTGCTCTTAAAAACTTGTGCAACGAGATTTCACCTCTCTTTTAGTTACTATTATTTCTTGTTGGGAACAAGAACTTCCTTGCCTCCCATATAAGGACGAAGAACCTCAGGAATTCTTACTGTTCCGTCAGCCTGAAGGTTGTTCTCGAGGAATGCGATAAGCATTCTTGGAGGAGCAACAACAGTATTGTTAAGTGTGTGAGCAAGATAGTTGCCATCCTTGCCCTTGATTCTGATACGAAGTCTTCTTGCCTGAGCATCACCCAGGTTAGAGCAGCTTCCAACCTCGAAGTACTTCTTCTGTCTTGGTGACCATGCCTCAACATCGCAGCTCTTGCACTTAAGATCAGCAAGGTCTCCGGAGCAGCACTCAAGAGTTCTTACAGGAATATCAAGTGATCTGAACAGATCAACAGTGTTCTGCCACAGCTTGTCATACCATGTCTTGGAATCTTCTGGCTTACAGATAACTACCATCTCCTGCTTCTCAAACTGATGGATTCTGTAAACACCTCTCTCCTCGATGCCATGCGCACCTTTCTCTTTTCTGAAGCAAGGTGAGTAGCTGGTAAGAGCCATAGGCATCTGATCTTCAGGAACGATCTGATCGATGAACTTACCGATCATTGAGTGCTCACTGGTTCCGATGAGGTAAAGATCCTCACCCTCGATCTTGTACATCATAGCCTCCATCTCAGGGAAGCTCATAACACCTGCAACTACGTTTCCATGGATCATGAAAGGAGGAACACAATATGTAAATCCTCTGTCGATCATGAAATCTCTTGCGTAGCTGATAACTGCTGAGTGAAGTCTTGCAATGTCACCCATGAGATAGTAGAAACCATTTCCGGCAACTCTTCTTGCAGCATCAAGATCGATTCCGCAGAAGCTCTCCATAATATCAGTGTGGTATGGAATCTCAAAATCAGGAACAACAGGATCGCCATACTTCTGAATCTCAACGTTCTGTGAATCATCCTTACCGATCGGAACTGACTCATCGATAATCTGAGGAATGATCATCATCTTATTTGTAACCTGATCATCAAGTTCCTTCTGCTTAGCCTCACGCTCCTCAAGTCTCT
>JAEEGI010002469.1_pt1 | contig 45322 bp, 46 predicted proteins | sample 8958751 | NCBI WGS metagenome assembly JAEEGI01 (sample SAMN16246545, study PRJNA631951) | gut metagenome | biome: gut microbiome; feature: rumen; material: KS-attached | host: Bos | place: Iran: Karaj | collected 2018-10
GCCTGTAACAAACTGTGTGAACAGGCTCATCAAATCGGAAGGCATCCTTGAGATAATGTTGATAGTCAGGACTATTGAAATACCATTTCCTACACCATTATCTGTGATGCGCTCACCGATCCACATAAGGAATGCACTGCCGGCGGTAAGCGCTGCAACGATCTCAACTACATACAGAGGTGACTTCTCAATAAGGAAGTTACTTCTGTAGAAGCCGATTGCCATAGCTACTGACTCGATAAGAGCAAGTGCTACAGTAATGTAACGAGTGAGTGCTGCAAGCTTTTTTCTTCCATCCTCGCCATCACGCTGCCATTCCTCAAACTTAGGAATAGCAATCGTGAGAAGCTGGATAATAATGGAAGATGTGATATAAGGTGTAATATTGAGTGCCAGAATTGACATATTCTCAAATGATCCACCTGTAAATCGATCCATAAAACCAAAGGCATTGTTTTCGGATAATTCAGCAAACCACTGCTGGAAGACTGTTACGTTCATTCCAGGTACGGGTATTGCTGAGCCAAGTCTGATCACCAAAAGCATTGCAAATGTGAACAGTAACTTTAATCGTATATCTTTGATTTTGAATGCATTCTTAATGGTTGTGAACATCAAATCACCTCTGCCGTTCCCCCAAGAGCTTCGATTTTCTCCTTAGCAGATGCACTATATGCATTTACCTTAACCGTAAGCTTTTTGGTAAATTCACCGTTTCCAAGTATCTTAACACCATCATACTCATGCTTGATGATGCCTTTGTCCTTAAGTGCCTGTACATCAACAACTGTATCATTATCAAAACACTCAAGTGAACTTACATTTATAGCTACGATATGCTTAGAATTGATGTTCTTAAAGCCTCTCTTAGGAAGACGACGGAACAGGGGCATCTGACCACCTTCAAATCCGGGTCTCGGAGCACCTGAACGAGCCTTCTGTCCTTTGTGTCCCTTACCAGCGGTCTTTCCATTTCCTGAACCATGACCGCGGCCTCTTCTGAAATTGTCACTCTGAACAGAACCCTCAGCAGGTCTCAAATTTGATAATTCCATGATTTTCCTCCTTAAATTAGTCCAGTTCTTCGACTTTAACAAGGTGTCTTATCTGCTGGATCTGACCTCTTGTTGCAGAGTTATCCGGCAGTTCAACACTGCTGTTAAGTTTCTTAAATCCCATTGATTTTACCGTAGCAACCTGCTTCGGAACAGCACCAATAGTGGACTTAACCAATGTGATTTTAAGCTTCTTTCCACTTTCTTTATTAGCTGCCATTGATTTTCTCCTTTACTAGATGTTGCTTACTATTAAGCGATTACTTCGTCTACAGACTTACCACGCTTCTTAGCAACTTCTTCCGGTGTCTTAAGATTTGCAAGACCATTGATGGTTGCATATACTACGTTCTGCTTGTTGTTAGAACCAAGTGACTTTGTACGAATGTTCTTGATTCCGGCAAGCTCACATACGGAACGAGCAGGACCACCAGCGATGATACCGGTACCTTCAGGAGATCTCTTAAGCAGAACCTCTGCGGAACCGAACTTACCAACGAAATCATGTGTGATACTGTTGTTCTCATCAAGCGGTACACAGATGAGGTTCTTTGTAGCATCCTCCTTACCCTTACGAATAGCATCAGGTATTTCAGTTGACTTACCAAGACCTACACCAACGTGACCGTTTCCGTCACCAACTACAACGAGTGCTGTGAACTTCATGTTACGTCCACCCTTAACTACCTTTGTAACTCGCTTAATGGTAACGACTTTATCTGTTAATTCAAGCTGACTTGCATCAACGATTGTACGCTTCATTATCTTTCTCCCTTCCTTAGAATTCTAAGCCTGCTTTTCTGGCTGCCTCAGCCAGTGCTGCTACCTTACCATGGTAGATGTAACCGCCTCTGTCGAAAACAACAGCCTTGATACCTTTCTCCATTGCTCTCTTAGCAACAACATCACCAACGTATGCAGCGGCCTCAACATTATCTGTAACCTTAAGAGCTGACTTAATGTCCTTCTCAAGTGTGGAAGCAGAAACGAGTGTCTTACCGGCAACATCATCGATAACCTGAGCATACATATGATTATTACTTCTGAAAACTGCAAGACGCGGTCTTTCAGCAGTGCCGCTGAAACGATTGCGAATTCTCAGATGCTTCTTTTCGCGACTTTTCTGTCTGGATTCTTTACTAACCATTTTTTACTCTCCTTATCTCTTACTTCTTACCGGTCTTACCAACCTTGCGGCGGATAACTTCATCAGAATACTTGATTCCCTTGCCCTTATACGGCTCAGGAGCTCTCTTCTCTCTGATAATTGCTGCAAACTGGCCAACCTTTTCTTTGTCTATACCCTTGACGATGATAGCGTTACCATCAACTACTGTCTCGATTCCTTCAGGATCCTCGAGTTCTACAGGATGTGAATATCCAAGGGTCAAGGTGAGTTTCTTGCCGCTCTTTGCTGCTCTATAACCTACACCATTAACTTCAAGTTTCTTCTCATAGCCATCTGTAACACCAACAACCATGTTGTTCAGAAGACTTCTTGAAAGTCCATGAAGAGCTCTTGTTTTCTTCTGATCATCAGGTCTCTTAACTTCGATCTGACCATCATTCTGCTCGAACTGCATCTCAGCAGGGAAAACTCTCTCAAGAGTACCCTTAGGACCTTTAACAGTCACCTTATTATTTTCTGCAACTTCTACTGTTACACCAGCAGGAATCGCGATTGGCATTTTTCCGATTCGTGACATGCCCGTACCTCCAATTTACCAAACGAATGCAAGAACTTCGCCACCAACCTGGAGCTCTCTTGCTTTTTTATCAGTTACAACACCCTGGTTTGTAGAGATGATTGCGATACCAAGACCGCCAAGAACTCTGGGGAGTTCTTCTCTACCTGCGTATACACGAAGACCAGGCTTGGAAATTCTCTTAAGACCGGTGATGACTCTGTCATTTCTGTCAGCACCATACTTGAGTGTGATATGAAGTGTCTTGAAACCGTTCTCTTCAACTACATCAAGCTTCTTGATATAACCCTCGTCAAGAAGAATGTTTGCGATAGCAAGCTTCATCTTTGAAGAAGGAACGTCAACAGTATCATGCTTTGCAGTATTAGCATTACGAATTCTTGTAAGCATATCTGCAATAGGATCGCTCATTGTCATGATTGGTTCCTCCTAATTTTATCAACTATATGTTACTCACAGGCAGCTTACCAAGAAGCCTTCTTTACTCCTGGAATCTCGCCCTTGTATGCTAACTCACGGAAGCATACTCTGCAGATGCCATACTTTCTTAAAACAGAATGAGGACGTCCGCAAATTCTGCAACGAGTGTATTCTCTAGTAGAGAATTTCTGCTTGCGCTGCTGCTTGATTTTCATAGATTTCTTAGCCATCTTTTCATTCCCTCCTAGATTACTTTTCGAAAGGCATTCCGAATAATCTTAATAATTCGCGTGCCTCTTCATCGGTCTTTGCTGTGGTAACGAAGATGATATCCATACCTCTTACCTTATCTACCTTATCGTACTCGATTTCTGGGAAGATGATCTGCTCCTTGATACCAAGTGCATAATTTCCTCTTCCGTCGAAGGAATCAGCGCTAACGCCACGGAAGTCACGTACACGAGGAAGTGCAAGATTGATAAGTCTGTCAGCAAACTCATACATCTTCTCTCCACGTAAAGTAGTCTTACATCCGATTCCCATGCCTTCTCTGATCTTGAAGTTAGCTACGGAATTCTTAGCCTTTGTGATAACAGCCTTCTGACCGGTAATGGTCTCCATATCCTTAACAGCTGCCTCTAAAACCTTAGCGTTGTCCTTAGCTTCACCAACACCCATGTTTAACACGATCTTGTCAAGCTTCGGAACTTCCATAATGTTCTTATAACCAAACTTATCGATCATTCCTTTAACGATCTCATTTTGATACTGATCTTTTAATCTACTCAACGAAAACAGCCTCCTCTCTTACTTAATTACGTTGCCGGTCTTCTTGGAGTAACGGACTTTCTTGTCTCCGTCCATCTTGAAACCAACTCTGGTGGTCTTGCCGTCCTCGAGGAGCATTACATTACTGATATCGATCGGTCCTTCCTGCTCAACGATGCCACCAGCCTGATTAGCCATGCTAGGCTTAACATGCTTCTTAATCATATGAACACCTTCTACAGTGACCTTATGATTCTTATTATCTACAGCGATAACCTTTCCCTCAGAGTTCTTGCTTGTACCAGCAATAACGCGGACCATATCGCCTTTTTTAATCTTAGATGATGCCATATTATGATCCTCCTATAAAACTTCCGGAGCAAGGGAAACGATCTTCATGAACTGCTTCTCACGAAGTTCTCTTGCTACAGGTCCAAAAATACGAGTTCCCTTAGGGGTCTTATCGTCTTTGATGATAACTGCTGCGTTCTCATCAAACTTGATGTAGGATCCGTCCTTACGACGTGCGCCCTTCTTGGAACGTACAACTACTGCCTTAACTACATCACCCTTCTTTACAACTCCACCAGGTGTTGCATCTTTAACAGTAGCAACGATGATGTCTCCAATATTGGCATATCTTCTAGTAGAACCGCCAAGTACACGGATGCAAAGGATCTCCTTAGCACCTGTATTGTCGGCTACTCTTAATCTACTTTCCTGCTGTACCATTACTGCAGCCTCCTTTACTATTCTAACGGCTAATTATTTAGCTCTCTCGGTAATCTCAACTAATCTCCATCTCTTATCTTTGGAAAGAGGTCTAGTCTCCATAACCTTTACAGTATCTCCAACCTTTGCGGAGTTCTCTTCATCATGAGCCTTCAACTTGTAAGTTCTCTTGATGATCTTATTGTAAATAGGATGTTTTACGTTATCTTTAACAGCTACAACAATTGTCTTGTCCATCTTGTCGCTGACAACTACACCTACACGTGTTTTTCTCAGATTTCTTTCTTCCACGGTTTTATCTCCTTTCTCAATTTATATTCCGATTAGTTATTCTTGGAAACCTCAGTAATAACTGTCTGAATGCGGGCAATGTTCTTTCTTACCTCTTTGATACGACCAGTATTATCTAACTGATTGGTTGCATTCTGGAATCTCAAATTGAAAAGTTCTTTTTTTGCTTCAACGAGCTGAGCGTTCAACTCATCAACAGACTTCTTCTTTAAATCTTCTACAAAATTCTTAGTTTTCATTTGATTCACCGCCTTCTAAATCTGCACGTGAAACGATCTTGCACTTGCAAGGAAGTTTATGTGTAGCAAGACGTAATGCTTCTCTAGCAACGTCTTCCGGAACACCGGAGATTTCAAATAATACACGACCTGGCTTAACTACTGCTACCCAGTACTCTAAAGTTCCCTTACCGGAACCCATTCGGGTCTCAGCTGGCTTAGCTGTAACCGGCTTATCAGGGAAGATCTTAATCCATACCTTACCACCACGCTTTACGTGACGGGTCATAGCGATACGGGCTGCTTCGATCTGGTTGGACTTAATCCAGCATGGCTCCATAGCAACGATACCGAACTCACCGTTGGTAATCTTGTTACCACGAAGAGCCTTACCAGCCATAGATCCACGGAACTGCTTACGATGCTTAACTCTCTTTGGCATTAACATTAGCGGTTTCCTCCTTCCTTCTCAGTAACTTCTACATTCTTCTTGGATGGAAGAACTTCACCCTTATAGATCCAAACCTTAACGCCGACCTTACCATAGGTAGTATCAGCCTCAGCGAATCCATAATCAATATCTGCACGAAGGGTCTGAAGTGGAATAGTACCTTCGTTGTAAGTCTCTGTACGAGCCATATCAGCTCCACCAAGACGTCCGGAGCAAGAGGTCTTAATACCCATAACGCCAGCCTTCATAGCACGGCCCATGCAAGACTTCATTGCACGACGGAAAGAAACACGGTTCTCAAGCTGCTGAGCAATGTTCTCAGCTACTAACTGAGCATCCTTATCCGGTCTCTTTACTTCCTTGATGTCAACAACAAGCTTCTGTGCAGTCTGCTTCTGAAGCTCATTCTTAACCTTCTCGATTTCTGCTCCACCCTTACCGATAACTACGCCTGGCTTAGCGGTGTAAACAGTAACCTTAACGCGGTCAGATGTTCTCTCGATCTCGATCTTAGAAACACCTGCAGCATATAACTTCTTCTTCAGAAATGTTCTGATGTTATAATCTTCTACTAAGTAGTCAGCGAACTCGCCTTCAGCATACCACTTGGACTCCCAGTCCTTGATAACGCCGACTCTTAATCCATGAGGATTAACTTTCTGTCCCATTATTTGACCTCCTTCTTACTTCTCGTCCAGCACGATGGTGATGTGGCTCATTCTCTTCTCGATTCTATAAGCTCTACCCTGTGCTCTTGGTCTAATACGCTTCATTGTAGGTCCCTTGTTAGCGTAGCACTCTGCTACGTAAAGGTCCTCAACCTTCATACCATTGTTGTTCTCTGCATTAGCGATTGCAGACTTTAATAACTTCTCAACAACGCTGGAAGCATATCTAGGATTGTAAGTTACAATTGCGAGTGCTGTCTCAACGTCCTTGCCACGAATGGCATCTAATACGAAGCAAGCCTTCTGAACTGACATTCTTGCATAAGAAAGTTTTGCGGAAGGTCTTGTATCCTTATTTTCATTTCTCTCACGCTTGATCTGACTTCTATGTCCTCTAGCCATGATGAAAATCCTCCTTTCGATCTATCTGTTCCGGAATATTATCTCTTCTTCTCGTCTTTGCCGTGTCCCTTGTAAGTTCTTGTTGCAACGAACTCACCAAGCTTGTGGCCAACCATATCTTCAGTTACATATACCGGTACATGCTTTCTTCCGTCATGAACTGCGATTGTATGACCAACCATCTGAGGGAAGATTGTAGAACGGCGGGACCAAGTCTTAACTACAGACTTGTCTCCGGAAGCGTTCATAGCATCAATCTTATTTAATAAACTTGCATCAGCAAATGGTCCTTTTTTTAATGAACGTGCCATAACTTCCTCCTTACTTTATTCCCTTACCGTCACGTCTTCTTACGATAAGCTTGTTAGACTGCTTGTTCTTCTTTCTGGTCTTCAAACCAAGTGCAGGCTTGCCCCAAGGTGTACATGGGCCAGGACGTCCGACAGGAGCCTTACCTTCACCACCTCCGTGTGGATGGTCGTTAGGGTTCATAACAGATCCACGAACGGTAGGACGAATTCCCATGTGACGCTTACGTCCAGCCTTACCAATCTTAACAAGGTTATGGTCACCGTTTCCGATAGTACCAATGCTTGCGCGGCAATTGATAGGAACCATTCTCATCTCGCCAGAAGGAAGACGAAGTGTTGCGTACTTTCCTTCCTTAGCCATTAACTGAGCTGCGTTACCAGCTGCACGAACTAACTGTCCGCCCTTGCCAGCGTGCATCTCGATGTTGTGTACCATAGTACCAACTGGGATGTTTGCAAGTGGTAAGCAGTTACCAACACGAACTTCTGCGTTAGCTCCGTTCATAACGGTCATGCCATCCTTTAATCCTTCAGGAGCAAGGATGTAAGCCTTCTCACCATCTGCGTATACGATCAAAGCGATGTTTGCTGTACGGTTAGGATCGTACTCGATACCGATAACCTTTGCAGGTACATCATCTTTGTATCTCTTGAAATCGATAATTCTGTATTTTCTTCTGCTACCGCCGCCCTGATGTCTAACGGTAATCTTACCCTGATTGTTACGTCCGGAATTCTTCTTAAGGGAAGTAGTCAAGCTCTTCTCTGGAGTAGACTTGGTTACTTCTGCGAAATCAGAACCGGTCATATTTCTTCTAGAAGGTGTATATGGGTTATAAGTCTTAATTCCCATTTTGGTTCTCCTTTCAAAAAACTACGTTTCTTCTCGCACTCGTATGTGCATATTCTATTTTAAGCTTTCGGCTTAAAGTCCAGAGAATAACTCAATATCCTTGGAATCCTCTGTTAACTGAACGATTGCCTTCTTGGTCTTAGCAGTCTTACCAACTACCATACCACGTCTCTTGCTCTTACCATCGTTGTTCATGGTGTGAACAGATGCAACCTTTGTTCCTTCGAACATTTTCTCAACTGCTTCCTTGATCATGTTCTTGTTCGCATCAGTGTGAACTAAGAATGTGTACTTCTTCTCAGCAGTTGCAGCCATACTCTTCTCGGTGATGACAGGCTTAATAATTACGTCATAGTACTGTACGTTTGCCATTATGCATACACCTCCTCAATAGTTGCTACAGCGTCCTTAGTAAGGATTACTGTGTTGTACTTCAATACATCGAATACGTTGATTGTGCTGGTAGAAGCAGTCTTAACGGTTGGGATGTTCTTAGCGGAAGCTACAACATTTACATCGTTATCATTCAATACTACCAATGCCTTCTCAACATCTAAGTTCTTCAATACCTGAGCAAATGCCTTGGTCTTGATCTCGTTAAGCTTTAACTCGTCAACAACGATCAGCTTATTTTCCTGAACGCGGGAAGTAAGTGCAGACTTAAGAGCTGCTCTCTTCTCCTTCTTGTTCATCTTGAAAGTGTAATCTCTTGGAGTAGGTGCGAATACAACTCCACCACCTGTCCACTGTGGAGAACGGGTTGATCCCTGACGAGCATGTCCTGTTCCCTTCTGTCTCCAAGGCTTTCTTCCACCACCGGAAACCTCAGAACGGGTCTTTGCCTTCTGGGTACCCTGACGATTATTTGCAAGCTGCTGAACTACAGCCATATGTACAAGATGTTCATTTACTTCTACACCGAAAACGGCATCATTCAAGTCGATTGTTCCAACTTCCTTGCCGTCCATATTGTAAACGGATACTTTAGCCATCGTAAAGTTCCTCCTTTCCTATTCTTCGTATATTACTTGCTCTTTACAGACTCTTTAATAGTTACTAAAGACTTCTTAGGTCCTGGAACAGCACCCTTAACTAACAGCAAGTTGTTCTCAGCATCAACACGTACAACCTCAAGATTCTGAGTAGTTACGCGAACGCTTCCCATATGTCCAGGCATTCCCTTGCCCTTGAATACACGGCTAGGAGTGGAGCAGGAACCGTTAGAACCCTGATGACGATGGAACTTAGAACCATGAGCCATAGGTCCTCTGTGCTGACCAAGTCTCTTGATTGCGCCCTGGAATCCCTTACCTTTGGAGATTGCAGTTGCATCAATCTTATCACCTTCTGCGAAGATGTCAGCCTTGATTTCCTGAGCTAACTGATACTCGGAAGAATTCTCAAAACGGAACTCGCGAACGTATCTCTTTGGAGCAACGCCAGCCTTATCAAAGTGGCCTTTCTCTGGCTTGTTAACGCCATGTCTATGATATACAGACTTCTTGCCGTTAGCGTCCTTATCAACAGCCTTTACCTTCTTGTCTTCAAATCCAACCTGAACTGCTTCGTATCCATCATTCTCGATTGTCTTAACCTGTGTTACAACACAAGGACCAGCCTCAAGAACGGTTACAGGAACGAGTACGCCTTCTGCATTGAAGATCTGGGTCATTCCAATTTTCTTTGCTAAAATTGCTTTCTTCATTTCTTACCTCCTGTAGTGGAACTTCCTATTAGAAAGTTCATACCAGTTACTTAAAAATAATTACTTGTTCTTCATTTTGATATCGATGAACACACCTGCAGGCATCTCTAAACGAGATAATGCATCAACCGTCTTCTGGGTTGGTGTCAGGATATCAATGAGTCTCTTATGGGTTCTCTGCTCGAACTGTTCTCTAGAATCTTTGTACTTGTGAACTGCTCTTAAGATAGTAACAACTTCCTTCTTAGTTGGAAGAGGTACCGGTCCGCTCACCTGTGCTCCATTCTTCTTAACAGTCTCGATGATTTTCTTGGCAGATGCATCAACTAATTCGTGATCATAAGCCTTGAGTGTGATTCTCATTACCTGAGTTGCCATAAAAAAAGTCGCCTCCTTTTCGCACTTTTTGAATAGTACGACAAGCGGTGACTGTACACATCTCCGTGTGTGTCCATAAGAACTTACACACGTTGTTTCTACTTCATCTGTAGACCATATTGATTCGTACAGTGACTTGTCGTCAGTTTCCTAACTTGACATTCGCTCCACGGAAAACCTACCACGAAGGTAGCAACCTCACGCTTCATCGCTATCATGTCACAGCAAAATTGATTATACATTGGGTTTTATATGAATGCAAGGGGTTTTTGGTAAAAATTGTACTTTTTTCGATACATTTTTATTTCTCTTTTTTACACCCCAAGATGAGCGGAATTCTTGTCAAATCCTCGCAAGATATGTATGATAGAAAAGATTCTTTTCTTCGCGTATGTTATTATATAGAAGAAACAGGATTGTTGTCTATGCTTTTTTGAAAGGATTATATATATGTGGATTGCAAATCGTTGGCAGGATTATGAAGTGTTGGATTGTAGCGACGGCGAGAAGCTGGAGCGCTGGGGCCGTTACAATCTGTTACGTCCGGACCCTCAGGTCATCTGGAATACGCCGCACAATCATGCCGCATGGAAAAAATTAAACGCGCACTATCACCGCAGCAGCAAAGGCGGCGGCGAGTGGGAGTTCTTCGATCTCCCGGAGCAGTGGACCATCGATTACGAGACTTCCGTCGGCGCGAAGCTTACCTTCAATCTGAAGCCTTTTGCCTTCAAGCACACCGGTGTGTTTCCGGAACAGGCAACCAACTGGGATTGGTTTTCTTCTATTATTAAGAAGGAATCTAAGAATCGACCGATTAAGGTGTTGAATCTCTTTGCTTATACCGGTGGCGCTACCCTTGCTGCTGCCAGTGCCGGAGCATCCGTTACTCACGTTGACGCCTCCAAGGGTATGGTAACCTGGGCAAAAGAGAATGCCGTATCTTCCGGCCTGGGCGATGCACCGATTCGTTGGCTGGTGGATGACTGTCGAAAATTCGTTGAGCGGGAGATTCGTCGCGGCAACAAGTACGATGCCATCATTATGGATCCTCCTTCTTATGGAAGAGGCCCAAAGGGTGAGATTTGGAAAATCGAAGAATCCATTTTCCCATTCATCGAGTTATGTACGCAGGTGTTAAGCGATGACCCACTTTTCTTCCTGGTGAATTCCTATACCACCGGATTACAGCCAGCCGTGCTGAAGTACATGATTTCCACTGCATTAAAAGATTTTGACGGAACCGTAGAAGCCGAAGAAATCGGGCTCCCGGTGACTGCAAGCGGACTGGTTCTTCCTTGCGGTGCCAGCGGACGTTTTTACAAAGCATAAAAGGCATAAAAATACCGACCCTTTTCTATAGAAGAAACGGGTCGGTTTTCTTTTCCATTAAATTCGGATAATGTTGATACGCCCGAAGATACACTCGCCATCGATGATTAAGGTTGGTGCTCCTTCCCTTGCATGTTCGCCGGAATCATTCTTGCTGGCAAAATATCTGGAAGCACGATCACATACCGCCCAATCCTGTGGTACATACACATTCATGGTTCCGAAGGTAACGGTAGAATGAAGCATCGCAGCTTCCTCCGCCATCTTCACACGGTCAAAGTAGAGATTCGCACATCCGAATACCACTTCCACTTCACCGCCACGGAAGCCACGGCTTACCACATACTTGTTCAAGGTAGAGGCGATGACACGATGTTCTAAGTAGTCATCGGCAGATACACTCATGTCCACTTCACCTTCCGCTACCGGCTCGCTCTTCATGGCAGCCTTGAATTCTGCGAAGTCATCGTATTCATGTTCTACGCCATCCGCTCCGCGAAAACGGAACTTCCCGCGCTTATGGAACAACTTCTCAAGACCTGCGCTTAATAAGATTGCTGCAAGGATTGCAGTCCAAATCGGAATCTTCGGCAAATTGATGATCTGTGCCAAAAAATAGTATCCCAAGAATCCGCCGAACACCACGCTTCCCCAATCCAACTCGGAAAGACCGTGAATCAAGCAAGATGCACAGAACAACAACATACAAAACTGGAAGATGCTGATATTCAAATCTTCCAAACCCGGCACCTGAATGCCAAATGCATGTACCACTAAATACGCTGCGGCTACAATCAATAAGATTCCAACCACAGAATTACCTACTCTCTTCATTTCCTTACCTCCTATGCTCCAACCGTTCCTTCAGTGCTTTGTAATAACTGCGGGATACGTATACCCGTTTCTTGCTGTTATCAAACTCCACTTCACTGGCGCCGGTGATATTCTTTAAAATAGAGCGCACATGATGAACGTTTAATATTGTCGACTTCGCCACCCGAAGAAAATAATTCGGTAGCAGTTCTTCCAACTCGTACAACCGGTAGCTCACTTGATACATGCAATCAGCAGTATGGGCCCGTACGCGGCCGCCTTCTGTCTCCAGGAAAAGAATCTCATTCATAGGAATGTAGTAATCTTTCTCTCCGTCATCGCAAACCAGCTGTTGCTCCTTGCTCCCAGCATCCATAATCTTCTGTTGGATTTCCGCAATGGCAGAATTGATTTCGCTGCAACGAATCACAACTTCCTCTTCCACCAAATCCGGATCGATTTCAATTCGAACCTTCACCATGTCACCTCCCTTCTTGATTACTAAGTATACACATCTCGGCGCGCATATCTATAGCGTTTCGCTAAGTGGTTATTTTTTCCCGCTAAGAGGTAAAAAAAGAAGATGCAAGTTGCATCTTCTTATAACATCTTACGTTTTCTAAGAATAATCCAGGCAATCACGCAAATCACCAAGGTAATCAAGCAAATAATTCCAAATCCGAATGGCGTGGCAGATAACGGCATCCACTCTCCCGCCACATTCATTCCCCACAATCCGGAGATGATGGTCGGAATAGACATTACAATGGTGATGGCTGCCAAGTATTTCATGGCATTGTTCAAACGGTTGTTGATAACGGTAGAAAGCAACTCTCTGGTACCGTTGATAATATCACGATAGATCTGGGTCATCTCGATAGCCTGCTTGTTCTCGATAATGACATCATCCAGAAGTTCCTGGTCTTCTTCATACTGACGCAGTCTTCCGTAACGGGTCAAGCGGTCCAACACAACGCCATTGGCGCGAAGGGATGTTGCGAAGTATACCAGGTTGGATTCCAGCTCGTGAAGATCGATCAAATCTACATCTTCCGTATCCTGATCGATGCGTTCCTCAATCTCGGTGCGCTTCCGATCAATACTACGCAGCAAGCTCTGGTAAACCATACAGCTGTTATAGATAATCTGGTAGGTGAAGCGCATCTGCTTCTTCGTGGAAAAATCCCGAACACGCTGGTCAACAAAAGTGCGAAGCACTGCTGTCTCTTCCGAGCATACGGTAATCAGCACATCATCCCGAATAATAATACCAAGCGGAATGGTGGTGTACACATGACGATTGTTACGCACCTCAGCCGTAGGGATATCCATCAAAATCAGCGTATAGTTGTCTTCCAAACTCATACGCGAACTCTCTTCATCATCCAACGCGGCGCGAACATCAGCAATGTCCATGTCAAAGCGTTCACTTATCTCGGTGCACTCTTCCAATGTCGGGGATGTTAACTTAATCCAGCACCCCGGCTCATATTGCTCAATCTCACGAATGATCCGGTCATCTGTTTTGTAATAATTCAGCATGCCAGCGCCCTCCCAAAGTCTTGCACTATTAATGTAAAATCAAGGCGCAAGTACTGTCAAGAAAAATATTTCAGGATGTCTTCCGGAGACTCGGCAATCTCCAGCGGCGACCATTTTTCCAAATCTTCTCTCGGAGAAAATCCCCAGCTTACCAGGACATAATCCATTCCGGCATTCTCCGCCGTCTGGGCATCCACATTGGAATCACCCACATACAAAGTTTTGTAAGGCTTGGTATTAAGTTCTCGCATCGCCTGAAACGGCGCATCGGTGGACGGCTTTCTTCGACGGCCTTCTCCGTCTCCTAAAACCGTCTGAATCGTCTGTTCGAAAAAGCGCTCCCGCAGTTCTTCACATCCGGCCTGGAACTTGTTCGATACAATGGCCATCTTCACGCCACGCCGTTGCAACTGCTCCACCAACTCCGGAATTCCGGGATAATAATCGGTCTTCACCGCCGCATGGGCAATGTAATACTCTACAAAAGAATGCAAAACATCATCAAAAATGGGATTATTCTCCCCTTCCGGTGTTGCCCGCTCCAACAGTTTGCGAATGCCGTTACCTACCATTGCCGTCACTTCTTCTACGGTATGTGTGGGATAACCAAAGGCACGCTGGGCATGATTCACTGCCTCCGTCAAATCACCGATGGTATTCAGTAATGTTCCGTCCAAATCAAAAAGGATTGCTTCGTATTTTTTCATGATGTCTTACTTCTTTCCTGCCCCTTCAAAAGCATATGAAAATCGACAGCCCTAAGACTGCCGATTCCCTGTTATTATTATTTGCTCAAATCAATACTGCGAATCTTGTCACGTACTGCTAAGATACGAGACGGGCTAACAGATAACTCGTCAACACCCATACGAAGGAATGTCTCCGTCAATGTGGTGTCTGCACCAAGCTCTCCGCAGATTCCAACCCAAGCGCCACCCTTGTGGCCGTTCTTGATGGTCATCTCAATTGCTCGAAGAACTGCCGGATGATGTGGATCATTAATTCCATCCAACTTCGCATTCTGACGATCGCAAGCTAAGGTGTACTGGGTCAAGTCATTGGTTCCGATAGAGAAGAAATCCACTTCCTTCGCAAGCTCTTCACTCATGAAAACTGCAGCCGGAGTCTCAATCATAATACCGGTCTCAACCTCACCGTATGGTGCACCCTGCTCATCCAGTTCTTTCTTCACTTCTTCAACGATTTCCTTAATGCGACGAACTTCATCTACAGAGATAATCATCGGATACATAACGGAAATCTTGCCGTAGTAGCTTGCACGATAAATCGCACGAAGCTGGGTCTTGAAGACCTCTACACGATCTAAGCAGATACGAATTGCACGATATCCAAGTGCCGGATTCTCTTCCTTCTCCATCTGGAAGTAATCCACCTGCTTATCAGCACCGATATCCAGCGTACGAATAATAACCTTCTTGCCGGCCATATTCTCTGCTACGGTACGATATGCCTTGAACTGTGCTTCCTCAGAAGGATAATCGTTAGACTCTAAGTATAAGAACTCACTACGGAACAAACCAATTCCGCCTGCATCGTTCTTAAGAACATCCATAACATCCTTCACGCCGCCGATGTTGGCATAGAGATTTACCTTGGTCCCATCCAATGTAACGTTCTCTTTACCCTTCAGCTCCTGCAAGAGACGAAGCTTCTCGCGCTCCTCTTCCTGCTTCTGGCGATATACAGCCAACACATCTTCTTCCGGCTCTACAATCAACTTGCCGGCAAAACCGTCAACGATTGCGAACTTACCGTCGATAGCGTCATCAAAATCAACGCCAATCAATGCCGGAATGTTCATGGTACGTGCCAAAATAGCCGTATGAGAATTGGTAGATCCTCCACGGGTTACAAAGGACAATACCTTAGACTTATCCAACTGAACAGTCTCTGACGGAGCCAGATCCTCTGCGATAATAATCACCGGCTCATCACTCTTGAAACCATCCTGATCGCCGCCCTGCAACACAGCAACCACACGGTTGGAAATGTCCTTCACGTCTGCTGCACGCGCCTTCATGTAGTCGTCATCCATTGCTGCAAACATCTCAGAGAAGTTGTCTCCGGTTGTTGCTACAGCGAATTCTGCATTGATGCCCTGGGAACGAATCATGTTCTGAACAGACTCGATATAATCCAAGTCATCAAGCATCATCTGGTGAACCTCAAAAACCGCAGCATTGGCCTCGCCCACTTCCTTCATAGCCTTGTCATATAACTGACCGAGCTGCGCTTTTGCAGTCTCTTTGGCTTCTTCGAAGCGGTTGATTTCAACCTCCGGATTTTCTACCTTCACACGCTTTACAGCATTGTCATTTTTACGATAAAGGGAGAGATTGCCGATGGCAATCCCTCCGAATACACTCTTACCTGTTAATTCCATAGACACACCTCTAAAAATTAAAGGTTCTCTTTCAGGAATTTCTCAAGCTCAGCAGCAGCCTCTTCCTCCTGGTCGCCATCGCACTTAATGGTAACTTCCATTCCCTGCTTAACGCCCAAACTCATAACACCAAGAATACGCTTAGCATCTACATCCTTGCCATCCTTACCAATGGTAACGTTGCAAGGGAAAGCAGCTGCAGCCTTTACAAAAAGGCCTGCTGGTCTTGCATGGATTCCTTCCGGATCAGTGATAACATAATTAAATTCTTTCATGTTGTACTCCTTCTAATAAAAGTTTTCCCACAAGAACAGCTATCGCCCCGATTGCTAACTGTCCCTTTTGCCAATTAACATTATATCATTTCAGTTTCTATTCTGCATCTTTTTTCAAAATACCTAATAAGAACATGGTTACAAGGGAACCAATGAGCCAAGCCACGATGTAAAGGAATGGCTTGCCTACGGTTGCAAATACGAAGAGTCCACCGTGTGGAGCCATCAATGTACAACCAAATACTGCGGACAAAAGTCCTGCTACGCCTGCGCCTGCCATAGTTGCCGGAATTACATGTCCAGGATCTGCAGCTGCGAATGGAATTGCACCTTCTGTGATGAAAGAGCATCCCATAACGATGTTGGATACCCAAGAAGAACGCTCAGCAGCGGTAAACTTCTTCGGGAATACCTTACATGCAAGTGCAATACCGATTGGAGGAACCATACCACCAACCATTACTGCTGCCATGGAAATGTATGCTGCAGTAGCAACATCCGGCTGCTCCAATGCTAAGGAAAGCATTCCGGTACCGAATACGTATGCAGCCTTGTTGATTGGGCCACCCATATCGATTGCCATCATTGCACCAAGCAACAAGCCTAACAACCATATCATTCCTGAGTGGTAAATTGCAAGTAGTCCTGCAGAAAGTAATGTGTTAATCAAACCAATCAATGGATTGAAGATGAAGCACATCAAAACGCCAACAATGAAAGTACCGCAAAGTGGGTAAATCAAGGTTGGGCGAATTCCGTTCAGGGAATCCGGAAGCTTCTCAGTGATTCGCTCTAACCACAGTACAATATAACCTGCCAGGAAACCGATGACAATACCTCCCAGGAAACCGGATACAGTATTTACACCTTCACCGGCAAATGCAAATCTTGCAATAAAGCGAGCTACCGGATTACTTAAAGTGTTCAGCTCTTCCCAAACTCCGATGTAGCTTGCAAGTGCTGCATTACCGTTGGCTGCCAACATACCGCCGGCGAAACCAACTGCAAGACCAGGACGGTCTGCAATAGAGTATGCAATGTAGCCTGCCAATACCGGAACCATCAGTCCCATGCCAAGGCCACCGACATACTTAAGGAATGCGGAAAGTGGGGTTGCGCTACCGAAGTTACCGCCGGCAGTTGCGCCAAGTCCGCAAAGGGTATCTACCAGGAATGCGATTGCGATCAAGATACCGCCGCCAATAACGAACGGTAACATGTGGGATACACCACTCATCAAGTGCTTATAAGCCTGATGTCCTGCGCTACCCTTGTCTTCATTTGCGCTCTCGGTACCGGTTGCATGGAAGACATTGGCATCACCTGCTGCAGCCTTCTTCACCAGTTCCTCAGACTTATTGATACCGTCAGCAACCTTCACCTGAAGTACCTTCTTGCCGTCGAAACGGTCAACCGGAACCTTGGTGTCTGCTGCTACGATGATTCCCTTCGCACCGCGAATATCCTCTTCGGTCAGTACATTCTTCGCACCGCCGGATCCGCGGGTCTCTACCTTAATCTTGATGCCAAGCTTCTCACCGGCCTTCTCCAGATTCTCAGCAGCCATATAGGTGTGAGCGATTCCGGTTGGGCATGCGGTAACAGCCAAAACTTCATATCCGCCGGTAGATGCAGCGCCATTCTTGGCAGCTTCTTCTGCCTCACGGGCAGCTTCTGCATTATCAATGATGGTTAAGAACTCTTCCGGTGTCTTTGCATTCTTCAAAGACTCAGAGAAGCTTGGGTCCATCAATAACATAGATAAGCGGCTTAACACTTCCAAATGAACGTTATCCTCAGAGTTCGGTGCCGCAATTAAGAAAATAAGGTCAACCGGTGCGCCGTCCAAAGCGTCATAATCAACGCCGTCCTTCAGCACCATTGCTGCAAGACCCGGTGCCTTAACGGCGTCAGACTTGCAATGCGGAATGGCAATACCTTCTCCGATTCCTGTGGTTGATTCTTCTTCGCGAGCAAATACACCCTTCAGATAAGTCTCCTTATCGGAAATGTTGCCCCTTTTCACCATAAGGTCTACCATCTTCTCGATGGCTTCCTTCTTGCTGGAAGCACTACCGTTCAGGTCAATGCTTTCCTTCGAAAGTAAGTCTTCTACTCTCATGTGTTTCTCCTCTCCTCTTATTACATGGCTTGTGTCACGGGAAGTCTGTCCCTCACATAAAACTTCCCGGAATATATTACTTAAGCTCTTCCCAACTGTTGCAACAATGCCGTTACTTCTGGCTTGGTTGCTAAGTTATCGGAAAAAGCGGAAGCACTACCTGTGCAAAGGCCCATATAGAAAGCCTCTTCATAATCATGAGAATTCATATATCCGGCAATAAATCCGGCTACCATGGAGTCACCAGCTCCAACGGAATTCTTCACCTTGCCCTTCGGCGGCATGGACTCAAATACCTGATCGTCCTCGGTAACTAACAATGCACCTTCGCCGGCCATGGAAATCAGCACGTTGCGCGCACCCTTTTCCTGGAGCTTCTTGGCATATGGGATAACCTCTTCCTTGGTGTTAAGGGTCACACCGAAGATCTCACCCAACTCATGATTATTCGGTTTAATTAAAAACGGATGATATGGAAGTACATTCATCAGAAGATCCTTCGTTGCATCTACAACAATATGAAGATTCTTATCTTCCAGATACTTCATGATATCCATATACATAGATTCCGGCATTACCGATGGAATACTGCCGGCCAACACCAGCACATCGCCGTCCGCAAGCTTATCCAGCTGCGCATATAACTTATCAATGTCAGCAGCCGAAATCGCCGGACCCATTCCGTTAATCTCAGATTCTTCGTCACTGCGAAGCTTTACATTGATACGGGAAATTCCTTCCGCAACATTAATGAAGTCGCTCTTTACTTCCCGCTCGTCTAACAATCGCACAATCTCTTTGCCCGTAAATCCAGCCATAAAACCAAGTGCCACGCTGTCATAGCCTAAGTTCTTCAACACCATGGACACGTTGATTCCTTTGCCACCCGGGAACATCAACTCCGTGTTGGTACGGTTCACTGCACCTACCTGAAAATGATCTACGGATACGATGTAATCCAAGGATGGATTAAAGGTTACGGTATAAATCATTGCACCACCTCCACTAAATTTTTATAGGTTCTCTTCAAATTGTCATCTGTCTTGTCGGTGATAATCGTTGCCTCATCCACACCGCCAAAACTAACAGATGAAATCTCCCCAAACTTACTGTGGTCCGCCAATACATAACACTGCTTGCAAGAGGCCATGGCCTGTCGCTTAATCAGTGCCTCCTTGATCTCCGGTGTGGTAAAACCGTTCTTCACGGTAATACCGTTGCTACCGAAAAATCCTTTGGTAAAGTTGTACTTACTTAAAGATGCGATTGCCTCTTCTCCGACGATTGCTTCCGTCGCATACTTGAACTCACCGCCAAGAATGAAAACCGTACATCCGATGGATGCCAACTTCATAGCATGGCTTACAGCGTTGGTAACATATACCGCCTCATGGTTGTTGATGTATTTCAACATCTTCTCCGTGGTGGTTCCGGCATCGATATAAACAAAGTCGTGACTCTCTATCAGGCTGGCTGCGTACTTAGCGATGGATTCCTTGGCATCCACGTTACGCTGCTGGCGCAACACTACCTCGTCATCTCTGGTACTGTAGGAACCCTTCTTGGAAATGGCTCCTCCGCGTACCTTAATTAATTGACCGGTCTTATCCAATGTTTCTAAGTCACGCCGGATGGTGGATTCTGACGCTTCAATCTCTCGCATCATCTCTGCCACCGTCGCACTGCCCTTGCGGTCTACCAATGCTATTATTCGTGCGAAACGCTCCTCTGTCAGCATGAAAAATCACTCACTTTCTTTCATAATCTTTCAACTCTAATCAAATTTTATCGCCTCAATTGGTGATTTGCAATCATTTTCCGTCAAAATCTTTCACAAATTGTCATGTTCTGTTTTATGCATTGTTTATATAGTTTCGTATATTAAAAAAAGACCGACACTTTCGCGTCGATCTTTCGTCTTCTAATAATCCACCTTTTCCAAACACAATCCCTTAGCCGGAGCTGTAGGCCCCGCAAGTTTGCGATCCTTGGCTTCTAAGATTTCTTCCACTTGTTGCGGCTCCATACGATGGAGTCCAACCTCAAGAAGGGTTCCCACCAGAATGCGCACCATGTTCTGCAGGAATCCGGTGCCGTGGAAAGTAAAGTACACATAACCCTTGCTGCGGCGAATCTCGATGGAATCTACGAGACGCACCGTGGACTTCTTCATGCGGGGATTGCCGCAGAAGCTCTTGAAGTCATGCTCCCCAATCAAATACCGGGCCGCCTGCTGCATGGCTTCCACATCCAGCTCCTTGTCCATGGCGGTATAGTACTTCCGATTAAATACCGGACGCACCGGTCCATCGAAGCAGGTGTACTGGTAGGTCTTGCCTGCCGCCTTATATCTGGCATGGAATCGTTCTGCTGCTTCCCGCACATCTGTGACTGCAATATCATCCGGTAAGTATTGGTTCATGTAATCCCGAATCTCTTCACAAGAGAGGTTCGTATCCAGCATCACATTGGCCACCATGGCCTTGGCATGTACGCCGGCATCGGTACGGCCGGCACCAATCACTTCCACCGGAGCGTCTTCTCCGAAGAACTCCGACGGATCCGGATCCAATCCACACATACGAGCCAGCACCATCTCCAGCTTGCCCTGGATGGTCTCCTTGTCTGGCTGATGCTCCCAACCGTAGTAGCGGGTGCCGTCGTATGATATTTTTAACTTGTAATTCTTCATATGTATATCCAATCCATTTGTTATATTTCCAACACTACATGTGTTTCTCGCAAACCGTTACCAAGTCGCCTTTGCGAATGATGGTATTGCCCTTCGGAATAATCGCCTTGCCCTTACGAACTATGGATACCACCGTTGTATTGTGGGCCAGATCCAGCCCGCGAACATCCTTGCCTTCCCAGTCATGTCCGTCCGGAATCGGGAATTCCCGGACACGAATTGTGGAATTATCGGTATATTCCAGCGCTCCCAGAACCACCTGGTCTCCTTCCAACACCTTGGCGTTGCCCTTGGCAATTACTACATCGTCACCGTTTCGGATAATAGCTGCAATAATAATCTCCGGCGGAAGACTGATTTCCCTAATCTGTTGTCCGATCCAAGGATGTCCCTTCTCCATGGTAATCATAATAAACCGCAGTTCCGAGCCTTCTGCCGCATCGGATAAAGACTTCACATGGGTGTACTGCTCCACGAATCCGGCAGAAATAATACCTGTTGGAATTGCAACAAGTCCCACCCCTAAGAAGGAGAGGATAATTGCAAGTACCTGGCCTAAGGCCGTTATCGGATAGATGTCACCGTATCCTACCGTAAGCAGCGCCGACACCGCCCACCAGATTCCGGAAAAAGCATTTTTAAACACGTCCGGTTGGGCGTTATGTTCTACGGAATACATCAGAATCGAAGACGCTAACATCATAATCAGAATCAACGTCATAGAAGAAATAATCTGTTGCAACTTGCCACGAATAACATCCAACACCACATTGAACGCATCATACTGGGCATTGATGCGGAACAGATGAAACACACGCAGTACCCGCAACATTCGGAAAGCCACAATGCCTGCCGGTAATGTCAGGAAGAAGTACGGAAGAATGGATAATAAGCTTACCAGTCCGTCAAAAGACAACGCATATCGAAGCACTGCTTCTCCCCGCTTGCAACTCGGGTACAGGTAATCCGCAGTCCACAGTCGAAGCAGATATTCAATAATAAAGAGTACCACCGTAGCATATTCGATGATGTGCAGCGTTCCCATATAGGGTGCCACTTCATTGAAGGTGCTGGCAAAAAGAATCGCCAGATTCAGAATAATCGTAGTCACAATCAAATAATCGCAGGCCGTGCTCAACTTATTGTCCCGGCTTCCGATTTGGATGATTTCAAATATTTTTTCCCGCGTTCCCTTTTTCTTCTCCATGATGTTCTCCAATAAAAATACTCGCAGAGCCCTTGCCCTACGAGTATTAGTATACCTATCTATTCAGAATAAATCAAAATGCCTTTCGGCAATAGAACGCCCTGTTCATACTTGCGACGATATAAGACCTTATCCACATCCACCGGCACGTCCACCGCATTGTTTCCACAATTCAGCACAATACGTACCACTTCCTCGTCGCATATCTTCATGAACTCGATGACGCGGCTATCTTCCACCTCATTGGGAAAATGGAAGTTCCTGCTACGAAAGGCCGGATGCGCCTTACGCAGTGCGATCAACTGTTTCAAATCGTTGATGCGTTCCTCATAGGTTCCTGCTGCAATCTCATCCCATGGCATGCACCGGCGGCAATCCGGATCATGGGCTCCCTCCATGGCAATCTCTGTACCATAGAATACGCAAGGACTTCCCGGCATGGTATAGAGCACCGCCAGCTGCTGGTAGAATACATCCAAGTCATTTCCCAAACGATGCATCAGACGATCCGTATCATGGGAATCCAACAGATTAAACAACACGTCATTGGCCTGCTGCATATAAGTGGTAAAACTCTTATTGATGGCGTATTCGAACTCTTCCTTCTTCCAGTCTTCAAACACCCAGAAGTTGTTGATTGCCGTGGACAACGGATAATTCATCACTGCATCGTACTCGTCGCCTCGCAGCCAATCCATGGAGTCATGCCAGATTTCACCCAAGAGATAGAAGTCCGGCTTCTTCGTCTTGGTCATATAGCGTAATTGCTTTAAAAAGCGATGGGATATCTCATTCCCCACATCCAATCGCAATCCGTCAATGTCGAATTCGTCCATCCAGAATTGTACGATATCCAACAAATACTTCTGCACCGCCGGATGATTTGTATCCAACTTCGGCATCTGATCAGAGAAGGCGAAAGAATAGAACCGTCCATCCTTGGTATCATGTCCCAAGGTCACCGGCCATTCATTGATCATATACCAATCGGCATATTCTGAATCCTGCCCCTTTTCCATTACATCCAGCCACATGGGGAAGTCCGTTCCCGTATGATTGAATACGCCATCCAGCATTACGCGGATGCCGGCACCGTGGCAGGTATCCACCAATTGCCGCAAGGTCTCATTGGTTCCGAAGGCCGGATCCACCTTGCGATAATCCTTGGTATTGTACTTGTGATTGGAATTGGCTTCGAAGATCGGTGTTAAATAGAGTCCCGTAATTCCAAGGTCCCGAAGGTATGGCACCTTGTCGATGATGCCCTGCAAATCACCGCCGTAATAAGCACGATGGTCGGTAATCTTCTCACTTTTCCACGGACGTACCCCTTCCGGATCATTGCTCTTATCACCATTGCAAAAACGCTCCGGAAAAATCTGGTACCAGATGGTCTCATTGACCCAGTCCGGTGTACGGAAAATATCCGCGGAGTTCATCCAAGGGAACTGAAAGAGCGCTAAGGATTTACCCTCATGATTCATCTGTGCCTCGGTATAAAAGCCATCCTCGAAATAGTAGAGCACTTCATCTTTGCTATGCAATTCGAAGTAATACTTGCTGCGCTTATACTGCGGCCGCACCGTGGTTGTCCACCAAATGTGGTTTTTCAAACGTTTTTTATAGTAGATTTCCATCCGTTCCCCGGCCCATTTTTCCTTGCCGCCCATAATGCCAGCTAAGTACGGATCTCCTTCATATAAGAAGACCCGGTCCACATCGTATCCGGTCTGGATGTTAATAATCAATTCGTCATCGTTCAGTGGATAGCAAAACTGATCCGTGGAGCGATGATAGATTGCTGCTAATTCCATTTTCTTTTTCTCCTATTCACAAAAACAGCCCGGATGTATGGGTTGCGCGTACATCCGGGCATTGCCTCTTACATATTTAATTAGCCCTTGACGGCGCCTGCCATTCCTTCTACGTAGTATCGCTGCATGAAGATAAACAACGCTGCAATCGGAATGGAGATAATCACTGCACCGGCCGCGAAGCAGGTATACCAGCTATGGATGTACTCCTTCTGGAGCATGTTCCACAGGCCGATGGCCACGGTATAGTACTGCGCATTGGCACGGCAAATAACTTTTGCAAAAATGAAGTCCACCCACGGTCCAATGAAGGAGGTCAGGACCGTATAGATGATAATCGGCTTCGACAGTGGCATGGTAATACGGGTGAAAATCTGCCATCTGGTTGCACCATCGATAATTGCTGCTTCATCGATGGACTTCGGAATGGTATCAAAGAATCCTTTGGCAATGTAGAATCCCAATCCGGAACCTCCGGAGTATACGAGAATCAATGCCACACGAATCATGGAACCTTCGGAAAGTCCCAAAGCTTTTAAAATATAGTACACGGCTACCATGGACATAAATCCCGGGAACAAGGTCAAAATCATGGCCATGTTCATGTAGGTCTTACGAAAATGGAAGCGCAAACGTGACATACAAAATGAGATGGACAACACAAAGAAGGTGGAAATAATGCAGGTGCATACTGCAATAAACAATGTGTTGGCGAACATCTGCGGGAAGTTCAACACGTTTCGATCCGTGAACAAACGGATGTAGTTATCAAAGGTATAGGTCTTCGGGAAGAAGGAATTTACATAGGAACCCTTCTCTCCACGGAAGCTGGTCAGTATAATCCAAAAAATCGGCAGCAGCCAGACGAATGCCATCGCCGCAAGGAATACATGCACAACAATATTTACAACGGTTCGTTTTGTATTTTTCATTACATGAATTCCTCCTCATTTTTATAAGATCCGGTATTGCGGTAAGTTGCCAATGCCACAACAGACAATACCAAGAAGGTAAAGATACCGATGACGGCACCGATGTTATAGTACTGCTTGTCGATGGTCAACTTGAATAACCAGGTTACCAGAAGGTCGGTCTTACCGGCCGTATCCCCTACCTCTGTCGGGCCACCGGCAGATAACAGGTAGATGACATTGAAGTTGTTGATGTTACCGGTGAACTGGGTAATCAGATACGGCGTGGTAACAAACAACATGTATGGCAAGGTAATCTTACGGAAAATGGTTGCCGGACCTGCACCATCCATCTTGGCTGCTTCATACAGCTCTGCCGGAATATTCTGCAAGATACCGGTCACCTGCAACATGGTATATGGGATACCTACCCACAGGTTGATAACAATGACCGTCACACGGGCCCACATGGCGTTAGACAAGAACGGCAACGGACTATCAATGATACCTAAGTTCTGCAGAATCACATTCATTGCGCCCTGCGGCTGTAACATAATATGCATAATCATCAATGACACGAACTGCGGAACCGCAATGGAAAGTACGAAGCAAAATCTCCAAAATCCCTTCCAACGGGTATCCTTACGGTTGATGATCATGGCAAGAATCATACCAAGGATATAATTCAAAAAGGTTGCAAAAATTGCCCAGATAATGGTCCATCCCAAGACACTCCAGAACTGGCGGCCGATATTACCGTGCAAATTCAATACTCTGGTGAAGTTGGCAAATCCCACCCAATCAAAGAGGGTAAGATGGTCCCCTTCCTTGGAATAGCTGGTAAACGCCATACTAATCATGAAAATAAGCGGCACAACCGTGAAGGCAAGAATGCCCACCATCGGTAAGGTCATCAACGGAATCTGAAGATTCTGATGTCCCAGGGATTTCAAATCTTCCCGGAAGTTATTGATGTGTTTGCCCTCTTCCATCCGACGCTGCAGATAGAAGGACTCCCGCATCTGGATTCTCCAGAAAATAATAAATGCTGCTGTCACAAAAAGAACTGCGACACCATACAGAAGAATGAGCAAGGAGTTATCTCCCTGTGTATATTCATAAATCTGCTTGGCCTCATTCCACACTTTTTCTGTTTCATTTTCACCTAGGCCCGGCAATTGCGCTAAGCATCCGATTCCGGTCTGTACCATAAAAAAGATATATGCCACTTCCACAGCAAAAATCAGAACACCTTTTACCACTTGCTTGTGCATTGCACAGCCAAGTCCCATTACAAGTGCGGATAACTTGGTGGCCCAGTCACCTTTTGTCAGAGCAGCCCAAACGGTATGTTCTCTATTTGAATTCTTTACTCTCATAATTCATTCCTTATTCGAAATCTCGTTTTCCCTATTTTTCAAAAGCCGCCAGCCACTGATGCAGCCGGCGGCTTTCTATTAGGTAATAAACAGTTAGGGGTAGATGAATTACTCTACTACAGAGGAATTCATTGCCTCATTCATAGCTTCGGTCTTCTCTGCAGCATTGTCATGTGTTACAGAACCATTTACAAGCTCTTCACCCATGGTCTGTGCAGGAGTCCAGTACTGACCCATAGTAGATACCAATGGCTGTACGGTAGAAGCCTTGTCAAGAACAACTGCTACTGCCTCAGCAAGCTCGTTACCGGATACGTCTACAGATCCGTCAGTTGGAAGGATGTTACGCATTTCAAGGTGAGCCTTCTGTGCATCAGCGCTTCCAAGATAAGCAGCAAGTGCTACTGCAACCTGTGGATACTCAGCGTTTGGATTAACACCGATTGCCTTAGAACCTGCGAATGCCTTCATCTGAGCTTCCTTACCATCAATGGTGAATGTAGGAGCTGCTGCAATTCCCATGTTATCGCCAAGAGCTTCCTTAACATTGTCATAATCCCAAGAACCGGAGAAGATTGCATTTACAGAACCGTCTGCAAGTCCTGCAATACCGGATCCTTCTGCATCGTTCTTGAAGTTTGGATTAGCTACCAAGTCAACCAAGTAATCGGTTACTGCTGCTGCCTTGTCGCCGGAGAAATCAAATCCTGCAGCTTCATCGGTTCCATCAGCTCCGAATAAGGTACATCCGTTCGCTACATAGAAAGAAGCGATATACCAGCTGTTGGAAAGTGGGAAGGATACAACACCCTTCTCTAACATAGTATCCAAGTTCTTAACATCCTCTTCTGTAAAGACGCTCTTGTCATAGTACATAAACCAGGTATTGGAAGTGAATGGAACACCATATACACCACCGTCATAAGTTACGGTATTTACCATGGTATCGGAGTTCTGAGACTTGATCTGATCTACAGTAGATCCGCCAAGCTCTGCAATTCCGTTTGCTGCAAGCAAATCAGGAATCTGATCGTTTGCAAACATGTAAACATCTGCTGCTGCGGATGGATCGGTTCCAACGTTGGTCTTTGCATCTCCCTCAGAGCAAACACCATACTCGAAGGTAAGGTTCCATTCCGGATGCTCAGCTGCGAAAGCCTCGCACTCTGTCTTTAACCAGTTGCCGTTGTCTTCACTCTGGTCTTCCTGTGGGCCCCATACAGTGATGGTTGCAGTGATGGCTTCTTCGCCCTCAGCGCCTGTCTCAGTTCCGGTTGCTTCACCGGTGGTCTCTGTCTTGCTTCCGCATCCTGCGAAGGCAGTTGCTACCATTGTTGTAGCAAGTAACATAGCCAATACTTTCTTCTTCATTTTGTAATTCCCTCCTAAAAATGTTTTCGTTTATTTTCGGAATTAATCTTGGAAACGTTACCGAAAATAGAGAAAAAATTTTCGCAACATTTCGTTGCTCTATGGACAATATATCCCCGTCCAGGGAAAATGACAACCCCCTTTTCCCTATTTCATCACCTTTCACAATTTGCCCCGGGTGGTTTTTGCACATCTTTCACAAAGATTTTTTCGTAATTTTTCGAAGTATTGTTTTCTGTTTCATTCCTGTCTATAATGTAAAACCGTAGAATATTTTTTCGTAGTTTTTCGTAAAAGGACAACATATGGCTACTATCAAAGACATTGCCGACAAGCTCGGCGTTTCCGTCAGCACAGTGTCCAAGGGTCTCAACGGCGCCAAAGACATCAGCGATTCTCTTCGCCAGGCTGTTTTGGATACCGCTGTAGAGCTGGGCTACACAAGCAAAAAGTTAAAATCCAACGACGGTGCCATCTGCATCTTCGTTGAAAATATGAAATATGACACCAAAGATGCCTTCGGTCATGATATTGTGTTGGGTTTCCGTCAGGCTGCATTTCGATCTTCCCTTCGTATCGAAGTAGAAGAAATCGATCCGGAGTTCCAGGATGCCCATCTCTATGAGTCCTATATCCTAGAGCGTGGCTATATTGGCGCTTTTCTTGTAGGTTTTGCATTGAACGATCCATGGATGAAGCAGTTGGAGAACACCACAGTTCCAACGGTGTTACTGGACAACTTCATTCCTGCCAATCCACATGTATCCTGCGTCGGAACCGACAGTGAGGAAGGTATCGATATGGCAATCTCCCATCTGATTTCTTTGGGTCATGAGAAGATTGCATTCTTGGACGGTTCCAAGGATTCCATGATTTCCGACCAGCGCATGCGGGCATATTTACGTGGTATCGCTCAGCATCACTTGCCATTGGATGCATCCATGGCGGTATACGGATTCTTCGTTGCGGATGCTGCCCATTACCATGTGCCTAGCTTTTTGGATATGGGAGCTACGGCCATTCTTTGCGGTAATGACGATATTGCCATGGGCGTCATCGAATCCTGTAAGGAACTTGGTTTTTCCGTTCCGGAAGATATCAGCGTGATTGGATTTGATGATATGCCTTTTGCCGCTGAATTGGATCCGCCACTTACCACCGTGCGACAGAACCGTACGGAGCTTGGCAAGTGTGCATTTATGATTTTACAGACATTGATGGACGGTGTTTCTCTATCCAAGAACATGCTTCGCCCATCTTTGACGCTTCGCGCTTCCACTGCGATTGCGAAGCCGAGGGTTCTGATTCGTCGTACGGACTCTAAGGATTCCGTCCTTCACGTGAACCCACGCTTATACGAAGAAACATTAAAGGAGCAACAAACATGACGGACCTGTATTATGCAGGTACGGATCTCGGGTGCACCATGGGCCATGGTTGCACCTGTTTTCGTATCTGGGCACCGGATGCCACCACAGTAACTTTGAACTTATACGACAGCGACCAGGCACTTTTACCTATGGGCCGCCTTCCCATGTCCCGCGATGTAGACGGCACCTGGGTTTGCCAAGGAGACGTCCCGGAGGGCACTTATTATACCTATATGGTAGACAATCGAGAGACCCAGGATCCTTACAGCAAGGCGGTAGGATGCAACGGTCGTCGCTCCATGGTTTGCGATTTGACCAAGACCAATCCGGAGGGCTTTGATGGGGACCATGGTCCCGCTGTTTCCAATCCGGCAGATGCCGTCATTTGTGAGATTTCCATTCTGGACGCGACGGGAGATGCAACTTCTTCAGCAGCGCATCGGGGAAAATATCTCGGTCTCGCCGAAGGCGGACTTCGAACGGGATCCGGCATTCCTTGCGGCATTGATTATTTGAAGGACTTAGGCGTCACACATGTCCAGCTCATGCCGGTCTACGACTTTGGCAGTATTGATGAATCACGGTCTGTGATTGAACATCCCGAGAACTACAACTGGGGCTACGATCCGGTGAACTATATGACTCCGGAAGGATCCTTTGCTACCGATGCTCATGATGGAAGCGTTCGTATCCGGGAATTAAAAACCATGATTATGGCTTTCCACCGGGCCGGCATTGGCGTCATTATGGACGTGGTATTCAATCATACCTACAGCTTAGATTCCTGTTTCCAGAAGACAGTTCCGGATTATTTTTACCGGAAGAACGGCGACGTCTACTCCGACGGTAGCGCCTGCGGTAACGAGGTTGCCTCGGAGCGTCCCATGGTCCGCAAGTATATCTTAGACTGCCTGCTGTATTGGATGCAGGAATTCCATTTGGATGGATTCCGCTTCGATTTGATGGGGTGCTTGGATTTAGAGACCATGCAGGAGGTCAATCACACCTTACGTGCCATCAAGCCGGACGTCCTTCTCTACGGCGAAGGCTGGTTGGGCGGTGATTCGGTATTGCCGGAATCTCGCCGTTCTACCAAGGCGAATCTCCATACCATCGAAGGGGTCGGTGCTTTTTCCGATGATATTCGCGACGGGGTCCGGGGACATGTATTCACCGATGATGCCATCGGATTCGTTGGTGGTGCGAAAGGAACCGAGAACGATATTCGTTTCTCTGTTGCCGGAGCATGCGCGCATCCACAGGTGGATTACGATAGCTACACCTACTCCCCGGATGGAGCTTGGGCTACTACGCCAAATCGTGTCATCAACTATGTGTCTTGCCACGATAATATGACCTTGTGGGATCGACTACGTGTTTCCGTTACCGACGCCACCTTAGAAGAACATCTGGCCATGAATCGTTTGGCTGCAGCCATTGTTTTTACCTCCCAGGGTGTGCCGTTTTTCCTTCATGGAGAAGAGATTCTGCGCAGCAAGGACTTCTGCGACAACAGCTTCAACCAGCCGCTGTCCATGAATGCAATCTCCTATGACCTCACTCCGGAGCAGGTTGCTATGCGAGAGTTCTACCAAGGTTTGATCGCCTTCCGTAAGGCCACACCGCAATTGCATCTGACGGATGGGCGTGAAGTTGCTAAGGAACTGCACTTTATTGCCACCACCACTCTACCTTCTGTGGTTGCCTTTACCTTGAAGGATTACCTGGTGGTCTATAACGCTTCCAAGGAGAGGATTTTGCTTCCTGCACCAATCGCAGGAACATACACCACCTATATCGAAGGTGACCAAGCAGGTACCACACCGCTGTCCACTTGCACTTACCGCATTGGCGAAGGCATTCCGGTGGACGGCATCAGTTGCCTGGTTGCTCATATGGAGGGATAAACATGAAAAAGAGACTTATCGCATTACTGCTGACCGGTGCGCTTACCCTGAGTTGCTTTAGCGGGTGTGGAAAAACCGCAAAGCCGGCACTCCATATTATTGACGATAATTACCGTACTTGCTACGAAGTCTTCGTTTATTCTTTTTACGACAGTGACGGGGATGGCATTGGAGACTTGCCGGGTCTGGCCAAGAAGCTGGACTATATCAATGACGGGGATGATTCCACCGATGAGGACCTTGGATGTAACGAGATCTGGCTGATGCCCATTTCTCCGTCTCCGACCTACCACAAGTACGATGTAACGGATTATATGGATATTGATCCGGAGTACGGCACCATGGAGGATTTCGATGCCTTGGTTGACGACTGTCATAGCCGTGGCGTCCATGTCATTATCGATTTTGTTATGAATCACTCTTCCAGTGAACACCCTTGGTTCGTCGCTGCCAGCGATTATCTCAAAGGCCTTGCGCCGGAGGACGAGCCGGATTTGGAAGCTTGCCCCTATGTGGATTACTATCATTTTTCCAGAGAGAAGTTGGAAGGCTATACCGCTCTTCCCGGTTCCAACTGGTATTATGAGGCCCGCTTCTGGGAAGGCATGCCGGATTTGAATCTAAAGAGCGAAGATGTCCGAAAAGAATTTGATGAGATAACATCCTTCTGGTTGGACCACGGGGTGGACGGCTTCCGATTGGATGCGGTTACCTCCTATGAGACCGGACAACCGGATGAGATTACGAAAGAACTGACCTGGTTCAACGATATGGTCAAGTCCAAGAAGTCAGATGCCTACATTGTGGGCGAAGCATGGACCAATCGGAAATCTTATGCGCCATTTTATGCCTCAGGTGTAGACAGTTTCTTCGATTTTTCCTTCGCTGATAGCAACGGCAATATTGCAAAAATACTTCACGGCGCAGGCAGCGCTGCAGATTTCGCACAATCACAGATAAATGCAGAAACTCTCTATCAATCTTATAATCCAAACTACATTAATGCGCCATTTTATACCAATCACGACATGGCCAGAGGTTCCGGATTCTATACCGGTGAACTTGCATTGGAACAGACCAAATACGCCCTAGCTATGAATCTTTTGATGCAGGGCAACGCCTTTTTGTACTATGGAGAGGAGCTTGGCATGCGCGGATCCGGCGCAGATGAGAATAAGCGTGCTCCAATGCAATGGAGCAGCGATGCAACCGCTGAGGGCATGTGCAAGGGTCCTGCCAATATGAAGCAACAGGAGATGATCTACGGTAGTCTCGAAGACCAGGCGAAGGATCCCAACTCCATTTATTCCTTCACCAAGGAAGTCATCCGCCTGCGCAACACCTATCCGGCCATCGCCCGGGGTATGACGGAGATTCTAGGCGCCGAAGATGGTGAAGCCGGATACGGTGATTCCCAGATTTGCGGCATTCGTCGTAGGTGGGAAGATTCGGATGTTGCAATTCTCTTCAACATCTCCGCTGAGGACCGCACCGTTACAATGCCGGAAGGCTACACCCTCGTCGACTGGGTCAATGCCACAGACGCAAAAAATGCCGTAAGCGAAAAGGGCGGAGTTCTCACCCTTCCTGCTTACAGCATTGCAATTCTTAGTCCAGATTCTGGCACAAAGTAATAACTAATACATCATCAACATCCGGGTTCTTAACGAAGTAATTCGTTGTCTGGACCCGTCGATAAATACCATCATCGCCACACTGACGAGTCACGACTGATATGCTCTTCGCACCACTGCGGAACTTATCAATCTGGCTCTGGCGATTGAAGGTGGTCTTAAATAACATACGGTCTTCCGGATGCATCGTGGAAGCACCGTGCTCAATCAATTCCGTGTATACCCCCGCAGACGGACACATCTGAGAAGTAAAGTTATCGTAATTCATCATATAGAAGGAATTACGGGTAAGGTTCGAATAGATAATCAATGGATATCCGGTGAAAATCGCATCCAAAAGCAGCTGTTTTGCAGCAGCCTGAGACTGAATGGAAAGAATATCCTCATTGAACGGCTCCCGAACCGTGGCCTCCAAGCGCTGCTCGAATTCTTCCTCCGGAAGCGGCATATCGAAGCATCTACCCTGAATCAGATTGCAACCACTGGTACGCAAGAACGCTAACTGTTCCTTGGTCTCTACGCCTTCCGCAACGGTAACTACATTCAAGCGATGGGTACAATCGAAGATACTCTCCAATACAATTCGCTCACGCTCCGTCTCACAGTTCTCCTGAATCAAGGAACGATCAATCTTCATGTAATCCGCTTTAATATGGCTTAAGTAGATTAAGGAAGATAATCCACGGCCAAAGTTATCCATAGCCACCGGGAAGCCCTTACCACGAATTGCCTCAATGAGAAGCGGGGTTTCATTCGGCGCATCTACATAGGCAGACTCCGTAATCTCAATAATAATATTGCTATGGTCAATGCCGTACTTATCTACAATCTCTGCAATACGGCCAGCCACGTGTATTTCTTTGATATGTTGTAAGGAAAAATTCACAGAAACCGGAACAATATACTTATGCTCCTTCATACGTCTAGACAGGAACTTGCACACTTCCTCCAACACATACCAATCTACGGTACAAATGTTATAGCTCTTCTCCAATTCCGGAATAAACTCAGAAGCTTCCACAACGGTTCCATCCGGTGTACGCCAGCGGCATAATGCCTCTGCAGAATTCAAACGGCTTGTAAATGCATGGTACTGCGGCTGGTAGTAAACAAGCAAGTCCCCATGATCCATAGCCAACATAATATCTTCAAATAATTCACTCATAATATCTCTCCAAACTAAGGCAATAGACAGTTGTCTATTGTCCAACAAAGGATATTGTACAAACATTCTATCTGAATTTCAAGGGGACATCTCCGATATCTTTGTTTGAATTTAAAATAAAAAAGACTTCCGAGGAAATCCTCGGAAGTCTTAATTAACTAATTGGGTTGGGCTGTTCGCTCGTGATTACTCAATGATAGTAGCAACACGGCCTGAACCTACAGTACGTCCACCCTCGCGGATAGCGAAAGTAAGACCCTGCTCCATAGCTACTGGATGGATAAGCTCGATGGTCATCTCTACGTTATCACCAGGCATGCACATCTCAGTACCAGCTGGAAGGTTGCAAACACCAGTTACGTCAGTTGTTCTGAAGTAGAACTGTGGACGATAGTTGTTGAAGAATGGTGTATGACGACCACCCTCGTCCTTGGTCAATACGTAAACCTGTGCTGTGAACTTGGTATGGCAAGTTACAGAACCTGGCTTAGCGATAACCTGACCACGCTGGATCTTATCACGATCGATACCACGAAGAAGTGCACCGATGTTATCACCAGCCATAGCCTCGTCCATCTGCTTACGGAACATCTCGATACCGGTTACAACGGACTTAGCAGTCTCTTCATGAATACCAACGATTTCGATCTCGTCGTTCAAGTGAAGAGTACCACGCTCTACTCTACCGGTTGCTACAGTACCACGACCGGTAATAGTGAATACGTCCTCTACTGGCATCAAGAATGGCTTATCAGTATCACGCTCTGGATCTGGGATGTACTCATCAACAGTGCTCATAAGCTCCATGATCTTGTCTCCCCAAGCAGCGTCTCCCTCAAGAGCCTTAAGAGCGGAACCCTGGATGATTGGGCATCCTTCGAATCCGTACTCCTCTAACTGCTCAGTAACTTCCATCTCTACAAGCTCGATCAACTCAGGATCGTCAACCATATCACACTTGTTCAAGAATACTACGATGTAAGGAACGCCTACCTGACGAGCAAGAAGGATGTGCTCCTTAGTCTGAGCCATAACACCGTCAGTAGCAGCTACTACAAGGATAGCGCCGTCCATCTGAGCAGCACCAGTGATCATGTTCTTTACATAATCAGCATGGCCTGGGCAGTCAACGTGTGCATAGTGACGTCTCTCAGTCTCATACTCAACGTGAGCGGTAGAAATTGTGATACCACGCTCTCTCTCTTCTGGAGCCTTATCAATGTTAGCGAAATCAACAGCTGCATTACCAGCTACACGCTCAGATAATACCTTTGTGATTGCTGCAGTTAAGGTAGTTTTACCATGATCTACGTGACCAATGGTACCAATGTTACAATGTGGTTTAGTTCTTTCGAATTTAGCTTTTGCCATTTCTTAACTTCCTCCTTAGTTTTCGATGCCCTTAACGGGACTTCTTTTCATAAACTCGGCTAAAATCAATTATATTTAATTTTCACCGAATTATCAACACTTTTCACCCCGAGGAGGGTGAAAAGTGTAAAATTGCTAATTAGCCCTTCTTTGCTGCGATAACCTTATCTGCAACATTCTTAGGAACTGGCTCGTACTTCTCGAAGAACATGGAGTAGTTTCCACGACCCTGAGTAGTAGAACGAAGATCTGTAGAGTATCCGAACATCTCGGACAACGGTACGTATGCACGAACGATCTTTCCGCCGCCGACATCATCCATACCTTCTACACGACCACGACGAGAGTTGATATCACCGATAACATCTCCCATGTACTCTTCCGGCATAGTAACCTCAACCTTCATGATAGGCTCAAGAAGGGTAGGCTCAGCCTTAGCCATAGCTTCCTTGAAACACATGGATCCGGCAATGTGGAATGCCATCTCGGAAGAATCGACTTCATGGTAAGATCCGTCGTATACAGTAGCCTTGATACCAAGAACAGGGAATCCAGCAAGGATACCTGCCTTAGCAGCTTCTTCGATACCTGCACCGATAGATGGGATGTACTCCTTCGGAATAGCACCACCGACTACGGCAGACTCAAACTTGAATACTTCTTCAGCGTTTGCGTCCATCGGCTCGAACTTAACTTTACAGTGACCGTACTGACCACGACCACCGGACTGCTTAGCATACTTGTATTCCTGATCAACAGGCTTGGTGAAGGTCTCCTTGTATGCAACCTGAGGTGCACCAACGTTAGCCTCAACCTTGAACTCTCTTAAGAGACGATCAACAATGATCTCCAAGTGAAGCTCACCCATACCAGCGATGATGGTCTGACCAGTCTCCTCATCCGTATGTGCACGGAAGGTAGGATCCTCTTCAGCCAACTTGGCAAGAGCCTCACCCATCTTCTGCTGTCCAGCCTTAGTCTTAGGCTCGATAGCAAGCTCGATAACTGGCTCTGGGAACTCCATGGACTCCAGGATAACCGGATGCTGCTCATCACAAATGGTATCACCGGTAGAAGTTACCTTGAAACCAACTGCTGCAGCGATATCGCCAGAGTATACAATGTCGATTTCTTCACGCTTATTAGCGTGCATCTGAAGGATACGTCCAACACGCTCCTTCTTGCCCTTAGTAGCATTTAATACATAAGAGCCGGACTTACATGTTCCGGAGTAAACACGGAAGAATGCAAGCTTACCAACGAATGGGTCAGTCATGATCTTGAATGCAAGAGCTGCGAATGGCTCCTCATCAGAAGACTTTCTGGTGATTTCATTGCCATCAAGGTCAGTACCTGCGATATCAGGGATATCGGTAGGAGCTGGCATGAACTCTACAACTGCATCCAATAACTTCTGGATACCCTTGTTGAAGTGAGCAGAACCGCAGCATACAGGTACACCTTCGTTGTTGATGGTAGCCTTACGTAATGCAGCCTTCAGCTCGTCGATAGAAGGCTCTTCACCCTCTAAGTATTTCATCATAAGGTCCTCGTCGAAGTCACAGATCTTCTCAACGAGTTCCTGATGGTAAGTCTCAGCCTCATCCTTCATATCCTCACGGATATCAACGATGGAGATGTCCTCACCCTTGGAGTCATTGTAGATGTACTCCTTCATTTCGAACAAATCGATGATTCCTTCGAAATGATCTTCCTTACCGATTGGGAGCTGGATAACAACTGCGTTCTTACCAAGCTTAGAACCGATCTCGGAAACAGTATTATAGAAATCAGCACCAAGGATATCCATCTTATTAACGAATGCCATTCTTGGTACCTTATATGTATCAGCCTGACGCCATACGTTCTCGGACTGTGGCTCAACACCGCCCTTTGCGTCAAATACGCCGACAGCACCATCCAATACACGCAAGGAACGCTCAACTTCTACGGTGAAGTCTACGTGTCCAGGAGTATCGATGATGTTGATACGATGCTCAAGAGCACCCTTCTTAGGCTTGCACTGCTCCTGGAGAGTCCAGTGGCATGTGGTAGCTGCAGAAGTGATTGTGATACCTCTTTCCTGTTCCTGCTCCATCCAGTCCATGGTAGCAGTACCTTCGTAGGTCTCACCAATCTTGTAGTTAACACCGGTATAGTAAAGAATACGCTCAGTCAATGTGGTCTTACCAGCATCGATGTGGGCCATAATACCGATGTTTCGGGTTCTATCCAAAGGATATTCTCTTCCTGCCAAGGTATGTTCCTCCTATATTTGCTATAAATCTTAGAAACGATAATGAGCGAAAGCCTTGTTTGCCTCTGCCATTCTATGCATTTCTTCTTTACGCTTTACTGCGGAACCAGTATTGTTCGCAGCATCCATAATCTCGTTAGCAAGACGCTCTTCCATGGTCTTCTCACTTCTGTTACGTGAAAAAGTGGTTAACCAACGAAGGCCCAATGCCTGACGACGATCAGGACGAACCTCGATAGGTACCTGATAGGTAGCTCCACCGATACGTCTAGCCTTTACTTCAAGTACAGGCATAACGTTGTTCATAGCTTCTTCGAACACCTCTACTGCAGGTCTTCCGGTTTTTTCTTCGACTCTTGCGAATGCTCCATAAACAATCTTCTGAGCAACACCCTTCTTACCATCTAACATAACGTTATTGACAAGCTTGGTTACTACCTTGCTGTTGTAAATAGGATCTGCAAGTACGTCTCTTTTTACAGTATGTCCTTTACGTGGCACGTTTCTTCCCTCCTTAATCATAATTTTTCGATTAAATCTTAGGTACTCACATATGAATGTGTTCGCGCTGTATTTATCTACTAAATGAAATAAACATCAACACTAACCTTACATCTATGTTCATACAAATTCATTTGGTTCTAAATAGTAGCAGCGAATTACTTAGCAGCCTTAGGACGCTTAGCGCCGTACTTAGAACGAGCCTGCTTACGATCAGCAACGCCTGCGGTATCAAGTGTTCCACGGATTACGTGATAACGTGTACCTGGTAAATCCTTAACACGGCCACCACGAACGAGTACAACACTGTGCTCCTGCAAGTTGTGTCCTTCACCAGGAATGTAAGATGTTACTTCGATTCCGTTGGAAAGACGAACTCTGGCGATCTTTCTCAAAGCTGAGTTAGGCTTCTTAGGTGTAGCGGTCTTAACAGCAGTACATACGCCACGCTTCTGTGGAGAAGATGTGTCGATTGGCTTCTTCTTAAGAGAGTTGAATCCCTTCTGAAGTGCTGGTGCTGTAGACTTCTTTGCAGATGTCTGTCTACCCTTTCTAACTAACTGGTTGAATGTTGGCATTTATTTCACCTCCTATGTCAATTCTATGCATTCATCCCCGCGCGCACGACTGGAATCTACTCTACGGGTATATCTATGCACGCTAAAATATTATAATTTCTGAATTTTTACTTGTCAAGCAATTTCAAAAAAAATAAGGAGAGACCGATGCTCTCGGTCTCCCCTATGTATTTTAACAAAGATTATTCAACCTCTGCCAACTCTTCCTCGTCGTCAATATCTTCAACGATTGGAGCTTCCTTAACAGCTTCTACCATTACCTTATTGTAATCGGTGTTCAGCTTAATGTTCTGATAACGCTTCATACCGGTTCCTGCAGGAATCAGCTTACCAAGAATAACGTTCTCTTTCAGGCCGACAAGTGGATCAACCTTACCCTTGATGGCTGCATCGGTAAGAACCTTAGTGGTCTCCTGGAAGGATGCTGCGGACAGGAAGGAATCGGTAGCAAGGGAAGCCTTGGTAATACCAAGAAGAACACGCTTGCCGTCTGCAGGTGCCTTGCCCTCTGCCTCTAACTCTTCGTTCAAGTCCTCATACTTCAAGAAGTCAACCTGAGATCCAGGAAGATATCCGGTATCTCCAGCCTCTTCGATACGAACCTTCTTCATCATCTGACGAACGATAACTTCGATATGCTTATCATTGATTTCTACACCCTGTAAGCGGTATACACGCTGTACTTCGCGAAGGATGTAATCCTGTACTGCACGGATGCCCTTAATTTTCAAGATATCATGTGGGTTAACGGAACCTTCGGTCAATGCATCACCGGCCTCAAGCTCTGCGCCATCCATGATCTTGATATGAGAACCGTAAGGGATTAAGTAAGTCTTGGACTCACCGGTCTCCTTGTTGGTTACAACAATCTCACGCTTCTTCTTCGTATCAACGATTTCAGCGGTTCCTGCAATCTCAGTGATGATTGCAAGTCCCTTCGGCTTACGAGCCTCGAAAAGCTCCTCGACACGAGGAAGACCCTGAGTAATATCGCTACCAGCGACACCACCGGAGTGGAAGGTTCTCATGGTCAACTGTGTACCAGGCTCACCGATGGACTGAGCAGCGATAATACCAACTGCCTCACCAACCTGAACTGCATTACCGGTTGCCATGTTGGCACCGTAACACTTCGCGCAGATACCGTTCTCGCTACGGCAAGTAAGTACGGTACGGATCTTAACCTCTGTAATCGGCTTGCCATCCTTATCAACGCCCTTAGCCATGATCTGTGCTGCACGGCGAGGTGTAATCATATGGTTAGCCTTAACAATCATATTGCCTTCTGCATCGTAGATAGACTCGCAGGAGAAACGTCCGGTAATACGATCCTGTAATCCTTCGATTGTCTCCTTGCCATCCATGAATGATTTAACAACCATTCCCGGAAGCTCACGATTCTTACCTTCGCAGCAGTCACGCTCACGAATGATTAATTCCTGAGATACGTCTACAAGACGTCTGGTCAGGTATCCGGAATCCGCGGTACGAAGAGCGGTATCGGACATACCCTTTCGAGCACCATGCGCAGACATGAAGTACTCCAATACGTCAAGACCTTCACGGAAGTTCGACTTAATAGGAAGTTCGATTGTACGTCCGGTTGTATCAGCCATCAAACCACGCATACCGGCCAACTGCTTAATCTGCTTATCGGAACCACGCGCTCCGGAGTCAGCCATCATGAAGATGTTGTTGTACTGATCCAAACCATCTAACAGGTATCTGGTCAACTGGTCATCTGTAGTCTTCCAGGTCTCTACAACTTCCTTGTAACGCTCTTCCTCAGTAAGGAAACCACGGCGATACTGAGCCTTGATCTTCTCAACGGTCTTCTCAGCCTCTTCAATCAAGCCTTCCTTCTCAGAAGGAACGGTCATATCGGAGACAGATACGGTCATTGCAGCGATGGTAGAGTACTTGTAACCCATTGCCTTAATATCATCCAATACTTCAGCAGTCTTAGTAGCTCCATGAGTATTGATTACTTTTTCAAGGATGCCCTTCAAGTCTTTCTTCTTAACCAAGAAGTCAACTTCAAGCTTCAACTCGTTCTCCGGGTTGGAACGATCAACGTATCCCAAATCCTGAGGAACGATTTCGTTGAACATAAATCTACCAAGGGTAGACTCAACGATTCCGGTCTTCACGGTACCGTCAGCCATGGTCTTGCGAACACGAACCTTGATACGTGCATGAAGTGCGATTTCCTTGTTCTCATATGCAAGGATTGCTTCATTCATGCTCTTGAAGAACTTACCTTCGCCAAGTGCGCCTTCACGCAACTGGGTAATGTAGTAAATACCAAGTACCATATCCTGAGAAGGAACGGCAACTACACCACCGTCGGATGGCTTCAGCAAGTTGTTCGGAGACAACAACATGAAACGGCACTCTGCCTGAGCCTCAGCGGTCAAAGGCAAGTGAGCAGCCATCTGGTCTCCATCGAAGTCGGCATTGTAAGCGGTACATACCAATGGATGCAACTTAATAGCCTTACCTTCTACAAGGATTGGCTCGAATGCCTGGATACCAAGTCTATGCAATGTAGGAGCACGGTTTAACATAACCGGATGCTCTTTGATGACGTCTTCTAAGACATCCCAAACTTCCGGCTGAAGCTTCTCAACCATCTTCTTCGCATTCTTGATATTGTGTGCGGTTCCGTTCGCAACAAGCTCCTTCATAACGAATGGCTTGAACAACTCGATTGCCATTTCCTTAGGCAAACCACACTGATAAATCTTAAGTTCCGGTCCAACGACGATAACGGAACGTCCGGAGTAGTCAACACGCTTACCAAGCAAGTTCTGACGGAAACGTCCGCCCTTACCCTTTAACATATCAGACAGGGACTTCAGAGCACGGTTACCAGGTCCGGTAACTGCACGGCCACGACGTCCGTTGTCGATTAAGGCATCAACTGCTTCCTGTAACATACGCTTCTCATTACGAACAATGATCTCCGGAGCGCCAAGCTCAAGCAAGCGGCGAAGACGATTGTTACGGTTAATGATACGACGATATAAATCATTCAAATCAGAAGTAGCAAAACGGCCACCGTCCAACTGAACCATTGGACGAAGATCCGGTGGGATGACAGGAATAACGTTCATGATCATCCACTCCGGCTTGTTACCGGACTCACGGAAAGCCTCTACAACTTCCAATCTCTTAATAATACGAGCACGCTTCTGGCCGGTTGCAGTCTCGAGCTCTGCAGTCAATTCCTCTGCATCCTTCTCAAGATCAATCGCCTGTAACAGCTCCTGGATTGCTTCAGCACCCATACCTACACGGAAAGCATCACCATACTGGTCTCTAGCTTCCTGGTACTCAGCCTCAGACAATACCTGCTTATACATAAGTGCTGTATCTCCCGCATCCAAAACGATGTAGGATGCGAAATACAGTACACGCTCCAATGTTCTTGGAGAGAGGTCAAGGATTAATCCCATACGGGATGGGATACCCTTGAAGTACCAAATATGGGAAACAGGAGCAGCAAGCTCGATGTGTCCCATACGCTCACGACGAACGCTAGCCTTGGTAACCTCAACGCCACAACGATCACAAACAACACCCTTGTAGCGAATCTTTTTATATTTTCCGCAGTGACATTCCCAGTCCTTGGTAGGTCCGAAAATCTTCTCGCAGAATAGACCGTCTTTTTCCGGCTTCAATGTACGATAGTTAATTGTCTCTGGCTTTTTAACCTCACCGCGAGACCATTCACGAATCTTCTCCGGAGATGCCAAACCGATCTGAATTGCATCAAACTCAATTGGCTGATTTGTTGCTTCTTTATTCAATGTCTCTGGCATTTAAGAAACTCCTTTCGATCTTATATGTCCTAAAACTCGTCCTCTGACATGCTGCTCAGTGTCTCTGCCAAGTCTTCCGCATTATCATCATCTTCGTAATCATTATCTTCTGATGCAACCAGTTCTCCGCTTTCGCTATCGAACTCCTGCTTCTGGAAGCCGTTTGCCTCGAAAGACTCACTGCTCTCGAATGCAAAATTACGATCTCCGGAAATAATAGCGTTCAGATCTGTATTGCCGTATTCACTGGTCTCCATCAACTGAACTTCGTTACGCTCCTCGTCAAGAACCTTAACGTCAAGACCTAAGGACTGTAACTCCTTCAGTAATACCTTGAAGGACTCAGGGATACCCGGCTCAGGGATATTCTCACCCTTAATGATTGCTTCGTATGTCTTAACACGTCCAACTACATCATCGGACTTCATGGTCAGGATTTCCTGAAGTGTGTATGCTGCACCGTAAGCCTCAAGTGCCCATACCTCCATCTCTCCGAAACGCTGTCCACCGAACTGTGCCTTACCACCTAACGGCTGCTGTGTTACCAAGGAGTAAGGACCGGTAGAACGTGCATGGATCTTATCGTCTACCAAGTGATGCAGCTTCAGATAATGCATGTGACCGATAGTTACAGGAGAATCGAACTCTTCACCGGTACGTCCGTCACGCAACTGAACCTTACCGTTGCGGCTAATCGGAACACCCTTCCACAATTCTCTGTAATCACGATTATCGGACAAGTACTTCATGACATCTTCTGCCAAAGTATCTTTGTATTTAGCCTCGAACTCATCCCACTCCATGTTGACATAATCGTTTGCCAACTCAAGAGTATCCTGGATGTCAATCTCCTTCGCGCCATCGAATACAGGAGTCTCAATATTGAAGCCGAGTGCCTTAGCAGCTAAGCTCAAGTGAATCTCCAACACCTGTCCGATGTTCATTCGGGAAGGTACGCCCAATGGGTTCAATACGATATCCAGCGGACGACCGTTTGGCAAGTAAGGCATATCCTCAACAGGTAATACACGGGAAACGACACCCTTGTTACCGTGACGACCAGCCATCTTATCACCAACGGAGATCTTACGCTTCTGAGCGATGTAAATACGAACGGACTTGTTAACTCCAGGAGATAACTCGTCGCCAGCCTCACGGGTGAAGGTCTTAGCATCAACAACGATACCGTACTCACCGTGTGGTACCTTCAGGGAAGTATCACGAACTTCGCGAGCCTTCTCACCGAAGATGGCACGAAGCAAACGCTCCTCAGCAGTAAGCTCAGTCTCTCCCTTAGGAGTAACCTTACCAACTAAGATATCACCGGCACGAACCTCAGCACCGATACGGATTACACCGTTCTCATCCAAATCCTTCAAAGCATCGTCGCCGACACCAGGAACGTCACGAGTAATCTCTTCCGGTCCTAACTTGGTATCACGTGCTTCTACTTCGTATTCTTCGATATGTACAGATGTGTAAACATCATCCTGAACCAAACGCTCTGACAAAAGAACCGCATCCTCGTAGTTATAACCTTCCCAGGTCATGAATCCGATCAACGGGTTCTTACCAAGAGCCAACTCACCGTTAGAGGTGGAAGGACCGTCAGCGATCACCTCGCCGGCCTCAACATGATCACCCTTGAATACGATTGGTCTCTGGTTATAGCAGTTGGACTGGTTGCTTCGTACGAACTTCTGAAGTTCATACTCATCGCGGTCACCATCATCTGTCTTGATAATAATCTTGTTGGACTGAGACAATTCAACAGTACCTGCATGCTTAGCAACAACGCAGACACCAGAATCGACAGCAGTCTTGCCTTCCATGCTGGTTCCTACAACAGGAGCATCAGTAGTTAACAACGGAACTGCCTGACGCTGCATGTTAGATCCCATCAATGCACGGTTCGCATCGTCGTTCTGCAAGAATGGAATCAAAGCGGTAGCTACAGAGAAGACCATCTTAGGAGATACGTCCATATAATCAAATACGGTCTTGTCGTATTCCTGAGTCTCTTCGCGATAACGACCGGATACGGAAGAACGCTTGAAGTATCCATCTGCATCCAATGGCTCGTTCGCCTGTGCTACATGGTAGTTATCCTCTTCATCCGCAGTCATGTAAACAACATCGTTGGTTACACGTGGGTTCTTAGGATCGGTCTTGTCGATGACACGATAAGGTGCCTCGATGAAACCGTATTCATTAATTCTTGCATAAGAAGCAAGAGAGTTAATCAAACCGATGTTAGGTCCTTCAGGAGTCTCGATAGGACACATTCTACCGTAGTGAGAATAGTGTACATCTCGAACCTCGAATCCGGCACGGTCACGGGAAAGACCGCCAGGTCCCAATGCAGAAAGACGTCTCTTATGAGTCAACTCACCAAGTGGGTTGTTCTGATCCATGAACTGAGACAGCTGGGAAGAACCGAAGAACTCCTTCACTGCAGCAGTTACAGGCTTGATATTAATCAAATGCTGTGGAGAAATACCCTCCAAATCCTGAGTGGTCATGCGCTCACGTACAACTCTCTCCAAACGGGAAAGACCGATACGATACTGGTTCTGTAACAACTCACCAACTGCACGTACACGACGGTTACCCAAATGATCGATATCATCAGAGTTACCAATCTCATACTCAAGATGCATATTGTAGTTAATAGAAGCAAAAATATCTTCCTTGGTGATGTGCTTCGGTACCAAATCAACCGCATTACGGCGAATTGCATCAAGCAAATCATCCTTATCCGTATATTCTTCGAGAAGCTGAGCTAAAACAGGGTAATAAACAAGCTCACGAATTCCCAATTCTTCCGGATCACAATCAACATAAGCCTTCAAGTCAACCATTAAGTTGGAAAGGATCTTCACGTTGCGCTCCTCA